>Ga0137361_10000441_pt1 | contig 22993 bp, 23 predicted proteins | sample Mad1_80_16metaG_FD_104923 | JGI IMG/M metagenome (GOLD analysis project Ga0137361, IMG submission 104923) | Vadose zone soil microbial communities from Angelo Coast Range Reserve, California, USA - Mad1_80_16 metaG | ecosystem: Environmental > Terrestrial > Soil > Vadose zone | place: USA... | reverse complement strand
TGTCCTCGGACGGCGGCGCATGGGCGAACAGCAGTTGGGCGGGGTAGTTCTACGGCGGCGGCGGATCCCGGACAAACACGTCAAAGGGGGCTTCCTCGCGTAGCCAGAAGCCATCGAGGAAGGGACCACGCACCAGGGCGAGGGCGTGTTGCAACTGGGTGACCAGGGCGGTGCGTTGCTCCTCAGACGGGGTCGCAGCTTGCAGCTGGGCCTGGTCGTAGGCCTGCTGCACCAGGTCGTGGTCCAGCTCGAGAGGGGCTTGCGGGTTCAGGCCGAGCAACTCATACTCACTGAGCAGATGGCTGTGCGCAGCAGGTGAGGGATCGAGATCGGCGAGCAGACGGCGCAACAGCGTAATGGCGTTGCGCAAGGACGTGCGCGCATTGTGGGGGTCGCTATCGGGCCAGAGGAAGGCAGCCAGCTTGCCGCGGGGATGCAAACCGCCTTCGACCGCCAGGTAGAGCAGCAAGGCCTGCGCCTTGCGCAAGGCAAAGGTCAGGCGGCTGCCGTCATGATACACTTCGGGCGGGCCGAGCACGTTCAAACGTAGCAAACTCATGCAGGTCCTCTTGAGTATCGGACAACGGACGTGACGTACAGGTTCTCAAACGCGGAGCAGCGCCTCTGTTCGTTGCTGTCGTACTGCCCAGTGAGCCATCTCTCTTCTCACCAAGAGAAAGAGTCGGGGTTCACTACGTACGAACCCCTCTATCTGAAGGTAGAGTACCATGCAGGATCGTGGCAGGTCAACAGCCAGGCAACGCTCCACGAAAGATCTTCTCGGGCAGCGATGTGACCTCGTGTGCAAGCACTCCTCGTGGCCTCCTGTGGAGGCCCTTCCCGTTCATGACGCTGCCCATGACGCTTTCATGACGCTTCCTCCATATACTAGGACCAGAGAGGGCGAGGACCTTAGCTGGGTAGGGACCCGAAACCCTGCCAGCTGGGCCTGTTCGTGAGGAAATGCCCTCTATGGTTCTCTGATTGCGTATGCGCTGTCAGGAAAAGATGTAAATTGCCAAATTAAAAAGGAGATACAAAAGAAAGATGATGAAGCAGACTATGAGAAAGATGATGGAGCAGACCATTTCGAAAGGATTTCCTCGCATTGGGTTATTACAAATCGCAATCGTTCTGCTTGCTGTCATAACGGCAGTGATCCACCTCGACCTCGGCGTCGAGTTCCTTATGAGAGGCCTGGGAGGCCCTCTTCCGCTATTGTTCATTCTCAACTTCGTTGGCTACATAGTCCTGGTCACAGCGCTCTACCTGCCATCTCTCCAGCGCATTCAGAGTACAACTCGCTGGATACTGATGGCGTATACAGCCCTCACCGTCATCCTGTGGTACCTGATTGCCAGGAACTACGCAGATCTGGAAGCCTATGTTGATAAGCTAGTAGAAGTTGTGCTTATCATTCTCTTATTGGGTGAGGCCTTCTGGCCTCGTCTGCGCACAGCCTGACGGTAAATGTCATCGCTCTATGACGGCAAAGTGGGGTAACTACTCAGGTCTCTTCTTTTCGAGACTCCTCACTGCCTCCGGCAGTTCGCAAGAGTTTGGTGAGTGCGGGCTGTGCCGCCTGCGGCGGCACAGCCCACACTCACCTGAGCGAGTCGCCGCAGGCGACGAGCAGTCCTGAGTAGTTACGAGGAGTCTCACAACGAAGGGACCTGAATAGTTACCAAAACAGCAGAAGCCCTTCTAGAAAACGATGAGCGGCTTGAGGACGCCATCGAGTTTTTTGTCCATAATCTCGAACGCTCTCGCCATCTCGTCAAACGGGAAGGTATGGGTGGTCATGAGCGTGGGATCGACGCGCTTCATCTCCAGCACGCGCAGGAGGCGTTCCATGCGTAAACGGCCACCAGGACACAGGCCGGTCGTAATGGTCTTTTCCGCCATGCCGACTCCCCACTCGACGCGAGGGATATGCACAAAGTCACCGTGACCATGGTAACCAACATTGGAGATGGTACCGCCTGCTTTCGTGACTTTGATAGCATTCTGGAAGGTGATATCTGCCCCCAGAGCCTCGATAGCTGTATCCACACCCTGTCCATCAGTCAGGTCGAGGATGCGTTGCACAACGTCCTCTTTGGAGAAATCAGCGATCACATCTGCACCATAGGTGCGCGCAAGTTCTTGTCTGCGCGGTACCGTTTCGACTCCGATGATGAGCCCGGCTCCACGCAACTTCGCCCCTACTGTTGCCATCAGTCCCACAGGGCCCTCTGCGAAGACAGCTACTGTTCCCCCGATAGGAATATGGCCGTTCTCCGCACCCATGAACCCGGTAGAGAGCATGTCGGCACAGTAGGCCGCCATCTCATCAGGCACGCTGGCTGGAATCCGGGCCATATTCGCATCGGCCTCGTTCACATGAAAATACTCGGCAAACACGCCGTCCTTCGTATTGGAGAATTTCCATCCTCCCAGAGGTGCACCAGATTGGGAGGAGTGACCAGCTTGCGAGGCGGGATCACCCCAATCCGGGGTGATTGCGCCAACCACGACGCGATCACCTGGTTTGAAGAGCTTGACGTTGCTGCCTACTTCATGTACAATGCCCACCGCTTCGTGTCCCAGGGTCAGGTTCTCTCGTGGGCCGATGGCACCGCCTACGGTATGGGAGTCCGAGGTGCAAATGAGGGCTCTGGTCGTTTTGACGATCGCATCGTTCGGGCCCGGACGGGGAATGGGTTTCTCCATGAAGCCCACCTGGCCGATAGATTTCATGACAAACGCTTTCATGCTCGTTCCTTTCTTTGCTTCACAGTTGACGTTGGGTGTTTCTATCCGCTCCACAGGCCGCTTTACATACTTAACGTTGGTTATCATCCATCTGCCACATCCATGGGAATGCGTTGCAGGTGGGAGCATCGTATGTATTATACCGCATGGGGGAGCAGGAAGGGTTAGATTCCTTTTTTCTTCTGCTTCGTCTGGAGGCAGACAAGTCTTGAGACCGTGGCCTAACGAATGTTAGCGGAGAGGAGGTAGGCCTGCAATCCCCTCCAGCTCTTTAGCAGAGCTTTCCCCTGATGGATGGGAGAAGCTCGGAGATGAGTACCAGTTGAGAAGCTCCCGCTCTCGGGTGTATACTACAGGAGCGCTGTCCTCCAAAACAGTGGTGATTCTGCGAGGGATTATTCAGCGTGTACGACATCAGCAGTGGGACCACGCGCCGTGGCCCCAATGAAGAGGACCAGAACAGTAAGAGCGCCAGGTGCATCTTCCTGGTGCTCTCTCTCTTAGGAGGTGATTTATGGCATTCAACATTCAGCAGCAGGTGTTCGATAGAGATGGCATGCTGCTTGAGAAAAAGGCAAGTCTGTATCAGGACCAACTGGTCCAGTTGTTTGAACAGTCGCCCGAAGGACAGGCGCTCTGGAATGAGGGCCTGGAACCTGGTTGGGCCAGTATGATGATTGATTTTGGCATGAATTACCAGGGCGTCACGCCACCGCAGATGTCTCCTGATGATCTGCGCACCATCCTGTTCGATCTCTTCCCGCGCAAGGTCTCAGCTTCTGCTGATGAGGCCCCTGATATCATCCGTGAGTTGCAGGCTTTCTGGCAATTCCTGCAACGGGAGTTCCATCTGGAGAATGCGGCTGCTTGTCTGGCCGTGTTGGATGAGAAGGCGGCCCGCAGGCTGAGGAAGGAAATGAGTGACCCGGCCAACTTCGGCATCGCCAAGTCGTTCGTGACGATGGGGATGCAGAGAGGCTTCGATATGAGTAGTGAAGAGGGGATCAATGCGTGGATGGCGAAGTACAACGCGGAAATAGCAGCGGGCACCGGGCCGCGTATTCCCTTGCCCGGCGAACAGAGCGCGAATGCCCAACAGTTCCGCGACAGGTTACAGCCCAGGACAGCAAGCAACAAGCGGAAGAAGAATCGCAAGAGGAAATAGGCACCCGTGGCGCCAGATCATTGCGAGCACTTCGTCTAGAAATACGCGTACCTGCACCCTGCCTCGATGCGAACGCTGATTCAGGAGCAGGGGCAGAGACGACGTTTCGGCTCAAACCTGTCGAGGAAGACACCATGAGAAGGAAAGAGGAAGACATGGATAGCACAAACAAGACACATCAAGAGGAATCAACGGAGAGCTGGCCAGCTCTTCCATTTGAGGCATGGAGGGACACCCGCGAGACACTCCATATGTGGACACAGATCGTGGGCAAGGTCAGAATGGAGCTGAGTCCATTTGTGAACCATTGGTGGCATGTTACCTTGTATGTCACGCCGCGTGGGCTGACGACGTCTGCCATTCCTTATCAAGGCAGCACCTTTGAAGTCAATTTCGACTTCATCGATCACAACCTTTTCATTCTCAGGAGCGATGGGACTAGCAAAGCGTTGCCACTGATCGCGCGGTCCGTCGCCGCTTTTTACCGGGAATTTATGGACTGCTTGCGTGCCTTGGGGATCGAGGTCACGATCAACACATTGCCGAGCGAAGTGCGCAATCCCATTCGGTGTGATGAAGACGAGGTCCACGCCTCTTACGACCCCGTCTACGCCCAGCGCTTCTGGCGCATCCTGGTGCAGACCGACACCGTCTTGAAGCGCTACCGCTCGCCTTTTCTTGGCAAGAGCAGTCCCGTTCACTTTTTCTGGGGCGGCTTCGACCTGGCGCTGACCGTGTTCTCCGGTCGGCGCGCACCCGAACGTCCAGGTGCCGATCGGATCACGCGGGAAGGCTCCTCGCATGAAGAGATCAGTTGTGGGTTCTGGCCCGGCAATGAGAGTTTCCCAGCCCCAGCTTTCTACGCTTATACTTTACCAGAGCCACCTGGACTCAAGACGACCACGATTCGTCCGGCAGCGGCGTTCTACAGTCAAGAGCTGGGGGAATTCGTGCTGCGCTATGATGACGTGCGTCGAGCTTCCTCGCCTGAGCAGGCGCTGCTGGAGTTTTTCCAAAGTACCTACGAAGCTGGAGCAACGCTGGCGAAGTGGGATCGCGAGGCACTCGAAAGGAGGGTGGAATGAATGAGAACTGCATTATTGATTTTCCTCTTGCTCCTTCTCACCCTCCTATGCCTAGCACATTCTGGTAACTCATGACGACTGTGTTATTGCCTCCCGGTGGACAAGTAACATAGAGAAGCACCTGCTGCAAATCGAATTGTCCTTTGAGAGGAGCAAGAGGAAAGTAAGGACTGATCGTGACCGACTGGCTTGCCGGTAACAGCTCAGTATTGCCGCCTATACCTGGTCCGGCTGGGTAGTAGTAAGCATGAGCACTATGCTCATCCTGCAAGAAAAGTGAACTACTAAAGTGCGTCAGGCAATCATCCAGGCTCTTGTTCGTTACTCGAAAGTTTAGTGTCAGGTTGCCTGATGTGCCCACCCCAATAGACTCAGGAACGACAGTGATGGTAGGAAGGCAAGGGCCTGAAAGGCAGGTAAGTGTTATGTTTTCGGGGAAAGATTGAAAGGTGCTTCGATCCTTGTTGGTCTTGTAGTGAGGCCTTCCGCATGCGCTATGGGTATAGGTGATATACTGTATCCGTCTCCTTTGTTCCGAAGGAAGCGTTCTATTTCTTGTAAAGAGTTGAGAAAAGTATGATCTACGTTCAACACGCGCTTGATGGGTTTGATATGCCCTTTCCAGAGGTTCAACAGAGTGTCACCACCTTCTCCCAGTCTCCGACAGCCGAACGTGGTGCCGTCTTTACCAAACGAGAAGTGGTGGAATTCATGTTAGACCTAGCTGGATATCGCATCGAAGAAGATCTCACCCAGGCGTCATTGCTTGAACCATCGTTTGGTCAAGGGGATTTTCTCTTTGTTGCAGTCGAACGTCTCCTGGCTTCCTCTGTTCAGCACCACGGACCTCTCCTCAATACGGTACCGCTGCTCCGTAACGCCATACGCGCCGTAGAATTACACCATGAGACTTTCACTTCGATACGAAGCAAACTGCTTTTCTTGTTGCAAGAACGAGGCATTGAGCAGCAGGATGCGCTCCAGCTTGCTGACGCCTGGTTGGTACATGACGATTTCTTACTGACGGCGTTCTCGTTGCGTTTTACGCATATCGTTGGAAACCCACCGTACGTTCGTCAAGAACTGCTCCCCGATGCGCTCCTTGCTCGCTATAGAGTGCTCTATCGAACCATCTATGATCGAGCTGATCTCTACATCCCTTTTATTGAACGCAGCCTCTCGCTCCTCACGCGTGATGGTACCCTCTCTTTTATCTGTTCTGATCGATGGATGAAAAACCGATATGGCGGGCCACTGAGAGAATTCATTTCCCAACGGTTCCACTTGCGCTACTACGTTGATATGACTGGAACTGATGCGTTCCAAACAGATGTCACCGCTTACCCAGCAATCACGGTTATTACCACACAAAAAAGCGCGTGCACCTACATTGTCCGCCGCCCGCAGCTTGATGCTCGGTTCTTGCAAACGCTCGCTACAACCATGCGCTCACACCCTGAAGCATCTGCGAATCCTCATATTCAGGTGCTGACAAACGTGGTGACGCGAGCACAGCCCTGGATCTTGAGTGCCTCATCAGAGGAACAGATGCTTTTGCAGCGTCTGGAGCAGAAGTTTCCTTTGATGGAAGAGGCAGGATGTAAAGTGGGAATTGGCGTGGCAACAGGGTGCGATGCCATCTTTATTGGGCATCAAGAGCAGTTGCCTATTGAAGAGGAGCGCAAACTTCCCCTGCTCATGACAGACGATGTGCAAACAGGACAGATCGTCTGGTCGGGAAAGGTGGTCGTCAATCCGTTTGACGCGAATGGGGCTCTTATTGGTCTTGAGCGTTACCCACGCCTCAAAGCCTATTTTCTTGCGCATGAAGAGGCCATCAAGAAGCGTCACGTAGCCAGAAAAAATCCTAAGGCCTGGTATCGCACCATTGACAAGATCTATGAGCGGCTCACCTATCAGCCCAAACTGCTCATTCCTGATATCAAAGGCGCGCCCCATGTGGCGTATGATGAAGGACATTACTATCCGCATCACAATCTCTATTTCGTGACCTCTTCCTCCTGGGACTTGCAAGCACTCCAGGCACTTCTGCGTTCATCTGTCGCCAAGTTCTTTGTGGCCAATTACTCGGTCAAAATGCGCGGAGGCTACTTACGATTTCAAGCGCAAAATATTCGTCGGATTCGCATCCCTCGTTGGGAGCAGGTCTCTGCCATGCAGCGTGAGCGCCTTCGGCAAGCCGCGATGCAACCAGATGTTAGCAGATGCGATGAAGTGGCATTTGAACTCTATCACATCAATGAAGCCGAACGCAGGCTACTCCTGGAAGAAGTGGAAGCGTACAAAGGAGAATAAAGGAGAGAAGCGCTGGGTCTTGATTTGTCGAACTATGAAGAACTCACGCGGGAAGCAGTCTCCTATTTTTGGCAATCAGGAGAACGAGCAGTCGCCAATCAGGCGATGAGAGGGAAAAAAGATCAGGGGAACCGCGCTCGTGCGACTGCGGGAACGAACATGGATGGGTTTGTGAAGCTCATTCAGAACCTTGTGGTTGCCAATGGACTCCCCACACAGAGCGTGTTTATCGAGAGAGGGGCACCTGTCACCCTTCCTGGATTTTATCGGGCCACCAAGATGTGGGATTTGTTGGTGGTTCACCATTCTGAGAAGAGCACACGACTGGTTGCAGCACTTGAGCTCAAATCACACGTTGGTTCATTCGGCAATAACTTTAACAACCGCTGCGAAGAAGCCATAGGAACTGCGGTGGACTTTTGGACCGCCTTCCGCGAAGGGGCTTTTGGCACCTCCCCGAAGCCGTTTATAGGATACCTCATGCTCCTACAAGACTGTCCGGCAGTCCATACGCCTGTCAGAGTCGAGGAGCAACATTTCAAGGTCTTTGCTGATTTTCGCGGCTCTTCCTATGCTCGTCGCTATGAACTGCTCTGCCAGCGGCTCGTCCGGGAAGGGCTCTATGATGCGTCAACCCTGCTGCTCTCTTCCGATACAGACGGCCTCCAGGGGATGTACTCTGAATTGCAATCTGGTGGTGGGTTACGAGAGTGGGTTGCGCGTTTAGCAGGCCACGTGGCTTCAGTCGCGGCTACGCTCTGACCTCTAGGGCAATGCCGTTTAAATAAGTGCAATCGACGCTCATATGGCAGAGCTAGAATCTATCGAATTGAGCGTGCCATTCTCTTTATTTGAATGGCATTGTCCGGTGGCCGTCGGACGAGAAGTTTGCATAATCGCTGAGTACGCGCGCTACGTTGGCGTAGCGAAAGACATGCCAGCCGCCCCAATCCGGGTCCTTGAAGACGGGCTGCGTGGCACGCATCGTGCGATACCACTCAAAGGGAGCATGGAGTTGCTCTTTGTAGCTGTGTGTTTGCATATATTGGGCTAAAGTACATCTCACATGAAATCGAGCTGGTACTGGTTACGCTGAAGTTCAACGTCAGGCAGCTTGATACCCCAGCTGCGATCCAATCAAGCACGGCCCTGATACGATCATCGCAGCCCGAAGTACAGACAAGTGTTATATTTTCGGGGAAAGGTGGACCGACTGTCGAAGTCGTCAGTAGCAGAGGCAGGACGGCTAAAAAGCCGAGGAATATATTTGCATATCAATGATGGAGGTTAAGAAAATATCGATCAGAGGGGAATATTGTACTGATTACTTCGCTTCTGACTTTTGCCAAAAACAAAGGATGCTGAGTAATCGCTGTTGTTTCTTCCTGTGTTCCTGTTGCTTCCTCTCGCGTTGAAAGGCTGTCTCTGTCTGCTGGGAGATTTGTGTAACGAGTGCATCACTATACCCACTACTTAATTCCAGGCGTGCGAATGGATCGCCGCTCATGCGCTGGTTGAACAATACCTCATGAGCAAGCAACGGCTTCCCCGTCCCCTGAAGATGCCGCGCCACTCGTTCACGGAATTGCCAGCCACTCTCGACAGCAGTTTGACCGGGAACATGAAAGAGTTTTGCGTACTCTTCAGCAAGATTCCAATTCAGCATTTGCATCGCTTTTATCTCCCTACTTATGGCTATAGTATACACCATAATAATGATGAACTTATACTGGCTACATGACTCAGTGTGATTTTATCTAACTCCTGGCAACGTCCGCTAAGTATAACGTGCCAAAGGGGTGATTTTTTCCCGTCGAAGCGAAAGTCTCGTCCCGTAAGCGGGAGTTCAGGTTGGCCATCACGCTCAGTTGAACGTGAGTATCGAGCCAATGGTTTTTCCTGTTTTCGCCACCTCAGTCTTGGAATAGAAAGTTAGCAAAACCTCGTACCCAAAAACTCCTATAACAATCGTATATCCTTGTGGATCATCATAAGTAGTTTATACACGCTAGCTAACAAACACTGTCAGTACAGACTGGTGCCACTTCAGAGAAAGGAGTGCGCAACAGAGAACGTCATTCGCGTTGAAAAGGACCTTTTTCTCATCGGTCCCTTTGAACACAGATATCATGTCCTGAGAGGATAGCCAGCAGAAAGGCAGGAGATTACAATGCCACAAGCAGATCAGGAACCGATCGTACTTGACCCTGGAGGAAAGATTAGAAATGTCGCACAAAACAAGAGGTTGTTAGACCTACTACCACAGACACGGGCGTTGTTGCCAGAAGAACTGCTCAAACTCGCGAAATTCTACAAGGCGTATCCGACAAACGTTCCGCTAGGGAACCATCTCGAGCTGCTTGCAAACGCGCTGCTTGCGCAGGAAACGCCGGATGGAGAACTGGTTGTTTCACAAGAAGTCTTCCCTGTATATGCAGACTTTGCGGACGCGACTGAAGACAGCGGAGAGCATAACAGGGAGACCCATGAACCACCTGAAGATGAAGGCGTACTGCTGTCTGTCCGCTGGGTTCTCGTCTCAGGTATTGGGCTGCTCATCGAAACTCTTGACATTATGACGGACTCTGGTACTAAGAGTTTTGACTATGTTATTGGGGTGAGTCCTGCGCCTGGTAGTTTGCAGAACGTCTAAGCCTTGAACGTTCTTCTTCTCCCCTGCACAGAATGAGGAAAGGATGGCCCTCTCATGGATGAGCAGCAGGAAACGGCATCTGCTGTGACTCTCTTCTATTCCTATGCTCGGGAAGACGAGTCATTGCGGGAGCAACTGGAGAAACATCTGGGCGGTTTGCGACGAGAGGGCCTCATTGCCGAGTGGTACGATCGTCAGATTGTGGCTGGAACAGACTGGGCCTATGCAGTTAGTGAGCATCTCAGGACAGCCTCGGTGATACTCTTGCTCATCAGTTCCGACTTCCTGGCGTCGGACTACTGCTCCAGTATCGAGATGCAGCAAGCATTGGAACGGCACAAGGTTGGCGAAGCCCGCGTCATTCCTGTCATCCTGCGTCCGGTTGATTGGCAAGGGGCTCCTTTCGCACATCTTCAGTGTCTGCCTCCCGACGCTAAACCAGTGACGACCTGGCGCAACCGCGATGAAGCGTTTCTTGCTGTCGCCAGGGGCATTCGCACAGCGGTTGAGGAACTGCGCGCTTCTTCTGGCATGGTCCCAGATTCTTCCTTGCCACCCGTGACCATTCCACCAGCTTCCCGCAGGCAGACAGGGACCGGGCCTCCTGTCTCGGTGCTGCAGGACAGGAAGCGCCAATGGATGTTAGAGAGGGTGCGTACCTTCTGGATCAAGGGAGTGCTGGAACGGTCTTTGCACAGTGCAGTACTCATCGCTCTCGAGCTTCATCAGCAGCCCGAGGCTGTGGCGAATCCCTGGATGCTGGTGGTGCAGGAGTCGGACCAACCCGGACGACCGCTACCTCCTGGTACCAGCATCACCCAGGCCTACGATGATGCACATGGTGAACTCCTCATCCTTGGTGAGCCAGGGTGTGGGAAAACCACGCTGCTGCTGGAATTGGCCCGCGATCTCCTGGACGGTGCTCAGCAGGACGGAACCCTTCCGGTGCCAGTGGTATTTAACCTCTCCTCGTGGGCTGCAAAGCAGCAACCCATCGCCGACTGGCTTGTTGAAGAGCTGAATACCAAGTACCAGGTGCCACCCAGGCTCGGTCAATCCTGGGTAGATGAGGACCTTATCCTCCCACTCCTTGACGGGCTGGACGAGGTTTCGAGAGAAGACCGTGCCACTTGCATAGACGCCATCAATATCTATAGACGGTCACACGGCCTGGTGCCTACTGTGGTGTGCAGCAGGAGTGCCGAGTATCTCGCTCAGCAGAGACGTATAGAATTGCGCACTGCGGTCGTTGTGCAACCGCTCACGGCACAGCAGGTTGATGAGTACCTGGCAAACGCGGGTGGACAGTTGGAGGGGGTACGTCTGGCACTTCGCGATGATCCCGTGTTACAAGAGCTGGCTGCGACGCCGCTGATGCTGAGCGTATTGACACTGGCCTATCATGGGGAGACCGTCGAAGATGGGTTGTTAGCGGGCTCCGCCTCTGAGATACGACGGGGAGTCTTTGCGACCTATGTTCAGCGCATGCTAAAGCGCCGAGGGATGGAAACGCGCTACTCGAAAGAGCAAACACTGCGCTGGTTGACCTATCTCGCCCAGCAAATAAAGCAGCACAGCCAGACGGTGTTCTACATCGAGCGGATGCAACCTGACTGGCTAGAAGATCAATCGTCGCACCAACGCTATTCGCGCATCACTACCGGACTCATCTTTGGGCTGGTTGGTGCGCTTTGTCTTGGACCAGCCGGAGGGCTGATCTTTGCGTCATTGATCTTTCCGTCGTCACCAGGTTTCGGAATTCTTCTCGGTTTTGCCGTGCTTGGCGGGCTTGTAAGTGGAGCACTCTTCGGGCTGCTGAATGGGCTTATCCAGGGGCAAGAGACAGAAAGAAGACAGAGCGGAAAGACGAGGTGGTCGTGGAAACGTGCGTGGGGGCGTATTGTGAGAGGAGTGCTGAATGGATGGCTTGTGGGACTGCTTATAGGCCTTCCATATGGGCTATCTTTAGGGCAAGGGCTAGACGACGAACTGACCTGGGCACTCACAGTAGGAGTGATCATCGGGTCGCTCGGTGGGTTGGGGTTTGGACTGATTGACGGGCTCCTTAGCATACAAACGGCCGAAATCCGACCTAAGGAGACCTTCGCCTGGTCATGGATGGGGATGGGACGCAATCTCGTGAAATTCCTGGTCTTGGGGTTGCTTGGTTCGCTGCTCATTGGACTCTTGCTTGGTCTGTTTGAGGGTCTGAACGAATGGGTGATTAACGGGATGAAGAATGTACTAGATATCTTGCAAGGCATGCGGCTCGAAGAGTTGCAATTTATGCGGTCCTACGGTCTATTAGTTGCATTGATCAGTGGACTCCTGGGTGCGTTAACCAGTGGATGGTCAAGTGACGTCCTCGATAAGCGCAACCCCACTACGCCGAATCAAGGGATACGCCGTTCTGCATACCGTGGTGCACTTGTTGGGGGTGTGGGTATGGTGGTCGGTGGGGTCCTGGCAGGGTTGCTCGCTGTAGTAACTACGGGGACGCAGGACCCCACCACATATGAGCTGATCGTCGGAACGCTGATTGCGGTGGTCAGTGGGTTACACGTGGGTGGAGTTGTCTGTATTCAGCACGCTGTCCTGCGTTGGTTCCTCTGGCGTGCCGGGTCTCTACCTTGGGACTATCCACGCTTTCTCGATTACGCCGCCGAGCGCGTTCTGCTGCGCAAGGTCGGGGGTGGCTACATCTTCGTTCACGGGCTCCTGCAAGACTATTTCGCCTCATTGGATACAGCACCGACCTCCGGCGAGAGAGCAACGGAAGTGCCGAATACATCAACGTTCGCATGAAGCTCGTTCTGCCTTACCATGTGTTTGGCCAGTAGGGCTCATCCAGTGGATTAGGTAGCTGGCAAGATGCATGCCTTACTCAGGCTTCCTTCGCCTCTCTTCACCCCAGGAAAAGACGTCGAAGACATTAACAAGAGCCTCCCCCTCAGTCCAGAAGAGCAGTCCTACCAGCACTATGACGGCGAGTATCACCATGGGAAGAATGAGGACGATGCTCGGTCATACCTTGTGGATAGGTTCTGATCCATGCGCGTTCTCCTTCTCTGGCTCCACTGGGTCCTCTGACTGGCGCCGGGTGGTGTTTTGCTTGTTCTGAGCAGATTGTGTTGGGGCAGTCCTTGCTTGAGACGATCTGCTCAGGCGAACGTGCTGTCGTGATGGCTTTCCTCTCGGTTCCTGAGGCCGGTACGCATCAAGCGGACCTGGGAGCGCTCGTTCTGCCTCTGCCTCTAGCCGCTGCTCGTTGCGGCGCACGAAGAGCAGCAACGCGATGATGACCAGCACAGCCAGCACACAGGTGGTGATGGCGACCGGCCCTGTCAGCCGATGAATGCTATCACCCAGGAAGTAGCCTCCCAGCCCGAAGAGCGTGGCCCACACAATCCCTCCCAGGGCGTTGAAGAGGAGAAAGCCAGGCCAGCGCATCTGATTGGTCCCGGCCAGGAAAGCGGCCCAGGCTCGCAGCACGGCGATAAAGCGCCCAAAGAAGACGACCTTGCCGCCGTGCTTCATGAAGAGGTACTGCCCCAGTTTCAGCTTGCGTTCATCCAGACGAATATAGCGACCGTAGCGGCGCAGGAGACGGTAGCCGCCCTCGCGTCCGATCCAGAAGCCGAGATTATCGCCCAGGATGGCGCCACTGGCGGCAGCCAGGATCACGAGAGGAATGGAAAGACGGTGCGTTGTCCCGGCATAAATGGCGGCAACGAGCAGCATCGTCTCGCCAGGGAAGGGAATGCCTGTGCTCTCGATGGCAACGAAGACGAGGACGGCCCAATAGCCGTAGGTGGCGAGCAAATGCAGGAGATCGTGTGGGGTCACAGAGATCATGGTGTGATGCTTCCTTTTCTTTCCTCTCGCAAGAGAGAACTGCATCAGAGGCAACCGGTTCGGTTCTTCCTTTGATGATACTATGGTATCTGCTACTATGTAACTGTTCAGGTCTGCTCTTTTCTTGACTCCTCAGCGCCTGCGGCGCTTCGCAAGCTTTCTTTGTTGCTGTGGGTCAGGCAGCCTGCGGCTGCCTGACCCACAGCAACAAATAGAGGTGAGCCACCACAGGTGGCGAGGAGTCCTGAATAGTTACGTTACTATATAACATAACATTTTGCAATATCCTGTGGCAATGTTATCCGTCACAAGGGGAGTGTGTACTAGCTCACATTCCTGTTTCTTCTGAGTGAGGGTGTATACCTTTATATACGTATACGTATGCCGCCTCAACTGCTAAAACGACGCAGGTCCGAATTTTTAGCTGAATGTACCTTGCTGGAATGAGAGAACTTTACAGAATCTTTAGAAAAACTTTAGAAAAGCTTTACAAAACCACCTATTTTATGGTATGCTTACTATAGGTCTGTCAGGCGAGCATCTATATGAGATAACTTTGAAAATGTATTCCAATGTATTCCGGAGAGTTTACGCACGGTATAGTAGACTCTCCTCTTTCAGAAAGTGAGAAAAACATATGCGACGGTTTACTCCACTCAGAATCGGGTTCCTGGGCGTTCTTACCTCTTTCGCGCTCTTGCTCGGTATGTTAGCCTTTCCCACTGTGGCATCGGCACACACGGCATCAGCGCAGACACCTGCGTCAACGCAGAGCGCAAACTGGGGCTGTGGTGGCTTCGACGGGTTTGGCGACTGTGGCTTCGAAAGGTTTGGCGGGTGCGGTGGGTTCGGATTTAACGACGTGGGTTTCGACTGCGGAGGCGGTTTCGGATTTAACGACTGCGGTTTCGGGTTTGGCGGTTTCGGGTTTCGCCACCACTTCTTCCGTCACCACTTCTTCCGTCACCACTTCTTCTAATAGAAGAACTTCGGGCCTGGCCCAAACGCCTGACAGACAACATACCAGTGAAGGGAGTTCCTTCACTGGTATGTTTTTCGCTCACCTGGGTCTGATGTCTTTCACCTTTGCTCTTCCCGCGAAGCAGCTCATTTCAATCAAGGTGAGCAGGTCGCTTACTTTGAAGGGCTTTTGCAAGATGGGCAGGTCGGGGTGGCCGTGCGGATGCGCTCCAGTTCGTGCAGACTGGCTCCTGAGATCATGATCATATGATATGACAGGTGTGCCTCATTTTACCTCAGCAAGAGGGTGGTGTCAACGGAAGTCTCAGAGAGCTATCAGCTTTTCCTCATACTCCTCGTCAGGGCATAGAGCCAGCGCCAGACGAGCAAGACGACCAGGTTGAAAACCAGCGTTATCAAGGCAAAGCTTAAAGGTGGGAAGTCAGTGAAGCCGCTAAGGAGCCAGCGCAAGAACAGTGCGACGGGCCAGGAAAGTATCCACGCGATGGTGGTACGTAGCGCCATAGCACGTGGCTGCGTCTCAAGGCCACGGCGGTAAGCTCCTACAAAGGGGGCAACAAGAAACCAGCCAAGGGCGAACGGGGCGGCGGTACGTAATATTTGCAACAACGCGCTGGGGCCGACAGGTTCGCCGTGACTTTGCCGGCCAATGATGGCGAAGATGAGGAAGACGAGCGCATCACCAATCGCGAGGTTGATGATGCGTCGGGTATTTGATGTTTTAGCGGAATCAGACACCTGAGGAGTTACCTTTCTTTTCGGTTTTCTCGCGTACGAGTTCTTCAACGGCGGCGAGTTCGGTGCGCACGCCGCGCAGACGCAGGGCGATTACTGTCAGATAGGCAAATAGCCCGGCCCAGATGATGGCATAGGCAGCAACAAGATAGGCCACGAGTGTTTCTCCTTTTATTCGACCAGGGCTCGCAAGCGTTGTGCCTGCGTCTGCATTTTTTCGAGCTGATAGAGTTGTACCATCAGGAAGCTGAAGAGCAAGGTAAAGGTGGTGAGTGAGATCATCAGGGTCAATACTACCTCTGGTGGTAAAGCGCCGGCTACTCCGACCTGAGCCGAGGGGTGCAGGCCACGCCACCAGTTGACGGCTTCGTAGATGATGGGTATGTCGAGAAAGCTGATAATGCCGAGGACGGCGGCGGCACGGGCGCTGGCCGGGGTGCGTCCCATGTAGTTGCGCAACATCAGGTAGCCGATGTAGATGAACCACAGCACCAATGTTGCGGTTAGTTTAGGGTCCCATGTCCACCAGGTGCCCCAGATCGTACGGCCCCAGATGGAGCCGGTGATGAGGGCTAGCGTGGTAAAAACGGCTCCCAGTTCAGCGGCGGCACGGGCTGCATAGTCCCAGCGTTCGTCTTTTTTCCAGAGATAGATGACACCGACGATGGCCAGTATGCCGGATGCGAGCATAGCTATCCAGGCTATCGGGACGTGGAAGTAGAAGATACGCTGCGGCTGGCCCTGAATGGCGTCGGTCGGGGCGTATAGGAAAATTGCCCAGATGGAGATCATCATGCCTATGAAGGAGAGTGTTCCCAATGTCAGGGAGATGACGGGGAGGGCAAAGGTTCGCGGACGACCACGAGGGTCCCCACTCCACCTCACTCCACTCCCGCCCCTACGGGTTTCTTGATTCGCTAGTGCCATATGAATGCTCCTAAATAATTTTAACTTTTCAGGTTTCGTCTTTTCGAGACTCCTCACTGCCTACGGCAGTTCGCAAGGGTTTTGTGATGGGTGCAGGAGTTGTCGCCGCAGGCGACAACTCCTGCACCCATCATTATGAATAGGCAAGAAGCCGCCGGCAGCGAGCAGTCAAGCATGGGCTAGTCGTCGCAGGCAACTCCTGCGCCCATCTCAAGAATGAGTTAGTCGTCGCAGGCGGCGAACAGGTCTGAAGAGTCATAAATAATTACTCCTCAATAACGTATCCAAAGGTGAGCATTGAGATGCTCAGAAAAATGATGTCGAAGGCGATGATCAGGCCAAGCCAGGGTGGTTCGTTTGCGACGGGTGCTAAGAGGGCACTCGTGGCACGAACCGCGCCGATGACGACGGGCACGATCAGCGGGAAGACGAGAATGGGTAAGAGCAGTTCTCGCGCTCGCGTTGCGGCGGCCATGGCCGAAAAGAGCGTCCCCACTGTGGCGATGCCGAGCGTACCGAGCAGCACAATCGGAATGAGTGCGCTAGCAAAGAGCGGTACGTTGAACAGGGCTGCGTAGATGGGTAAGGCGACTAGTTCTACTACTCCGATAAATAGCACATTGCCGAGTAGTTTTGCAAGATAGATGGCTTTGCGATCTACCGGACAGAGCAATAGGCGATCCATTGAGCCCTTTTCTTGCTCTGCGGAGATGGTACGGCTTAGTCCTAGTAAGCTGGCGAAGACGAAGGCGACCCATAACGCGCCAGGAGCGACGGCGGATTTGTTGTCTACACGCAGGTCAAAGGCGAAGTTGAAGATGACTAGCACAAGTAGGGCAAAGAGTCCCATGCCCGTCCAGGTTTGTTTGCTGCGCAGTTCGCAGCGTATGTCTTTCCAAAGGATGGCTAGTATTTGTGCGAGGAAGGCCGAACCCCGCTCCTCCCTGGGCGACCACAAGGGATCGCCCCTACTCGGCACGGGCTGGACGTCCTGTCCTCTTTCTTCTTTCACGATATGCCCACGCTCCAATGTCACGATGTTATCGGCAAGCTTCTGCGCATGCTCAAGCTGGTGTGTCGAGAAGAGGACTGCGCCGTTTTGCTCGATGTGGTTGTGCAACAGTTCTGCTAGCAGGATGTTCCCTTGTTCGTCAAGGCCTGTGTCTGGCTCGTCTAGGAGGAGCAGGCGTGGTGAGTGTAATAAGGCTCGTGCCAGTGCCAGGCGTTGCACTTGCCCACGCGAGAGTGCGCCAACGCGCTCCTGTGCGCGTTTTTCGAGTCCAACCCTGCACAAGAGTTCGTTGGCACGCTGCTGCACGTGTTCCACGGCGTACATGCGCCCGAAGAAGAGCAGGTTCTCCATGGCGGTCAGTTCGTCATAGAGATAGGGTTGGTGGCCGACAAAGCCGATGAGATGGCGTACCTGTTGGGCGTGTCGCACGATGTCTAGCCCATCAATACAAACGGTCCCGGCACTCGGCCCGCTTAGCCCGGCCAGGACGCGCAATAAGGTCGTCTTGCCTGCGCCGTTCGCTCCTAAGAGTGCTATCCGTTCGCCGCGATCCAGGACGAGATCAATGCCGCGCAGGATCGGCTTGAGGCCAAAGGTCTTTTTGAGTCCTCTGACTTCCAGGTATGGAGCGCTCATACCCCCCCTTTGCTTTTGGCGGTCTTTTCCGCTGCTTCGCTCATCAAAGCACGTAAGCGTGCTTTGGTCTTTGCACGTCGTTCCTGGTAGGGTGCTTTTTTGAGCTTGCCTGCTTCGTAGGCCTTGTCCAGGTCTAGTAGTTCCTGTACCAGCGCCTGCTGCCGACTCTGCACGTCGCTATATTTACGATTACCCTGGGAGCGACGGGTAGAGCGGAGGAGGAACCAGGTTGCAGAGAGAATTGCTAGCCCCAGGAGGACAGCGACAATCAGCCAGATGCTCCTCTGGTTGAGGGAGCTTGTTTGCGTTACAGGCAGGCCCTGAAGCTGTGTCTGGATGTGTGCACCCGCGAGCAGGTCTTTGGCCTGGAAGAGACGATAGGGATGCTGATCTGCGGTGATAAGGCCCGCCGAGGTCAGGGCATTCGAGTTGAGGTGTACGCTGGGGGGCACGAGCAGCGAGAACTGGACGGTGGGGTATACGATATCATAGCTCAAGTCGTAATTCGACGTCGCGTACGGTAATTCAAACGAAAAGATGAACTGGGATGTGCCCGGTGGCAGTGCGGCGTCGCTGGCGAAGCCGCGATCTACCTGGATGGCCTGGTAGCCATCAAAGCCCTTGTCGAGTGATAGGTTACGTGCGCCGGGCGGAAGCGTGAAAAGCAGTGCATTGGGACGTGCACGATAAATCGGCCTTCCTGCGGAAGGTCCTCGATAAATCGGGACTCTACTGCTTGCGTTCAACGATCCAACATAGGTAGATGTACCGACATTTTTGAAAAAGAAGACTTCGGAAATGGAGAGGACCCCAACCTGTGCATCTGGCTGATGGAGCAGGACGGTTGCTTGTACAATGGCTATCTGGGCGGTACTGGTTGTTGCTTCATAAACTGTCAGGTTGATTTGCTGCACCGCTTTGGTGCTGAGGTCAATGAGGCTGGTGTAATACTGTGCTCCCTGGTAGCGTGTGTAGATGGCGTAGTTGAGCGTTTTGTCTGTGGCAAGGCCATTAAAAGCAAAGCCGCCGTGGGCATCTGTCTTGACGGTCGCCAGGTCACGCGCATTGTCACCTTGCGCCATTTGCAATGTGACGCTCTGTCCTACGACAGGCGCGTTGTGGTTTGTTCCATCCAGAAGTTGTCCGAAGATACGACCATTGTTGGCGGCGTGAGCCAGGGGAGCAGGAATGATGAAAAAGAACAGTGCGAATAGGATGGGGAGCAGCCACCTTGCCTGGCACCCACAAAGGAGCAGCCACCGGACCTGGCACCCACAAGGGCCCCACCACCCCACACCACCGCCCCGTGCCACTACATTTCGCACGGCCCTCCACCCCCCTCGTGTGCCCACCGCGCCGTCGTTTGGGGGCGGGGTGGTCATCCCAGATGTAGTGGCACGGGGCGGCTGGGTGGATGCGGGGGGCCCTTGCGGGTGCCAGGTCGGGTAATTTATGGCTACTGGAACAGATTCTTCATGCTTCTTCATCTTCACTCCGTAGCTTCCTTAGCTGTTCTTCAATTGCTTCATCGATTTCTCGCTCACGATCGTGCCGCTCTTTCAGGGCGGAGAGTACACGGCGCATGTAGCGTTCACGTAGGGAGCGATAGTCGTCCTCGGCCAGGTTGCCGAGTTGGAAATCAAATTCAACCTCTTGTAGAGCTGCGCGAGCTGCTTGTTCGCGGTCCGTCTGTTGAGCTGAGGGCACAGCTAACGGCTGAGGCGTGAGGGTGGTAGTGGGTTCGATAGAGCGTGTCTTGATTCTTGCACCGTGGTAGAGCGGATAGAGGACAAAGGCGAGCGCTAAGACTCCCAGCAGGATTGCGATCAGGACAGCCATCAGTTTGCCTCCATTCGCTGACGTGCAAAAATGGGGTCGGATGCCGCGAGTTCTTCTTCGATCTGTGCACGATACTGTTGCAGCTCAGCTTCATCGATGTTGGCCAGTTCGGCCTCATCGGCAGCTGAGTTCGCAGGAGGCGAGGATACCTGTCCGGGGGACAGGTTACGCCAGTCGCGCAGGACGATGAAGAGCAGCAATGCTCCAGCGAGCAGCAAGGCAATCGGTACCAGCCAGACTAACAGTGTGAAGCCTTGCCAGGGGGGCGACCAGACGATTTGTTCACCGTAGCGATCAACGAAGTACTGGATGACCTGTTGCTCCGATCTGCCGGATTGCAGTTGCTCGCGAATGACGGCGCGCATCTGCTGTGAGATGGTTGAAGGGGAGTCGGCTACCGATTCGCCCTGGCAGACGGGGCATTTCAATTGTGAGGCCACGTCGTGCACACGCTGGTCGAGTGTCTCGTTACGGGCCGCTGTGAGGATCATAAACGACCAGGTGGCTCCTACGATGGCTAGCATGGCCAGGACGAAGAAGAACGGGCGTTTCTGTTTCATGGGCTACCACCTTTCTCATCCTCTTCAGGGGTAGGATTTTTGGGGACCTGCCCGTTGGCCCGTAGGAGCGGGTGCGGATGAGGGGTGGAGTCGCCCGTCGTGCCCCGTTCCTCGCCTGGCACAAGCCGGACCTGGCACCCACAAGGGCCCATCCACCCCCAACCCAGCCCCGTGCCACTACATGTCGTACGGCCCCCCTGCTCCCCTCTCACGCCCATCGCGCCGTCGCCTGGCGGTGGGGCGGCGTCTCCCAAATGTAGTGGCACGGGGTGGCTGGGCTGGGTGGGGGGCCCTTGTGGGTGCCAGGCCTCACGATGCGCTGCTGTCCCAAATGTGTCAGGGGCAGGGTGCCCGCGGGCGACCACAAGGGTCCCCTCCCCACCCAACTCCACCCCCGCTCCTACGGACTCGGCATTACCTGCACCCACCAGCGGGGTACCCTTTTGTGGTACCACGGCCTGACGTTTGCGTTGTTCGGGCCACCAGCAGGTGATGCCGCCGATGAGCATGAGCAAGCCGCCGAGCCAGACCAGGGGCGTCAAGGGGTTCACGAAGACGCGGATGGTGGCACTGGAGGCACCGTCCCAGTTGGCAAGGAAGACGTAGACATCGGTCAGGCCAAAGGTGGAAATGGAGATCATGCTGGTCGGCTGGTTGTCAAAGTGCAGGTAAAACTGGCGACCGGGATAGATGTAGTGCAGTAATCGACCGTCGCGCCAGATTTGCAACTGCGCGGTCACGGTGCTCACTCCCGGTGTTTCATAGGCGATGTTGCCGAGGTAGGTCAACTGATAACCGGCAATGTGTAGCTCTTGCCCTGGCGTGAGTACGGCATCACGTTCGATCTGGAAGATGTGTGAACCGATAACCCCCAGGGCCAGCAGGACCAGGCCCAGGTGGACGAGATAGCCGCCGTAGCGTCGCCGGTACCGTGCGATGAGCATGTTGAAGGCGAGGAAGTACGGCTCACCATGGCTGTGACGAACTCGCATGCCGCGCCAGAATTCGTAGACGATGGCACCGGCGGTGAAGGAGCAGACGGCAAAGCCGATGTTGGCCCAGATGTCGCTGATGCCGACCAATGGCAAGATGATGGCACAGGCAGCTCCGGCGATAGCAGGCACAACCTGGTTGCGCCACAAGACGCGGGTGGAGGTCCGTCGCCAGGCCAGTAGAGGGCCAACGCCCATCGCGAGAATGAGCACGATCAGGATGGGGCCGTTGACCTGGTTATAGAAGGGAGGTCCCACGGTCATCGTCTGGCGGCGTAGTGCGACAGAGATGAGTGGGAAGATGGTTCCCCAGAAGGTGGCAAAGGCGACACCCAGGAGTAGGAGGTTGTTGAGCAAGAAGACGCCTTCACGCGAAATGACGGAGTCAAATTCTTGCTCAGGGCGCAGCTTCGGCAAACGGAACAGGAACAGGCCAATACTGAAAACAATAATGATGGCCAGGAAGGCGAGAAAATAGGGGCCAACCGCCGAGTAGGCAAACGAATGCACCGAGCTGATGATACCACTACGCACCTCGAAGGTTCCGAAGATGGAAAGTGCAAATGAGGCGATGATCAACCCAAGGTTCCAGACCTTGAGCATGCCACGCCGCTCCTGTACCATCGTCGAATGCAGAAACGCGGTCGCGGTGAGCCAGGGCAAGAGGGCAGCATTCTCCACGGGGTCCCAGGCCCAGTATCCGCCCCAGCCCAGGACATGATAGGCCCACCAGGCGCCGAGCAACAAGCCCGTTGTTTGGATGGACCAGGCAGCCAGGGTCCAGCGACGAATCGAGCGCAGCCAATCGCTATCAAGTTTGCCGGTCAGCATGGCAGCGACGGCAAAGGCGAAGGGGACTGAGAAACTCATGTAGCCCATCAGTAGCATGGGGGGATGGACCAGCATGCCGGGGTCCATCAAGAGCGGGTTCAACCCTCTGCCATCCGGCGGCGTCACAGGTAAGCGCACGAAGGGATTGGAGACGATGGTCAGGACGATGAGAAAGAAAGTTTCAATGCCCATCAGTGTTGCCACGACGTATGGCACCAGCGCCGCGGGAGCACGCCTGGAGGTGAAGATGAATACGGCAGAAAAGATGGCAAGCATCAAGGCCCAGTACAGCAATGATCCCTCTTGCCCACCATAGAAGGCGGCCAGGATAAAATACCAGGGCATGGCCAGGTTGGATTGTTGCTGTACGTAGCTTACCCCGAAGTCGTGAGTGAGAAAAGAGGCAATCAGGGCCGTCGAGGCAGTGAGCAGGAAGAAGGTGACGACCAGTGTACTACGCTTAGCACTGGCGACGAGTGGCGCATTACCACGGATTGCCCCTGGCACAGCCACAATGATGGTGTAGATAGCAAATCCCAGGGCCAGTATGAGAGCAATAGTGCCTAGATCTGAAAAATACACGTTGGTTCCTTCTTGTTACAGGGTCTATGAATGTTTCTGAAAAGTGCGTTGGTGCCAGGAACGTTCACAG
>Ga0137361_10000439_pt1 | contig 23082 bp, 20 predicted proteins | sample Mad1_80_16metaG_FD_104923 | JGI IMG/M metagenome (GOLD analysis project Ga0137361, IMG submission 104923) | Vadose zone soil microbial communities from Angelo Coast Range Reserve, California, USA - Mad1_80_16 metaG | ecosystem: Environmental > Terrestrial > Soil > Vadose zone | place: USA... | reverse complement strand
GCCGCCATTGTAATTGGCCTCTTTCGGATCGGCTGCGGATTGGGAATCGGCGACGTAGATCATGTCGTTGTTGTCGACCCAGACGCCGCTCGGACGTCCGAATTGTTTCCAGCTCGCGAGGAACTTGCCGGTCTTGTCATAAATATTGACGCGTGCGCCGGTGCGGTCGGCGACATAGATATGATCCTGTTTGTCGACGGCAATCGCGTGCGGCTCGGTCAATTCGCCTTCGCCGGTGCCGTGCTTGGCAAAGCTGCGCAGGAACTTGCCGCTCTTGTCGTAGACATTGACGCGCGACTTGTTCAGCTTGGAGCCGTGGCCTTCGGCGACTAGAACCTCGCCGGTCGACAGCACGGCCACACCCGTTGGCGCGTTGAACGCGTCATCGCCCATTCCGGCCTCACCTGCCTTGCCGACCTTCAACAGCACCTTGCCGTCGGGGCTGAGCTTGACCACCTGCATGCCCTTGCCGTCCTTCGCCTGGAAGTCGGCCGCCCAGACATTGCCGTCCTTGTCCACGGCGATGCCATGGGCGCTGACGAACTGGCCGGCGCCGATATTCTTCATCGTTTTGCCGGCAGGCGAGAGCTCATAAATCGGCGAGAGCTTCGAGCCCGAGCAGCCCATATCGCCGCAGCGATCGAAGACCCAGATATTGTCCTTGGAATCCACGGTGACCGCGTTGGTCGGTCCAAATGTCCGTGGCGTTTGCGCCCAATTGGTGGCCAGTTTGTAGGGATTGGGCGCGTCATTCACGCACGGGTAGCTGGCTTGAGCGTACGCATCCGCGGTCATCACTGCAGATGCAAGCAATGCAAGCATAAGTTTGGTCGGGGCGTTTCGCATCGGTTCCCTCCTTGGGCCCTATCGGGTGGCGAATTTACACGACAAGGCGAACCGCGTACACGCCGCCAATTCACTGCCGTACCTTCAAGCGCAGGCCCGGACAGTCGGTGAAAGCCCTTGTTTTGTAGGGGGTTAGACCGAATAACAGTTGACGTTGCGCGGTTCCTTTGGCAGGTTGCGGGACGCAGGCGCGTTGCGTCCGGTCTGCTTGCCATTGGGGGGCAAGTCATATGATCAAATCGGAATTGGTGGCGCGCCTCGCCGAGCGCTATCCGCATCTCTACCATCGCGACGTCGAGCGCATCATCTCGACGGTGCTGGACGAGATTTCGGGCGCGCTCGCCGCGGGAGACCGTGTCGAGCTTCGCGGCTTCGGAGCGTTCTCGGTCAAAGTGCGTCCTGCGCGTCAAGGGCGCAATCCGCGCACCGGTGCCGCGGTTGCGGTCGAAGAGAAGCGGGTGCCGTTCTTCCGCACCGGCAAGGAATTGCGCGAGCGGCTTAACCATTCCGATTCCGACGGAAAATAAGTCTTCGCCTATTTGGCTTGCGAGAGTCGCACGCTGTGCTTGACGCATGGCAACCGAGAAGCGATAGCTCAGCGCCATGACGAGAAAAGCAAATCCCGTCTTCGTCGCGCTGGATACGCCCTCTCTTACGGCCGCGTCGACTCTGGCTGCGTCGTTGAAGGCGTTCGTCGGCGGCGTAAAAATCGGTCTCGAGTTCGTCAGCGCCAACGGTCCCGATGGTGTGCGCGCGATGGTTGCGACGGGTGTGCCGGTTTTTCTCGACGTCAAGCTTCATGACATTCCCAATACGGTCGCCGGCGCCATGAAAGCGCTCGCGCCCTTGGGTGCGGCGATCGTCAATGTTCACGCCTCCGGCGGTTCCGCGATGATGCGCGCAGCGGCCGAAGCGACGCGCAGCGTTCCGAGGCCGAGCAAAATTATTGCCGTCACCGTGCTCACCAGCCTCGCCGCCGAGGACCTCGCCGCGATGGGAATTGCCGGCACGCCGCTCGAGCAGGTTGCGCGGCTGGCGAAATTGACCAAGGACTCCGGTCTCGACGGCGTGGTCTGCAGCCCGCACGAAATCGCCGCGGTGCGCGCGGCTTGCGGGCGCGAGTTCCTGATCGTGACGCCGGGCGTCCGTCCGAGCACGAGCGCGAGCGACGATCAGAAGCGCGTGATGACGCCCAAGCGCGCACTCGAAGCAGGCGCCGACATTTTGGTTATCGGCCGGCCAATTACCGGCGCTCCAGATCCTGCGCAGGCCGCCAAGGAAATCGCTGCCGAATTGGTAGGTTAACGCTTGGGATTTCCGCTCCTGCCTTGATTTGGCGTGTCTTCACGGCGATAAGCCCCCATGACCGTGAGCGTCAAAATCTGCGGGATCAACAGCCGCGAAGCGGCCGAGGCGGTGCTTAAGGCCGGTGCCGATTTCGGCGGACTGGTGTTTTTTCCGCGCAGCCCGCGTCATCTCAGTCTCGATCAAGGCCGGCTTCTCGCCCAGCAATTGCGCTCCCGGGTTCGTGTCGTGACCTTGCTGGTCGAGCCCGACGACGCGATGGTGGACGACATCATGGCGGCCATAGCGCCCGATTTCATTCAGCTGCACGGCAATGAAACGCCGGAACGGTCGGCCGCGATCGGTTTGAGAGCCAAGCGCCCGATCATCAAGGCGCTCGCCGTCGCCGAAGCGACCGACGTCGCCCGCGCCCACGCCTATCAAGACGCGGCGGAATATCTTCTGTTCGACGCCAAGGCCGACGCGTTCGCGACCCGTCCGGGCGGTTTGGGCGCCGCCTTCGACTGGAAGCTGCTATCGGGGACAAGCTTCAAACGGCCCATCGGCCTCGCCGGCGGCTTGACCCCGGAAAACGTCGCGCGCGCCATCTTGACGTCGGACGCCGCCTTCGTCGACGCCTCGTCCGGTGTCGAGGATGCCCCCGGCAAGAAGAGTCCGGAGAAGATCGCGGCCTTCGTATCGTCCGCGCGCAATGCTCAGTATACGCATGTTCGGGGCGATGTATGAGCGACGCGCGTCCCAACAGCTTCCGCTTAGGGCCGGACGTGGGAGGCCATTTCGGCCTCTATGGCGGACGCTATGTCGCCGAAACACTGATGCCGCTGCTCCTGCAATTGGAACGCGCCTATAGCGAGGCCAAAGACGACCCCGCGTTTCATGCCGAGCTGAACGGCCTGTTGAAGCATTACGTCGGCCGTCCCAACCCGCTCTATTTTGCAGAGCATCTGACGCGTGAGCTCAGCGGCGCGAAGATCTATTTCAAGCGCGAGGACCTCAATCACACCGGCGCGCACAAGATCAACAATTGCTTAGGCCAGATACTGCTCGCCAAGCGCATGGGCAAGACGCGCATCATCGCCGAAACCGGCGCCGGCCAGCATGGCGTCGCTACGGCAACGGTAGCCGCGCTCTTCGGTCTGCCTTGCGTCATCTATATGGGCGAGGTCGACATCGAACGGCAGAAACCGAACGTGTTCCGGATGAATCTTCTGGGCGCGGAAGTGCGCGCCGTGTCGTCGGGTTCGCGCACGCTGAAGGACGCCATGAACGAGGCGCTGCGCGATTGGGTGGCGAACGTCCACGACACCTTCTACATCATCGGCTCCGCCGCTGGCCCTCATCCTTATCCGGCCATGGTGCGCGATTTCCAGACCGTGATCGGCAAGGAAACGCGCGCCCAGATGATGGAGATGGAAGGCCGGCTTCCCGATCTTCTCATCGCCTGCGTCGGCGGCGGTTCGAACGCGATCGGCCTGTTCTACCCGTTCCTCGACGATGCTTCCGTCGCGATCCACGGGGTCGAGGCCGCGGGCGAAGGGTTGGCGACGCAACATCACGCGGCGACGCTGTCCAAAGGCACGCCGGGTGTGCTGCATGGGGCGCGCTCATATCTGCTTCAGGATGCGGACGGCCAGGTGCTCGAGGCGCATTCGATTTCGGCCGGGCTCGATTATCCAGGCGTTGGACCGGAGCATTCCTGGCTCAAGGAATCGGGCCGTGTCGTCTATGTCTCGGCCACAGACCAGGAAGCACTCGATGCGTTTCAGCTGACGTGCCGCCTGGAAGGCATTATTCCGGCGCTCGAACCGGCGCATGCCATCGCCCATGTCGCGCGTGTGGCGCCGAAAATGCCGAAGGACAAGCTGATCGTCGTCGGCTTGTCGGGGCGCGGCGACAAGGACGTCTTCACCGTCGCCTCCGCCCTGGGCAAAAAACTGTGACCGCCTGCGGTGGCGTACAAGAAAATTTCCACCTCCCCCGACGTGGGGAGGTCCAACCGCCGCAGCGAATGCGGAGGCGGTTCGGGTGGGGGGAATCGTGACAAACCGCATAACTCGCCGCTTCGAAGAACTGCGAGCCGCGGAACGCGCCGGGTTCATTCCCTTCATTACCGCGGGCGATCCCGACGCGGAAACCTCGTTCGCAATTTTGGAAAAACTGCCGCACATCGGAGCCGACATCATCGAGCTCGGCATGCCGTTCTCCGATCCCATGGCCGACGGACCGGCCATCCAGGCTTCATCGTTGCGCGCGCTGAAATCGGGCATGAGCGTCGCGGGCACGCTGAAGCTCGTCGAGCGTTTTCGCAAGAGCGATGACACAACGCCCATCGTCCTGATGGGTTATTTCAATCCCATTCACGCCTATGGCGTGGAGCGATTTGCGCGCGATGCGGGACGCGCCGGAGTCGACGGACTCATCGTCGTTGATTTGGGACCGGAGGAAGATTCCGTGCTCCGCGCGTCCGCGGCAAAAGCCAGTCTCGATATTGTTCGCCTCGCCACGCCCACCACCGACGACAAGCGCCTGGTGACCGTTCTCGATGGCGCCGGTGGTTTTCTCTATTATGTTTCCGTTGCCGGCGTGACCGGAACCAAGACCTTCACCGAAGACGACGTGAAGCGAGCCATCGCTCGCATCAGACGGGCATCGAAGCTGCCCTGCGCGGTCGGTTTCGGCATCCGCACGCCCGAAGCGGCGGCTATGATTGCCCGCATTGCCGATGCCGCCGTCGTGGGTTCCGCAATCGTTTCGCGTATTGCAAACCATCTCGAGGCGGGCAATTCTAACGCCCGGTTAATCGATGACACGCTAAGCTTTTGCCGGACCTTGGCGAGCGCCATCCGTCAAGCCCGCGTTTCGAATCCGACCCAATAAAACATCGACCCAAGCGGGTCACAACGTGGTAACGTCCTGCCCATGAACTGGATCGCCAATTTTGTCCGCCCACGGATAAAAGGCCTGATGCGTTCCGCCACGGCCGACAATCTGTGGCGCAAATGCACAGGCTGCGGCGAAATGGTGTTCCACCGCGATCTCGTCGCGGCGCAGAGCGTGTGCCCGCAATGCGGCCATCACATGCGAATCGGCGCCAAGGAGCGTTTCGCGAAGCTCTTCGACGACGGTGCCCACGACGTTCTGCCCTATCCCGAAGTGTCGCAGGACCCACTCCGCTTCCGCGACGACAAGCGTTATTCCGAGCGGCTGAAGGAGTATCGCGCCAGGACCTCGCAGATCGACGCCCTGGTCGCCGCGCGCGGCTTGCTCGATGGGCTCCCCGTCATTATCGCAGTGCAGAGCTTCGAATTCATGGGCGGGTCGCTCGGCTTGGCCACCGGTGCCGCGCTCGTCGCCGCCATGAGCGCGGCGGTCACCGAAAAACGCCCCTTCATCCTCATCGTATCGTCGGGCGGCGCGCGCATGCAGGAAGGCATTCTCTCGCTGATGCAGATGCCGCGCACCACGGTCGGCGTCAACATGCTGAACGAGGCGGGCATCCCCTACGTCGTCGTGCTCACCGATCCGACCACCGGCGGCGTCTCCGCGTCCTACGCCATGCTCGGCGACGTGCAGATTGCCGAACCCGGCGCGCTGATCGGGTTTTCGGGGCCGCGCGTCATCGAGCAGACCATCCGCGAGCGCCTGCCCGAAGGCTTCCAGCGCGCCGAATATCTCTTGGATCACGGCATGATCGACATGATCGTGCACCGCCACCAGATGAAAGAGACCTTGTCGCGCATCGTGCGATTGCTGACCAAGCGCGCGGCCGCCGGCTTGAACGGCAATGGCAGAGGCAATGGCCAGGATCGTTACGCAACCTCAGCCCTTCCTCAATCGCCGCCAGCATGAGCCTGTCGACCGTGCCCAGCGATGCCGTTCTCGAACGGCTGCTGACGCTTCATCCCAAGCGCATCGATTTGGTGCTCGGGCGCATCGAGCGCCTGCTCGCCGATCTTAATCATCCCGAGCTGAAGCTGCCGCCCACAATCCATGTCGCCGGCACCAACGGCAAAGGCTCGGTCTGCGCCTTTCTGCGCGCGATGCTGGAAGGCTCCGGCTATCGCGTGCACGTCTACACCTCGCCGCATCTGGTGCGGTTTCACGAGCGCATCCGCGTCGCCGGCCGGCTGATCTCGGACGATGATCTGACTGAAGTGCTGGAACAGTGCGAGCTTGCCAACCACGATCTGCCGATCACCTTTTTCGAAATCACGACCGCTGCCGCCTTCCTCGCCTTCTCGCGCCATGAAGCGGATGCCCTGGTGCTCGAAGTGGGCCTGGGCGGCCGCTTCGACGCGACCAATGTGATCGCTCATCCGGCCGCCGTCTGCATCACCTCCGTCGCGCTCGATCATCAGGAATTTTTGGGCAACTCGCTGACCGCCATCGCAACTGAAAAATCCGGCATCATCAAAGCCGGCAAGCCTTGCATCGTCGGCCCGCAGCCCGACGAGGCCAAGGACGTCATCACGCGGCGCGCCGATCAACTCGGTGCTCCGCTTTATGTCTACGGCGAAGATTTCGGCGCCCACGCCGAACGCGGCCGCATGGTTTATCAGGATACGGAGGGACTTCTCGATCTGCCTCTGCCCAAACTCATCGGACGACATCAGATCGCCAATGCGGCCGTCGCCATTGCCGCACTTCGGCGCATCGGCGGGCGCTGGGGCCGCGAGCAGGGCGTCGAATGGGGACTGAAGAACGTCGAATGGCCGGGCCGCTTACAGAGGCTGGTGCGCGGACCGCTCGTCGACACCGCGCCGAAAGCCGCCGAGGTCTGGCTCGATGGCGGCCACAATCCGCATGGCGGCGCGGCCGTCGCCCAAGCCATGGCCGATCTCGAGGAGCGCTCCTCCAAGCCGCTCTATCTGATTTGCGGCATGCTGAAGACCAAGGACGCGACGGGATATTTTCTCCCCTTCCGCGGTCTGGCGCGTCACGTCACCACGATTGCCATTCCGGGCGAGGCCGCCAGTCTCGGTGCCGGCGTGCTCTACGATGCCGCCCGCATTGCCGGACTCGAAGCGACGCCCGCCGACGATCTCGCGGATGCGATGATGCAAGTCTCCGCCTGGGCGCGCTCGCGCGAAGCCGACGGCCCGCCGCGCATCCTCATCTGCGGCTCGCTCTATCTCGCGGGAAAAGTGCTGAGGGAAAACGGGTAATTGGAGCGAGATGTGCACCACCGAAGAGTCACACTTTCCCAGGGATGGCGTATGGTCCGCTCATGACAGCATCGCTGCCGTTCCCAGCGACAGTCGGGAAGGGCAGCGTCTCGCCAAAGGCGGTCATTCCGACGCCGACAGCCATTCCGCAATCGACCGACGCTCCTCAAGCGCTCTTTGGTCCCTTCTGAGAGGGACGAAGTCATGCGACCAGCGTTGGTTCACTTTATTACGAAGAGACCGAATACGGCCGTAACGACCACGATAAACGGAACCAATGTCATTACCAGAGAAACTATGACAAGCAATAGCCGCCGTTGAACCTTGGGCCTGTTCAGAAAATAGCGCGCATCTACAAACTGATAAGCCAGCACTACGGAATTCATCAGGCCGATGCCGCACAATATGTCCGAGAAGAATGGCGAAGATAGAGACGACACTCTCCCCAATTTTGCCATGACACGCACGATAACGATCAGCGCCAACGCGTGCGCGACGAACGCCAGGGTTCTTTTATATCTCAGGCGCGCCGGCAGGTACGCGTTGGCTAATGAATACCCGGAAAGCAGCGCTGCGGTCGTGATGCAGAATAACAGCAGCGACAACTCGCCGAGCACTATGTCGACGAGAATGTACGGCATCGCAATCATTGCATTGGCGCCCAACGTATCGCGTTCACCCGCGCGCGAAACGACGCTCCTGGCGCGTCCGTGTGGAGAGCAGGGTTAGACGACATTACGCTGCCTTATTCTCGGCAAACCTCAACCAGATCCAATCGTCAGTGACTTTATGCGCCCTGAAGATTTTCCAGCCCCGCAGGTTTGAACTACACTCCAAGTGCGTGATGCTGTTTTCATTGGCATCGAATTCCAACGTGTTGGATGCGCACTCCCAATAGACCCGTAATTGCAGCGTGACTTTGCCGGGGGGTATCTGACATTCAAACACTCCTCCGCTCTTGATGTGGCCAAATTCGATGCCATTAATCATCACTTGGTAGCGTTGCCGAGAATCCAATCCGCCGCTGTCCCGAGTTAGTCGAATCATCGCGCTCGCCGCCTTAGCGGGCGTGGAGTCAGCAGACCACATCTTTATAAAGTCTTCTCGCTGCTTCTGAAGCGAATATCCTTCAAGTGGCACAAAGCTTACGGACAGATGGGCAAGATCGAAGTCCATGTGGTCATAGGTTGAATCAATTATCAGCACGAACCAATCCCGCCGGCCGTAGCGAAGTTTCCTGATGCACTTGGCGTCTTGATATATAGAGAGCTCGCAACGGAACATCGTGTCGGTATGTTTCACAACCAATGATTCATCAAATAGCCGCCACTTCTCCGCGCCGATAGAGAACCACGCGTCTCCAGACCACAAGTACTCGGCAACGAGGACCTTTCCTTCTTCAGGCGAGTGAAGTAGCTGCGCCGTTCCAGAATAGCCGACACGGTCCTTTCGACGCACTGGTAGCTTGATCTGTGAGTAGGCCCCAGTGTCCGGGTCAAACTCGAAGTGGCGGTCTTGAGATGAGTAGTCGCCTAGGAGCATCTGTGATTTATGACTGCTCTTAGCGGCAACGGACTATTCCGGGCCGCAGGTCGCGGCGGCGGCGACACCGCCCATTGCTTTGATAATCGCCATGAAGCGTCATTCGGCCAAGCGGCGCTGGTCCGTTGATGAATGCGCGGACAACTCCCGAGCACGGTCGCTCGGCGACCGCTGCTTTCAGGTGCCCAGTCCCGTCAGGTTGATAAACAGGGCCGCGAGAACGAAGTACACGCCGACTGCGGCGACGGTCCCAAAGGCCGTAACAAGATATTTCTGACTTGCGCCCAGTTCGCCCTTCATCACCTTGACGTTCAAACCCGCGGCCAGTCCGCCGCACAGGCCGCCTATGGCCCCTCCGATCGCGATTAGACCAAAGGGGAGCAATGCCCAGACATATTGGGGCCAGTTCAGATCGCCCCTACTTAGATCGAACTTCATGGTCTCTCTCCCGGCGACAATGCGCCATCGAATGTCGTCGTCGCCAATCAGCGACCGATCCAGGTTTTACCCAAGAATTCAGGCTGACCGGTTCAGAACCGCAGTCCAATTGAATGGTTGGCGGTTACCAACGCTTTACTGTTTCCGTTAGCCCCTTTTTCAGGGCCGTCCTGCGAGACTCCGCGCGTGTTTCTTTGGCGGCTATGCCCGTTGCGGCGAACGTCAGAGTTGCCCACGAGCGGACACTACGTGCTTTCCTGGACTCTCCGTCTAGCGGCCGCGAGTAGGGCGCCATAATTCGGATCGAACGGCTCGACCAAGCTCTTCTCCAAGACTCCGTGAATCTTGGTTAGCACGAGTTCCTCGGCGTCGAGCGGAGCGTCGCTTTCTGTGTTTTCTCGGGCGCGTTCTTCGTCACGCTGAGCAAGCCACTCAAACAGCACAAGCGCCTCATCTTTGGTAAGTTGCAACCGGACGAAATCAGACATTGCAGCACCCACTTAAGCGGGGCCGCAAACTTAGGCCGATTGGTAATGACCGAATAGGGTCGATGCTGTTGAAAAAGTCGGCAAAGGAGCGGAGCTTCGCGCCTACTTGGCACTTCCGAGGGCTACTCCGCTGCGCAGCTTGGCATTGAAGTCAGTCCGCGCCCCCGGTGCGAACGGCCTCATACGTACCACGCGCTTCGTAAACTGTTCGAAGGCGTTCACTGTAGCAATGTCTGCGCTGCGACGCACGGCCGGTCCATACATGTGGGTCAAGAATCGCCGATTCCAGCGAAGAAAAATAACGTCCGACTTTGCCCAAAGCGGCCCTTCCCGCAAGCCTGAAAGAGCGGCCGGGTGTCGCCATGAAGCGACATTCCAAACGGGATCATTGAGCGGCGGAGCAGGATCGTCGAAAAAAGTGCTGCATAGGACGCGTATTCGAGAAGCTATGGAACCCGCACCGTCTCCGGCTACGCTTTTTCCAATATTCTGACCGTAGTCATCTTTATCGACGACGGACTCTCTGAGGTGCTCGGCTCCATCGGCGCTTCGTAAAAGACCTCTCCAGCGCGTACGGTCTTCGGCGGTTTAGCTTCTACAAAGGACGTGTGAGCCGTCAGTCCGACGACGCCTTGATTACCATCTCTACCGCCTCGATCGCCGATAAAAAACGATTCAGCGGTCGATCCCGAAATCGAAACAAGTGTCCATGCTGGGCGCAAAAAATCCGCTGGACCCAAGAACGCGCGTCTTGACTGGTGAATTGTAAACAATGAGCGCGTACTCTCCGGGAGCCAGCGGTTTTGTTGTGGAAATTTTGTATATCGTAAACCCGTTCGGTGCGTTGGACTGGTCGGCAAGCCGCTCCACGGATGTCGGCATGACGCGGTCGCCAGTAACGCCCGCCGAATAACCGCCAAAATTTGCAGTGCTAGCGATCACAACTTCCCGTGTGTTGTTGGGACGCACGGCGAAGCTCGCCAAGGTGTAATAGTTTTTCGGTTGAGGAGTGTCAGGGATCGATAACAGAAACGTTGGCTGCGTGTTCGCGACGCGTTGCATGGCCCGCGAGCCGCCAAGCACCATGTACTTTGCATATCCGCCGATGCCGAGAGCACGGGCCTGTATTCGCGTCTTTGGCGCGATAAAACGCATAGGCATTTCTTGGTTGCCATCGGCAATGATTGCTTCCACTGGATTGAGCGCCGTCGGTGCAAGCCCCGTCCCATCGATGACGTTTTGATTGGTCCCCTCGGCGGACCATGCTGGCGCAACGGTTGCAATCAAGAACGCAATGGCAGCGAGACGCTGAAAATATCGTGCCATGCTGGCCTCCAAGTGTTGCAACTTGATCCGCTCCGTCACACGCCACCAAACTACGCCGAGCGGGAAAGCCAAACGCCTACGGAACGCCAAACGATACCACCGATTGGCCGGGCCGGTACGTAAGTGCGCTTATGGCTGGAAAGGGTCCAGCTTAAGTCCTTCCCGGCGCGGGATAATTGGGTCCGCTTTTTCATAAAGCTGCCCTTCCCCAAGGGCCTGTATCCCCTGAGAAGCAAGCCGGTCATCGCCACTATCGGTCAATCAATTCGAAAGCTGGTATTAGCTCCAATTCAACGACAACGGTTCACTATCCGACAGTGTTCGGCACGCTCCGACGCGCTGGACTGTGGCGCTTTCCGTATTCTGTGATCTATGACTTATCGGGGCGATGAGATTTTGATCGTGGCTTGCATCCACGGCAGCGCGATTCAAAGCGCTGGCAGGAACGCGCCTAAAGATAATCCGGCTTCCGACTTCCGCGTCAGCCTAAATCGACGCGTCGATCCATTCCTTGATCTTGGTCTTGGGCAGCGCGCCGACTTTGGTCGCCGCGACCTGGCCGTGCTGGAAGATCATCAGCGTCGGAATGCCGCGCACGCCGTACTTCGTCGGCACTTGCGGGTTCTCGTCGATGTTGATTTTCGCCACCGTGATCTTGCCCTCATATTCGTTGGCTAGCTCTTCCAGCGCCGGCGCGATCATCCGGCACGGTCCGCACCATTCCGCCCAGAAATCCACCATGACCGGCGTCTTCGAATCGAGCACGTCGGACTGAAAGCTTTGGTCGGTGACTTTGATGGGCGTCATGGATTCCTCTGGGTTTGGCGCAAGTGGCATTATATCTAGGAACGCGATCCCTTGCGGTCAAGTTGCGCTTTCACAGCAAATATTGTGGCTTTTGGCGACTAACCGATTCGGCGGGCGGCGATTCTTGCGATTTCGGCGTCGAGCAATTCGGCCGGGAGCGTCATCAGTCGAGGCTGTTCTGTCCAAACCAGCGCGCAGGCGATCCGCCGGCCCGGATAAATCTTGGCAAGCGCCGCGCGGTAGAGCGCCATCTGCGCGCGGTAGAGTGCCGGCGTCTCCTCCGGCGTCGCCGGTGGCGGGCGGTTGGTTTTGAAATCCGCGATCAACACCGAATCCTCGGTCACCGCCAGACGATCGATCTGTCCACTGACGCGCACATTTCCGAGCTCCGGCAACGATGCCACGATGGGGACTTCGGCGCGGCTTCCGGGCCCGAACAGAGCGCCGAAATCGGGATGTCGCAGAATCGCCATCGCCTCGTTTTTTAGCGCTTCCGCCTGCTCGGGCTTTAGCCCCTGCCGCGTCAGATAAGCGAGCGCGGTGCTCTCGCGCGCCTCCGGCGCGATCTCGGGGAGCTGCGCGAGCAGCGTGTGGATGAGAATGCCGCGCTTGAAACGCGCGCCGCCCTTCTCCACCGGCGAAATCAGCGGCGGTTCGTCCGCGCCGGCCGCCTCGGACGGCCTCAACGTCCTCGGCGCCGGCTCCGGCGGAGCAGCGCGCGAGAGAAAATCCGGCAGCGACGCCCGCGTCGCTTCGCTTTCGGCGGAACGCGGCGAGGCGCTCGAAAAATCCGCGCCGAGCGCATAGACGGTCTCGCCGTAGCGGCTTTCCTCGCGCCATGAGGCGGTCTTCGCCGTCAAGATCAAAGGATACCAGGACTGGGGACGCACGCCGTTCTGGGTCTCGTAACCGGTCAAGATCAGCCACTCGCGCGCCCGGGTTAAGGCGACATAGAAGAGCCGTCTGTATTCGCGCATCTCGCGCAGCGCGCTTGCGGCCTTGGCTTTCGCGACAGCCTCGGTTTCGAGCGCCTTTGGAACGCCGAAGAACGCGCTATCCTCCGTATACAGAATGCCGGCGCGACGCTCGTGTTCGGGCACCTGCGCGGTATCGGGAAGAATCACGATGTTGGCTTCCAGGCCCTTGGCGCCGTGCACGGTCATTACCCGCACGGAGCCCAAGCCCTGCTCCATGTCGCGCTTGACTTCGGAGGCGCCGCGCTCGAACCAATCGAGGAAACTCTCCAGCGACGGCGGATGCGCGCTTTCATGCGACAGCGCAAGCGCTAAGAATTCGTCGATCGCATCGGCGGCTTCGGCGCCGAAACGCGCCACCAGTTTTTTGCGCAATCCCTTGCCCAGCGCGCGGGCATAAAACTCGAACGGCGGCAGGAAGTCGGCTTGCGCGCGCAGCTCGGTCAAGAACGCATTGGCGCGCGCAAATTCCCGCCGCTCGTCCTGCCGCGCGCGCAATTCGTCCCATAATCCGCCCTGACGCGGCTGCGCCAACGCGAACAGCTCATCTTCGGTCAATCCCACGAGCGGCGACTTCAGCAGCGACGCGAGGTTCAGATCGTCCTCGGGCAACAGCACGAAGCGGCCCAAAGTGACCAAATCGGCGATGGCGATCTGATCCATCAACACCATGCGGTCGGCGCCCGCCACTGGCACGCCGCGTTCCATCAACTGACGGATCATCTCTTCGGCAAAGGCGTTACGCCTGCGCACCAGAATCATGATGTCGCCCGGTCTGATCTGCTCGCGGCTGCCGGGCAGGGTGGCGCCGTTCTTGAGCCAGCCTTGGATTCGCTCGGCGATAAGCGTCGCCAATTTCACGGAGGCGCTTTCCGGCGAGGGCGCATCGACGGGTTGCCAGAGATCGCGCTCCGGTTGCTTTTGCGCCTTCACCGCAGGCCAGATCTCGACGCGACCGATCTCGGCGCGAAACGGATCGTGACGGATGGCGCCGCCCAGGCTGCTCAGGCCGTCGCGCGCCGCATCGTTGGCGAACACTTCGTCCACGAATTCGAGCACCGTACGTGCACTACGACGCGATATCGCGGGACGCAGATCGGCGAAGGCGAGACCTGCGCTTTCGATCCGACTCTTGAACAGCTTGAGATGGCGACCGAATTCATCGGGGTCGGCGCCTTGAAAGCTGTAGATGGATTGCTTCTCGTCGCCTACCGCGAAGAGCGTGCGGGGACGTTCGCTCCGGCGCACGCCTTCGCCGGAGAAGAACTCTTCGGCCAGCTTGACCACGATTTGCCATTGCTGCGGGCTGGTGTCCTGCGCCTCGTCGACCAGGATGTGATCGAGCCCGCCGTCGAGCTTGTAGAGCACCCACTCCGCGGCATGGCTCTTTTCCAGCAGCGCAAGCGTCGCGCGCGTCAAATCGTCGTAATCGAGCGCGGCGCGCTCCCGTTTGAGCCTGTCGTAAACCTGTACCACGGCAAGCGCCACAGTGATCAGCGCCTCGGTCAGCGCCGCGGTGACCGCTGCTCTGCGCCGTTCTTCGGCCGCCGCAACGCGATCGCGCAGCTGCTCGAAGCGTTCCGCGAGCTCCGCATTGGACGCGCCGCAGGCTCTCGTGAAAATGCTTCTCCGGGGTTCGTTGTCTTTTGTGAAAAACAGCAAACGCAAGCGCCCGAAATGCGCCGTCTTCATTCCGCCGCGGAGAAATTCCGCCAGGCTCTCTCCCGTTTTCCGATCGTTCGGGGAACCGGCACGCAGCCAATTGACGAACCGCTCGCATTCTTCGCGGTCGCCGCCGAGCTCGGCGCAAAACCGCGTCAACACAGCGGCTTCGTCGTCGCCCTCGGCGACGTCGAGACATTTGCGCATATGGGAGAAAAAGCGTTTCTCGTCGCTGCCGATCAGGCGGCGCAATTTGCCGGACTGGCCGATGGCAAGATCGAGAATTTCCGCGAAGCGTCCGTCTCCGGCTTGGGTCGCCAATACGGCCACGGATCTTGCAAGATTGGTATCGCCCGCGCTCGCCCGCTCCAGGATCGCATTCCTCGCCATCGCCATCAGCTCCGCGGCACTGCGTTCATCGAGCACCGAAAACCGCGGCGGCACGCCCGCCTCCACCGGAAAGCGCGAAAGCACGTGCTGGCAGAACGAATGAATGGTCTGAATCTTCAGCCCGCCGGGCGTCTCGAGCGCTTGCGCAAACAGCCTGCGCGCGCCGCGCAGCGACTGCGCGTCGCGCTCTTCGGCGCCGATCGCGTTCAAGTGCTTTTTCAGCTCGTCATCGGAAAACAGCGACCACTCGCCCAGCCGCGCGAACAACCGGCTCGACATCTCGGCCGCCGCCGCCTTGGTGTAGGTGAGGCAGAGAATGCGCGCCGGGTTTGCGCCCGAGAGCAAAAGCCGCGTCACGCGATCAGTGAGAAGGTAGGTCTTGCCGGCGCCCGCATTGGCCGACACCCAGGCGGAAACCTTCGGGTCCGTCGCTTGGTGCGTGGAAGCCGCAGCGCTCATTCCTCGTCCTCGCCGCGCGACCATTCGCGCACGCGCGCGAGATGGTCGTAATCGCCGACGTCGGTGATGCGGAACGGCATCTCGCGCGAACGGTATGCTTGCGTCGGCTCGTCGTAGCGCGCGATGAGTTTGGTGAGACGTGCCAGCGCCTCCATGGCTTTCAAAGTCGCATCGCCATCGAAGACCGAGTCCTTGCCCGGCGGCTCGCCGCCGGTGAGCCGCACATGCACCAATTCGCGGATGATTCCGGTTTTGGGTTCATCGAAGCCGCCCATCATCAGCATGGCGGCTTCGAGCGGCAGTTGCGGCGCCACCAGCTGTTCGACTTGCTTGTCGCTTGGGACGCGCCCCGTTTTGTAATCGAGGATCGCGGCGGAGCCGTCGGCAAACCAATCGATGCGATCGGCGCGGCAGGTCAGCCTGAATTTCGGCCGCGCCGGTATGTCGATCTTGCCCCCGGCTTCGACCACCGAACGTTCGATACGACTGCGCCGATCCTCCTCATAGGCGAGGAACCAGCGCGCCGCGCGCTCGAAGCGGGGCCGCCAGAGGGCAAGCACGGCGGCAGACGCGCCGGCCTCGGCGAAGGTGTCGTCGCCGATACGAAGGAGCCGCTCCAACGCGTCGGGCGGGAGGTCTTGGGGATGGGTGCGGAGGAATCGTTCCAGCGCGTGGTGAATCGCGGTGCCGCGTTCGGCCGGACCGGGCTCGGAATCGATCGGATCGAGCGGCCTCAGCTTCAAGATGCGGCGCGCATAGATGGCGTAGGGATCGCGCAGCCAGGTTTCAATTTCGGTCACCCGCAATTGACGCGGCCGCACCTCCACGGGCGGACGAGGCGAGGGACACCGGGCGCGCTTTTCGCGCGGGGAAACGTCGATGCGGCGCGCGAGAACAAGAAGATCGTCGCGCGCTTGAAGCCGGGAGTCGAGCTGAAGGCCCTTTGCCAATTGCTTGATGCGCAAAACCCAGCGCGAAGCGTTGGTCGGAGCGCCGGATTCCTTCAGCGACCGTGTCATCAAGACCGTGCGCATCGCCGCAAGCGTCGCAAAATCATGCGCGGCAAGCCCCGTTCGCCGCTCGGGCGGTTCGAGCCCTAGCGATTCGCGCATCGGACGCGACAGCCAGGGGTCGGTCGAGGCTTCGGCCGGCCACGTGCCTTCGTTGAGTCCGCCGAGAATGACGAGATCGAAATCCTGCAGCCGCGCTTCCAGCGGACCCAGAATCGCGAGTCTGCGGTGGCGATTGTACGGCGGGCGTACCGCGCGCGCCTCGGCAAGCTCGCGAAACAGCTCGGTGTAGCCGCCGCCGTCTTCGAGAGCGATGCCCTCGCTGTCCTGCATCAGTTCGGCGATCAGATGGGCCGCCGCTTCGCCCGCCGGTCCGCGCCAGAGCACCGCGGCACCGCGTTCGGAATCGGTTGCCGCGAGCAGTTCGGCGGCCGTCGCGTGCGCGCGCGCGAGGTCTGACAGGGGTGGGTTCTTCGCTTCGATCGCGGCCGAAAGCGGCGTCAAAATCTGCAGCAGCCTCGCGAACCATTGCCGCAGTTCGGCAGTCGCTTCACGAGCGAGCTTCGCGGCGATTCCCTCCAGCCCCGGAGCAGGACGCAAGCCGCGCAAATAACCGTATTCCAATCTCCGAACATGGCGGCGGAAATTCGGCGCGGATTCGCCACCCGCGGCGAGCGGATGCTTCAACAGCGCGAGAAGGGCGACGGGAGGAAAGCCTTGCGCGGCCGCGCGCGCGAGCAGCGCGAGGAACGCGCCCGGCGGCGTGCGCGACAGCGGACTTCCGGCGGAATCATCGATCGCGATGTTCCAGCGTGTGAGCTCCGCCGCGACGCGCCGCGCGAGGCCGCGATCCGGCGTTACCAGCGCCGCCGTGCGCTCCGCTGTTTCCAGCGCTTCGCGCAAGGCAATGGCGATGACGAGGGCTTCCTCGCGCGGAGTACTCGCTTCGACGAGGGCAAGATTTTCCAGCGCGCCGGCAAATTTGCTTGCGCCCTTTTCCACCATGTCGCGCCATGAATCGGTAGTGGGCGGAGGCCGCAACGCTTCGGAAAGAAAACGCACGCGCACCACTCGTGCCTCATAGCTCTCGGGCAGCGGCGACCACGGCCGCACATCGGCACGGTCGGCGCCGATGTAAGCCAGCAATTCGCGCAACCCGAATTGGGCGTGACCTGGCTCAAGCGCCTCCCAACTCCGATCGTCAAGACCGGTGTCGAGACCGGGCAGAACCACGGCGCCGCTCGGAAGGTGCGCGATGGTCTTCAACAGTTCGGCCGTCGCCGGGATGGAGCCCGTGGAACCCGCGGCGATCACCGGTACGCGCGGCGCGTTGGCGGCGAGCGCGGCGCCGAGCCCGCGCAATTGCTGTTCGCGCCGCTCGGCCGGTTCGATCGCATTCTCGCACTTGAGCTGTTGCGGCCAATGCTCGACGATGATGCTGAGGAATTTCAGGACCTCGCCCCAATGCGCGGCATGCCCGTCGAGCACCAGCGCTTTAAGCTTCGACACATCGCGTTGCTGCGTTATCGCCTCGTCGAGAAAGCGGCCGAGCTCCTCCGCATAAATCATGGCCTGCGCAAAGGATGGTGGATGCTCGCGTCCCGCGCCCCATCTTTGCACCAGCGCCGCCAAGAGGAGCCGGCGGCGCAGCGGCGCAATTGCAGGCGCGACAAGTCCGTCCGCCGCCGCCCCGATCGTCTCATCTTCGTCGATGTCGCCGAGTGCTTGAATCCTCGGGAGCAACGCCGCGCCGCCGAGCGAAGCCGCAAAGACGTCGCGCAAAGAGCGCGCGGCGCGCCGCGTCGGCACAAGCACCAGAGCGTCCGCGAGGACCAAGGGATCGCCGCCACAACGCCGAATTACCCCCTCGGCGAGAGCGCGTGCAAACGAGATACCGAACGGGATGGTGAAAAGGTTCGGCTGCGCTTGCCCCATCAAGGTGTGCTGGCAAGATCGCGCAGGAAACCTTCCGCTTCCTCGAGGGCCTGCGGCGAACCGACATGAATCCAAACGCCGTCGAGACGTATGCCGAAAAGTCGGCCCTTCTCGATCGCCTTGTCCCACAGCGGGTTGATCGAAAAGCGCCCCTTGGGCGCGCCGTCGAACAGGCGCGGATGCAGGATCTGCAAGCCGGTCCAAACGAAGGGCGCGAGTCTCAACTCCGCGCGCCGTGTCAGCGCGCCCAGCGCGTCCATCTCGAAATCGCCGCGGCCGTCGAAGCCGATGGCGGTGGCGCACGGCGCGAGCAGCATCAGAGCGTCCATGGTGTCGGAATTCCACCGCGCCTTCATGCGCGCAAGCGCGGAGCCCATGCCTTCGACCCACAGCGAATCCGAATTGTGGGTAAAGAACGGCTCGCCCTCGAAAAAGGGCAGGGCCTTGGAAACGGCGCCTCCGGTGTCGAGAATCGCGTCGGTCTCGTCACAGATGCGGATCTCGACGTCCTTGCGCTTCTTCAAATGCGCCATCAGCTGATCGGCCTTGTAATGCACGTTGACGACGATGAAATTCACGCCGTTCCGCACCAGACGGTCGATCGCATAATCGATCAGGGCCTTGCCCTTGAGCTCGACCAGCGGCTTCGGTTTTTCCGCGGTCAAATGCGCCATGCGTGTACCGAGACCCGCTGCAAGGATCATTGCGCGCGTCGGCCCGCTCGTGGCTGAGCCCCTCACGACTGCGCTCCTTCTGCTAGGGCGCGGGCATCTTGCGGCACGACCCGCCGATACCATGCTTTGAGCTTGCTCAGCGCGGGATGTGCCAGATCGCGATCCATGTAACGCCATACCCGCGGCAGATGGGCAAGGTAGCGCGGCTTGTTGTCGCGCTTGGAAAGCCTCGCGAAGATGCCGATGATTTTGGCGTTGCGCTGTGCCGCGAGTATCGCCGCCGACAAGCGAAATTGTTCGTTGTCCAACTTGACCCCGCTCTCTCGGCTTTTTGCGAGATAGAGTTCGGTCATCGCCTGGGCCAGCTCCGGCGCCACGTCGCGTCGCGCGTCCTCCAGGAGCGAGACCACGTCATAAGCGGGCGAGCCGGCAAGCGCGTCCTGGAAGTCGATCACGCCGACGCGCGCGATCCCCTCGCGGCCCTGCCGCCACAGCAGATTCTGCGCATGGAAATCGCGATGCACGAAAACCGCGCGCCCAGGGATGCCGCGGAGCGCCTCGCGCCATAGCACGCGGTGTTCATCGGTGATGTCCGCGGCGGTCGGCCGATTGAGCGCAGCGGGCAGGAACCATTCCGTCAACAGGTCGACCTCGGCAAGCTGCGCGGTTTCGTCATAGGGAAAGAGCGGTTTGTCGCCGCTAAGCTTTATCGGTGCCGGCTCGGCATGGAGACGCGCCAGCGCCTCGATGGCGGCTTGGTAAAGCACGCGCTCGTCGCCGTTCCTGGCGAGAACATCCGTATAAAGATCGTCACCAAGATCTTCCAGCAGTAGAAACCCGCGCCCGACGTCGGCGGCGTAGATTTCCGGCGCCGCAAGCCCGCAACCCTTGAGATGCCGGGCCACCGCGACGAAGCGCGCGCAATCTGCCCCCGCGAGCCGGGCCAGCGCGTTGTAGCCAAGCGCGCGCCGCGCCTCGGGCGTGGCGTCGACGGCGGCCGACGGCGCCTCGGCATGCTCGGGCTGATCCATCAGCATCGCCGTGCGCCCGTTCAGATGCAGGCGGATATAGTGACGCGTCGAGGCGTCGCCCGGCAGCGGCGAAAGTCGGGCTTGACCCCAACCGGCATCCGCGAGGAAGGCCGTCATCAGCTCGCTGCGTGCGTTGGTCGAAAGGTTCATGCGGAAGTCTCTGCGATGATGTTGCGCCAGCGCGTCGGACCCGAGATGAAAGCCTCGCGCTCGTTCGTGCCGAGCGTCGAAAGCGTTATGGTCAGCGCATCCTCGGCCAGGTGGCGGGGGAATCCGTTCTCCGGCCATTCGACCAGCGCCGCACCTTCGTCGAGCGCCTCGTCCATCCCGAGCTCGGCGATCTCGCTCGCGCTTTCGATGCGGTAGAGATCGAAATGATAGAGCGCCAATTGCGCCGTCTCATAGGGTTGGACGAGCGTAAACGTCGGGCTCGGCACATGGCTTTCGACGCCCAAGCTGCGCAAGATCGCCCGCGCGAGCGTTGTTTTGCCCGCGCCCAGCTCGCCCTCGAGCAACACGGCGTCGCCCTGTTTCAAGCCCCTCGCAATGCGCGCTCCCAGTGCCGCGGTCGCGGCTTCGTCTTCAAGCCTCACGGTCGTCTCGAATCCCGCCACGTGTTCCTTGTAGCTTGCACGTTTCGTTGGCTCAACGCGGTTTGAGTGATTGCACCGGCTCTTTTCGCATGTTAACCGCCCATGCCCGATAAATAAGGCGGCAATAGGGTGAATAAAATTGTCATCATCGGCGCGGGCCAGGCAGGGGCGCAGGCCGTGGCGAGCTTGCGTGCCGAGGGCTATTCCGGGGCGATTCCGCTCATCGGCGACGAACCCTTTCCGCCTTATCAGCGGCCACCTTTGTCCAAGGCTTACCTTGCCGGCGATTTCGCCCGCGAAAGATTGTTTCTGAAACCGGACTCGTTCTACACCGAATCGAAGTGCGAATTGCTGCTGGGGACGCGCGCGACGCGAATCGATCGCGCGGCCAAGACCGTCCGGCTCGCCGACGGAACGGCAATTCCCTACGACAGGCTGCTGCTCGCGACCGGGGCGAAGGTGCGCGTGCTGCCTATTCCCGGCTCCGCTCTGAAAGGCGTGCATTATCTGCGCGGCATTGCCGACGTCGACGCGCTCAGGCTGCGTTTGCAGCCGGGTGTGCGATTCGCCGTGGTCGGGGGCGGTTATATCGGCCTGGAAGTCGCGGCGGTGGCCGTGAAGCACGGGGTCGACGTCACCGTCATCGAGACCGCTGACCGCGTGATGGTTCGAGCGGCGAGCCCCTGGGCCTCCGCCTTCTACGAACAGGAGCACCGTTCGCACGGTGTCAAGCTCCTGCTCAACGCCATGGCGCGCGGCTTCGAGGGCACCGATAGCGTTGGCGCGGTGCTCACCGATGCCGGCAAGGTTCCGGCCGATGTCGTCCTCGTCGGCGTCGGTATCGAGCCCGAAATCGAGCTCGCTCGCGAGGCCGGCCTGACTTGCGACAACGGCATCGTTGTCGACGAGAATACCGCCACCTCCGACCCCGATATTTTCGCGGCCGGCGATTGCACCAACCATCCCGCCTTTGCCGGCGGGCGGGTCAGGCTTGAATCGGTGCAGAACGCCATCGACCAGGCGAAGCATGCCGCACTCGGGCTTTTGGGCCGGCCCGCGCCCTATCGCGAAGTGCCCTGGTTCTGGTCGGACCAATATGATCTCAAGCTGCAGATTGCGGGTCTCGCCCGGCCCAATGACGTCACCGTGCTTCGCGGCAATCCGGAGACGCGGAAATTCGCGGTCTTCCATCTGCGCGACGGCGTCGTGGCGGCGGTCGAGGCGGTGAACGCGGCGCCCGAATATATCGTCGGACGCAGGCTGATCGCCGCCCAAGCCCGCGTGCCGCCCGCCCGCCTCGCGGACACCAGCGTGCCGGCGAAATCGCTTGGGTGATTTCGTTTCAACGCGCAAGGAGAGTTTCCATCTCCCGTTGGTGGGGAGGTCGATCCGCCGTAGCGCCATAGCGCGTAGGCGGATCGGGTGGGGGGCTGGCTGGCGACACTTGCGCCAAACCGGACCTGTCTCTATTCACCCCCAACCCCGTCCGGGTCTTTGAAGGACTGCATAAACCGGCATGCCGAAAATCAAATACATCGAACACAACGGCAAGGAGCACACCGCGGACGTTCCGGTCGGCTGGACCGTCATGGAGGGCGCGGTCAAGAACCGCATTCCCGGCATCGACGCCGATTGCGGCGGGGCCTGCGCCTGCGCCACCTGCCACGTCTATGTCGATCCGGAATGGTTTCCGAGATTGCCGCCGCGCCAGGACATGGAAGAGCAGATGCTGGATTTCGCCCAGGAGCTGAAACCCAACAGCCGGCTGTCCTGCCAGATCAAGGTAACGCCCGCGCTCGACGGCCTTGTCGTCCGCACGCCGAAGAGTCAGCATTAAACACAGTTGTCATGGCCCGGCTTGACCGGGCCACCTAGCCGGCGCGCGTCCGCGCGCCGAATGAATCGGATAGTCATGCTCGCCTCGCCGTTTCGGCCAGAGCACGATATTATCCGTCCAAAGCTGCCGGAGGCCGCCATGCACAAAGTGTCGATTCCGCAATCCGTCGTCGACGAAGTCGTCAAACATCGCGGGCGCGAGCATATCTTCGACGATCTCGATCCGGCGAAAACCGCGCTTGTCGTGGTCGACATGCAGAACGGCTTCATGATGCCGGGCGTCGCGCACGCGCTATGCGCGGAGGCGGTCAACATCGTGCCCAACATCAACCGCATCGCGGACGCCGTGCGCAAGACGGGCGGTGCCGTGGTTTGGATCAAGAACACCTCGACCGCGGAAACCCGCCAGAGCTGGTCGGTCAAAGCCGATATGGACGGCCCCGAACGCACGGCGGAACGCTCCGAGGCCATGGCGCCGGGCTCCAAGGGCCACGAGCTATGGGCGGAACTCGATGTGAAGCCCTACGATCTCGTGGTCCGCAAGACCCGTTTTGCCGCCTTCAGTCAGGGCTCGTCGAATCTGGAGACTCTGCTGCGCGGG
>Ga0137361_10000437_pt1 | contig 23136 bp, 21 predicted proteins | sample Mad1_80_16metaG_FD_104923 | JGI IMG/M metagenome (GOLD analysis project Ga0137361, IMG submission 104923) | Vadose zone soil microbial communities from Angelo Coast Range Reserve, California, USA - Mad1_80_16 metaG | ecosystem: Environmental > Terrestrial > Soil > Vadose zone | place: USA... | reverse complement strand
GAAGGAATAAATCCTGTCGAGGATAGCCGGAGTCTCGGGCGGCAGAGTGAATTCGGATACGCGCGCGGAGACGGAGAGAGGCGCCAAGAGGCAGAGGCATGCCAGTCCGGCGCCGCGAGCTATTTGAAATGCATTCATCGTCCCTGACCGAAAAAGATATTTTGCAGGTTCAGGCACTGCGCCGGATGAGTTTAAGCTGTTCGAGGAGAGTTGCAAACCGAAATGGTTTTTGCAGAAAGAATCAGGGTTAGGAGGCGCGCGGAGCATTTGTTATTCTCGGCGGACCGATGACGATGGTGAATAAGACAGAGAACACCGGTCTGGAGCGCGGGCTGGGCCTGAAAGAGGCTGTCGCGCTGAACATGATCGAGATCGTGGGCATCGGACCGTTTGTAGTCAGTTCCCTGGTGATTCGGGACATGGGTGGGCCGCAGGCTTTGATCGCATGGCTACTGGGGGCGCTCCTGGCGACGCTCGATGCATTTGTGTGGTCCGAGCTGGGCGCGGCGATGCCCAAAGCTGGCGGCACTTATGTCTTTCTGCGAGAGGCGTACGGCCCGGAGCGGTGGGGCAGGTTGATGTCATTTTTGTTCGTGTGGCAAACGTTGGTTCAGGCGCCGCTGTCCGTGGCGTCAGCCTCGATTGGTTTCGCAAAGTATGCGGGATATCTGTACCCCTTCACGCCGCTGCAAGGGAAAGCGATCTCCGGGGGACTTGTCGTTTTGATTGTAATTCTGCTGTACAGGCGAATTACGACAATCGGAAAGATTTCTGTATTGCTCTGGATCGGTGTCGTGGGAACGATGGTGTGGCTGATTTGGGGAGGGGCCACACATTTCAACGCCAAGATCGCGTTTGATTTCCCGCCGGGGGCATTCGATCTGTCCTGGGTGTGGTTCGCTGGGCTGGGGTCCGCGATGGTGAAAACGATTTACAGCTACTGGGGCTACTACAACATTTGCCATCTCGGCAGCGAAATCAAGGATCCGGAAAAAAATATTCCACGCGGGATTTTTCTTTCGGTGCTGGGGATCGCCGTCCTGTATCTGGCGATGCAAACGAGCATCCTCGGCGTGGTGCCGTGGCGCGAGGCGCAGAATTCGGATTTTATCGCCAGCTTGTTTGTTGAAAAATTGTATGGGCACGCGGCGGCGCGCTTCGTGACCGCGATGATCTTATGGATTGCTGTCGCTTCCGCCTTCTCCGTCTTACTTGGCGCTTCACGTGTGCCCTATTCCGCGGCGCAGGACGGAAATTTCTTTCCGGCGTTCGGCAAGGTTCACCCGACGAAACATTTTCCATACGTTTCATTGCTGGTGCTGGCTGGCCTAGCATTTCTGTTCAGCGTCTCCTTGAAACTGAAACAAGCGATCGCAGGAATCCTCGCCATGAGGCTCCTGGTGCAGTTTATCGGCCAGGCGGTGGGAGTGATGCTGCTGCGTCGGCGCCGGGGCACGCAAGGGCTCCCATTTAAGATGTGGCTCTATCCACTCCCCGCTGTGTTAACGATGATCGGGTGGGCCTGGCTGTTTTGGCAGACCGGAGCGACGCGGAAATGGGGCCTCGCGGAAATCGCGTTGGGGACATTGGCGTTTCTAATTCGCGCGCGGGAAATGAGACAATGGCCCTTTGTCAGTTCACAGGCGACGGTCCCGACCGAGCCGGGATCTTCGATTGGCAGTTGAAGGTAAGAAGACCGATCCATTTTGTTGTGGAGGTTACGTGAAGCGATTGTCCCTTTGGATAGCGGCCGCATTCTTGATTGGCGGTGGATTGAGCGCCTTGTGGCAGACTTCCGCGCTCGCGCAATTTCCTCCAGCGCCCGGTACGGGTCCGGGCCTGCCTGAAACGATCGAGGCCATAGAAAGCGCCCGGATTACCACGCGAATCCTATTTGTGACGGCGCATCCTGACGATGAGAGCGCCGCAACACTCACTTACCTTGCACGCGGGTTGCATGCTGATGTCGCGCTGCTCACTTTGACGCGCGGGGAGGGCGGGCAGAACGACCTCGGCCCCGAACAAGCTCCGCAACTGGGATTGATCCGCACCCAGGAATTGCTGGCGGCTACGCGGGCCTATGACGTGAGGCTGTACTTCACGCGAGCCAAAGATTTTGGATATTCGAAGACGCCGGAGGAAACGGAACGGATCTGGGGCGACCAGGTCCTCGAAGACATGGTCCGTGTGATCCGAAGATTTCGCCCCGACGTTGTGATTAATGGCTGGGGCGGCGTGCGCGGAGGCCACGGACATCATCAAGCCTCGGGATTGCTTACTCCCAAGGCCGTGCAACTCGCGGCGGACCCTTCGTTCAAACTTCGCGGCTCCTCCGCGGAAGAAGAGGACTTGGCGCCCTGGGGCGATCGAAAACCCGTGATCGTGCTGGACCTAGACCGAAGCGAGGCGCCAAAGGGTTACTTGCTCCCCGTGGATGAGCTTTCGCCGCTCTACGGAAAATCCTGGCGTGAAATAGGGCTCGATGGGTTTGCCAATCATCGTTCGCAGGGAATTACCGGATTTCTGAACTCAGCGTTCCTGCGGCGCTCGCTCGGGCTTCAGCGCGAGGACGGCGGGCAACTGGATCCTGTCTTGCTGGCACAACCGCTAGGCCCGCTGGACGAGGACTATGAAATGGGAAACATGGGCGTAGACCCGCTCATGCGATCCGTGGATGCCGCCCTGATGGCGGCGCGCGACGCGGCCTTGCGGCTTGACTGGAAAGCGGCCGCGAGTTCCCTGGTTGCCGCTGGCAGAAAATTAAATGAAGTGCCTGTGCCGTCGGCTTCTTCCCAGGTTCCCGCCCCGGTCGTTTCCCTGGCGCGAAGCATCAAGCGGAAACGCGCCAAAATAGATGCGGCCCTGGCTCTCGTCACCGGCCTGCGCCTGGACGCGTTGGCCGATCGAAGCGAGATCGTTGTCGGAGAGACGTTTACGGTTCGCGTGGACACTCATCATCGGGGAGAGATCGCCGGAGAATTCAAGAAGCCGGTACTGCAGCTTCCAGCCAATTGGAGCGTCACCAAAGAAGAAGATGAAACGGGTGGCTCGACTCGGTTTACGGTTTCTGCCGGGCAGAATCCGCAGCGCACACCGAGTCCAGCCATTGCGCTATTGCCGGAACCTCCGCCGCTCGTAACCGTGGGCCAAGAAGCGGTCATCGCCGGCTATTCGTTTGCCGTTACCTCGCAGGTCCAGCAGGTCCGAGCAACCTCCACGCGGGCCGATCGCGTGCCCCTGCGCATCGTTCCGGCCTACACGCTGGTAGTCGACCCGAAACAAGCCATCGAGATTACAACCAAGCGGGGCAAGCCGTTCGAGGTCCTTCTGCGCGTGCATTCCTACGCAACGCAAGCGGGAGAGGTTCGCGCAGGACTGACCGTACCGTGGGGATGGAAAACCGGCGCAGCTGTACCGTTGAAATTTGATGGAGCGGGCGACCGCTATGCGAGGCTCACGGTGACGCCGCCCTCGAAGCTTAGCAAGGGAAGCTTTAAGATTTCGGCGTACGCGGAACGAGCGGCCGACCGCGTCCGCGGGGAAAAGGCGGAAAAATTCACCACTTCGCTGGAACCTTTACCGACGCTGCCGACGCAGCTTTGGAGCGAACCGGCCCAGTGCGCCGTGCACGCGTTCGATGTGCTGGTGCCCGCGAATTTTCGCGTCGGCTACGTCACCGCCGAAAGCGAACCGGTGCCGGAAGCGCTGCAACACCTGGGCATTCATGTGGAGATGCTGGACGCCGTGGCGCTCGCATTCCGGGATTTGTCTTCCTTCAACGCCATCGTAGTCGGTGTGCGGACCTACGAACTGCGCCCGGACTTGCCCGGAGCGAATCAGCGCTTGCTGGATTACGTATCCAAGGGCGGAACGCTCGTGGTGCAGTACCAGCGCGATTTCGCTTGGGACAAATTCCAATATGCGCCGTATCCCGCGCTGATCTCGCCGCCGGTTCCGCCAGCGAAGGATGGCGCGCCTCAAACTCCGCGACCGTTGCCGCGCATCACCGACGAAAATTCTCCCGTCAAATTCCTGAAACCGGATGATCCGCTGCTCAACGCGCCGAACAAGATCACCCAAGATGACTTTAAGGGCTGGGCGCAGGAACGCGGCCTCTATTTTTGGACACAATTCGATCCCAAATACACTTCCCTGCTGGCCATGAACGACCCCGGCGAGCCCGAACTAAACGGTGGCCTGGTCTACGCCCATTTCGGCAAAGGCACTTACATTTACACAGGCTTGGCCTTCTTCCGCCAATTACCGGAGGGCGTCCCTGGGGCTTACCGGCTCTTTATCAACTTGCTGAGCGCTTCGCGAAATCACTCAGGCCGGCCGGCTGCTTCCAAAAAACCTCGGGCCCAAAGAGCCAGCTAAAACTGCTGGAACAAGTAAACCAACTGGGCACATCGCCGCGGCATGTAAATCGCCGTGATATTCTCTTGAACCGAGGAGTAAAACGCGAATGAGCAATCATCAAGGAACTTGCATTGCCGGGCGAACGGCTCACAACATCTTTATTCTGCTGGCGGTATTCGCGCTCGCATTGATTTGCGCCTCCCCCGCTGCCGCGCAGAAAAAGAAGAAGTCAGAGCCTCCTCCGTCCACGGAGAGCTCGAAACTGCTGGTGCCCCTGAACGACGAGCAGCAGATCGATTATTTGCTCTCCGAAATGTTGGGAGCCTGGCAGCTTGGGGACGTCGAAAAGCTGCACACCGACTATGCGGACGATGTTGCGATGGTGAATGGCTCGTGGGCACCGCCCATTATTGGCTGGACCAACTATCTCGCCGTTTACCAGCAGCAGCGGGCGCGCATGCAGCAGCTGCGCATGGATCGTTTCAATACCTACATCAAAGTGAACGGCACGACGGGTTGGGCCTGCTACCAGTGGGAGTTCGTTGGGGTCGTCGATGGTCAGCAGACCGCATCTCAAGGTCATACGACAGTGGTGTTGGAGAAGCGCAACAACCGCTGGGTCATCGTGCTCAACCACACTTCACTGGCCGCGAAGCCACCGCAAGCTGCTCCCGCTAGTGCACCGCCAGGACAACAACCCGCGAAGCCAGCGTCGCCATAAGACTCTCCAGCAAAGTGGTGAAGATCTTCCGGACCTAGAAGAGAAGACCTTTGAGTCCTTCCTTGAGCCACATCCCTGTGATCACCAATAGAAGAACGCCCGCCAAGATACCAGTTCCCATGATGGGGCGGGATAGGGCCTCGATCTTCGCCACAAGCTCCCGCTGCTCTTGGGCCATATGTTCTTCAGCCGCATCGAGAAAGATTTGATCGTCTTCGTGGCTCGCGAGGAGACTCCGCCGAAGCAACAGGACCAGAAATGCGGCGGTAACGACTCCCCAGCCGATCAGAAGGTAAAGCAGTGTTGATTCCATGGTGACCTCCCGTTGGAACCGATCCGCGGTGCCGGCCGGGCCGGCAAGGGGTAAATAGGGATTTCTAGGGCGGAGTATAGCACTTTGCATTAAAAATTCTAGTGTTGAGAATTGGTAAGACTGCTGCTTGACGGGGGGTTCCTTTGCCTGAAACCGAGGCCATGACGCGGACGGAAGCGGCGACAAGCTCAACAAACTAAAGCAGGTTTTTGATCTCACCCCGCCTCAGCGACTAAGATGACCGGCCAATTGGCGGGCGCGCTTCACTTCTCGGTGGTGGCGGCATTCCATGGCAATCACGGCCTGAATCCGCTAGGAAAAATGTCACGATTTGTTTATAATTATGGATTGTCTCCCAAGAGTTGGCCCCGCCCGAGTGGGTCTAAAAGGATACAGGAACATGAATCCCGTAATTCAAAAGTTGCATGAAGCGCAACTGCGCAAAGACCTCCCCGAGTTCCGCCCGGGCGATACCGTGCGCGTCAACGTCCGCCTGCAAGAAGGCGAAGGCGAGAAGGTGAAGGAGCGCCTCCAGGCGTTCGAGGGAGTGGTGATCTCCAAGAAGGGCCGGGCCTCCAGTGCAACATTTACTGTGCGCCGGGTCAGCTTTGGCGTCGGCATCGAACGCATTTTCCCGCTGCACTCTCCGACCATCAGCTCGATTGAAGTGGTTGGCAAGGGCAAAGTTCGCCGGGCGCGGTTGTATTACCTGCGCGACTTGAAGGGCAAGGCTGCCCGTATCAAGCGCGCGGGACGCGAGGAAGTGGCTGCCGTGGCGACTGCCGGAACCGAAGCAAAGGCTTAGGTCGACGCACTCAATCTATCCAAATCAATGAACAAAGCCCCAGCTGACTGGGGCTTTTTCATTTCCATCCATGGCTGAACGTTCGTGATGCCTTCCTTTCCGGGTTTGGGGAAATGCTTTTCGCACCACGCGATGCAGCGGTCCTTGGAATCGATCACATGGTTGGTTTCGCTGAGGCCGTGGCCTTCCCTGGCACCCTCGCAAACTCGGCAAATTCCAAAAAGGTGTGCCCTGTTGACATTCAACAGGAAGAAGTCTATGCTCCTGTTGTTTGTCTAAAGGAGAAAACATGGCCCCTCCTCGCGGGGAAGTTCTGCAAGGTACGCTCGATCTGATTGTTCTGCAAACCCTTCACGCCATGGGCCCGCTGCACGGGTATGGCATCGCCCAGCGCGTCCAGCAAGTTTCCGAGGATCTGCTCAAGCTGAACCAGGGAACCCTGTATCCGGCCCTCCTGCGTCTCGAGCAGCGCGGCTGGATCTCTTCAAAATGGGGTGCTTCGGAAAATAACCGCAAGGCGAAGTTTTACTCGCTCACGCGGGCCGGGCGCAGACAATTACTGGCAGAGACCGAGAGTTGGGAGCGCATGACCGCCCTGATGGCGCGCCTTCTCGGCGGTACGGAAGGAGCCTGAGATGGACTGGCTCCGCATTTTTGCCGCGCGTTTGCGCGGCTTATTCCGCAAGCCCCATCTCGACGCAGACCTCGACGCCGAGCTACGCGCGCATTTGGAGATGCTCACGGAGGAAAACATTCGCCGCGGCATGAACCCGAAAGAAGCAGCCCACGCCGCTCACCGCGAATTTGGCGGCTTCGAACAAACCAAAGAGCTCTACCGCGATCAGCACAGCGTTCAGTTCTTCGACGCGCTGGCGCAAGACCTGCGATTTGCCCTCCGCGGGCTCCGTAAACGCCCGGGGTTCGCGCTGATCGCCATCGTCACTCTCGCTCTGGGGATCGGGTCGACGACGGCTGTCTTCAGCGTCGTCGATCGCATTCTCTTTCGGAGCCTTCCGTATCCCCATGACGAGCGCCTGGTCAGTTTTGGCGACAAGGCGCCATTCGAAGCAAATGAATTCGTGCTCGGCCCCGATTACGTCGACTGGAAAAAAGCCCAAACACCATTCGAATCCGTAACTTCCTTTGTTCCCGGCGGGGCGGATTGCGATCTCACCGAGCAGAATCCTGTCCGCCTGAAATGCGCTCTGGTCGAATCTACATTTTTGTCGACGTTTGAAATCCAGCCGTTTCTTGGCCGTAATTTCACAAGCGACGAGGACCGCCCCAACGCACCGCGCGTCGCGCTGGTTTCCTACGGGCTCTGGCGCTCGCGCTTTGCGAGTGATCGTAATCTTCCCGGCCGCGCCATTTCGCTCGACGGCCGGCCCACTCTCGTTGTCGGCGTTCTCCCGCCACAATTTGAAATGCCAAACCTCGGCCACGACGACATTCTTGTTCCGGCTGCTCTCGATGGCTCCACCGACCGCGGCCCCAATGCCCGGCAACAAATCTTACGGGCTTTTGCGCGGCTCAAACCCGGCATAACCATCAAGCAAGCAGCGGCTGCGATGGAACCTCTCTTCCAGGGTTCCCTCGAATACGTTCCTCCCCAGTTTCGTCACGAAGTGTCATTCCGTGTGCGCTCTCTCCGCGACCGCCAAATCCAGGACGCGCGTGTCGCCTCTTGGGTGCTTCTGGGTGCCGTGTTAGCGGTGCTCCTCGTCGCGTGTACTAATGTGGCAAACCTGCTCCTCGCACGAGCTACCAGCCGCATGCGAGAGCTAGCCGTCCGCACTGCCCTTGGCGCCACGCGCGGACGTCTGGTTCGCCAGGCCCTTGCGGAAAGTCTGCTCCTGGGAGTTCTTGGTGGCCTCGCAGGTTGCTGGTTTGCCCAACTCCTGCTTCGTCTCTTCGTTTCCATTGCACCGGACGGAATTCCTCGGCTGGAACAGGCCACCATCGACGTTCGCGTGCTGCTCTTTGCCCTCGGAGTATCGCTCCTATCCGGCATACTCTTCGGCCTAGCTTCGGCGCTGCGTCGTCCCGCGCCCGAATTGCTCACCGGAAAAGAAATCCATGCGACCTCGCGCGGTACGCTTCGTCAGGTGCTGGTGACAGTACAGATTGCTGCTTCGTTGATTCTTCTCGTAGGAGCCGGTCTACTCCTGCGCAGCCTTTGGAAGCTCGAAACCGTTGCCCTCGGCATGGACGCGAAAAGTGTCATCACAGCAGGAATCGATCTCGCCGACTACCGTTATCCTGACTCCGCGAAACAGCTCGCCTTTTTCAATCAGCTTGAATCCCGGCTAAGACAAATGCCGGGTATCACTGCGCTAGCTCTGAGCGACACGCTGCCCCCTTCCGGCGGCATGCAAGCTACTTTTCTATCGGCCATCGAAATTCCCGGGCACGCGAAATTCAGCGCGGGTACCGGCGGGATGATTGGATATCGCTACGTCACTCCTGCCTATTTTCCTGCCCTCGGCATTTCGATCCTCCGCGGCCGCAGCTTTCGAGAAGAGGATCGCTCACCCGCGGAAAAACCTGTGATCCTGAGTGAAGCGCTCGGGAGAAAGCTCTTCCCCAACGGAGAAGACCCTATTGGCAAATCGTTTCGCTTTGGCACACAAAACGAGTGGCGCACCATTGTTGGCATTGCCACAGACGTAAGAAACAACGGGCTCGCCGCGCCCGCCGACCCCGAGTTTTACGTTCCCTGGAAAAATGACCCCACTGGATACTTCCGCTCCGGGCATTTGATCATCCAGACCGGGATCAATCCGGAAGCCGTTGCCAAGTGGATTCGTTCGGAGACTGCGGCCATCGATCCGGCCGTTCCCGTGACCATCGAGGGTATGAAGACGCGAGTCGGAAAGCTCGCGCAGCGGCCCCGGTTCACTGCCGTTCTGCTGTCTTTATTCGCTGGCATTGGCGTCTTGCTGGCGGGGATCGGTATCTACGGCGTTGTCGGATTCCTGGTTGCGCAACAGACGCGCGAGATCGGTATTCGAATCGCGCTCGGCGCCACTCCCCAGAGAGTTCTGAAGATGGTTCTTTCGAATATGGCGCGCTGGACAGTTGCTGGCGCAACGCTTGGCCTCCTGGGAGCGTGGCTTTGCTCCCGTCTCCTGGAGTCCCTGCTGTTCGAAGTGAAGCCGCACGACCCGTTGCTCCTCGGGCTCGCGCTACTCTTCCTTATCGTCGCCGTGATGGTAGCGGCTTGGATTCCCGCCCGCCGCGCCATGCGAGTCGACCCAGCAGTTGCTTTACGGTACGAATAGTTATATTTCCTCGACTTGACCATCCACAATCTACGCGGCGTGCTAAAATTCCCCGCGAAATGAGCCGCCTTTGCTCCTCCCGTTTCGAGCGGGCGGCGCGCCAACTGGGCTGGATGCGCATCGCCGGCATTGATGAAGCCGGACGCGGCGCTCTGTTTGGCCCCGTCGTTGCCGCCGCCGTGATTCTCAATCCCAAGCGGCGCATTGTCGGCCTCGACGATTCGAAAAAACTTTCCGCTGAGCGGCGCACCGAGCTCGCCACGCGCATCAAGGAACACTCACTGGCCTGGGCCGTTGCGGAAATAGACGCGCAGCGCATCGATGCGTGGAACATTTACCAGGCCTCGCGCCAGGCCATGACCGCCGCACTGCAACTACTCTCGATCTCGCCCGACTATTTGCTTATCGACGCGATGCAACTCGACGTCGTGATCGAGCAGAAATCCTTGATTAAAGGCGATGCACGCAGCATTTCCATCGCCGCCGCCTCCATCCTCGCGAAAACGCATCGCGACATCTGCATGGAAAAGTGGGACGCCATTTATCCGCAATACGGCCTCGCGCGCCACAAGGGCTATGGGACACCCGACCATCTCGAAGCCTTGCGCCTGTATGGCCCCTCGCCTCGTCACCGCCATTCCTTCGCGCCGGTGCGCGAATCCTCCTGCTGGGCCGCCGGGGCAACTCAAACATCTCTTCCTCTTGAGATTTAAAGGTGTTGTGCTTCTCAGTAAGTTTCCGTGGAGGCTATCTATTGAGGGCACCGCCTTGCGCTCAAAGAGCGCCTGCCTTGCCCAGTAGTTCCTTCATTCCCGCCATGCTTTGCCGCGAAGATTCTTCCTCGGTGCCCGCGCCTCTCCAGTGCGTTTCCAGACTCATTGTTCCTGAGTATCCCGCCTGCACCAGCGCTCGGAACTGGCCGAGGTAATCAATGCTGCCCCGCCCCATGGCCGCCCATTCGAATGTGCCATCCGCTTTGCGCACTACATCCTTGCAGTGCATGTGCCCCATGCGCTCCTTGGGAATTTTTGCGAACCCGTCGGGAAAGGCGATCTCGCCGCGATAAGCGGCGTTCCCGGGATCCCAGTTCAATTTGAAGTTCGGCGACTGAACAGCTTGCAATGTACGCGCGGCTTCGGCGCCGGTCGCAGTGTTGCAGCCAAATTCGTTTTCAAGCAGTAGGATGATCTTCTGCGCCGCAACCTGAGCGGCGGTTTCCCGCAGCTTATTGTCCATCGCCTCGCGGAAGGGCTTCGGGTCGTCCAACCTCCAGAAATCGAAGCAGCGCACGCGATCCGTGCCCAAAGCCTTGGCGATGGCAACGGAGCGTTCCAGCACTTCACCTTGCTGCGCAAAACCATAGTCCGCGCCGAACTGCGGTGTCTTTGGGCTGTACTTCGAAGTCGGCGCCCCCGGCCAGTCCGTTTTGAAGAGTGGGCTGGCAATGTCGGTTACCCGAAGATCAAATTTTTGCAGCAGCCGCCGTACTTCACCGGTTTCCTTTTCATCGAGGTTAATGATGTTCTTCTTCCACAGGCCTCGCAGCTCCACATAATTCAGGCCGAACTCCTTGGATGCAATTTCCAGGGCGTGACCGAAATCCTGCGTAATCTCATCGGTGATTACCGAAAGCCTGAAGGGGCTGCTCGTTGCCGGTAACGGCGAGGCGCCTGAGCCCGAGCGGCCGAGGAACGACGCTGCCGCCGCTCCACCGAGGGCGGCGATAAAGCCACGACGGGATTTGAACGGATACATGGGCCGTTCTCGCCCCTTCCTGGACAAGTATTATTCCGCGATCGTATCACTTTCAGTTGCCGGAGAGGCCTATCGCCGGCTCTGGGTCATGGGTGGTGCTTCGCCTGGCCTTCGCTGACGAATTTCCTAGAACGTAAAGGGGATAACTGCCTGCTCACACTAGGTCCTACGTTCGTTGACTTGCCTTTTTCCCGCCTGTTAGCGTAACTGAGTAGCGTTACGAGCCGTTCCGCTACCGTAGCAAATCGAGGAGAACGTGTGGGTCGGCCTCCTGTGGGAGGTTTGTCCCTGTTCGCTCATGGCCTATAACAAGAGCAAAAACGTCGAAGCCGCGCAAAAGCTGCTGAACCAGGGCAAGGTCGCCCAAGCCATCGCGGAATACCAGAATATTTTGAAGTACGAACCTCGCGATCAGGTCACCTTAATGACCATCGGCGAGCTCTATATCCGCCAGGGCGAAACTTTCCAGGCTATCGATTATTTTGAACGCCTCGCGCAGATTTTCGTCGGCGATGGTTTCCTTACAAAAGCCATCGCCGTTTACAAGCGCATCGCCAAACTCGCCCCCGAAGAAATCCGCCCGCTCGAAAAGCTCGCCGACCTCTACGTTCAACAGGGCGTGATGAGCGAGGCCCGTCCCCTGTTTCTCCAACTGGCCGAGATTCACCTGAAGAGTAATCGCCAGCCGGAAGCCGTTGGGCTGCTCAAAAAACTTCTGCAGGCCGAACCTGACAATCTCCGCATCCAGATCCGCCTCGCCGATTTGTACCAGGCCATGGGCCAGACTCGCGACGCCATCGAAGCTTACGTCTCTGCGTCGCAGCGCGCGCTGGCCCGTGGTGACCAGGGCGAAAGCGAAAAGCTGGCGGATAAAGCGCTGAAACTCGAGCCCAACAATCTAGCCGCCGTCATCGTCAAAGCGCGTTCCTATTCTTCCCAGGGGAATCACAGCAAAGCCGCCCAGCTTCTGGAACAGGCCCCCGATCTCGAAAAGGGCGGCGAACAAGCCGAACTTCTCCTCGATCTTTATCTCAAGAATTCCGACTGGGACGAGGCTTCGTCGCTCGCGCATCGCGTCTTTGAAGCGGACCAGAAGAATTTTGGGCCGATGCAAAAAGTCGTCGAATCCCTGTTGCAATCTGGGAATGGCGAGAAGGCTTTGGAAATCCTGGAAAAGTCGCGGCTGCCCATGATCGACGCCGGGGAGCACGAAGTCGTCGGGAAATTACTTAGCGAGCTGGCCGCCAGCATGCCGGGCGCCATTGAGCCCTTGGAATGGCTCGTGGAACTCTATGGCCGCACCAGCGATTCCTTCCGCATCGCCGATGCCCTCGCGCATCTGGGCGATGCGCTGGTTACCCATCAGCAATACGAACGCGCAAAGAAAACGTTCGAACAGCTTGTCGATCGCGACCCCGAGAGCGATTCTGCCAAGCGCAAACTCAATCATTTGCTCCGCAAGATGGGACTCCTGGAGGGCGAAGAAGCGGAAGATTTTCCCGAGGAAAATTTGCGGGCAGAAATTCCGCAACCCCCAGCCGCTAAGCTGCCAATCGAGGACGAGGAATCCGCTCCCGAAGCCCCGGCCAAGCCAGCCGCCAAGTCCAGCGAGCCCCCGCTTGACGAAGAGACGCAAAAATTCATCACCCAGTCGCTCACCGACGTGGACCTTTTCGCCAGCTACGGCCTCACCCAAAAAGCCATTGGCCTGCTCGAGGCCATCCTGCGCCGCGCACCTCGCCACACTCCGACACTCGAGAAACTGCTCGACTTTGTCCTTGGCGCGGGCGACGACCGGCGCACCGCCGAGCTCGCCGCGCAGTTGGAACAGATCCATAGCGAAACCGGCGACAAGCGCAGTTCTGAACGATTCGGAGAATTGCGCCGCCGCTTCCAGCGTGCCGCTGGTTTGTCGGATGCCGAATTGGCTATTGCAGTACCGCCGGCAAAACCTGCCGCCCCGGCGGCCGCCGCACCAGGGCCCATGGATGGCTCGATTCCCGAAATCGCCGCCGAACCTGCTCCCGCGCCTGTCAAGGCTGCTCCCGTGCAGAAGGCCAAGCCCGAGCCGGTCGAAGTGAATGCCACTCCCGTCCAAGCAGAAGTTCAGGAAGAAGTCGATTTGTCCGATGAATGGGCGACTCTTCTCGACGCATCGCGTCCTGCCGAGGGGGCCGTTGAAGCTCCTGCTCCTACTCCTCCGCCTGTGCCAGCCAAGCCCGCTACCGGAGCCGGACGTCACACGAAGCCTGGAGACGTGGAAGAGTTTCAGATTGGTGAGGAACCCCAAGTCGTTTCGAATGACGGTGCACCGCCCGCCGCCCCCAGTATTCCTCTCGAGCCGGAACTCGTCGCTGAAAAAGCATCGGCGAAAACTGTACCGGGCAAGCCTAAACAGGTTCCGCCGCCTAAGACTCCAAAGAAGCCCGCTGAGACAAGCGAGCCCGAGTTCGAATTGGACCAGGAGTATGAACTCGTGCTGGAAGCGGAGCCTCTCGTTCCGGCCTACGACCAGCGGCCGCCCGGGAAGCCCGTTGCTCCGCCGCGCCTGGTCGCGCAAAACGCCACGCCTCCGCCACCTGCAAGCAGTGGCTTTGCCTCCGATCAATTTCTGGCCGATCTTGCCAAAGAAATCGATCAGCTCGGTATCGGCGAGCTTTCCCCAGGCTCTTCGGGGACCGCGCCGAACGCCCAGCCGCCGTCCGCTTCGAAACCGGCGCCGTCCTCCACGCCGTCTACTGAGTCCGGCCCGCTCAAGGAAGTGTTCGACGAATTTCGCGCCGAGCTGGGTGAGATGGGTGCGGAGGACGAAGACCTCGAAACTCACTACAACCTGGGCATCGCGTTTCGTGAAATGGGGCTCCTCGAGGAAGCCATCAGCGAATTCCAGAAAGTTGCCAAAGCCAGCGATAGCGGCCGCGCCTTCCGCTATACCATGCAGTGTTGCACGCTTCTGGGCCTGGCTTTCATGGATAAGGGCCAGCCGGCTATCGCGGCGATCTGGTATGAGCGCGCGTTAAAAACTCCAGGCAATGATCCGGAAAGCACGCTCGCCTTGCGGTATGATTTGGGTGTAGCTCAGGAATCGGCGGGCGAGCCTGAAGCGGCGCTTAAAAGTTTCTCCCAGGTCTACGCGATGAACATCGACTATCGTGACGTGGCCGAACGCATCGCGGCACTTCAGAAGCCCATCCGTTGATCCTGCATCTTTCCTGACTGGACGGGGTTCCGCTCATTCATGAACCGGGTCTATCGCGCACTACTGATCGTTCTTGCGTTCGAAATGGGCGCAATGCTCTTGTACTTGCCGTGGTCCGTCTATTGGGAAAAGAATTTCTTCCTCAGCTACTACCCTTCGCTCATGCCCATCGTGCTTCATCCCTCATTTCGCGGCGCGGTGAGCGGCCTTGGAGTCCTGGATATTCTTCTGGCAATCGGTTGGATCGGTTCGCGCACGGGGCCTGATCGTGTCCCGCCTCAATAACGCGTCTCGCGGACCGCTTCTCTGCTACGTGACGGACCGTCACAACTTCGCCGCAACCGATACTCGAGAAGCGCGGGAAACTCTCTTGGCGAAAATCGAAGCCGCTGCCGGTGCAGGTGTCGATTGGATTCAGATTCGCGAAAAAGACCTTTCCGGAAAAGATTGCAGCTCCCTGACGCGCGAAGCCCTGCACCGAGCCGCAAAATCCTCAGCAAGAAAAACCGCGCCAATGCAAATTCTAGTGAACGACCGCCTGGATGTGGCGATCTCCCAGGGCGCCGGCGGCGTGCATCTCGGCGAAAACAGTCTGCCGCTTGTGGAAGTCAAGCGGCTGGTCGAGAATCGCGGCAACCGGAAAGATTTTCTCATTGGCGTTTCCTGTCACTCGCTGGAAGCTGCGAGAGCGGCAGCGAGCGGCGGCGCGGATTATCTTTTTTTTGGTCCAATTTTCGCCACGCCATCGAAGGCGCCATTCGGCGCGCCTCAGGGCCTCAAGCGTCTCGCCGAAGTCTGCCGCGCAGTTGCCATCCCGGTGTTGGCCATCGGCGGTATCGCCTTGGCGAACGCCGCCGAGTGTCTCGCCGCCGGCGCGTCCGGGATCGCCGCGATTCGTCTCTTTCAGGACTCTCGGGACATGGCCTCTCTGGTGCAGTCGCTGCGAAAACTGACACACTGATCAGCGCTCCCTCAGCCGGCGGAGAAACCGGATCTGTCCCGCGTGATAGATGTCGTGAAACGCCACGCCGTAAAGTTGGTTCATGAATCTTGCGCTCCGCGTTGTGCGCAATAATTTGGCAATCGTCGCGCGCAGGGCGCGATGTTCGCGCTCAAGCAATTTTTTATCCGCGCGCCAGGCTGCTTCGTTCAGCTTGCCCTTTTCGGGCCGCGTAAAAAAATTGCTGCCCTTCAGCACGAAAGAGCCCCGCTTCCCGCCATCGATTCGTCGGCGCACGGCGTACTTCCAGTACGCGGCATGGAGCATTACTTCCCAGATGTTGTGCCGGCCCCGTCCGGGGCGCCAGGCGGCTTGCTTTGCCGACACTCCCTTGATCGATTGTCTGAGGTTCGGTCCATGCCAGGTCTTTCTCTCGTAGGCTTCGTCGAGCAGTGCGAGAACAAGCTTTGCCGAATCCATGACGGTCTCCTCGGGGCATCGTAGCAGGAAAGTGGAACTCAGGGCGGGTGAATGGTTTCTGCGGATGCGAGACTGACAAGAAAACAGTCAAGTCAAAAGCCCCGCCCCCCAAGCTGAGGGCAGAGCACCCAGATTCGTCTTCAGCGTTTATCGTCCAGGTAGCCGGCCGAAGCATTGGAGTCTTTCTTAATGCCAAGTTTGGCCGAAAGTTTTTCGTACTTGGCACTGCCCTCCGGCAGTGAAAGCGCGCCGCTGTATTCCTTCAAAGCGTCCTTGAGGTTTCCTTTTTTCTCGAGAAACTTCCCAAGACCAAGGTGGGCCTCCGCAGATTGGGGGTCGACACGGAGCGCGGCACGAAATTCCTCCATCGCTGCATCGCCTTTATGAAACTTCGCAAGGACAACTCCGAGACCCACGTGCGCGGGGACGTAGCCGGGGTCCACCAGGAGGGCGATACGATATTCGGCGGCCGCGTCATCCATGCAATGGTTGACCAAATTGTCGCTCACGTCTCCACACGGATAGGCATACCAATGCCCAAAGTCGCGGCCGAGGTAGGCGGAGGCGTGTTGAACGTGTCGTTCGGCACTTTCGGTTTTATCATCGCGGAGTTTGGGATCCAGATTTATGGCGGTTCGATACTCCTTAAGGGCATCCTGCATCTTCGACCGGAGAAAAAATACCGCTAGGGTCGGGGCCACCACGTGAGGGTTTTCGGCGTGGAGCGCCTTTGCAAGGCCCCAATGGGCATTTGCGTTCGATGGATCGAGACGGATCGCGGCGCGGAATTCCGCTATTGCTCCTCGCCGATTGCCACCAGCAGCAAACTCATTGGCTTTTGTGAGGTGATCTTCTGCAGATTCCGGACTAGTTGTCTGCTGTCCGCAAAGTCCCGGTTGGAAGATCAGGCAAATGAATATGGCCAGAAACCCTTTTGTGCGATTCATGGAGACCTCCTTAAGCGTCTATTTCTTGGCTCCCGCTTCAACAACGGTTTAACGATCTCGCCGACCTGTGTTTGCATTTTGGCCCGGGAGACTGTGGTGGAGGTGAATGCAAATGAGCTTCCGCAACCCTGGAGTGAAAAAGCATCAGATTGAAAGGACTTACAACATGAGGCGCAGCCGGGAAAGCTTCCTGGCTGCAAGGTCTCGCTGACACCGCAGTCCAAACGCTGCACTGATGCAGGGATTTCCATACTTCTGGATAAGCCGACATGAGTTTGGAGCCGATGGCTGAGTCCCAAGTCCCAGCCGAATCGCATCGGCAATCTCCAAACACGTCAGAATCTGAAGACGACTCCCACGCCCAGCCGGGCATCGTTGAACCACGAAGTAGACAGGCGCGTCCGCAGGTAGTCTGCCTGGATCACACGAATGTCGATGTGCCGGCCCGCGTTCAGGTCCAAGCCACCACCAAGGCCCCATGCGAATCCATTTGTCGACCTGCCGAGTGCTTTGAACGTATTGCCGCCGACCAACGCGTGAACGAAGACCGTGCCAGTATGACCTCGTGCTGCGACGCGCGGCCCGAATAGGTACTCATACTGCGAGACGCGGTTTCCGGAGATGCTGCGGTATTGCCCGCCGAAATCCGCTGTGACTCCCAAGTATTTGTTGAAATTCGCGCTGGCTTCGGCCTGCCAGCCGCCGTACAGCGAGAAGCTCGGAGCGGTTGCGCCGTTGCGCAGCACCGATGGTCCTCCAAAAATTTCCACGGCGGGCTGCTCGTGCTCCTGCGCTTGCGCTAGTCCTGAGATGCAAAGTGCGAGTCCCAACAACCAGATGGTCTTCCACATCATGTCGGCTCCTTCCGTCGCCTCCAACTCCGCGCTGACATCTTCTAGTCTCGCGTCAAGCATGTGTCAGTCTGCGGGCTGCCCCGCCGCCTCGCCCTCGGAGGCACCCGTTCAGGCAAGGCGGCGAGACTCTCCCGGGGAAATATCGGTTCCGGAAAGGCGTAATCAGGGATTGCTTGGTGCCGCGAAGCAAACCTGCCCGCTATACCGGAATACCGTCCCCTTGCTTAAGTCGACTTCGCCAATGGCGTTCATATCTCCCGTCGCTCCGGCGAATCTGCCCGTACCGCCGGTAAGGTGCAGGGGATACGTCACGATCGCGAGTAGGGTCTGCGAGAGCGGAACACTCGTAGCAGTCGCTGGATCAAAGGACAGGGTGTCCCCCGATTCGGTCACCCAGTGATGTTGGACATGGAGCACCAGGGTGTTCCCTGTGCCTGGCTGCGGCGCCCCCAAGAGCGTTCCACTGACGGCACCTCTCAAATCTCCCGTTGCCACGCCCATCGTGGTGTTCTGATCTATGGCGCCGAAGTTGGTCATGATCATGCCGCCAACCGGCGCACAGTGGAACACAGATTGCTCGGATTGCGGCTGTGCCGCAGCAACTGGGTGATTTCCGCTGCTGGCAATAAATGAGAACAACAAGACCGCGAGCGAAATTAGGAATACGAGGCGAGCGATTTTTCCAAGTGTCATGGTGACCTCCTTTTTTCGTGTACCGGGAACTTGGTCCTTGAAGCCACACACTTGCCCCAAGCGCGAAGTAGGATCAAGAACCTTGTCGGTGGTTTGTTGGTTCCATGGCAAGTTGTTGATTCTGGTGCGGTAGTTGTCTGCGGTTCTGCGTGACACTGCGTCCGAGTGCCTGCGAGACCGTGGTAGACTACGTTTCATTTGCGCCAAAAATGGGCGAGGATTACCATGCCCAACCAGCCACAGGTGGTAAAGTTCGGGGTCTTCGAAGTTGACCTGACAGCCGGTGAGGTCCGCAAGGCGGGCATGAAGCAGAAGCTCGCGGGCCAGCCATTTCAGGTTTTACAAGCCCTGCTGGAACATCCACAGGAGATCGTCACCCGCGAGGAACTCCGCCAGCGCCTCTGGCCCGGAAATACCTTCGTTGATTACGAGCTAGGGCTGAAAAAGGCGGTCAACCGCTTGCGCGAAGTCCTTGGCGACTCGGCCGAGAGTCCGCGTTTCATCGAGACCATCCCGCGGCGCGGCTACCGCTTCCTCGGCACGGTCGAAGCCACGGAACGACCCCTCGCGGTGCCTCCCACCCGGCTGAAAACTCACTGGCGGCTGGCCGGCGCTTTAGCGCTGGCAGCGATTGCTGCGCTGTTGTTCTGGCTTAACATCGGCAAACTTCGCACCCGTATCTTTGCCAAGTCCCCTTCAACAGAGATTCGCTCCCTAGCCGTGCTGCCCTTGGAAAATCTGTCAAAGGATCCAAGCCAGGATTATTTCAGTGACGGAATTACAGATGCTTTGACCACGGAACTCGCTCAGATCGGGTCGCTACGCGTGATTTCACGAACTTCAGCGATGCATTTTAAGGGTACGCGGGAAACGCTACCAGAAATCGGGGAAGCGCTAAAGGTGGACGCAGTGGTGGAAGGCACCGTCGCCCGCTCGGAGAACCGAGTACGAATTACGGCGCAGTTGATCGCGGCGTCGAGCGATCGCCACTTGTGGGCAAAGAGCTACGAGCGGGATTTGAAGGACATCCTGACCATGCAGGATGAAGTGGCTCGCGACATCGCCGCGGAAATCCGCATCAAGCTGACGCCGGAGGAGCGTACACGTCTCTCGGACACCCATCCTGTCGATCCCGAAGCGCACGAAGCTTATCTGCGAGGCCGTTACTGGTGGCATCGTCGCGGCCGCGAAAACGAATCAAAGGGACTGCAATACTTTGAACAGGCGGTCCAGCTCGATCCGTCTTACGCGCTCGCTTGGACCGGCATCGCAGATTCCTACATCGTCATGGCCCATCATGGCGGGCTTCCGCCGAAAGAAGCCATGCCGGGGGCCAGGGACGCCGCGTTGAAGGCGCTACAACTAGACAGCTCACTTGCGGAAGCACACACGTCGCTGGCCTTGGTCAAGACGGCATATGAGTGGGACTATGCTGCCGCCGAAAACGAATTTACTCGTGCGATCGAGCTGAATCCCAACTACGCAACCGCGCATCACTGGTACGCGCATTATCTGGTGATCAAGCGGCGCTTTCCGGAGGCGCTCAATGAGATCCAGCGGGCGCACGACCTTGACCCGTATTCGCTGGTGATCAATGACTTCTGGGGTACGGCCCTCTATTACTCAAAGGACTACGAGCGAGCCTTAGCGCAATTCCGCTCGATGCTTGATCTCGATCCAAGCGTAAAGCCCGTCACTTACGAGCTACTGGCTCGAGTTTATGAACAGCAGGGCGACTATGCGCGCGCGATTGAACAGAGGCGCGACGCATTTATGTTGTCCGGAGCTGCGCAGGACGCCGCCTCCCTGGCGAACGCTTATGCTCAGGGCGGGGCTGAGGCATACTGGCGCAAGCGGGTTGAACTTGCACGGCGCCCGCCTACAGCTTCAGCACTGGATCTGGCCATACTGTACGCACGCCAAGGTGATCGGGATAGTGCCTTGAGATCGCTGGAACGCGCATACCAGGAGCAATCGCCCTGGTTGAATTTCACGGCCTGTGAGCCGGCCTTCGACAGCCTGCGCTCCGACCCGCGCTTCCAAGAACTGTTGCGGCGCCTCGGCCTCCCGCAATGAGATTCCCTGCTCGACCTACGAATTTCGGTTTGCAGAACGCGATTAAGATGCGGTGAAGGACAGGTGGTTTCTTTCTGGCGGAGTGAACCACCCGGAGCCGGAGTCGATTTTTTCGCGCAGCAAGACGCGCAGCTTCTTGTGCGCGCGGTGAAGCTGGGCTTTGGAGGTTCCCACGGAGCACTCCATCATCTCCGCAATCTCGGTGTGCTTGTAGCCTTGAACGTCGTGCAGTTCAAAGACCAGCTTGTAACAGGCGGGCAATTGAGCGACGGCGCGCTCCAGGCAGACGCGGTCGATGGAGCCATCGAGTGCCAAGTCAGCGCGGCCGATCTTTCTGAAAGATTGCCCGTTCGCACCGGAGAGTTCTGCCGCGCCCTCCAAGGGGACCTGCGGCGGCGCCTTGCGCCGAAGGCGCATCAGCACCAGGTTTACGGCCATGCGATGCAGCCAGGTAGAAAAAGCCGATTCTCCGCGAAACAAGTGGATCTTCCGAAATAACTGCAGGAAAGCTTCTTGAGTTAAATCTTCAGCTTCACTGATATTCCCCAGCATCCGCAGGCACAGCGCATATATGCGGCGGCTGTGCAATCTATAAAGCGATTCGAACGCCGCGGCGTCGCGCCGCTTGGCCCGATGGATCATTTCAGACTCGCCCATTTCGCTGCCTTGCGAAGCTTGGCCGTGGTGGGTGCCCGTATTTGCCCGATGATTTTCTTCGCGATGGTAATTGTGATCCATAAGCATGCTTTCCTTCGAGGGCAATTTTTGGACCCTATAGCATTCTGGAAACGGCATGGGATGGCCACAATTAGGTATTCACCTGCTCTTGGAGCACCCGGGAACACCTGTAGTGCAGGGTATAACCCGCAATCGGTGGAAGGGGAAGAAGGCGGGCGCCTCGCCTTCATCCCTCCCCCTGAAATTAGTGACTGAGTTCCGGAGATGCTTTCTTCAGTGTGGCGATCAGCTCATGGGCCGCCGGAGGAACAGCGCCTCCCTGGCCATCGATGATTTTCTCCGCGTCGGTTGATTCGCCATAGAGCTTGTGATTGGCTTCATTGTCGGGCCGAAGCGTGGATCCTTCGAGGGAAATGCCTGCAAAAACACCTCGCGCCCGCGAGTAGCTCAAAATTTCCGCGCGCATGAACGCGTCCGTGTCTGCCGCGGCAGAGCGCCCTTTGGGTCCCGCCGCAACGGAAGCATCCGCGCCCAGCTTCACCTTGCTATGCAGCAGGCTGGACGCACCGCGGCTGTTCATAATCAGAAAAACAAAGTCCGTGGCTTCACCGCCGATCTGCAAGCCGACGCTGCCGCCTTCCAGCGCAAACAGCGCGGGCGCGCCCCACGGACCAGAAAATTCCTTGCCCGAGCGGCACACCATCGCGCCCCGGCCATAGCTTCCGCCCACTACGAACGCGGCCTTGAGCACCGACGGCATGACCACCACGCAACGCGCCTTGTCCAGCAAGTCTTGAGGGATGTTGTCCGGCACATTGAGGATCTCCTGCATTACCTTCCCGGCATTTTGCAGACGATCCTCTTCGGTTTTTGTGTCGCCGGGGTTTCTCGCAAACGTGCAGGCACCCAATAGGAGCAGGCCCGCTGCTACTGCGAAAGAATTTTTCGCGTACTTCATTGTCTGCGCCTCCTCGCGCGCTAGTTTTTCCTTTTTTGTGGCCTTAATTTTTCTGCGAGCGGGTGGATCTCGCAGAGTTCCTGATTCACGATAGTAGAAGGCAACTTCCAAGCCAGACGCAACTTAATTCGCTAAGGCACTGGGATTTCAATTATATAGGGGAGGTTTTTAGCCCTGTTTGCGCAAATCCCCGAACTATGCGGGTGTGTAGATTTTGCCGGGTTATCGAACATCTTGCGAGTAATAGTCCTGGGAGTCTTGTCGAGTGGAATTAACAGAATTAGAATTGGACCAAACGTCAAATCGGGACGCCAATGCAGTTGTTCCTATGGCAGGGCCGGCTGCCTAGGGAACCTGGCGTTCGTGCAACGATTTCCGGTCTGGTAGAATCGAATGCAGTAAGAGATTTCCGGCCCGGGAGATGTCCCATGATTAAACGATTCGCTCCTTGGGTTTTTCTTCTCCTTTTGTTCTGCATGCCGCGGTCAGCGCTGTCACAAACAGCTTCCATCACCGGCACAGTGAAAGACAGTACCGGCGCTGCCGTCCCGCAAGCGAAGATTACAAGTCACAATCGAGCCACAAGCGCGGCTCGCAGCACGATCACCGACGATTCTGGAATCTACCGGATCACCAGCTTGCCTCCCGGAAATTACGATGTCGTGATTGAAAAGGCGGGATTCAAGACGGTGGAATACTCCTCCGTGGTGCTGACGGTGGACCATGTGCAGAATCTGGATGCGACGCTTGCGCCAAGCAGCGTCACGGAAAAAGTGACGGTTACGGGCGAGTCCGTGGCTCCCATTGATCTGAACGATGCGCAGATCGGAAATATGGTGACCAGCGAGCAAATCAACAGCCTTCCGCTGGTGCTGAGAGACCCCTATCAACTCGCGCTACTTTCGCCGGGCGCGAATGCCAGCAACTCGATTCTAGGCGGGCTTTCCGTGAACGGCTCCCGGGAGCGGAACAATAACTTCCTGCTGGACGGCACGGACAACAATGACGCGGACATTCCCGGTTTGAGCTTGCCACAGCCCGGACTTACAACTCTCAACCCAGACGCGGTCCAGGAAT
>Ga0137361_10000435_pt1 | contig 23161 bp, 20 predicted proteins | sample Mad1_80_16metaG_FD_104923 | JGI IMG/M metagenome (GOLD analysis project Ga0137361, IMG submission 104923) | Vadose zone soil microbial communities from Angelo Coast Range Reserve, California, USA - Mad1_80_16 metaG | ecosystem: Environmental > Terrestrial > Soil > Vadose zone | place: USA... | reverse complement strand
GACGAGCGACGTTCTCTTCATCGCGGTGGGGACGCCGCAGGACGTGGACGGCTCGGCCGACCTGTCGCACGTGCTCGAAGTGGCGCGGGGGATCGGGCGGGCCATGAACGGCTTCAAGGTCGTGGTCAACAAGTCCACCGTTCCCGTGGGGACCGCGGCCAAGGTGCGCCAGGTCATCGGCTCGCTCACCACGCACCCCTTCGCGGTGGTCTCGAACCCCGAGTTCCTCAAGGAGGGCACCGCGGTCGACGACTTCCTGAAGCCCGACCGCGTGGTCATCGGCATCGACGACCCGAAGGTCGAGACCATCATGCGGACCCTGTACGAGCCCTTCGTCCGCACCGGGAACCCGATCCTCGTGATGGACCACGCCTCGGCGGAGCTCACGAAGTACGCGGCCAACGCCATGCTCGCCGCCCGCATCTCGTTCATGAACGAGATGGCGAACTACTGCGACAAAGTGGGGGCCAACGTGCGCCTGATCCGCCTCGGCATGGGCACCGACTCGCGCATCGGCCAGTCCTTCCTCTTCCCGGGGGTCGGATACGGGGGTTCCTGCTTTCCCAAGGACGTGAAGGCCCTCATTCGCATGGGCGAGGAGGCCGGGCTCGAGCTGAGCCTCGTGGGGGCGGTCGATCGGACCAACGAGCAGCAGAAGCGGATCGTGGTGCCCCGCATCGCCGCCCACCTCGGGGGGCTCGGGGGCAAGCGGGTGGCCATCTGGGGGCTGGCCTTCAAGCCCAAGACCGACGACATGAGGGAGGCCCCCGCGGCCGCGATCATCGAGGGGCTGCTCGAGGGAGGTGCCACCGTCACCGCGTACGATCCCGAAGCCGGCCGGGTGGCCCGTCGCCACTTCGGCGACCGGATCACGATCTGCGACCGCAGCTACGACGCGGTGGAGGGGGCGGACGCCCTGGCCGTGGTCACGGAGTGGAACGAGTTCCGCGAGCCGGACTTCAAGAAGATCAAGTCGCTCATGAGGCGGCCCGCCATCTTCGACGGCCGCAACATCTACAACCCGCGAAGCCTGCGCGAGATGGGCTTCTACTACGAGGGAATCGGCCAGCGGTGAAGGTGCTCGTCACCGGGGGGGCCGGCTACATCGGCAGCCACGCGGTCCGGGAGCTCCGCGACGCGGGTCACGAGGTGTCGATCCTCGACGACCTCTCGGCGGGCCACCGGGCGGCGGTCCCGGAGGGAGCTCGCCTCTTCGCGGGCGACCTCGGCGACCGGGCGGTCCTTCGCGATTCTCTCCGCGGGGTGGACGCGGTCGTGCACTTCGCGGGCGTGCTGGACGTGGGAGAGTCGGTCCGCCAGCCGCTGAAATACTGGCGCATCAACGTCCAGAAAGGGGTGGGGCTCCTCGCGGCCATGGTGGAGGCGGGCGTGCGCAAGATCATCTTCAGCTCCACCTGCGCCACCTACGGGGTGCCGGTGCGGGTGCCCATCGACGAGACGCACCCCCAGGAGCCGATCAACCCCTACGGCCAGAGCAAGCGGGCGTTCGAGCATGCCCTGCGCGACCTCGCGGCGGCGGGCGTGCTGCGGGCGGTGGCCCTCCGGTACTTCAACGCGGCGGGCTGCCATCCGGACGGCTCCCTCGGCGAGCACCACGACCCCGAGATCCATCTCATCCCCCTCGCCATCGACGCCGCCCTGGGCCGCCGGCCCTCGCTCACCGTGTTCGGGGAGGACTACGACACCCCGGACGGCACCTGCATCCGCGACTACATCCACGTGCAGGACCTCGCGATCGCGCACGTGCTGGCCCTCCAGGCCCTCCCGGGGGGCGAGCCGTTCCGCTTCTACAACCTCGGGAGCGGGAGCCGGCACTCGGTGCGCGAGGTACTGGCCGCGGTTGAGGCGGTGGCGGGGGTGAAGGTGCCGGCGGTCGTGGGGCCGCGGCGGCCGGGGGACCCGCCCCGGCTGGTCGCCTCCGCGGAGAAGATCCGGCGCGAGCTGGGCTTCCGGCCGCGGCACCCGGACCTCCACGACATCGTGGGCTCGGCGGTGCGCTGGCGGCGCGACCACCCGCAAGGCTACGGGGCCACGCCTTGAGCCAGGGCCGCCGCACGCCCCTCGTGGACCCCCGCCTCACGGTGGTGATGCCGGTCTACAACGAGAAGGCGACGGTGGAGGAGATGGTCCGCCGCGTGCTGGGGCTCCCCCTGCGCATCGAGCTGATCGCGGTGGACGACGCGTCGACGGACGGCAGCCGCGAGGTGCTGGAGCGGCTCTCCGCGGAGCGGGGCTTCAAGCTGCTCCGGCAGGAGCGAAACCGGGGAAAGGGAGCGGCCGTGCGCCGGGGGATCGGCGAGGCCTCGGGGGACGTGATCGTCGTCCAGGACGCGGACCTCGAGTACAGCCCCGAGGAGTACCCGGACCTTCTCGACCTGATCGTCAAGGGCAAGGCGGACGCCGTCTTCGGCAGCCGCTTCATCGGGCGGCATCGCTGCTTCCTCTTCACGCACTACCTCGCGAACCTGTTCCTCAACCTCGTGACCAACGTGCTCTACAACACGACCATGACGGACATGGAGACCTGCCTCAAGGCGGTCCGGGCGGACCTCCTGAAGAGCCTTCCCTTGAAGAGCGAGCGGTTCGGGATCGAGCCCGAGATCACGGCCAAGCTCTTCAAGCGGGGGGCCCGCGTCTACGAGGTGCCGATCACCTACGAGGGCCGGGACTACTCGGAGGGAAAGAAGATCACCTGGCGGGACGGCTTCCCCGCGCTCTGGACGCTCATCAAGTACAGATTCGTAGACTGACTGCCTTGCCCGTTGACTCCATAGCCTGTATACTTATCCGTTCGCCGCTGGCGTGCTAAATCGCCTGTCCGCAAGGAGATGAGACCATCGCGCTCCCCGCGATTCCCCCCGTCGGCCGGGTGACTCGTGCCGCCCCGGTCCGCAAGAGCCGGACCTGGGGCCCCAAGCTCCGGGAGGCGGTTTCCTCGGCTCGCGAGGAAGCACGCTATTTCCGGCGGCTCTTCGCCTATACGAAGCCCTACCGGGGCCGCCTCCTCCTCTCCTGGATCGCCACCGCGGGCTACGCCGCCTCGGGGGCCCTGCTCGTCTCCCAGGTCAAGCCGATCTTCGACGAAGTCCTCATCCTGAGCGTGAACCCCACCCGCATCGCCCTGATCGTGCTGGCGCTCTATGCGTTCAAGGGGATCTGCTCCTACGCCTCGACCACCCTCGTGGCCTCGGTGGGGCAGCGAGCCGTGACCGACCTGCGCAACGCGCTCTACGAGCACGTGCTCAAGCAGTCGTTCACCTTCCTCGGGCGCAACACCACGGGCTCGCTCATGAGCCACATCACGACCGACGTCGAGAAGATCCAGAACGCGGTCTCGGAGATGGCGGGCGACCTGCTGAAGGAGGGCCTCACCGTCCTCGGCCTGCTGGTCGTCCTGTTCTACATGGACTGGCGTCTGGCCCTGATCGCCCTCTTCGGGATGCCGGCCGCCTTCTACCCGCTGATCCGGCTGGGCAGGCGCCTGCGCGCTTCCAACGAGACCTCGCTGCGCCCCTGGCGCGACATCTCGGAGATCCTGCAGGAGACGATCTCCGGATTCCCCGTGGTGAAGGCCTTCGGCATGGAGGCCTTCGAGACGGCTCGCTTCCGGCGAGCGGCCTCCCGGCTCTTCCACGTGAACATGCGCATCACCCGCCACAGCGCGATCCTCCCCCCGATCATGGAGGCGGTGGGCGGGCTGGCCCTGGTGGGGGCGCTGTTCTACGGAAGCGGCTCCATCCACACCCGGCACATCACGCCGGGGGCCTTCGTCTCGTTCCTGACCGCGCTGTTCGCGATGTACACCCCTATCAAGCGCCTGTCGCGGGTGAACGCCACCCTGCAGGCGGCCCTCGCGGCGGGCGTCCGCATCTTCGAGGTGCTCGACACCCACGAGGAGATCGGGGAGGCCACCGGCGCCATTCCCCTGCCGCGCATGAAGGATGGGATCGAATATCGCGGGGTCGGCTTCCGCTACGCCGATTCCTCCGGCGTCGTCCTCCGCGACCTGAGCTTCACCGCCCGCTCGGGGGAGATCGTGGCCATCGTGGCCACCAGCGGGGCGGGCAAGAGCACGCTCGTCAACCTGCTCCCGCGGTTCTACGACGTGACCGACGGGGCGATCCTGATCGACGGGGTGGACGTGCGGAAGGCCACCCTGGCGAGCCTGCGCGACCAGATCGGCCTCGTGACCCAGGAGACCGTGCTCTTCAACGACACCGTCCGGGCCAACATCGCCTACGGGCTCGAAGACGTCGACGAGGCGCGGGTGGAGTCGGCGGCTCGGGCCGCCTTCGCCCACGACTTCATCCTCGACCTGCCGCGCCGCTACGACACCGTGATCGGGGAGCGGGGGAGCCGGCTCTCGGGGGGCCAGCGCCAGCGCATCGCCATCGCCCGGGCCATCCTCAAGGACCCGCCGATCCTGATCCTGGACGAGGCCACGTCGGCCCTGGACGCGGAGTCGGAGCGGCTCGTCCAAGGGGCGCTCGCCAACCTGATGAAGGGCCGGACGACACTCGTGATCGCCCATCGCCTGGGCACCGTGCGGGCGGCGGACCGCATCATCGTGCTGGACGGGGGCGAGGTGCGCGAGGTGGGGAGGCACGACGAGCTGCTCAAGAAGGCGGGAGGGCTCTACAGCCGGCTCTACGACCTGCAGTTCTCCCCGGAAGGCCAGCCCGCATGATCCGGTCCATGACGGGCTACGGCTCCGCGGCCGCGGAGTCGCCCGCCCTGCGCGCCACCGTCACCGTTCGCAGCCTGAACCACCGCTTCCTGGAGCTCATCGTCCACCTCTCCCGCCGGCTCCTGCCCCTGGAGCGCGAGATCAAGGACCTCGTCCAGTCGTGCCTCAGCCGGGGCCGGGTGGAGGTGTCCGTCCAGGCCAGTTTTCCCGCCGCGGAGACAGGAGACCTCGTGGTGGCCTCGCGGCCGCTCGTGGCCTCGTTCGTGCGCACCCTGCGGGACATGCAGAACGAGTTCGGGCTCGACGGCAACGTGGCGGTGTCCGACCTCGTGCGCTTCCCGGGGGCCCTGGAGCGCGTGGAGATGCCCCTCGCGGGAGAGAGCGAGCCGCAGCGCGAGGTCGTTCGCCTGGTGCAGAAGGCCCTCGAAGGCCTGACCGAGATGCGGCGGGCCGAGGGCGGGCGGGTCGAGGCCGATCTCCTGCGAAGCCTGGGCGCGATCGAAGAGGGCGCGGGGCGCCTTCAGGGGCTGTCGGAGGCCTCGCGCGAGGCCCGCCGCCAGGGCCTGGGGGAGCGCCTGCGCGGAATCTGCGGCGAGCTTGGCCTGGACGACGCGCGCCTCTACCAGGAGGTCGTGAAGGCGGTGGAGCGCCACGACGTGAGCGAGGAGCTGCAGCGGCTGCGCAGCCACGTGGCGATGGCCCGCGAGCTGCTGCGCGCCGAGCAGCCCGTGGGGAAGCGCCTCGACTTCCTGGCCCAGGAGCTGGCCCGCGAGGCCAACACGCTGGGGAGCAAGGTGGCGGACGCGGCGGCGGTCCGTGAGGTGGTCGACCTCAAGGCCGAGGTGGAGAGGCTGCGGGAACAGGTCCAGAACGTTGAGTGACCGGGGGAGCCTGATCGTGGTCTCGGCCCCCTCGGGGGCGGGGAAGTCCACCGTGGTGGCCCGGGTGCTGAGCGAGGTGGACGGCCTTCGCTTCTCGGTCTCCCACACCACCCGCCCCCCGCGGCCGGGCGAGCGCGACGGAGTGGAGTACTATTTCGTGGAGGAGGGCGAGTTCGAGCGGCTGCGGGACGGCGGGCAATTGCTGGAGTGGGCCGAGGTGTACGGGCATTTCTACGGAACGGGCATGGCCGAGCTCGAACGAGCGCGGCGCGACGGAGCGGACCTTCTCCTGGACCTCGACGTACAGGGGGCCGCCCAGGTGCGGCAGAAGATCGCAGATGCGGTGACGGTCTTCGTGCTGCCGCCGTCGTACGAGGCCCTCGAAAGGCGGCTCCGCGGGCGCGGGCAGGACGACGAAGCGTCGATCCGCCGCCGCCTGCAGCTGGCCCGCGAGGAGCTGAGCCTCTTTGCGACCTACGACTACGCGATCGTGAACGACGACCTCGAGGCCTGCGTCGCGTCCCTCAAGGCCATCATCCGCGCCGCCCGCTTCCGGGTGGGCCGGATGGAGGGCCGGGCCCGGCAGATCCTGAAGACGTTCGAGAAGGAATAAGGAGAGAAGACGAGCATGGCGCATTTGATCCTTCCCAGGGAAGTCGACAGCAAGTTCCGCTTCATCACCGTGGCCGCGCAGCGGGCGAAGCAGCTCCAGAACGGCGCGAAGCCGCGGGTGGAGACCCGCAGCCGCAAGGCCACCCGGGTGGCCATCGAGGAGGCCATGGCGGGGGCCATCTCGTGGGAGGTGCGCGAGGACCTGAAGGCGGCGGGAGCCTAGCCCCATGCCGACGGTCGTGCTCGGGGTGACGGGCTGCATCGGGGCCTACAAGGCCTGCGAGGTGCTGCGCGAGCTGCAGAAGCGCGACGTGGACGTGCACGTGGTGATGACGGAGGCGGCCACCCGCTTCGTCAGCCCCATGACCTTCGAAGCGCTCTCGCGCCACGCGGTGTTCACGGACCAGTTCGCCCTCGGCGAGCAGAGCGACATCCGCCACATCAGCCTGGCCGACGCCGCCGACCTGCTTCTGGTCGCCCCCGCCACCGCCAACAGCCTCGCCAAGTTCGCGCGGGGCATCGCGGACGACGCGCTCTCGACCCTCTACACCGCCACCGTTGCGCCGGTGGTGGTGGCCCCCGCCATGAACGTCAACATGTTCGATCACCCGGCGGTGACCGAGAACCTCGAGATCCTGCGCTCCCGGGGGGTGCGGATCGTGGAGCCGGGCGCGGGCTACCTCGCGTGCGGCTGGCTGGGCAAGGGGCGGCTGGCCGAGGTGCCGGAGATCGTCGCCGCGGCCATGGCGGTGCTCGAGCGCCGGCGCGACCTGGCGGGGGAGACGGTCCTCGTCACCGCGGGCCCGACCGTCGAGGACATCGACCCCGTGCGCTTCCTCTCCAACCGGTCCTCCGGCCGGATGGGCTATCGAGTGGCGGAGGCGGCACGGGATCGCGGGGCGCGGGTCATCCTCGTCTCGGGTCCGACCGCCCTTCCTGCGCCCTCCGGGATCGAGCGGGTGGCGGTGCGGTCGGCCGAGGAGATGGCCCGGGCGGTTGCCGATCGGGTGGAAGAAGCGGGAGTGGTCGTGATGGCCGCGGCGGTGGCGGACTATCGGTCCGCCCACGTCTCCCCGACCAAGGTGAAGAAGACGGCGGGGCCCGCGAGCCTCGAGCTCGTCCGCACCACCGACATCCTGCGCTCGCTCGGCCAGGCCAAGGGCGAGCGGACCCTCGTGGGCTTCGCGGCCGAGACGGACCACGTGATCGAGAACGCGCGCAAGAAGCTGCGCGAGAAGAACCTCGATCTGATGGTGGCCAACGACGTCTCCCGCGAAGGCGCGGGCTTCGGGTGCGAGAGCAACGCGGCTGTCCTCCTCGACCGGGACGGGGGCGAGGTGGCGGTGCCCCTCGGCTCGAAACGCGCGCTGGCGGACGCGATCTGGGACCGCGTGATCGCCCTCCGCAAGAGCGCCCCCGTAGCGAGCGCGGCCCGCAGGTGAGCGAGCGCGAGGCGATCCTCGGCGACCTCGCGGAACGGGCCCGGTTCTACGCGTCGCTCAGCAGCGTCGGGATCCCCCGCGGTCGAGCCGTCCCCGAAGAGGCAGGGGGCGAGCTGAAAGCCATCCGGGACTTCATCGGCGACTGCCAGCGGTGCAAGCTGGCGAGGGGTCGGAAGAACATCGTGTTCGGCCAGGGCAATCCCCACGCGGCCCTCATGTTCGTGGGAGAGGCCCCGGGGGCCGACGAAGACGAGCAGGGCCTGGCCTTCGTGGGCCGGGCGGGCCAGCTCCTGACCGACATCATCGAGAAGGGCCTGAAGATGCGGCGGGCGGAGGTGTGGATCGGCAACGTGATCAAATGCCGGCCGCCCCAGAACCGCAACCCCGAGCCCGACGAGATCCTGAGCTGCCAGCCGTTCCTGGAGCAGCAGATCCGGGCCATCCGGCCCAAGGTCATCGTGGGCCTGGGCAAGTTCGCCGGGCAGTGGCTGCTCAAGACCATGGAGCCCATCTCGCGGATCCGGGGCCGACTCGGCACGTTCGAGGGGATCACCGTGGTCCCCACGTATCATCCCGCCTTCCTCCTCCGCAACCCCGCGGCCAAGAAGGACGTGTGGGAGGACATCAAGGTCGTCCGCGACCTGCTGAGCGCGGGCTGACCCGCCGGCCGGACCTTCCCTCACCCGCCCCGACGTTAGAGTAGCCAGGCCATGCCGGGACTCCCCGTTGCCGTCGCCGTGCCCCTGCCGTTCCAGGCCCCGTTCACCTACCGCATGCCCGAGGGGGAGGCGGTCCCCGAGCGGGGCGTCCGCGTGGTCGTTCCCTTCGGTGGGCGGCGCGTGATCGGCGCGGTGATGGGGCCCACGCCGGAGACGGCGGGCCTCGCCTTGAAGGACGTGCAGCAGGTCCTCGACGAGGCGGCGCTCGTGCCGCCGCCGCTCCTCGACCTCGCGGCCTGGGTGGCCGAGCACTACCTGGCCCCCCCGGGTGAGTGCTACCGGCTGGTCATGCCGCCCGCCGGGGTCCGGGCGAGCAAGGCCACGGTCCACCTCGTTCGGGCGGACGCTGGGACGAGTGATCCCGTGGTCGAGGCCCTGCGGGACGGCCCGCTGCGCGTGTCGGTTCTCGCGCGGCGGCTCGGCCGGGACCCGGAGGGCCGGCTGGGGCGCCTGCGGAAGCAGGGGATCGTCGCGATCGAGCAGGACCTGGGCGCTCCCGGCTTCCGCGACGTGCGGGTGGCGGTGCTCGCGGAGGATGGCGCTCCAGGTGCGACCGCGCGCGGCTCCGCGCAGAAGGAAGTGCTCGCGCGCTTGCGGGAGGCGGGCGGGCGAGCCCGGGTGGCCGACCTCGTGCGCGACCGGCCGACCTTGCGGGGCGCGATCGACCGTCTCGCCCGGGCGGGCAGCGTTCGGATCGTGGAGGAGCGGGACGTGCGCGATCCCGAGGGGTTGCCCGCCGAGCCGAGCGAGCGGCCCGTCCCCTCCTCCGATCAGGCTCGCGCCCTCGAGAGACTGGTGGCGGCGGTGGAGACCGGGGGCTTTGCCCCGTTCCTTCTCCACGGCATCACGGGCAGCGGCAAGACCGAGGTCTACTTCCGCGCGGCCGAGGCCGCCCTCGCCCGCGGAAGAGGCGCGCTCATCCTGGTGCCCGAGATCGCGCTCACCCCCCTGCTCGTGCGGGCCGCCAACGCGCGCTTCGGGCGCATCGTCTCGGTGCTCCACAGCGAGCTCTCGGCCGGCGAGCGCCACGATCAGTGGTGGCGCATCCGGGAAGGTGATGCGCCGGTGGTCGTGGGGGCGCGCTCCGCCGTGTTCGCCCCCCTGCCCGAGGTGGGCCTGCTCGTGGTCGACGAGGAGCACGACGGGGCGTACAAGCAGGAGGACAGCCCGCGCTATCACGCCCGGGACGTGGCGGTGATGCGGGGACAGCTCGAGGGGGCGCCGGTCGTGCTCGGATCGGCCACCCCCTCGGTCGAGTCGCACGCCAACGCCGTGAAGGGCAAGTACAAGCACCTGGTCCTGCCGTGCCGCATCGGGCGACAGGGCTTGCCGAAGGTCGCGGTGGTGGATCGGCGCGCGGTGCTTCGCGCCGGGGGCGACCCGATCCTGAGCCCGGTCTTGCGCGAGGCCCTGGCGGCGCGCCTGTCCCGCGGGGAACAGTCGCTTCTCCTGCTGAACCGGCGCGGCTGGGCCACGAGCCTCCTGTGCCGGGAGTGCGGCGCCCAGGCCGCCTGCCCGAACTGCTCGGTGAGCCTGACCCTGCACCACGGCGGGCGGACCGCCCTTTGCCACTACTGCGGCCACGAGGCTCCCGCCGCCGCGGTCTGCGTCTCCTGCGGCGGGGCCTACCTTCGCCTGAGCGGCTTCGGCACCGAGCGCGTGGTGGAAGCGGTCGAGGCCGCGCTCCCCGCGGCGCGGGTGGCGCGTCTCGACCGGGACCAGGCGGGGCGGCGGGGGGTGGTGGCGAAGACCCTCGCCGCTTTCGAGGCGGGGGAGACCGACGTCCTGGTGGGGACGCAGATGATCGCGAAGGGCCACGACTTCCCGCGGGTGACCCTGGTGGGCGTGATCGACGCCGACGTGGGCCTCGGGTTCCCGGACTTCCGGGCCGCGGAGCGGACGTTCCAGCTCTTGACCCAGGTGGCGGGCCGGGCCGGGCGCGGCGACGTGGCGGGCGAGGTCATCCTGCAGAGCCACCTGCCGGACCACTACGCGCTCGTGTTCGCCTGCGCCCAGGACTACCCGGCGTTCTTCGAGCGGGAGATGGAGTTCCGCCGCACCATGGGCTACCCGCCGTTCACCGCGCTCCTGAACCTCGTGATCCGCGCGGCCGACCCGCGGAAGGGCGCGACGGAGGCGGAGGCGCTGGCCCGCGCCCTGCGCGAGTCGGCGCCCGGCCGGTTCCGCCTCCTGGGCCCCGCCCACGCGCCCCTCGCCCGCCTCCGCGGCGAGCACCGGTTCCAGATCCTGCTGAAGGGGTCGCGGCCCGCCATGCGCGAGGCCGTGCGCGAGGCCCTCTGTGCGCGCTACGGTCCGACGCGCTGGCCGGGGATCGCGGTCGACGTGGACCCGGTCAGCGTGATGTGAGGGAGCGCGGCAGCAGATCGCGGACCGCCTCGAAGGCGTCGCGCCAGGACCAGATGATGGGGTTCGGCACGAAGCAGAGGACGAAGACGGCCAGGCTGAGCACGCCCACCCACATGCGCGCGCGCCCCGCGGGGGCGGAATCGTCGAGGGTGGGGGGATGACGGCGGCCGAGCACCCGGACGAGGATCGCCCAGACGATCCAGTTGGGGCCGAAGTAGGCGAGGGCCACGCAGACCCAGGAGCCGATCCAGGAGATGGACCAGGCCTTGCGGCGCAGCAGCGCGTAGGTCACGTGCCCGCCGTCGAGCTGGCCGATGGGGATCAGGTTGAGGGCGGTCACGAACAGGCCGAACCACGCGGCGAGGCCGAGGGGCCCGAGGGACAGGGTCATGCCGTCGGACGTCGTGCCGCGGAGGAGGGCGACCAGCCACCGGAAGAGGAGGGGCTCGCCCAGGAAGATCCCGCCGCGAGCGCCGTCGGACGGGACCAGGCTCGCCTCGAGAACGCCCAGCACGAGCACGGGCAAGCACACCACGAAGCCCGCCAAGGGCCCCGCCACGCCGATGTCGAACAGGGCGCGCCGGTTCGGAATCGGACTACGGATACGGATGAATGCCCCGAGCGTACCCACCATGCTCAGCCCGGGCGCGGGGATGAAGAAGGGCAGGGTCGCGTCGACGCGGTAGAGGCGGCACGCGACGTAGTGGCCCATCTCGTGGGAGAGCAGGATCGCCAGGAGGCCGAGCGCGAGAAGAGGACCGCCTGTGAGATGGATCGAGAAGGCCGTCAGGACGAACAGCACGGCATGCCGGCCATACTCGCGCCACAGCGAGGGCCGGGGCGGAGGGGCCCACGGCCAGGGCGGCGGCGAGTAGGCTTCAGGGAGCGGCTCGTAAGGGTCCGGTGTTGCCAGGGAGTCCTCGGATCGGCTCGGAGGGAGCCGCCCCCCGGGGGGCGGCGAACGAAGCTACAGGCTCAGGTTCTGGAGGTCCTTGCCGGGCTTGAAGCGGATGGTGCGTCCGGGCGGGATCTTGACCTCCTTGCCCGTCCGCGGGTTGCGGCCGATGCCCCGCTTGCGCGGCTTGACCTGGAACACTCCGAAGCCGCGCAGCTCGATCCGCTCCCCCTTCATCAACGAGTCCTTCATCGCCTCGAGGACCGCTTCCACGGCCACCTCGGCCTTGACCTTCGTGATGTCGGCGGCCTTGGACACCTCGTTGATGATGTCCACCTTGATCATGGGGATGGACCTCCTTCTAAGTGATTCGTATTATAGGGTTAGGCCGTCTGGTCTGTCAATTCGTGGAGCCCTTTTGATCCCCATCCCCCGCATCGCGCTCGTGGGCCGGCCCAACGTGGGCAAGTCGACGCTCTTCAACCGGATCTGCGGTCGCCGGAAAGCGATCACCGACGGACGCCCGGGCTCCACGAGGGACCGCAACTACGCGCAGGTGTCGTGGCAGGGCGCGGCTTTCGAGCTGGTGGATACCGGGGGGCTGCTCCTCGGGAGCCATGACCCGCTTCTCGGTCCCGCCACCGATCAGGCCCAGAGGGCGATCGAGGAGGCCGACAAGGTGGTGTTCGTGGTGGACGGACGAGCCGGCCTCCTGCCCGACGACGCGGCCATCGCCCGGGAGCTCCGGCGCGGAGGCAAGAGGGTGGTCCTCGCCGTGAACAAGCTCGAGGCCGCGAGCGACGGCGTGGCCGAGTTCGCGTCCCTGGGCTTCGAGCGCGCCCTGCCGATCTCGGCCGAGCACGGCCGGGGCGTGGGAGACCTGCTGGACGCGGCCCTCGAAGGCCTGCCCCGGGTGGCCCCCGCCGAGGACGAGCCGAAGCCGCTCCGGATCGCGCTCGTGGGCCGGCCCAACGTGGGCAAGTCGTCGCTGCTGAACCGGCTGCTCGGCGAGGAGCGGGCGGTGGTGTCCCCCATCGCGGGCACCACCCGCGACGCGGTCGACAGCCTGCTGGAGCGCGGGGGCAAGCGCTATCTCTTCGTGGACACCGCCGGGATCCGCCGGGTTCGCCTGCTCAAGGAGAACGTCGACCACGTGAGCGTGGTGCAGGCGCGCCGGTCGATCGAGCGCTGCGACGTGGCCGTGCTCATCCTCGACGCGGAGGAGGGGATGCGCGAGATGGACGCCACCATCGCCGGCTACGTGCAGGAGGCGGGTTGCGGGGTGGTGCTGGCGGTGAACAAGTGGGACGTGGCGGCGGACCGCGCGCTCAAGCAGCGCGCGTTCGAGGAGGACGTGCGGGACGACCTCAAGTTCCTCGCCTACGCGCCCGTCCTCTTCATCTCGGCGCGCAGCGGCAAGGGGCTCGGCGCCCTCCTGAAAGCGGCCGAGCGGGTGCAGGTCGCACGGCAGCAGCGGGTCACGACGGGGGAGCTCAACCGGCTGCTCGCCCGGGCAGCGGAGTCGTTCGCGCCCAAGGCGGCCAAGGGGGGGCACCCGGTGAGGATTCTCTACGGCACCCAGGTCGGGATCGCGCCGCCCACTTTCGTGCTCTCCCTGAGCCACCCGGTGGACCTCCACTTTTCCTATAAACGCTACATAGAGAACCAGATCCGGCGAGGCTTCGGGTTCGAGGGAACCCCCATCGTTCTCAAGGTAAAGACCCGCCGACACTGAGTTTCGGGGAGCGGCTACCCCCTTGACACGTCCGTTACTCTTTAAGTCTTGACATGGTGAGGTTGCTCTCATATAATCCTTGAAAAATAGAACGTAACTCGTTGTAGATCCTGACTTTTTCCGGAGCTGACCCGGGCCCCATGACGAAGGCCGACATCGCCAGGATTGTGTACGAGAGACACGGGGGCATATCAAACCGAGAAGCGGCGCGGCTGGTCGAGATCATCTTCGAGTCGATCAAGCGCCACCTGGGAGAGGGCGAGAAGGTCCAGATCACCGGTTTCGGAACATTCCTGGTCCGCCAGAAGCGGGAGCGCCGTGGACGCAATCCCCAGACTGGAGAGGAGATGCTCATCAAGCCCCGCAGCTCGGTCGTCTTCCGCGCTTCGAAGCTCTTCGCGCCGGCCGTCATCGAGTAATCCAACCGGGGGCGCGTGATGGACAGGCAGATCCCCAACAAGCTCTTCTTCAAGATCGGAGAGGTCTGCGAGATCACCGACACCCAGCCCTACGTGCTGCGCTACTGGGAGTCGGAGTTTCCGGCGCTGGCGCCGGCCAAGAACAGCTCGGGCCAGCGCATCTATCGGAGGCGCGACATCGAGACCGTGCTGCGCATCAAGCAGCTCCTCTACGACGAGGGCTTCACGATCGCGGGGGCGAAGAAGCGGCTGGAGGCGGAGCTGACCGGACGCACGCCCACTCCGCAGACGGAAGCGGCCAAGGCGGTGACCCCGCCCGCGTCCTCCTCCTCCCCGACCCCGAACTCGGCGGCGGGCGAGGAGCGCGACAAGGCCATGCTCCTCGAGGTGCGCGAGCAACTGCGCGAAATCTTGACTCTGCTCGAAGGCGATGGTAGAAAAGCCCATTGACGCAGTCGGGATGTGGCGCAGCCTGGTAGCGCACCTGCTTGGGGTGCAGGTGGTCCGCGGTTCAAATCCGCGCATCCCGACCAACCTCATCTGACCCAAGACATGGCCCCGGGACGAACCGTCCCGGGGCCTTTTTTCTCTTGATGCAGCCCCTCATCCTGGCCACGAACGACGACGGCGTGCACGCACCGGGGATCCGGGCCCTGGTCGCGGCGCTGCAGCCCCTGGGCGAGGTCCACGTGGTGGCGCCCGACCGGGAAGTCAGCGCGTGCTCGCAGTCCCTCACCCTGAAGCATCCCCTCCGGGCGGAGCGCCTGGAGCCGCGGGTGCACGCGGTGGACGGCACTCCCGCCGACTGCGTGAACCTCGCGATCGTCAAGCTGCTGCCTCGTCGCCCCGACCTCGTGGTGGCCGGCATCAACCGGGGAGCCAACCTGGGCGAGGACATCTTCTACTCGGGGACGGTGGGCGGCGCGCGCGAGGGGACGTTCTTCGGCGTCCCCGCCATCGCCTTCTCCCTCGCGGCCCGCGCGGAGACGGAGTTCGGTCCCGCCGCGGAGCTCGCGGCGCGGCTCTCCGCCCGGGTCCTGGAGCACGGCCTGCCGCTGCGCACCCTGCTGAACGTCAACGTGCCGCCCGGGCAGCCGGGCGGAGTGGCGGTGACCGTGCAGGGCCGGCGCGAGCACGAAGGGACCATCCTCGAGGGCCTCGACCCGCGCCGCCGCACCTACTACTGGATCGAGGAGGGCCGCGACCGGTGGGTGAGCGACGAGATGTCCGACATCTTCGCCATCCGCAAGGGGCTGGTCTCGATCACCCCCTTGCAGACCGACACCACGCACCACGCGGTGCTCGCCGCCTTGCGTGCCTGGGAGCCGGAGCTGAACCACCTCGGCCGGGGGAGCGGGCGTGGCTGAATCGTTGGCGACCGCTTCGAAGGCGTGGTAGACTCCCGTCGTTCTTTCGACCGGGGCGTGGCTCAGCCTGGCTAGAGCGCTTGGTTCGGGACCAAGAGGTCGGAGGTTCGAATCCTCTCGCCCCGACCAGAATAGATTAAATAACTTACAGGCTGTTTCAAGAGGCCCCTCGGGGCCTCTTCTTATTGCTGGGGGGAAGCCGGGGGGAATCCTGCCTAGGTGTCCAGCACTTCACATGTGCGTCGAACACCCCGGATCAGCTGCGGCTCCGGCGCGCGAATGCACGCGAGGCGGCCGCGACCACTCTCACGTTACCCACGCGGCCGCCGAGAGGCGCCGTCAGCTGCGGTTGTTCGGCGGCTCGCCCTATGCATGGCGCTCCCTGAGCCAGAGCGCGAACAGAAACGCTCCAAATCCAGCAAAGACGATCGCCACGACGCTCATGCCGGCCGTTTCCTCCGGTGATCGCGATGCTTGGCCGACGGCAGCCCACAGGCCTGCGCCAGCTATCAGGACTGCTACCAGCGCAGGAACTACGAGCAGCACGAAGAGCCCCACGGGCTTTAGGAGCCTGAGCCACTCCGGCATCGCCGGACCGAGACCCGCCAGTTGCGCAACCCAGCTTATGTATTGGTCACATCCCCCGAGGGCCGCGAGAGCGTCCCGATACGCTTGCTGCGCGCCGTTGTTCGACGAGGTGTCTAGTTCGTAGGCCCGCCTAAGCAGGTCCGCCATCCGCTCCTCGAACTCCTCACCGAAGTCATCGGGATCCAGGAGGCTCGAACCCCCTGCTTGAGAATCCGAAGGCCGATCGAGTGTGGATTCGGAGAACTCGAGCATTCGCCGCTCGTAGTCAGACAGCGGAACCCCTTCTGCGATGGCACAAGCAACAATCTTGCCGACCAGAAACAGCTTCGCTTCGCTCTCGGTCGCGAACACCATCAGCCCTGTCGTCGGTCCCTCTACAGTCCGCCGAACCCTGAGATCAGCGGCGACGCCGCCAGCCTGGCCGTGGCTCGTCCGTTGCATTGTTCGGGGCGCCACTTTCTTGACGGTCGCCGGTTGATTGCGGCCACTGAGGCCCAGCCCTCTGCCTCTCTCCCGGCCCCGCGCTTGAACGCAATAACCATGTGTTCCGCGACCCCGTCTTCCGACCCCTCACAGCCGGAACGTGAACGTGGCATTCGCCCCGTTTAGCGGTCCATCGACGCTGAGACGTTCTACTTGGCACCCCTCTTCGAACATCTTGGCCCCGATCGCGGCGCAAACAAGCGGCATACGGTTCTTGTACCCGAGCGCCGCGTGGACGTCACCTGCCCTGATCGTGACGGTGGTCTCACCACGACCTCGTGCGGGCGCGACGTAATGGGTCCGACAGTACTCCCTCACATCATCCGCGTAACTCATCTCGGCGGCTCCCCTCGTCTGCTCCATCGCAGCCTCTTCCGCAAGTGTCCCGGTCAGATCCTTGCGAATGCGAGCGACTGCGGCGGCCAGCCTGGCTGGCCCTGCAATAAGGGCCAGCCCGATCAGGAGGCGCGCAATGCCTGCTGCAACGTTTGCCTTTGCTGCTGCGCTCCAAATCAGCTTCCGCTGGTCCGGGTCGGGGCCCAAGATGCTGGCGCCGGCAAACCGGCTCTGGGTAAACAAGGCAATTCCGTTTACGACAACGGGAAGTGCTTCGCAGACGAAAAGGAGGCCGATTATCGACAAAGCGACGGCAACTAATGGTTCTCCTCGAAGCCGATCAAGTGCCGTCGGCTGCGACTCGTCCGGAAACACTCGACCGGCGAACCACTCGGCGCTGAACCAGATGGGCACTCCGATACCTACGGCAACAAGAAGTGGCAGGACTGTGAAGAACACGGTCATGCTGCGGACCGCCTCGAATTGAGGCTCCCAGTAGTACGGCAGCCCCGCGACGCCGATTGCCGCGCTCGCAACCAACCATAGGCCGAGAAGCTTGAATGCTAGGAGAGCCACGTCACGGTTCGTCACGCTTCAGCACTTCCTCCCATCGCGGGCGCTTCACCGTCCGTCAAACACGAAGATCAGCCGCAAGGGCCGCGGTTCCGAGCGCGCGCGGACCTTGTCAGCTGCATTCGTTGTTCGACGGCCTCCTCGAGAAAACCGAGTGCTGTTAGGCTTGCCGCGTGGCCGTGCACAGGATGGTGACGCTTCATCGGGTGATTACGGTAAACCAGTGGTGTGCGAGACCCTCTTCGTAGAAAGCGCGATCCTGTTCCGCGAAGTCTAGAACGAACTCACGTGCGGACTTGTTGATCGCTGCCCGAATTCCAAACAGCAGTGGGATTAGGCCGCAGCTGATGACAGCCGTCACCATCCACACCCAAGCCCAGAAGGTGTGCGCGGACCTGTAGTTGCGCGGCATGCGCGGATGTTGCTCGACCAAGGATCGCGCGACGCTATCCTCCATCTGGAGACCGGCGAGGCCTTGCCGCTTCAACCGGGCGAACTCGGCGTGGTCCATGGTGCCTCCCAGGACGGGGGATCATAGCGCGACCTCAGGTCCGTGGAACACCCCGGATCAGCAGCGAGGGCCGCGCCACCTCGCCGTCGCGGACCTCGTCTGCTGCATCTGGTTGTTCTACGGCGTCCACGGGTTCAGTGCCTCGTGGGCGGTGTCTGCCGGAGCCGCTGCGGTGCTGTTGCCGACTCCAAGGCCCCATCCGGATGGAAGTGCAGCGTCACAATTGTGTCCTTCGGGAGAAGCATGATCCCGTCCATGTGGCCGGGCAACTGGAGGCCTGCCGCCCAAGGCGAGACGCGATACAGCGACACCTCGGCTTGAAGCCCGTCCTCTTCCAGCACCTCAAGCGTCGCTCCGCCGGGTGTCGCTGTTCGCCCCTCGGTAAGAACTGCGAAAGGGCCGCAAGCGTCTGCGCCCACGCTTGATGTCGGCACGATTACCTCTGCGGCTCCCAACGTGAGCACGTACGACCCACCGCGAACGGCGCCAGACACCGCAAGCTGCTGCCCTCCGGGTCCTCGGTCGACAAGCCTCTCGGGAAATGGCCGTGCGGTCAGCCCCATCGCCGCTCGCGCTTCTCCATCACGCGGTGCTTCACGGTACGTCCGTAGAACACGGAGATCGGCGGCGACGCTCCATTCTGGCCGGGCGTCGTCCGCTGCATCTCATCGTTGGGCGGCAGCGACGCTACTTCTTTGTGTACTGCTGCCAATCCACCAACTGCCACGGGTGTAGCTCCGCGACAAACACTTGCCCGCTAACAGCAGGATCACCGGCCACGATGGCCTTCGCTTCGCCCTCGGTATCCACTTCCAGCACAACAGCCCCGCCGGCATTGTCCAGGAATGGTCCCGCGAACTTGAGCGCTCCCTTCACGTACAGGCTCAGCATGTACTTGCCGTGCTCGCCCAACGGCTGCTCTGCTAAAGGCTTCCCAGCAATCCAACTCGGCCCCGGACGATACACCACCAAGTAATTCGTCTTCGTGCTAATAGCGGGGGTCTGAGCTGACCCCACTGCCGTCCACAAGGCAACGCCGCACAGCGCAAGCCCGGCTAACGCGCGCATCCTTCCCCCTTCACTTGTCAAGACTCTCCCTGATGTCCGCCCAACACTGCGCTAAGCTGCGGCGCCGGTGCGCGAATGCGCACGCGGGCGCCACTGGTCCATTCCGTAAGTCGGCAGTGGCGACCGCGAGGCGCCGTCAGCTTTAGCGCGTTGTTGGACGGCCCAGTCGCCATCATGCTTCAAAGAGATGCGCCTCGGCATCCATGACGGCGGAACCGCATCGTGCGCAAGGAGCCATGGCACTCCCTCTACACTTGATGCATTCCACGAACCCACAACCTTGGCACATGCAGGCGAGATACACGCCGCTAGACGGCTCATGAAGGGAGCTCTCAAGCCGAAGGGGCTGCTTGCAACGACCGCAGACCGGTTCCGGGGGTTCGAGTCCTCCCGGCGCCCACTTGGCAAGGCCACAGTGTTCGCACCGAAACTGCAGGAGCCGGAACACTGGATGATAGCCACCACCCTCGGACGCGAAGAATGGGCGCTTACAACGCGGGCACGGCCACCTAGCCGGTCCGGGACCGATCCTCTCCATCAGGTAGTCCCAGGGAGCCATGATGACTGTTCCCAACACCCCCATGCCTACCAGCAGCCCAGTGACCCAACCCCCTGGAAGAACCGCCTCGGCGCGAGATTCAACTGCTACAGAGAACGGCACCGCCAGTGCGAACATGAAGAGCCACACCACGCCTCGGCGGCTGAGTGCTCGATACCGCTGCCATCGGTGATAGTAGCGGTCACCCGGCTGAACCACCGGCCACAAGAAGCGCGTCAGAAATGGCATCGTCTCGTTCACGCTCGTTGACTAGCTACCCAGGCCTCAGGGTCCGTCCAACACTCAGTCACTTGAAAAGATAGCATGGGTAGCACCGCGGCCGACCCCGCAGCCGTGTGATCCACCCAGCGTTCCGGCGGTGGCACGGCGCGAGCCAAGGGTTGGTCAAACAGCGTAGCTAGATAAGCGGGTTCAGGCTGTCGCGTGTCGGCCAGGGCCGCGCCGCAGGCGACAGGCACGACGGAGAGCCTGCGGCACGCCCCTGGCACGTGCCCGGGGGATAGGCGGACATCGGTCCACCTCCTGCCGCGCGGGCTCCCTGATGTGTGAGGAGCCCGCGGGGCGGGGCCGTGGTTGCAACTCTTCTCAGTTCTGAGAATGGTCCTTCTCATTCTTGAGAACCGACCCTGAACGCCTTCGTCCCAATCCCTGCGTAGAGCGAGGCCGCAGACCCAGCAGGAGACGTCGCCGGTAATACGGCAGCCCTGCTGCGGGAACGTCTTGAAACAACCCCTGGGGAGTCGCTCGGCCCTACCGGCCTCGCTCCCACACGACACAGATCCCCCGCTGACGAGGGGATCTTTGGACCCGACATGGCCGGCCTTGGGCGAATGCTGGGAGCGTCATGCTGCGCGCGTCTCCTCCGCTGACGGTCGGCCAGGCCAGCCACTACTACCGCAGCGAATTCTCGCTCGGCGACTACTATGCCGAGCGTGAGAGCGAGGGCATCGTGGCCTCGCGTTGGCACGGCCGCGGGGCCCAGGAACTCGGGCTCTCTGGGCGCGTGAAGGCGGACCATTTCGCCCATCTCCTGGAAGGCAAAGACCCCTCGGGCCGAGAGGTCCTGGTGGCGCACCGCGAGGGCCTCGACGAGCGGCGCGCGGGGTGGGACGTGACGGTCTCGCCGCACAAGAGCGTGAGCCTCACGGTACTCGTCGGCGGCGATTCTCGGCTCCTCGAGGCCCACGACCGGGCCGTCTCGAAGGCCCTGGCTGAGCTGGAGCGCCACGCGCAGGCGTGGGTCCACGGTGGCCGCGACGTCGTGACCACGGGGAACGTGATCGCGGCGAGCTTCCGCCACGAGACGAGCCGCGCTCTGGACCCGCAGCTGCACTCCCACTGCGTCGTCCTCAACATCACCCGGCGCGCGGACGGGGAATGGCGCGCGATCGACGCGCGGGGCATCTTCCGGGCCCAGCGGCTCGCCAACGAGATCTACCAAGCCGAGCTGCGGAAGGAGCTTCTGGGTCTCGGCTACGAGGTCCAGAGCTACAGGGATGGCCGCTCCGGGCGGCAGCGGGTCACGGGCATCGCCGGCTTCAAGGACGAGCACCTGAAGCACTTTTCCAAGCGCTCGCGGGAGATCGAGCGCGAGCTGCGGGCGCACGGGCTGAGGAGCGGCCGGCACGCTGAGCGGGTGGCGCTTGCGACGCGGAAGGCGAAGGCGAAGGGGATCGACCGCGAGGTGCTCCTATGGAACTGGCGTACGGCCGCGCGCGAGGCGGGCCTCGTGTTTCCGACGTGGGAGAAGGAGCGCCTGGTAGAACCGGGGCGACTCAGTCCCGAGCGGGAGCTGCAGCTGTCGGCGCGGGTGGCGGTGAACGGCGCCAGGGATCACCTCAGCGAGCGGCGGGCCGTGTTCTCCCTGGGCGAGCTGGAGCGGGAGGCGCTCTCCCGGGGCCGCGACCGCGGTGTCAGGATCGAGGACGTAAGGAAAGACATCTTCGGCCGTGACGATCTGGTGGTGGCCGACCGGTTCGACGCGGTGCTGGCCCGGGTGACGACGCAGCAGGCGATCGAGGACGAGTGGGCGCTCCTTCGGGCGGTGGAGGGAGGCCGTGGCCGCGGGCCGACTCTCGCGGCGCCCGAACGAGTACGCGGTCTCGGTGAGGACCAGCTCGGCGTGGTGCGCCACATCCTCACAGCTCCGGATCGTCTGGTCGCTGTGGAGGGCAAGGCAGGCACGGGCAAGACCCGGGCGCTGGCTCACGTCCGCCAGTGTGCCGCTGAGGCTGGCTGGACCGTGCGAGGCTTTGCGCCCACCACCACAGCCGCGGCGGTGCTCAAGGAGGGAGGGATCGATAGCACGACCGTGGCCGCGGCGTGCCAGACCCTCCCCCTCAGGAGCCAGACGCAGGAGCTCTGGATCGTGGACGAGGCGGGCCTCTTGTCGAGCCGCCAGGCGCGGGAGCTGCTCGACCGGGCCGAGAAGGTGGGGGCCAAGGTTGTGCTGGTCGGCGACCGACAGCAGCACCGGGCGGTGGAGGCCGGCTCGCCCTTTGCCCTCCTGATCGACCGCGGCGGCATTGCAACCCAGACCTTGAACGTGATCCGCCGACAGAGGGAGGAGAGGCTGCGTGAGACGGTCCTGGCCGCGTCCGAAGCAGGCGGCGTGGGCCGCGCGGTCCGGCTGCTTGAGCAAAGCGGTCGTGTGGTCGAGATCCCGGATACGCGCTTGCGACACGAGGCGATCGCGCGCGATTTCGTCGCGGATGGCGCGCGGGGCGTGGTGATCGCGCCGAGCAACGCCGAGAGGCAGGACCTGAATCGCCGTATCCGTGAGGCCCTCATCGAAGCGGGCCGGGTCGACAAGCAGAGCGTCAAGGCCCAGGTGGCCGTGAGGCTGGACCTGACGGCCGAGCAGCGGGCTCGGGCGTCGAGCTACAGCGTGGGCGACGTTCTGCGCTTCGTCCGCCGAGGGCAAGGCATCGAGCCTGGCGAGCGTGCGCGCGTGGTCAGCATCGACGAGAAGCGGAACATCCTGCGGCTCGAGCTCGAGAAGAGCCGCCTCGTCCCCGTCATCAACCCCCGGACCCGCCGCGCCTTCGAGGTAGAGAGGCTGGAGCAGCGTCGTTTCGCCGTGGGTGACCGCATCCAGTTCCGCGAGCGGGACCGCGCCCTCGACGTCGCCAACGGGACCATAGGGACGATCAAGAAGCTGGACCACGAGCGTGGTCTGGCCACGGTCGACGTCGCCGGCAGGAACGTCCGCCTCGATCTGAAGGAGCCGCGGGCGCTCGACCACGCGTATGCGGTGACGAGCCACCGGAGCCAGGGTCTCTCGCGGGAGAGGGTCTACCTTACGGTGGACACGTCGCACTCCGAGGACCTGGTGAACCGGCGTCAGTTCTACGTGAGCGTCTCCCGAGCCGTGGAGGACGTGAGGGTGTACACGGACGATCGTTCGGCCCTGGCGCGCGTGGTGTCGCGCGAGCAGGGGCGAGAGAACGCGCTTTCTATCTTGGAACGGGCACCGGCCCGGGAGACAAGGGCCACGGTGCTGCGACGAGAAACCGCGCTGGACCTAGTGAGGTGCAGTGATGAGCACACAGAACGAGAACGCCCAGACGGTCGCGCTCCTGGAAGCGACCGCCGAGACAAGGACGCTGATCGAGGATCTCACGCGCCTCGGCGAGGACCTGAAGCTGAGGCAGGAGCGGCTCGGGGAGCTTTTGGCCCCGAGCGAGGCCGCGTTGCGGGCCCGGACCGAGTACCTGGACAAGGTCATGCGGGAGGAACTGGGCCAGGCCGAGCAGCGGGTCCTGAGGCTGGGCGAGGAGGGCGAACGGACCGCCCGGTTGTTGAACGAGCACGTGGTGCAGATGCTGGCTCGCCTGGCCGAGGCGGACGCTCGGCGCTGGAGCGGGAGGGAGCGTCGCGAGCGGTGGCGGGTGGTCCT
>Ga0137361_10000427_pt1 | contig 23352 bp, 13 predicted proteins | sample Mad1_80_16metaG_FD_104923 | JGI IMG/M metagenome (GOLD analysis project Ga0137361, IMG submission 104923) | Vadose zone soil microbial communities from Angelo Coast Range Reserve, California, USA - Mad1_80_16 metaG | ecosystem: Environmental > Terrestrial > Soil > Vadose zone | place: USA... | reverse complement strand
GGCCGCTACCTGTTCTCGGGCACGGGGCTGGGCCTCGCGCTGACGCGCCGCCTGGTGCGGGCCATGGGCTCGGAGCTGTGTCTCGAGACGCGTCCCGGCTGGGGCACGCAGTTCTGGTTTGACCTGGAGCTCCCGCCCGCCGATCCTGCCTGATCGCGAACGGCGCCGGCCACGTCACTTGATGATCTTCGTCAGCGTATAGATGGTCACCGGGATGCCAAGCAACACTGCTACCAGCTGCGCGGGGCCGTACACGCCCGCGAGCGAGCCTCCACGCGGGACCACGATGACGTCGCCGGGACGCAACTCGAGGTCATCCACCGTGCTCCCGGCGGCGATGGCCCGGCGCAGCGCGTCCCCTTGCCAGATGGTCTTGTCGTTCCGCTGAATCTTCAGCTTGTTGAGCTTGGCCTCGTGCGTGGTCCCTCCGGCCGCCATCAGGACGGCCGGGATCACCGCGTCCGCTGGTACACTGTAGTACCCGGGGCGCACTAGCTCCCCGGCGAGCGCGAGGCCCACCAGCGCGCGGGCGCGCACGACGGGTTCCCGGATGTAGCGGGCGATCTCCTGGGTAAGCCGCGGCTCTAGCTCCGACCGCAGCACCCCGTGCAGTGACACCACACCGACCTGCGGCAGCCTCAGCTCCTGCGCGGAGCCCACCGTAAACGTGTCCGAGAGCTGCTGTTCGCTCGACTTGCCTGCCGAGGTCGCGGACGCCGCCGCCGGTGGCCCCGGGTCTTCCACCGTGATCAGGACACGGTCGCCCACGTGGAAGTCCCCCTCGCCCAGCCGCCGCTGGATGTACGTCGCCTCGGCGCGTACGAAGTCAGGAGACACGCCTTGCTCGTATTCCTGCGTCTGTGCCATGCCCACCAGGCGCCGGAGGAGCTCCTCCAGGTCAGCCCGGGTCTTGGTTAACCGGTGCGAGTACGTCGCGGGCGACGCCGTCTGCGCCTCGCCCCGAGTGAGACCGCCTACCGCGAGCAACCCTGCGACGAGCGTGGTGAGAACCAACGGGTTCGGTCGGGGCACGGGATCCTTTCGGGGGCGACTTGATACTCGCGGTCCGTCTTTCAGACGGTGAGTGTTGGCAAAGTCGGTACCACCAGTCCTGCGGCGGTCGCAGCTACAAAGTGCTGTACAACATGGAGATACTGACGCCACCCTCGCGAGCGTCTGGAGGCGCTCAGCGGGCTGTAAGGAAACAGCCACAATGTGGTCGCTGCGAGCGGGTCCCAGATCGCAAATGAGACCTGCGAGCGGTAGGGCCCGGCGTCGGTGGCCCGTGTGTGCACCGTCGCACAACGCCAGCGCAGTTGTAACTCGGTCGCGTCATCTATCCCACCGTCCCGATCGCCTGCACCCGTAAGCCCTTCGGCCACAAGCCGTCAGGTCGCACGGTCCTGCGCACAAGAAGTGCAAAGGTCGGGCGGCGCACTCAACCACTTGGACGGCATGGCCACACGACCTCAGCGAGGTGCGTCGGTTTCCGAACCAACGACGACGCCCCCACCGACACTCCGCGCGCACACCGCCACGCCGCAGCGGGACTTCCTGCCATTCGCCGCTCCGCTGATCGGTGAGGAGGAGATTCAGGAGGTCGTCGACACCCTGCGATCGACGTGGATCACAACGGGGCCGAAAGCCAAGCGATTCGAGCAGGAGTTCGCCGCCTATCTCGGCGCACCCGGGGCGCTGGCGCTCAGCTCCTGCACGGCGGGGCTCCACACCGCCCTCGTGACGCTCGGAATCGGGCCCGGCGCCGAAGTCATCACGACGCCCATGACCTTCGCGGCCTCCGTCAACGTGATCGAGCACGTCGGCGCCCGGCCCGTCCTGGTGGACGTGGAGCCGGACACGTTGAACGTCGATCCCGGGCTCGTGGCCCTGGCGCTCACGCCACAGACGCGCGCGATCCTGCCGGTGCACTATGCCGGCCACCCTGCCGCGCTCGACGCCATCGGCGAGCTCGCGCGCGCCCGCGGACTCGCCGTGATCGAGGACGCGGCCCACGCCGTGTCCGCCAAGTACCGGGGGCGCACCATCGGGTCGGGCGCCAACCCCGTCGCCTTCAGCTTCTACCCCACCAAGAACATGACGACCGCCGAGGGCGGGATGCTCACGGGCGACGCGGCGTTCCTCGAGCGCGCGCGGACCGTGAGCCTGCACGGGATGAGCCGCGATGCCTGGAGCCGGTACGACCGGGGCGGTCAGTGGTTCTACGAGGTGGTGCTGCCCGGCTTCAAATACAACATGACCGACGTCCAGGCAGCGCTCGGGATGTGGCAGCTCCGCAAGCTCGCCGCCTTCCAGGAGCGACGTCGGGCGGTGGTGCGCCTGTACACCGAGGCGTTCGCGGGCCAGGACGCGCTGGAAGTGCCCGTCGAGCGCTCGGACGTGGAGCATGCGTGGCACCTCTACGTCCTCCGGCTGCGGGAGGAGGCACTCCGCATCGATCGCAACGGCTTCATCGACGAGCTGAAGCAGCGCAACATCGGCACGTCGGTGCACTTCATTCCGATCCACCTGCACCCCTACTACCGTGACAAGTATGGCTACCGGCCTGAGAGCTTCCCCGTGGCCTTCGACAATTACCGCCGCATGCTCAGCCTCCCGCTGAGCGCGCGGCTGAGCGACGCCGACGCAGGCGACGTAATCGCCGCCGTGCTGGACATCGTGCGCCGGTACCGCCGCTAGAGGTCGAGACGCATGACTCACCGCGTACTGGTTATTGCGGCTCACCCCGACGACGAGGTGCTCGGATGCGGCGGCACGGCCGCTTTGCACGTCCGGGCGGGCGACGAGGTGACGGCCGTGATCGCGTGCGAGGGGGAGTCGCTCCGCTACGGCCCCGAGGGCGTCGGCCAACCCGAGCACATCCGCCGTGCCGCGCGGATGCTCGGCCTGCGGGAGACCCGCCAGCTGGGTTTCGCCGATCAGCGGCTCGACACGCTGTCGCTGGTCGATCTCATCACACCACTCGAGCATGTGGTGCGCGACGTGCGCCCGGCGGTCGTCTACTGCCAGTTCGGTGGCGACGCCAACCGCGACCATGAGCTGCTGTTCCGGGCCGCGCTCGTAGCCACGCGGCCGATCGAGCCCTACATCCAGGCCGTGTACGCCTTCGACACCGCCTCGAGCACCGAGTGGGGCTACCCGCGGGCCTTCGTTCCCGACACGTGGATCGACATTTCCGAGACACTCGAGCAGAAGTTGTGCGCGATGGCGTGCTACGAGAGCGAGGTCCGCCCCTACCCCCACCCCCGCTCGATCGACGCGCTGCGGCATCGCGCGCGCGCCTGGGGCAATCACTGCTGCCTCGACGCCGCCGAGGTGTTCATGACGGTGCGACGGAGCCTCCGCGGTGGCCAAACGCCTGTTTGACGTGGTCGTCGCGGCGCTCGGCCTCCTGGCCGCCGCCCCGGTCTTGGCGCTGGCCGCGGTGGGGATCCGCCTGTCGAGTCCTGGCCCGATCCTCTATCGCGCGCGCTTGGTCGGGCGGGACGGACGCCTGTTCACGATGTACAAGCTGCGCACGATGCACGTGGACGACGGCTCTCGGAGCGTCATCACCGCCCAACGCGACCCGCGGGTGTTTGCGTTCGGCCGCCCGCTGCGTCGGTTGAAAATCGACGAGCTGCCGCAGCTCGTGAACGTGCTCCGCGGCGAGATGTCCGTGGTGGGCCCGCGTCCCCAACACCCCGATATTGTGCGGCACTACTACACACCCGAGCACTGGGAGACGCTCCGCGTCCGGCCCGGGCTCGCGAGCCCAGGCAGCCTGTACGATTCGACGCACGGCGAGCCGCTCGTAGGGAGCGCTGACCCCGAGCGGACCTATGTCGAGCGGCTGCTACCGGTCGTGCTGGCGCTCGATCTCGTGTACGTGCGCAGGGCATCGCTGCGCTACGACGCAACCGTCGTTGGGCGCACGCTCATGGTGATCGCGGCATCCCTCGTCGGGCGCCGGACGTTCCCCGATCCCCCCGAAATGTCGGACGCCCGAGCCCTGCTGTCGCGCCGCGCGGGCGACCGCGTCGGTCGTCCAGCGAACGTCTAGGCGAGCAGCGAGGCCGAGGATGCACTCCGATGCAAACGCGTAGGGCTTGTCACAACTCTGCATCGACTCTGTAACCGGGGCGTGGCACCAATCGACGAGCGGCTGGACCGTTGTTCCGATCGCGGACCACACGTCCTCCTGACATCGCGGTGTAACCCCTTGAGTTACCGAACGACTGGGGGCATCGGCCGCCGCTCGCGACGGCTGCCTCGTTCGGCACAGAAGATGAGGTGTAGGGGCCAGGTTGCGGGAGCACGTGGAGATCCCACCTGAGGAGTTTCGCATGCCGTTGCTTCGGATTCACGCTGGTCGAGTGCCGTTCGACGGGGTCCAATGGCTGTTCCGCCAAGTCGCGCAATGGAGCCGCAAACTGGAATGCAGGTACCTGAGCGATCCCGGTTTGCGGCGCGTGGTGAAAGCGATCGTGGACTTCTCCTGCGCCGCGCTTTCGGTAGTGGCCGCGATCGCGGTGGCCGAAGGCGTGGCGGCGATCGGAATGGCCGAAACGGCGTTCCTTGCGCTGGCCGCGGGCTGTTTCCTCGTCGCCGCGGAAGCCCTGGGCGGCAGTTACCGCACTATGTGGCGGTATGTCAGCTTCCACGAAGCCGTCGTGGTCACGACCTGCAGCCTGTTCATCCTCGTTGGGCTGCTGGTCGCGCGGTGGGTGGGACAGGTTGCCATCTCCCCAGCGACCATTCTCCTGATGGCGCTGCTCATGCTGTTTTCCAGCATCGGCGTGCGGGCCTTGCGACGGTGGCAGCTGATCGAAGTCAAGCGACGAGCGAGCCAGCGCCAGCGTGTTCCGCCCCTGCAGGGGGTGGGTCGGTTCGCCCCCTCCACACATCGGGTATTGATCGCTGGCGCGGGCGCGCACGGGCTCTCGATCGGCCGCGACCTCGCCCAATCGGGTCAGGGCATGGAGTTGGTGGGCTTTGTGGACGATGATTCCGCTAAGATCGGCGCGTTCCTCAACGGATTACCGGTGCTCGGTCCCCTCTCCGAGGTCCTGGCCATCGCCGAGCGGCACCACGTCACCGAGGTCCTGGTCGCGATGCCGTCCTCGGACCCTGAAGTGGTTCGTTCCCTCGTCCGCCAGGTGGAAGGCTCCGGCATCCGGGTCCGGGCCGTCGGGGGAGTCGAGCGGTTTGTGAAGGGGCTGGACCTGCACCGCGCCGGCAGTACCACCTTGTCCGAGCTGCTGGATAGCGCGGGATTGAAGCAGGAGCCAGCCGACAGCGCAGGGCGAGCCCGTCGCATCCTCGTCACCGGGGGCGCGGGCTACATCGGGTCACATCTGACCCGCATGCTGCTCGACCGTGGCTATCAGGTCCGTCTCCTGGATCGGTTCGACTACGGTGGTGCCGGCATTACGGGTGTGCAGCATCCCGGCCTCGAGGTCGTCCATGGGGACATCTGCAGCAGTCGGGATCTGGGCCAGGCCGTGCGCGGCGTGGAAGCCGTCGTGGCCCTCGCCGCGATCGTCGGGGATCCCGCGTGCAATCTGGACCCCGAGGAGACGATCAACCTGAACTACACCGCGACAAAGATTCTGATCGACGCGTGCAATCTGTACAGCGTACGGCGGCTCGTGTTCGCGTCGAGCTGCAGCGTCTACGGCGCGAACGGGCACGCCCTGTTGACCGAGCAGTCACGTCTCAACCCCGTGTCCCTCTACGCCCGCACCCGAGTGCTGAGCGAGAACGTCCTGTTCGATCGCTGCGGTGATGTCGAGACGGTCGTGTTGCGTCTGTCCACGGTGTTCGGCCTGTCACCACGCATGCGATTCGACCTCGTGGTGAACACGCTGACGGCCCAGGCGGTCATCGATCACCATATCTCCATCTTCGGCGGCAGCCAGTGGCGGCCCAACGTCCACTGCCGGGACGCGGCTCGTGCCTTCATCGTTGCGCTCGAAGCCCCTGCCGCCGTCGCGGGCGGCGAGGTATTCAACGTGGGGGGCGACCGCCTGAACCACCGCATTCGCGATCTCGGCCGGATGGTCGCGGAGATCGTTGGTGGGGTTGAGGTCCGATCCACCGGCGAGGCGACGGACCCGCGGGACTACCGCGTGAGCTTCGAGAAGACTCGTCGCGTGTTGGGCTTCGAGCCTGAGTTTTCCGTGGCGGACGGCATCCGCGAGGTAGCGGCCGCCGTGCGCGGCGAGCCCGCCCTGCAGCAGTACAAGGAGCCGGTATATCACAACGTCGAGGCACTCGAACGGCGCCTGAAGCGACTGACGCAGGTCCCCACGCTGGCGGCCGTCTGAGGGCCCTGCTCGGGAGTGCGGGAACGGCAGCGCGTTCCACGCATGACCGGGCGTTCGCATCTGGTCGGGGAGCCGCCCCCGCCCCGCTGCCGCGCTGCACCGATTTCCTGGTCGTCGGCGGCGGTATCATCGGCATCAACTTGGCGCTCGAGCTCAAGCGTCGGTATACCGACGCCGATGTGACGCTCCTCGAAAAGGAATCGTCATGCGGGACGCATGCCAGCGGGCGGAACAGCGGGGTGCTGCACGCGGGCTTCTACTACACGGCCGACAGCCTGAAGGCGCGCTTCACGCGCGAAGGCAACCGCCAGCTCACCGAGTACTGCGAGGAGCGCGGGCTGCGGGTCAACCGCTGCGGGAAGCTGGTCGTCGCCCGGCAACCGACGGATCTCACCGGGCTGGGTGAGCTGCTGCGTCGCGGGCGCGCCAGCGGCGTGCCGCTGGAGGACCTATCCCTCGACGAAGCGCGGCGCATCGAGCCGCGCGTGAAAACCTGTGGGCGAGCGCTGTTCTCTCCGACGACCTCCTCGGTCGACCCGGGAGAGGTGCTCGACTCCCTGTGCCGCGACATGCGCACCGCCGGGATTCGCGTGGTGACCGGCACGGCCTACCTGGGGCTCGCGGGAGCCGAGGTGCGCACGTCGGCTGGGGCGATCGCCGCGGGGTACGTCGTGAACGCCGCGGGTCTCTACGCGGACCGCATCGCGAGAGACTTTTCCTTCTCCGAGCGGTACCGCATCCTGCCGTTCAAGGGACTGTACCTCCACGCCGAGCCGGGCGGCCCCAGGTTCAACACGCACATCTATCCGGTTCCCGATCTGCGCGCTCCGTTCCTCGGTGTCCACGTCACTGTGGGCGTGGCGGGCGAGGCCCACATCGGCCCGACGGCGATGCCGGCCCTCTGGCGTGAGCACTACCAAGGACTACGCAACCTCCGCCTCGCCGAGTGCCTGGAGATCCTCGCGCGCGAAGTGAGGTTGTTCCTCCGCAACGACTTTGATTTCCGCGGTCTCGCGATCCGCGAGCTGCGAAAGTATGGCAAGCGCACGCTGGTGACGCACGCCGCGGGGCTGGCTGAGGGAATCCGAATCGAAGACTTCCAGCGCTGGGGGCGCGCCGGCATCCGGGCGCAGCTGCTCGATGTCCGGAACGGAAAGCTCGAAATGGACTTTCGCTACGAGGGCGACGAACGATCCTTCCATGTACTGAACGCGGTGTCGCCGGCGTTCACGTGCGCGATGCCGTTCTGCGCCCATCTGGCTGATCAGATCGAAGCCTTAGTCGCCTGACGCCGTGCACCTTCACTCGGTGGCGCGCAGGATGTGCTTGCGGGCGCCCTCGTCCTGCTCTTCCTGCACCTCGTAGCCTTCCAGATAGTACGAGTAGTCGCGGTAAGCACCGCCGGGCCGCACATCGTTCAACACGGCCCCCAGCACGCGGATCGGCAAGCGATCCAGCACATCGAGCTTGGCCTCCGCGAGCTCGCGATCGGACACGCCGGTGCGGAGCACCAGGACGAGGCTGCCGGTCAGCGTGCCGAGCACGTAGGCGTCGACGCCGGCGCTCAAGGGGGGGCTATCGACGAGAATCACGTCGTACTGTGAGCGCAGCCCGCCGACCAGACGCGACATGGCGGCCGTGCTCAACAGCTCCGGGCCGCTGGTAGTCCGCGAGCCGCAGCCAATGAAAGAGAGCGCAGGGTAGGTCGTCGGCTGAAGCACCTGCGCATCCGGAATCCTGCCGGCGAGCACATCGGTGAGGCCGGGCTTGCGGGCTACCTTCAGCACCCGGTGGAGTGCACCGCGCCGGACGTCCCCGTCAATCAACAGCGTGTGATAGCCGACCTCGGCGCACGCCAGGGCGAGGTTGGACGCGACGAACGATTTGCCGTCGCTCCTGCCTGGACTGCTCACCGTGACCATCACGGGGCCGGACCCATGGGCGTGCACGACGTTGAGCCGGACACCGCGCAGCGCCTCGATGACCATTGCGACCCGGTCGCTTTGCCCCTGACCGTTGCGGCTCACGTGGGGCACCGCGCCCAGGATCGTGAGCCCCATCGCCTCAGTCACCTGGTCGGGGTAGCGGACCTTGGGGTCGGCACGATCCCCAATAACCGCGCCGAGCACGGCCAGCCCCAGGCTGCCGAGGAACGCGGCAAGCACCACAAAAGGCACCGTTTCGAGCACGGGGCGCTCGGGCTCCGTCGCCGGATCGAGCACGCGCACGTCCGGAATACTCGTGGCTTCCGCAAGGAGGACCTCGTCATGGCGCTGCTGCACACTGGTGAACAGCCGCTCCGCGTTCGCTACCTCCCGCTGTAGTCGCGCCTCCTCGATGGCGAGCGGTGGGATCTGACGCAACTCACTGGACGCCGCGTTCACACGCTCCGTCAGCTGGGCCTCTTTCATCGCCATTTCTGCCAGCAGCGCCTGCGCGAGGGCCGGCACCGTCCGGTGCTCGAGAACCTGCACCTGCCCCGTCAATCGCTGGACGGGGAGATGCGCGTCGGTGTAGCGGTACTGGAGCGCGCGCAGCTCTGCCCGCCTGGCGGTGAGGTCTCTCAGCGCCGCGGCGAGTTCCGTCGAGCGATCAACCGCTCCAATGGCGCCGAGCGCGTCGACCGACAGCCCGGACTCCGGCACCTGCGCGAGCAGCTGCCCGATTGCCGCCCGGTCCCGGCGCACCTGCTCCAGGCTAACCTTTGTCTCGAAGTAGCTGTTCAGCGCCGGATCGTGTGCAAATTGAAGACCGGGCGCCACGGGCGCCGACCGTTCCGTGACGAAGGTCACGGTCTTCCCCAAGAAACTCCGGAGTGCCGCCTCGGCGACTTGGAGATTGCCCTGCGCGCGCTTGAGCTGCTCACCCAAGATGCGCGCCAGCTCCGTGAGCTGCTGACGCTTGAGGTCTCCGGCCACCGTGACGATGCGCTCCGCGACGGCGTTGACGATGGCGGCGATCCGAGCCGGATCCCCGCCCCGCAGCTCGAGGCGCAGGAAGTTGCCATCGAGATCCGTCTTGACGCGCAGCTTCTCAGTCAGCCGGAATGCCGCCTGATTCGAGGACTCAACCGCGAAATCGATGCGTCGCTGGGGAGCGAGCTCCGCCGCCGGCGGCACCCAGAGGAAACCCAGCGCTGCACCGACCGAGTCGCCCACCACTCCGCGCTGGAGCACGATCCCGCGTTTCGTGACCAGCGTGAAGGTCCGACCCGTACTATCCACTTGCAGCTGGTAGGCGCCGGGGCGGGCGTGCCGCTGGGTACTAAAGGACGCGAACATGGCCGAGTCACCCGGGAGCGAGCTCAGGTAGAGCCGTAACTGGTTGACCACCGGCTCCAGCACCACGTAGGACCGGGACAGGTCCATCCATCCCGTCGTCGCCAAGAGGTCGCCGGACCCCGCCGTGCCGCGGGGGGCCGGCGGTTTTTGGTTCGCCCCTTCAATCCAGATCGAGGCGCGTGCCGCGTAAACGGGGTTGATAAACCGACTGGCGACGATGCCGCCGAGCGTCCCGATCAGCGTCGCGGCGATTACCGGCCATTTGAAGCGGCGGATCGCGGTCCGGTAGCGTCCCCAATCGACGTCCGGCGGCGCGTCCGGCGGCCTCACCGACGGCCGGGACGCGCGGGCCAAAGGACCTGGCAGGCGGCTGGGCTTGGCAGGCAAAAAGCGTGGCTGATCGGGGAGCTCGTTCGACGTCGTCAGGGAAATCCTCCGCAATAGGCCGAGCCTGGGCAGGTCGGGCGAATGAATGTCCGGCGGGGCGCACCGCTGGGCTACTGTGAGCCAGACTGGCAACCATCGTGCAAGCCCGGTACCGCGAGCGCCGCGTCCCCGCCCCAGTGTATCGCTCGCGGCCATCGGCACATAGCGCAGCACCCCGCCATTCGGACGTGCCCGGACCGCTCCCCTGTAGCAGAGCCGTTACAACTCCGCCGCCGCACTGCGCGCGGGTTACGCACCCCGACGTCGGGATGGCGCTCACCCGTTCGACGGTCTGTGTGACGGATTGCTTACAGGGCAGCCCGTAGGGTGCCACACTAACCCGAAAGTCGCGCACGGACAAGCAACTCAAGCCGTTGTTGCACAGCACCTTACGCAATTAGCGCCCGGCTCCGTCTCTCGCACGCCCCTTGCCACGAGAGCAAGCGTCCGCGGCATCGATCGACGGGATCACGGGGAGCGCGACGGGATGGGGGACCTCCATGAGTAGCGGCAGGCACGAGGCGCCAACAGCCGCCATGGCTACGGCCTGGAATCTCGACGCCGAGCCGATGGCCCCGCCCGCGCCGCTCCCCCAACCCCAGACCCCGAGGCGCCTGCCAGCGGCGGTCGCCGTGCTCGCCGCCTTCGACCGCGCCAAAATCCGCTATTGCCATTGGAAGAGCGTCTGGGCGCTCGACCGATCACTGGCCGGTGACACGGATCTCGACCTGCTGGTGGACCGCCGCCAGTCGCGCGAGACACAAGAGACGCTGCACCGCTGCGGCTACAAACGGTTTCTCGCCACCGAGGCGGCCGGCTACCCCGGCGTCGAAGACTACTTGGGGATCGACGTCGAGGCCGGACGGATCATCCACTGTCACGTGCATTATCGTCTCATCTTCGGACAGCCGAACATCAAGAGCTACCGGCTACCCTGGGAGGAGCGACTGCTCAGGTCGCGCCGGTATGACCGGAGCACGGATGTCTACGTGCCGGAGCCCGATCTCGAGATGCTGGTGCTGCTGGTCCGGTTCGCGATCAGGCTGCGCCTCCGAAACCTCGCGGGATATCTCGTGGGACAGAACTGGCTGGTGTCGGAGCTGGTGCCGGAGTATCGGTGGCTGCGCCACCGCGTTGATCCGGACGCGTCTGCGCGGCTGTGCCGGGAGCTCCTGGGCGACGAGGCGGCCGCGCGGTACCTCACGCTGTTGCGTGCGCCGCTTACTCTCTGGCGACTGATCCGGTTCCGGCGGGTCGTCACGCAGCGGTTGGGGCAGTTCCGCCGTCACGGTCTCCTGGCACGCACATTCAACCGGTGGCGCCGCGAAGTGGTCGCGATCGAGGCCGCCATCCGCCGGAAGCGGCTCCGCACGACGCGCCCGGTGCGGCGTACCGTGCCCACCGGCGGGGTGCTCATCGCGTTCATGGGACCGGACGGGTCCGGCAAGTCCACGATGGCCCGGGCCGCCGCCTCGCTGCTCGCCGAAAAGCTCGACGTGCTGCTGATCTACTTCGGCAGCGGTCAGGGCCCAGGCTCTCTGATGCGCTGGCCCCTCGACTTGGCCCGAGCCGCCGCGGCCCGCCTGGGCATGCTGCCTGTGGGCCAAGGCTTGCGCGCCAGCAGCGATCCCTCAGACCTCACCTCCCCGTCCCGCGCGGCACGTGGGCCGATCCTGACCGGTGGGCTCATCGTATGGGCGCTCACACTCGCGTGGGAGAAACGACGCAAGCTCAAGACGGCTTGGAAGGCACGCGATGCGGGGATCGTCGTTATCGCAGACCGATATCCCCAGGCGCAGGTGCCGGGGTTCAACGACGGCCCGCTCCTGGGACACTTCGCGAACCATCGAAGTCGCGTGCTCCGCTGGCTGGCGCGCCTCGAGGCGGCCCCGTACGTGGCGGCAGACCGCTACGCCCCCGACCTCGTGATGAAGCTGCACGTCACGCCGGAGACCGCCGTGCGCCGCAAGCCGGACACCAACGTCCGGGAGGTCGCCCGCCGGCTCGCAGCGCTCACGACGTTCCGGTACCCGTTCCCCGCGGAGGTCCTGAACGTCGATGCCGATCGTCCGCTCGCGGTCGTGCGCGCGGACGTGTACCGACTCGTGTGGGACCAGATCTGATGCGTACGCCGCCCGGGGTGCACGTCGCGTTTCTGGATTGGCCGCTCGGCACGCTGCGCGCGGCCTGAGCCCACGGCTTCCCATGCTGGCCTCCCCGACGGTGCGACGCCGGAGCGACGACTCACCCTCGGCGACTTCCCGCGCCATCGTATACTAGGGTCGAGGACACGCAATCATGCTCGCGGACACCAACCGGCGCATCCTCACCGATCACCGCACCGGGTTCGACCGGCGCATATCCGACCGACGGCGGGGGGCGCTGCGGGCGAGTCCCGTCCCCGAGCGCCGCATGGGACAACTGAGAACGCTCGAACCACGGCGGCGCATGGTCCGGCGTCGGGGGGAGCAAGCCAGCTTCCTTGCGCGAGTCCGCCACCGTCTTTATCCCACGCCGCTCCGGCCGGACCCGTTCGACGTGCTGCTCGCCGAGGCGACCAGGCAGTCCGTCGAGCGTGTGCTCGATATCGGCGCCGGACGGGGCGGCATCCGGCCGCGCTTCATCCCGGGAAGTGTATTGCTCGTCGGCTGCGACGCCACGGACGCGGTGTTGGAGCACCCGACCATTGATCGGGGCGTCCAATGCGATGGGGAGCGACTGCCCTTCGCCGACCAATCCTTCGATGTCTGCTGCATGCGTTATGTGATCGAGCATCTGCGGCACCCGCGCCGGGCATTCGAGGAGGCGTATCGCGTGTTACGGCCCGCAGGACGCCTGGTCTTCGTAACGCCGAACGCCTGGTATTACGCGTCGATCGCCGCGCGCGTGATTCCCAACCGCGCCCATCCGACCGTGGTGCACTGGTTAACCGGGCGGCGCGAGAGCGACGTGTACCCCACCGTCTACGCCGCCAACACCCGAGCACGGCTGCGTAACCAGCTGCGCGCGGTTGGCTTTCGTGAGCGCACGCTGACGTTCCACCAATGGGGGAGCGGTCGCGGGTATCTCGATTTCTCGGTGCCGACGCTCCTCATCGACTGGGCATACGAGTGGGCCGTGAACAGCACTGCGCTCCTGCAAGCCGTGCGCCGGATGATCGTCGGCGATTTCGAGCGTCCTCCGGCAGACTCCGCGCAGGCAGGGCCGACGGTCGCGTCCCCGCACATGCGCGCCGAAGATCGCCGTGGCCGTTTACGAGACGTTCCCCCCAGCGGGGACGGCCCAACCGTTCGCCAACTCCAGGTCTCGGCCCATTGGCGCCGCAGCAGGGTCGACACGCCGCTGGTGGCGGGCCTCGATAGCAAGCCCGTGGTGGAGGGGGCGCCGGTCCCCGCAGCTCGCACGGGGACGCGCCTCGGAGCAGCGGTCGCCGTGCTCGCCGCGTTCGACCGCGCCGGAATCCGCTACTGCCACTGGAAGAGCGTCTGGGCGCTCGAGCGGTCGCTCGCCGGTGACACTGATCTCGACTTGCTTGTGGACCGCAGGCAATCACGCGAGATGCAGGAGACGCTGCACCGGTGCGGGTTCAAGCGGTTCGTCGCCACCGAGGCGGCCGGCTACCCCGGCGTGGAAGACTACTTGGGGATCGACGTCGAGGCCGGGCGAATCATCCATTGTCATGTGCATTATCGCCTCATCTTCGGACAACCGAACATCAAGAGCTACCGGCTGCCCTGGGAGGAGCGGCTGCTCCAGTCGCGACACTTCGACGCGGGCACCAAGGTGTACGTGCCTGAGCCCGACCTCGAGATGCTGGTGCTGCTCGTCCGGTTCGCGATCAAGCTGCGCGGGCGCAATGTGGCGGGGTATGTCGCGGGACTCAACTGGCTGGCCGAGCTCGGTCGCGAGTACGAGTGGCTGCGCCGGCGCATCGATCCGGCCGCGTCGGTGCGTCTGTGTAGGGAGCTCCTCGGGGACGAGGCGGCAGCGACGTTCGCCAAGCTGCTGCACCGGCCGCTCACCATGTGGCAGCTGATTCGCTTTCGGCTGGTCGTGACCAAGCGATTACGGCTGTTCCGGCGTCATGGCCTCGTTGCGCGCACGTTCAAGCGGTGGCACCGGCAAGCGGTCGCGCTCCAGGCTGCGCTTGGCCGGAAGCGGCTGCACACCACCCGCCCCTTGCGACGCGTCGTGCCCACGGGCGGCGTGCTGATCGCGTTCATGGGACCCGATGGATCGGGCAAGTCCACTCTGGCCCGGGCCGCGGCTTCGCTGCTCGCGGAGAAGCTCGACGTGCTGCTGATCTACTTCGGGAGCGGTCAGGGCCCGGGCGCGCTGCTGCGCTGGCCGCTCAAGCTCGCCCGAGCCGCCGCGGCCCGCCTCGCCTGGTTGCCGGTAGGGCAGGGCCTGCGGCCCACCGGCGACAAGCTCGACGGCACGCTCCCCCCCGGGCCGGGGCTCCTCGTCGACTTCGCGTTGATCGTCTGGGCGCTCTCCCTCGCGTGGGAGAAACGACGCAAACTCCGGACTGCCTGGAGGGCTCGCGACGCCGGGATCGTCGTGCTCGCCGATCACTACCCTCAAGCGCAGGTGCTCGGCTGCAACGATGCCCCGCTCCTAGGACACTTCGCTCACCATCGGAGCGCCGTGCTCCGCTGGATCGCGCGCCTGGAGGCCGCGCCCTACTTGGCGGCAGAGCGGTACCCGCCTGACCTGGTCGTGAAGCTGCATGTCGCGCCCCACACGGCCGTGCAGCGCAACCCAGACACCATCGTCCTGGAGGTCGAACGGCGGCTGGCAGCCCTCGGGAAGCTGGTGTATCCGTTGCCTACGGAGGTGGTGGACGTGGATGCCGCCCGTCCGCTGGGCGTGGTGCGCCGGGACCTGTACCAGATCGTGTGGGATCAGATTTGATGCGAGCCGGGTGGCCCGCCGTGCACGTCGAGTTCCTCGGGCTGGCCGGTGCCGGGAAGTCGACCGTCTCCGGAGCGGTGGGCGCCGTGCTCCGAGAGCGCCGGATTCCCGTCACCGAGCCTACCTATCGTTTGGACCACCTGGTTTCCGATCGCACGCGCCGCGCGCTCAAGTTCTGGTATTCGCTGCGTCGGGCAATCCGCCGCCCGTGGGAAGGTGCCCGCTGGGCCCAGACGGTGTTCGGATCCCGCCAGCGAGCGTTCGCAGGCAGCTGGGTCGAGACGATGAACTTGCTCTACCTGCTCGAGCTGATGCGGAGCGAATCGGCCCTGCCCGGAGTGCACTTGTTCGACCAGGGCCTGTTCCAGGCGCTTTGGTCCCTCGCCTACGACGCGGCGGCGGCTCACGTCATCTCGCCTCCGGTCCTCGAGCGCGTTCGCCGCTCCCTCCCCCGGACCAGCGTCGTGATCGTCATCGAGGCAAGTCTCGCGACGGCACGCGGGCGGCTCAGGGCGCGGCCCGGCGCCACGAGTCGCCTTCAGCGGGACGTCACCGCGGGACGGTCGGCCGCGGCGCTGGAAAGGGCTACGGCGGTCCTGCGACCGGTGGAGGCGGCGGCCTACCAGCTCGCCGCCGAGGGCAGAATCGTGTTGCTCCGAGTGAGCAACGAGAACGACTCGGAGCTGCTGGCCGCCGCGACGCGCATCGCGGACACCGTCACACAGCTGCTCCCGGAGGCTCATCCCCCCATGCGGGCGGCGGGACGGCGTCCCGGTTAGGTGGTGCCGACGGCCGGCACGTGCACTTCGTCTCGAGTACTCAGATCGCTCGCGGAACCTGCGGCCCGGCCCGGCGCATCCGGCGCCGCACGAAGCTCGCCGCCTCGCGCAGCAGGTAGTGAGCATCCGGCCCTAACAGCCAGGGTGACCGTACGAAGAGGAAGGGCGCGACCGCGGCGCCGGCGGCAGCCAGCGTCACACCCAGCACCACCATCGACGGAACGCTACTGAACGTCCGCGCCGCCGTCGCAACCCCCAGAGCCGGGACCGCCACGACCGCGGTTACACGGAGGCCGGCCGCATGCGCCCGGAAGTAGTCCGCCCAGCTCAAGGACACGAGCCGAGTACCGAGATGCGCGGTCAGCAGGAAGTTCACCGCAAGGGCCAGTACGACTGCCGTCGCGACGCCGGGCAGGCCCCAGCCCTGCCCGAAGATGCTCCCGCCCACCACTGCGGTCGCATACGCCCACTCGCGCCAAGCCCTGCCGTACACCGCCCCGATGGCGCGATTCAACGAGTCGCTGAGCTTGTAGCTCGTGCGAAACAGCGTCCCCACTGCCAAGATGCGGAACGGCAGCACCACGTCGCCCCATTTCGAGCCCAGCAGCACGGCTACAATGTCGGGCGCGAGAATGAGGACAAGCGCCGTGAGCGGCAAGGCAAACAGCGCCACGGCCGCCACACACCGCCGATACGCCTTCGCCACCTGCTCGCGCTCCGCTTGGATCTGCGCCATGGCGGGGAACATGACGTCGTCGAGCACCTGCCCCACGAAGATCGCGGGCATCGCCATGAGCTTGTAGGAGCGGTCGTAAAATCCCAGCGCCGTCACGCCCAGCCACTTCGCCACCACGAAGAAGGCCCCCTCGGTCGCCGCGTAGTTGCCGAGCACCCCGACACAATGAGCACCGGAGAAGGACAGCAACTCCCGGAGCGCGACGGGATGCACGCGCAGCCGCTTGGTGTGAGGTTTGCGTCTCAGCAGCAAGGCGGTGTTGAGCGAGACCTGGGCCAGGTTCGCCGCGACCAGCGCCCAGAGCCCGCCCCCGGCCGCGGCGACGGCGACCCCGACCGCTCCGTACCCGAGCGCGTAGGACACCATGCGAATCTTCGCGATCGCGCCATACTGCAAGTCGCGTCGCAGCAGGGCATCGGCGATAGCGCCGAGGGCGTGGATCGGCATGAACCACGCGAGCGCCCGCAGCACGGCGACCAGCGCCGGCGCGTGCAGCGCTACCGCGACCGCGGGTGCCGCCAGCCACAGCACCGCTTGAAGGACGATCCCCCCGAACAGGGACAACGCGAAGCCCGTTTGGATGTGCTCGGGACGGAGCCGCGGGTGCTGAACCAGCGCCGGTCCCACGAGGCCCTGCGAGATGATCTGGACGAGGTTGACGGCCAGCATGCCGACCGACACTTCCCCAAAGTCGGTCGGCGAGAGGAGCCGCGCCAGGACGGCGAGCGCCCCGATGGTGACCACACCCTGCACGACCGCGCCAGACGAGAGCCAGAACCACCCACTGAAGGCCCGCTCTGTCCGACTCGGCGAGGGCTGCTGGGGCGGGGGTGGAGGGGTGCCGAGCGCCGGTTCGCTCTCATGGAATAGCATGAATCGCTGTCTCTGTCGCGGCCCGCCTCCGAGCCAAGTGAGCCACCAAAGCGGCGATCACTGCAAACACGATCCACAGTGACCGCTCCTGCTGCACATTGTTGAACAGGCCCTGGGTGCACGCCGCGACAGCGAAGCCGCAGCATGCGTGAGCGACGCCGACAAACGCTGGCTCTTTGACCCGCCAGCTGTCTAGAATGACCGACGCCAGCAGCCATACCAGAGCGAGAAACCCGGTGGCCCCGAGTTCCGCCGCGGTCGCCAGGTACGTCTGGTGGGTCACCGTGGCCCGCAGCTCGGGCTGGTGCTCGGCGTAGTTCGGGTATTGGGCGTACCCGATCCCCAGCACGGGATGCTCGGAAAACGCTTGGAGCGCGCCTTCCCACAATGCGAAGCGTTCCTCCACGTTCGGCCCTTCGCCCTCAGCCGTTTGCGACCACCGCTGCACCACGAAGGGATTCTGCTCGAAATACCAACCCAGGGCCGACCCCAGCACCAGCGCGCCAGCGACCGCCGCCAGCGCCCCGCGCACGCTTACCCGCTTGAGAGCGCCCCACGGAATCGCCGGGACCAACCCAACCGCGAAACCGACCATCGCTCCCCGCGATCCTGAGGCAAGGAGGCCCAGGATCAAGAGGGTCACCGCACCGAACCTCAGGAGCGGGCGAATGACGTTCCGCGCGGCGGGCCGCAGCGTGACGCCCTCGGGCGCCGCGCCAAGGAAGCGATCGACCCCGATGGCCAGGAACGCGTTGAGCATCAGATAATTGCCGTAGATGTTGGCGTTCTCGAACGGGCCGAACGAGCGCTGGACGCCCAAGAACACATTTTCGATGATGGACTGTATCGCAAAGCCGCTCGCGGCGAGGACCGAGGTGCCTGCCAGTTGCAGAAACCGACGTGGAAACGAATCCTGCAGCAGCCAGAAGACGGCGACCATCCATGCCGCGGCCCCGAGGATCTTTACCAGCCCGACCTCCGACTCGTGAAGCGAAAAGAAAAACTCCGGCGACAAGGCGTTCACCGTGACCGACACGGTGGCGACCGCGAACCAGACAAACGCTTGAAGCGCATACCGAGGCCACGGGAACCTGCCGCCTGCTGCCAGTTGGAACAGCAGGATGACGCCAATCACGGCGACGACACCGTCTCCCGCGCTGACGTTCAGCCCTCCATGAGGAATGATGGGGCTCTTCCCGGTGTAGCTTGTGGCGAAGACCGCGAAGTGCCAGGGGTACAAGAGCGCCAGGAGGACGGTCATGATGCCCCCGCCCCGCCTCGCGTGGTTGCGGGGAGCCGCTCTGGGAGCATGTCGGCCCCAGGCCTCCCCCATCCGCACCGCTCCGCCCGCGGTACTCAAATCACTCCCCGCACCGGCGGCCCTGACCGACCCACCCGCCGCCGCACGAAAGCCGCTCCCTCCCGCACGAGGTACTGACCATCCGCCCCCAGAAGCCAGGGGGGATTCGCGGTCAGCAGCGCGGCGACTACCAGTCCGGTCCCCACCAGCGTCACCAAGAGCACCCCGGCGGACGGAAGCCCCAACACCGTCCGAGTCACCGTCGCGATGACGAGTCCGGGGAACGCCACGAGCGCCGCTGCACGCGCGCCAGCGACGTGAGCCCGAAAGTAGTCCGCCCAGCTCAGCGAGACGAGCCGCGTGGCAAGGTGTGCCGTCAGGAGAAAGTTGACTATGAGCGCGAGCAGCACCGCCGCCGCCACTCCTTGCAGCCCCCACTGCTGCCCGATGATGCCGCCGCCAACGACGAGACCCGCATACGTCCATTGCCGCCAGGCCCGCTGGTACACGGCACCGAGAGCGCGCGTGAGCGAGTCACTGATCTTGTAGCTCGTGCGAAACAGCGTTCCCAGCGCGAGCACCCGAAACGGGGGCACGACCTGGTCCCACTTCGGGCCCAACAGCACGTTCACGATTTCCGGTGCAAGAATCAGTACCAGAGCACTCAGGGGCAGCGCGAACAGCGCCACCGCCGCCACACAGCGGCGATACGCGTTCGCGATGCTGTCACGCTGCGTTTGAATTTGTGCCATCGCCGGAAACAACACGTCATCGAGCACCTGCCCGACCAGAATCGCCGGCATCGCCATCAGCTGGTAGGCGCGCTCGTACAGGCCGAGTGCCGTCAAGCCCAGCCATTTTACCGTTACGAGGTAGTCCCCTTCCGTCGCGGCGTAGTTTCCGACCTTGCCCAGGCAGAAGCCCCCCGCGAACGATACCAGCTCACCGAGCTCGCGCCGCGAGATTCGAATCAGCTTGCTGTGCCGCTTCCGCTTCAGCAGCAGGATCGTATTGAGCGAGACCTGCCCCAGGTTCGCGGCGACCAGGGCCCACAGCCCACCCCCCAAGACCGCCACCGTGACGCCGATCGCGCCGTAGCCGATCGCGTACGAGACCATGCGGATCCGAGCGAGCGGGCCATACTCCAAGTCACGCCGGAGGAGCGCGTCCGCTACCGCCCCCAGGCTCTGCAGCGGCAACATCCAGGCCAGCGCGCGCAACACTGCCACCAGCCCAGCGAAATGGAGCACGAGTCCAACGGCCGGCGCGACCACCCAGAGCGCCCCGAAGAGGACCGCCCCTCCCAATAGCGAGATCGCGAAGCCGGTGTGGACGTGCTCCAGACGGAGCCGTGGGTGCTGCACCAGCGCCGGCCCCACGAGACCCTGCGAAACGATCGAGACGAGATTGACCACCAGCATGCCCGCCGATACCGCCCCGAAGTCCGCGGGCGACAGCAGGCGAGCCAGCACGGCGAGCGACCCCACGGTCACGAGGCCCTGCACCACCGCACCGGACGAGAGCCACAGCCATCCGGCGAAGGCCTGTTCCGTGCGATTCGGCGGTGGCTCCGCCGACACAGACGTCGCGATGGGTCGCTCGCCGCCGCTCAATGGCACGACCCGTTGCCGCTGTCCGTGAACGCTGGGGACTCGTTGGGCGCCTGCACGAACTGCCAGCTGTAGCTGCCGTCCGCCAGCGTCAGCCGTAACACCCCGTACAGCTTGGTAGCCCGTACCTCGCTGTTCGGCGCGAGCGCCGTGTAGAAGGTGTCCGACGTGATGCCACCAGTGCCGATGGTGATCTGGCGAATCCCGGCCTGCGCGTCCAGTACCCCGCCCGGCGTCTGAGGCGCGAACCGCTCGTACACCCGATAGTGCCCGTTCAGCACGATCTCGGCCCCCGCTGCATACAGATCCTGCCAGATCGGCAACGCCGACGACCAGATCTGGGTCCCGGTCGAGCTGAAGCGCGGGTGACCGAAGACCGCGAGCTGACAGCGCTTCGCGCTCGATGCCAGATCCGCCTTGAGCCACTGCTCCTGAGACGAGCCGGCCGACATGCTGATCTCGCTATTGAGCACCACGACGTGCCACGCCCCGAGATCGTAGCTGTAATAGTAGGTCCCGGAATCCCCCACCGCGACCGAGGGGTGGAAGTACTGCCAGTACCCCGCCGCCCCGGGTGTCTGGTAGTCTTTGGCCCCCACCGCCGGCCGAGTACGCGCCAGCAACTGACCCCACGACGGCCCATAGCAGTTCGTGAAGTCGGTCAGCGCGCCGGTGGAGTAAGTGTTGCTGCCGGCCGTAAACACCGTTCCGGGGATGCCGTTGATCACCATCGCGGTGGAGTCGTCGTGGGTCTGGTCGCACCGCGCGATGTTGCCGGCGCCCACCAAAGTCACAGGCGCGAATCCCGTAGTGACCGTCACCGCGGAGGTACCGGTCTTCCCTTCGCTCGTCGCCGTGATCGCCGCCGATCCGCCTCCCACACCGGTCACCAAACCGTTGGTCGATACGGTCGCGACGGCCGTATTGCCGCTCGCCCACGTGACCGTGCGACCACTCAGGGGGTTGCCATTCGCGTCGAGCGGCGTCGCCGTCAGCTGCACGCTCGCCCCGGTCGCCACGGTCGCCGAGGCTGGGCTCACCGCCACCGAGGCCACCGGGACCGGGTTCACCGTGACGGCTGAGCTCCCGCTCTTTCCCTCGCTCGTCGCCGTGATCGTCGCCGAGCCGACCGCCACGCCGGTCACGAGTCCGCTCGTCGAGACCGTGGCTACTGCGGAAGCGCTCGTCGTCCAAGTGACCGTGCGCCCGCCGAGCGGGTTGCCATTGGCGTCGAGTGGCGTCGCCGTAAGCTGCACCGTCGTCCCCACCTGTACACTGGCCGGCGCCGGGCTCACCGTCACCGAGGCCACCGGCACCGGGACCGTGATCGCCGAGCTGCCGGTTTTCCCTTCGCTCGTCGCCGTGATCGTCACTGAGCCCGCCGCCACCGCGGTCACCAGGCCGCTGCTCGATACCGTCGCCACGGCGGTATTACCGCTCACCCACGTCACCGCCCGCCCCGTGAGCGGATTCCCGTTCGCATCGAGCGGCGTGGCGCTGAGCTGCTGAGTAGCCCCCACGGCCACTGTCGCGGATCCAGGACTGACCGTTAGCGACGCTACTGGTACCGGGACGGTGATCGCGGAGCTGCCACTCTTTCCCTCACTCGTCGCCGTGATCGTCGTTGCGCCGCCCGCCAAGGCGGTCACCAGCCCGGTCCCGTCCACGGTCGCCACGCTCGGCGCGCTGCTCACCCATGTGACCGTCCGCCCGGTGAGCGGATTCCCGTTCGCATCGAGCGGGGTCGCCGTCAGCTGCTGTGTGGCCCCCACGGCCAGTGTGGCGGACGCCGGACTGACCGTTACCGACGCTACCGGCACCGGTACCGTGATCGCCGAACTCCCGTTCTTCCCCTCGCTCGTGGCGGTGATGGTCACCGAGCCCGTCGCCAAGGCGGTCACCAGCCCCGTCCCGTCCACGGTCGCCACTCCCGGCGCCCCTGTCGTCCACGTCACGGTCCGCCCCGTGAGGGCATTCCCGTTCGCGTCGAGCGGCGTCGCCGTAAGCTGCGCCGTGGTGCCGATCGACACTGTGGCCGACGGCGGGCTGACCGTCACCGTCGCGACCGGTACGGACACCGTGATCGCCGAACTGCCGCTCTTGCCCTCACTCGCGCCGGTGATCGTCGCTGGGCCCGTCGCCACGCCCGTCACGAGCCCGGTCCCATCCACCGTCGCCACGCTCGGCGCGCTGCTCGTCCAAGTCACACTCCGGCCCGTCAGGGGATTCCCGTTGGCATCGAGCGGCGTTGCGGTCAGCTGGACCGTGGCGCCGACTCCCACCGCGGCCGACGCCGGGCTCACCGCGACCGAGGCCACCGGGATTGGGTTCACGGTGATCGCCGAGGTCCCGCTCTGCCCTTCGCACGTCGCCGTGATCGTTGCCGAGCCGACGGCCACGCCCGTCACGAGGCCGCTCGCCGACACCGTCGCCACTTCGGAGGCGCTGCTCGTCCAGGCGAAGGCGCAGCCGGTCAGCGAGTGCCCTTTCTTGTCGAGCGCCGTGGCCGTGAGCTGCACAGTCGCACCCACCAGCGCACCGGCCGATGACGGACTCACCGCGACCGACGCCACCGGCATCGCCGTCACCGTGATCGCGGACGAGCCGCTCTTCCCCTCGCTCGTCGCGGTGATCGTGGCCGAACCCGCCGCTACGCCGGTCACGAGCCCGGTCCCGTCCACGGTCGCGATGCCCGGCGCACTGCTCGTCCACGTCACCGTTCGCCCCGTCAGGGGGTTCCCGCTCGCGTCTGAGAGCGTTGCCGAGAGCTGCACCGTACTACCCTTCGCCACGGTCGCCGGCGCCGGGCTGACCGCGACCGAGGCCACCGGCACGGGCACGGTGACGGCCGAGCTTCCGCTCTTCCCTTCGCTCGTCGCGGTGATCGTGGCCGAGCCTGCCGCCACCGCGGACACGAGCCCGCTTGCCGACACGGTCGCCACTCCCGACGCGTCGGGGGTCCACGTCACGGTCCGCCCGCTCAGCGGGTTGCCGTTCGCATCAAGCGGCGTGGCAGTCAACTGTTGGGTGCCCCCGACCGAGACCGTGGCGGACGCCGGGCTGACGGCGACCGACGCCACCGGCACGCCCACCGTGATCGCGGAGCT
>Ga0137361_10000422_pt1 | contig 23407 bp, 22 predicted proteins | sample Mad1_80_16metaG_FD_104923 | JGI IMG/M metagenome (GOLD analysis project Ga0137361, IMG submission 104923) | Vadose zone soil microbial communities from Angelo Coast Range Reserve, California, USA - Mad1_80_16 metaG | ecosystem: Environmental > Terrestrial > Soil > Vadose zone | place: USA... | reverse complement strand
GTACTGCTCCAGGAAGGCGGGTGACACGGTCAACGCCGCAGCGATGTTGTTGAAGCCTTCGACCGCGATGTCGGCCGGCAGGTACTGGTTGGGATCGATCTCCACAGCCAGAAGATCCTTCACGGCATTGGCATACTCGGTACGGTTCAAGCGCTGGACGGGAACGCGGCCCGCAAGGTGCGCCTTGCTGCTCTCGTCGAGGGTGCTCTCGAGCCAGCCAATCAGCGCGTCGATCTCCTTCTGCGAGGGCTGGGGCATGCCGGGCGGCGGCATCTGGCGCCCGCGCAATTTGCGTACAGCTTTCTCGAAGATCTCGGGGTGTTGGGGCACGGAATCTGCGCTGAGCTCGCTGAGCAATAGGTTTCCTGCGCGAACGCCGGGATTGTGGCAACCGAAGCAGTAGGTCTGAATGACGGACCACTGCGGTTCAGGACGCTGCGCGACCTGGTTCGCGGGTTGGGAAAAGACCTTGGAGTCAGCCGAAACGATACCGACGGCACAAGAAATACCAATAAGCCATCTAGCGAGCTTCATACCAGCCACCACGGATTTACGGATTTACGAGTTTGCGGATTCTAGTCGATTTTGAGACAGCAAAATAGGGTCAACCTGCAGGCCCTACGGCAATGGCCGTTACCGTTGGAATTTCAGATAAGACGGTTGGAGGTGGGCCTCTCCCCCATTCCAGCAGGGTACGGTGACGGGCTCACAAGAACTCACAAGAAGAAGCAGAAGCTGCTTGTAGGAACGCCTATTGCCGTCTGGCTCAATCACTACAGCGGAGATGGAACGTCTCATAAGGGTCGATGCTGTTGAAAAAGGGTTCGTGAACGTCGCGAATCGTGATTCCGTCGAATCTGTGTTGTAGGCGACGGAGTTAGCTGATGATGGGTCGGCAGGCAGGCGATCAGAGCCAGCTTTTCTACTTATTCAACCTAGAAGATCGCATTCCGCCGCGCCATTTGCTGCGCTGGATCAATCCGATCGCGACGCGGGTACTGGCCGAGCTTCGCGAGAAGCTGGAGCCCTTCTACAGCGAGATCGGCCGACCCTCGATTGATCCTGAGCTGATGCTGCGGATGCTCATTGTAGGTTACTGCTACGGCATCCGCTCCGAGCGCAGACTGTGCGAGGAAGTCGAACTGCACCTCGCCTATCGGTGGTTCTGCCGGCTCGATCTCGACGACAAGGTCCCCGACCACTCGACATTCTCGGTCAATCGGCATGGACGCTTCCGCGACGGCGACATCTTCCGGCAGCTCTTCGAGGCGGTGGTACGGGCTTGCATGGATGCGGGTCTGGTCAAGGGTGAAGGCTTCGCGGTCGATGCGAGCGTGATCGAAGCCGATGCGAGTCGCTACCACGGCAAGGCTCCCGATGAGATCGATTGGTCGGAACCGAAGCGCCAAACGCGCGCGGTCGCCGAATTCCTCTCCGGTCTTGACGACGACGATCCCAATGCAGACCGAAAGATTCCCAAGGTAATCTCGCCAACCGATCCCTGCTCGGCGTGGACGGCGAAGGCCAACAAGCGCGTCCAGTTCGGCTATGGGCTGAATTATATGATCGACATCGAGAACGCCGTGATTGTCGATGTCGAGGCAACGCCCGCCCGCACCTACGACGAAGTGGCGGCAACCAAGACGATGATCGAGCGGACTGAAGAACGGTTCGACCTGAAGCCGGATCGGCTTGCAGCCGATACGGCTTACGGAACGGGCAACTTCCTTGGCTGGCTCGTTGGCACTGGCATCACGCCTCATATCCCGGTGTGGGAGGGTCCGGGTCCCGACGACGGCACCTTCACGCGCCAGGACTTTGTCTTCGATGCGAGCTCCAACACGCTTACCTGTCCGGCCGGCAAGCGCTTGCAGCAATATCGATACCCGGGCAACTTCGAGCGGGTCGCCAAAGCCAACGCCCGCAACTATCGGGCCAGTACGTTCGATTGCCGTCCCTGCCTGTTGAAATCGAAGTGCTGTCCGAACGTGTCCGTGCGCAGGGTGACACGCCACCTCAATGAAGACGCTCGCGATTATGCGCGCTCGCTCAAGGGCACGCCCGAGTTCGAAAAATCCCGCGATGAGAGAAAAAGGGTCGAGATGCGCTTTGCCCACCTCAAGACCCATCACCGTTTCGAGCGCATGCGTCTGCGAGGTCTCAGCGGCGCGCGCGACGAATTCCACCTCGTGGCCATCGTGCAGAACCTCAAGACGCTCGCCAATCATATCTGGCGCCCGCCACCAAATAAGCCCGCCGCATGCACGGAGTGAGAGTTAGATCAGTCGAGTGCTACCCCGGTTCGGACACGGCACAGCAATGCCGAACGGCCGGGCAAAAAGTAGCCGGCAAAGCTCCAAACAGGAGCCATGCCCCGCTCAAAACCGACTTTTTCAACAGCATCGGTCAGAATTTCCCCTTCCCGGCGACCATCGACAATGTCTGGGTTGCTCAAGAGCGGTCATTTGATGTCGGCTCGGCATTGGGCCGCGTTTCGCCCTAAGGTCAGTCATTAAGTCCCGGAACGCCAGGGTGCTACCGATCAGCCGATGGTATGTCCGAGCCGCCGATAGCGGATCGCGGATGGCCACTTCCACACTTCCCACAACCGAGCGCGGTCATCGACGGAGAAGAAAAGTATTTCCGCTTTGCCCACGAGATTCTCAAAAGGAACGTAACCGACCCCGCCTTCATTGACGGGCACTCTGCTATCCAGCGAGTTGTCGCGGTTATCGCCCATCATGAAATAGTGGTCCTTGGGCACCACAAACATTTCGGTGTTGTCGAGATTGCCGTTCGGCTCGCGGTCGAGGACGTTGTAGCTGACGCCATTCGGCAAGGTCTCTCGGTATTGAGCAACGTCATGTCGGTAACCGCCCAGGTCTTCGACAAAGGGCTCAACCGGCATCTTGGGGACAGGCTTGCCGTTGATATAGAGAACGCCATCTTTCATCTGAATGCGGTCGCCCGGAAGACCGATCAGCCGCTTTATGTAATCGGTCTTGTTATCCTCTGGCGTCTTAAAGACGATGACATCGCCGCGCTGCGGCGGAGAGGCGAATATGCGGCTGTGCGGTAACGGCCACAAATAACCCCATGGCAGGGAGTAACGGCTATAGCCATAACTCGATTTGGATACGAAGAGGTAATCCCCGACCAACAACGTTCCTTGCATGGATGGACTCGGAATGTTGAATGGCTGTGCGGCGGCGGTGCGGACCCCGCCCGCGATGAGCAGCGCGTAAAAAACAGTCTTGATGACCTCCCGCCAAGATTCTTGGCGGCGGGGTTTTTGGGCCGGGATTTGCAAATTGTTGTTCGACATCTTGTGACTCTTACGGGGCCATTTCACTCGGGCTTTCTCCCCTGCACTAACCGCTAACTACCTCGCCAGGGCAGCCAAAATCTAGGGCGTAATCAGACCCTTGGAATTAAGAAGGAAATAGTGGTGGCCGCCCCAACAATCCGCCTGATATTTGTTCGATTTTAGAGCGGCGCAAAGTGCCGTCACGCGTTAAGTTCAAGGCTACGCTTTGGCAAATCCGAAAGCAGGTTGACGTGATAGACTTTGTCATTGAGCCGCGGCGGCGGGACCTCGGCGGTGGATTTGAGGTCCAGCGCCTGCTGCCGTTCGCTCCCCACCGCATGGTCGGCCCCTTTATTTTCTTCGATCGCTTTGGTCCGGTGGATTTCCCGCCCGGCATTCCGAAAAGCCTCGATGTCCGCCCGCACCCCCATATCGGACTCTCCACCGTGACGTATCTCTTTGCGGGAGAAATCGTGCACCGCGACAGTGTCGGCTCGGAAGAGACCATTCGCCCCGGCGAAGTGAATTGGATGATCGCCGGTCGAGGGATCACGCATTCCGAGCGGTTCGAGAAGGCGAGGGCCGAGGGCGGCAGGATGCAGGGCCTCCAATCATGGGTTGCTTTGCCGCGCGCGGACGAAGAGCGCGATCCTGCCTTCGCCCACCATGGCGCCGATGATCTGCCCACCTATGAGAGCGACGGCCTCTGGGCGCGGCTGGTCGCCGGAGCCGCCTTCGGCGCAAAAGCGAAGGTGCGGACGTTGTCGCCCATGTTCTATGTCCACTGGAACCTGCAAGCCGGCGCAAAGGCGCAACTGCCCGCGGAATATTCCGAACGCGGGGCCTATCTCGTGGACGGCTCCGTCGAGGTCGAGGGACGTAGCTTCGAAGCCGGCCGCATGCTGGTGTTTAAAGCCGGTGCGCCCGTGCTCTTCACGGCGCTGTCGCCCGCAACCGTGATGCTGCTGGGCGGCGAACCGGTCGGCGAGCGGTTCATCGAATGGAATTTCGTCTCGTCGTCCAAGGAGCGCATCCAGCAGGCCAAGGCCGATTGGCGAGCGGGGCGCATGAAGTTGCCCGACCTCGACAACAAGGAGTTCATCCCCTTGCCGGAAGAACCGTCCGCGCCGCCAAATCCGCTATCGTAAGTTTGGCCGCGCATGACCGCCGCAACCAAGCCGTTCCCCGTCAGTCTTGCCGACATCGAAGCGGCGGCCAGCACGATTGCGGGCGCGGTCGAGGCCACCCCGGCGCGCTATTCGCACACGCTGTCTGCGATCGCCGGCGCGGAGATCTTCGTCAAATTCGAGAATTTGCAATTCACCGCCTCCTTCAAGGAGCGCGGCGCGCTGAACAAACTGCTTTCGCTCGACGAAGCGACCCGCAAGCGCGGAGTCATCGCGATGTCCGCGGGCAATCACGCGCAGGGCGTGGCCTATCACGCTGGCCGGCTCGAGATTCCCGCGACCATCGTCATGCCCGAAGGCACGCCCTTCACGAAGATAAAGCACACGCGCGGTTTCGGCGCCCGCGTGGTTGTCGAAGGCGCGTCATTGTCGCAATCTTTCGACCGCGCCAAAGATATCGCCGCGGCCGAGAATCTTGCTTTCATTCATCCTTATGACGATCCCTTGGTGATCGCGGGCCAAGGCACCGTGGCGCTGGAATTCCTCCGCCAAGCGCCGGAGCTCGACACGCTCGTCGTGCCGATCGGCGGCGGCGGATTGATTTCGGGCATTGCGATCGCCGCCAAAGCGATCAAGCCGGACATCCGCATCTTCGGCGTCGAAGCGAAGCTCTATCCCTCGATGCGCAATGCGGTGAAGCGCGAGCGGCTTGAATGCGCCGGCCAAACCATTGCCGAAGGCATCGCGGTGAAAGATCCCGGGACGATCGCGCAAAAGGTCATCGCGGCTCTGGTCGATGATATTCTGCTCGCCGACGAAGCTGAAATCGAAGCTGCCGTCGTCAAACTCTTGGAGATCGAAAAGACGCTGGCTGAAGGAGCGGGCGCGGCCCCGCTCGCTGCCGTGCTCGGCAAGCGCGACCTCTTCTCAGGGCGCAAAGTGGGCATCGTGCTCTCCGGCGGCAATATCGACATGCGGCTCCTTTCCAACGTCATCCTGCGCGAGCTTGCGCGCCAAGGCCGCATCATGTCGCTCGTGCTGAGCATCGACGATCGCCCAGGCGTGCTCGCGCGCGTCGCCTCGCTGATCGGCGAAGCGGGCGGCAATATCATGGAGGTTTCGCACAACCGGCTGATGACGGGGGAGAGCGCGAAATCCGCCGATTTGGGTCTCGTCATCGAAGCGCGCGACGATGCTCACGCGGCGGAAATCAAGGCCCGGTTGGAGAAAGCCGGCTACCGCGTCCGCGGCCATTAACCTTTTTTTAAGCATGCGCTTCGGTTCTGCGAATTCCCGCGCTAGCGTGTTTCCCGAAGGCAAGGAAGCACACGGATGCCCACTTCTCTCGCGCAATGGACGGGACTCGCCGTTACCGCCATCGTTGTTCTCGGCACGGATATGGATGTGGTCTATGCGGTGCCGCTGGGCTTCTTCGCCGGCGCGCTGGCGACGTTCTTCTCGAGTCTTGCCGAAGCCGCGCGGCCTGCGGTCGCGCGTAAGCCTCTCAGGCCCCGTCGGCAGGAATCGAATTGAGGGATTCCTCGAGCTCCAGGAAGCTTGGTTGAGACGTCGACGGCACGCTGCCGCGTCCGATTTCCACCGACACTTGCGCCGAATTGCCGTGCAGATGCGCGACCAGGATGTCGCGGATCACGTGGTAGAACTGCGCTTCTTCATCGACGATGCCTTTGAGCCGCACCGCGATCGGCCCAACCAGGCCGTAAGCCAGGAACACGCCTAGGAATGTTCCGACCAAGGCGCCGCCAATCATCGAGCCCAAAATCTCCGGCGGCTCCGTGATGGAACCCATCGTCTTGATCACGCCCAAGACGGCGGCGACGATGCCGAGCGCCGGCAGTCCGTCGGCCATGGTTTGCAGCGCGTGGGCCGACGCCAAGCCTTCGTGGTGATGCTTTTCCAGCTGCTTTTCCATGGCCGTCTCGACCTGGTGCGGATCCTCCAGACTCATCGTCATCATGCGCAGCGTGTCGCAAATGAAATCGAGCGCGAAATGGTCGTGGCCGATTCTTGGATAGCGCTTGAAAATCGACGATTCATGCGGCTTCTCGATATGGGCTTCGAGCGCGATCATGCCTTTCATTTTCATGGTCTTGGTCAGCAGGAACAAAAGACAAAGCAGGTCGCGATAGTCCGAGGTCTTCCACTTGGGTCCTGAGAACGTCTTGGCGATTTCGCCGACGGTCTTCTTCACTGCGCCGATCGAATTTCCCAGCAGCAGTGCCGCTACCGCCGCTCCCATGATGGTCATCATCTCGTGCGGCAACGCCTCGAGAATGACTTCAAAATGGCCGCCGGAAATGACGTATCCGCCGAACACCATCACGAAGAGCAATACGATGCCAATGATTTGGAACATGCTGGCCTTTTTCCGACCTCTCCCACCCAAACGATCGCGGGCCGCGAAACTCACGCGCGAAAAACGCCGTCCTCGCGAAAGCATGCGCGGACCACGCCGCGGCAGTATTAACGGGACAGCTTAAAGAGCCATGAAACGGGGCCTGGACAGGGCCTGTTTGGCGTTAATAACCCTCTACCAAATCCTTAAGTCCTGGTCCGCTTGGTTGCGGCGGGTTTGGCAACCGGGACGACAGCTGCTGTTTCGGCGCGGTTCCCATCCGAACTGCGCCGCCACGGCCCCGTGTAAGCCGGATTGTGCTGCCGCCGCCGGCATGGCCCGCAATAATCGGGAGTCCGAACAAACGGCCGCGGTCGCTGGATGATCTCGTCGATGCGCTGATACAGTCCAGTCGCGGTCACCGGCTTGGCGAGAATCTCGGTTACGCCCGCGTCGCGCGCGGCTTTTATCTGTACGCGTTCGGTATGTCCGGTCACAACGATGATCGGGAGCACGCACAGGCTCTCGTCGGCCGAATGACGTACGGCGCGGGTAAATTCCAGCCCGTCCATCGGCGCCATCGAAAGATCCGTCAGGATGAAGTCCGGCTTGGTCTCGTGAAGGTGCGCCAGCGCTTCGGTACCATCGCTGTACTCGACGATGCGTCGTATCCCCATAGCCATCAGGAGCGTGCGGAGCAATGAGCGCATGTGCTCGTTGTCCTCGACCAGGACAACGCACAGTTCAGAAGCTCCGTGGGACACTTTGCCTGCCATCGGCCCCGCCAATAGAAAGGGGGCAGACATAAAGCCTGCATTCCCCCTGACCTTTTGTAGGAGAATTCCGGTTAGCAAAGCGTGAAGGATTGAAATGCGGGACGGCTTCTACCTGTGGGTTGCTGATCCGGAGCGGCTGCGCACCCTGGCGCGAAATGCTTTATAGGAGCGGCATGTGGGAAATCAGAGCCGAACGCGAAGGCGATGAGAACGCTGTCGAAGCCGTCGTCGACAGAGGTTTCGGACCCGGCCGCTTCGCCAAGACCGCCTATCGCCTGCGTGAAGGCGTGGAGCCCGACCGCCGTCTCTCCTTCGTCGCAATAAGCAAGAAGGACGGCGTGCTTTTGGGCTCAGTGCGCTTCTGGCCCATCGCGGTCGGCGGGAATTTGTCGCTGCTTTTGGGCCCGCTTGCCGTCGAGCCGGCCTTGCGCGGCAAGGGCATCGGTATCGCGCTGATGCAGAGGGGCATCGAGGAAGCACGCCTGCTCGGCTACGAAAGCATGATCTTGGTCGGCGACGAGCCCTATTACGCGCGCGTCGGATTCGCCAGGCTGAGGCCGGGGCAAATACGCTTTCCCGGTCCTGTCGATGCCGACCGCTTGCTCGGGCTTGCACTGAACGGGGGCGTGCTCAACACGCTCATCGGCGATGTCAAGCGCGCCCGTATCGATATCGACGTGTCGGCGCAGGCTACGCCCGTTGCTTAACGCTAGAAATTGAAGGGCTGGATCGTCGTGCCGCAGCCTTGGATGTTCGGCGGTGTTCCGCCCGCCTCCTGATCCATCCGCGTCAAGTTGAACAGCAGCGATTCGACGAAGCGCGAGCCGACGGGTGACGAGTAGTCGCCATTGGCCGGCAGGATCGTCACCGATTGCTCATAGAGCTTGCCGTCGCGGAAATAAAAATTCGTCAGATTGCGGCCGCCGCCATTGGGGTAATCCATGGTGATGCGCCGGCCATAGGTCGCGCCCCGGACGACGGGTTCGATTCGCGCGGTGTCGTTGCCCAGCATCTTGCCGTTCCGCAAGCCATGATCGTCGGCTTCCGTATGCTGGAATAGCGCTTCCTCCAGAATGCTTGCTCCGAAGGGAACGCGGTCCGTGTAGTCGGCCACCAGCATCCTGTAGACGACGTTGTCCACGGTCGTCGTGTAGGCGCGAGCGGACTTGGCCTCGCCGTGGCGCGGCATGGAAAATTTTACGGTTTCCATCTTGGGAACGCCTGGAAATTGCGTGGCAAAATTGTCGGACGGACAGGCGTAATACTGCCAAGCCGCCTGTGCCGGTACCGCCGAAACCAGCATTGCCGCAACCGTTAAGGCCAATCCACGCATCGGTAATCCTCCCAAGCTATCGCGCCAGCCCTGATTAGCTGGTATTATATCGTTTCCGTAGGCCATGTCATAGCGGTCTGCCCTCAGGAGGGGTCCGATGAACGTTAAAGTCTTGGCAGTCGCCGGCCTGGTTCTGCCGCTGTTGGCGGGACAGGCACTCGCCCACCATTCGTTTGCGATGTTCGATCCGGAAAAGTTGATCACGCAAACCGGTTTGGTCAAGGAATTCGAATGGACGAACCCGCACGTCTGGATTCACATCATGGTGCCGGACCAGAGCGGCAAATCGGTCGAGTACTCGTTCGAAATGCAGGCGGTCGCCGCGGTTATATCGGGCGGCTGGCGTCCCGACTCGGTGAGACCGGGCGACAAAGTCACGATCGAATATCATCCGTTGAAAGACGGTTCGCGCGGCGGAGAACTTGTTGCCGCGACGCTTGCCGACGGCAAACGCCTCGGTTCGTCGGCGAATAGGCCCGCACCGGCGCGCTAGTTCGAGACCGTCGAAGCAATTTGCAGGGAGCACGCGAATGAAACTCAAAGCGCTCGGGATAGCAGGGTTCGCACTTTTGCTGGCGGCGCCGGCATCGGCCCATCATTCCTTCGCCATGTTCGATCGGGAAAAGTCCGTGACCATGACGGGCATCGTCAAGGAATTCGAGTGGACGAATCCGCACGTGTGGATTCACGTGATGGTGGCCGACGCAGCGGGAAAGCCGGTCGAGTGGTCGTTCGAGATGCAGGCGATCGCCACGAACGCGGCGCTGGGCTGGCGCGCCGATTCGGTGAAGCCGGGCGATAAAGTCTCGGTTGATTTTCATCCCTTGAAGGACGGATCACGCGGCGGTCAATTGGTCGCTGCGACTCTCGCGGACGGCAAACGTCTCGGAGGACCCGTGCGCAGGCCTGCCGCGCAGGAGTGAATTCATTACACTGGAGGAGCCCATGAAGTTCAAAGCCGCTCTTTTGGCCGGTCTCGCTTTCACGCTTGCGACCCCGGCTCTCGCTCACCACTCCTTCGCTATGTTCGACCGCGAAAAAGCCGTGGGCATCGACGGCACGGTGAAAGAGTATGAGTGGACGAACCCGCATGTCTGGATCCATCTGACGGTGCCGGATGCGCAAGGCACGCCGCGGGAATGGTCGTTCGAGATGCAGTCGACCCAGCAGGACGCAGCCGCTGGCTGGCGTGCCGATTCCGTGAAGCCCGGCGACAAGGTCAGCATTCAATACCATCCGTTGAAGGACGGCTCGCGCGGCGGGCAATTGATGAGTGCGACCCTTGCCGACGGCAAGCACCTTGGACCTCCCGCGGCGCCCGCCCGCGTCTTCGGCAGGCAGCCCGCGAACGCCACCAACGCCAACTAGGAAAGCCGAAGGCTTCCGGAGGATTCCATGAAGGTCAAAGGCCTCGCTTTGGCCGTGCTGGCCTTGGGCGTGACGGCGCCGGCTTGGGCGCATCACTCCTTCGCCATGTTCGATCGCAACAAGACAATGTCGGTCAGCGGCATCGTTAAGGAATATGAGTGGACCAATCCGCATGTCTGGCTGCACATCATGGCGGCCGATCAAGGTGGCAAGCAGGTCGAGTGGTCCTTCGAGATGCAGTCCATTGCTCAGGACACGCGTGCAGGCTGGCGCCCCGATACGGTCAAGCCCGGCGACAAGATCAGCATCGAATTTCATCCGTTGAAGGACGGCACGCGGGGTGGCCAGCTCACGGCCGGCATCCTTGCCAGCGGCAAGCGTCTAGGACCGCCGCCGCCCGACGGGTTCTTGAGCGTCGCTCCAGGCGACGGCGGGATCTAATCCCGCCGCGCGACAGTCTGAGTTCGAATTGCTAATGCGACTCCCGCCGCCAAGCGAAGAGCACCGTGCTCAGAACCAATATCAGCGCAAGCCATGGCGGCAGCAATTCCTGGCTGTCGACCGAGGTTACGCGATAGGCGCCGCGGCGCTGGATTCCGAACCAACTGCTGCCTGACGCCGTGCTGCCCGTGTCGACGGGGAGCAGGTCCGGTATGCCATCCGATATCCAGTGAATGCCGCCGCCGGTTGCTTGCGCATAGGGCTTCAGGATTGCATCGGTAGCCCGCATGTCGGCGACTTCGCGCGGATTTAAGGGCCCTGCAGCGGCAACGGCGTTCAGCGCTCCATCGGTCATGCGGTAAAGCCCGAGCTCTTCGGCCTTGATATGGCCGGTGAACCGTCCCGGGCTGGTCAAAGCAAGGGGCACGCTTTCGGCTTTGCCGGTCGGGCTGGTCACGTTCACGTTGGCGGCTTTATCCGCCATGGTCTGGCGCGTGACGCGCAGCTCGCCGCCGGAGACTTCCGCCATCAGGCGCTCTTCTTCGAGGTCGGGCTCCTTCATGAGCCAATGAGCGAGACGGCGCAGCAATTCGGCCTGCGGGCCGCCGTTTTCGAAACCGCGCGCCCAAAGCCAGATCTGATCGGACAGCAACTGCGCGACGCGGCCCTTTTGTACCCGGTCGAGCACGAGAAGCGGGCGGTCCTGCGGCCCCGACATGATCGTGTTGCCGGCCAGCTTTTGGGCCGTGATAACGCGGAACCAGCGACCCCAATTGGGGGTAACGCCCTGGGCCGCATTTGGCGTGGGAACGGCTCCAGGCGCCGGTGGGGCAGCCTGGACGGGCTGCGGATTGGGTGGCCCTTCGCCCGGCGCAGCCGGCGCCTCGAGATTGCCTTGCGGCAGATCGCGCGTCACGGGATGGGCAAATCCCGCCTTGGTGATGATCGGCTTGAACGCCTGGGTAATGACCTCGCCCGTGGGTTGCGCCGGCAGCACGGCCGCCAAGGGCGTGCGGTAGATGCTGGAATCGTCGGCGAATTCCGGGCCGGAGGAGAGCAGAAGCGCGCCGCCATTCTCGACATATTTCGCCAGGTTTTCGAAATAGGCGAGCGGCAGGATGTCGCGATTCTGGTAGCGGTCCAGAATCACCAGATCGAATTCGGGCAGCTTCTCGGCGAACAATTCGCGCGTCGGGAACACGATCAGGGCGAGCTCATTGATCGGCGTGCTGTCAAGCTTCTCCGGCGGCCGCAAGATCGTGAAGTGCACCAGATCGACGGAAGGGTCGGACTTCAGCAGATTGCGCCAAACCCGCTCGCCGGCATGGGGTTCGCCGGAAACCAGCAGCACGCGCAGACGGTCACGCACGCCATTAATGATCACCGCGGCGCGATTGTTTTGCAGTGTCTGCTCAGCGGGACCGGCTGCAGCTTCGAGCTCGACCACGTTTTCGCCGCCATGGGCGACTGGTACTTTGATGGTTGTGTCCTTGCCGACCGAAACGTTGCTCTTGCCGCGATCCTGACCGTCGATGCGTATGGCGACCTGGGCATTGCCGCCTGCCGAACCGCCAAAATCATCCACGCGGAAGGTAATCTCGGCATCCTTGCCGACGATGTTGAAGCGGGTCGCGCGCACCACGGTGAGTTTGCGGTCGCGTTCCCCCGGCGCTCCCGTCAACAGCACGTGGAAAGGCGCACCGAGGTGGAAGGTTTTCGGATCGGGCGTGTCGTGCACCTCGCCGTCCGTGATGACGATGGCGGCGGCAACGCGATCGGGCGGGGCGTCGGAAAGGGCCGCGTTCAGCGCGGTGAACAGCGCCGTGCCGCCGGTCTCCGCACCGGCATCCGTGCTGGTGCGAACCTCAGCTTCGCGAACCTCGACGTTGAGGGTTTTCAGCTTTTCACGAAACGCGGCCAGCGCTTTATCGGCGTCGGCGCGGCGCGTGCCGATGTCCATGCTCTGCGAACGGTCGACGACAAGGGCAACGATATTGGACAGACCTTCGCGCGTTTCGTGCACCACGAGCGGATTGGCCAGCGCCAGAAGAACGATTGCGAAGGCAATCACGCGCGCCCATGCTCCATGCGCATGGCGGTAAATTGAAAAAGCTAGAATCAACAGTGCGATGGTGGCAAAGGCGGCCATCAGCCAGAGCGGCAGGTGCGGCGCAAACGCGACGCTGAAGGAAAAAATATCCACCGCTTGCGCTCCTACTTTCCCAGGCGCTCCAGCAACGGCGCCACATGCACTTGGTCGGTCTTGTAATTTCCGGTCATAGCATAGATCACGATATTGATCCCGAAACGAATTGCCATCTCACGCTGCTGTTCACCGCCAGGAACCACGGCCGCGATGGGATTGCCCATTTCGTCGCGCGCCCAGGCTGCTGCCCAATCATTCCCTCCCATGATGATAGGGGACACGCCGTCTCCGCCGCGCGCCACCACTGGCCCCTCGGGCGGACGGTTGGGATCTTGCGGAGGCAGTGCCTCGACCCAGACTTGTCCGCCGCTCCAACGTCCCGGAAATTCCTTGAGCAGATAAAAGGTCCTTGTCAGCACATGATCCGCCGGCGCGGGCTCCAAGGGTGGAATGTCGAGCTTGGAGAGCAGACGCCGCAACGTCACTTCGCCGGGCGAGCTCCCGGAGGCGAGACCGCCGACTGGCGAATCCCTGGTGTCGAACAGGATGGTGCCGCCTTCGCGCATGAACTGATCGATCTTGGCGACCGCTTTCGGCGAAAGGTCCTTTTCGGACACGTGCATCGGCCAATAGAGCAGGGGATAGAAGGACAGATTGTCCTTTTCGATGTCGACGCCTACGGGAGGAGCAGGCTCATAGGCCGTGCGCGCCCGAAGCTCCAGGCCGAGGCCGAACAAGCCTGCTTTGCTCATATTGTCGGTTTCGGCGTCGCCCGTGAGGACATAGGCGAGGCGCGTGTCCAGCGCCGATTCCTGTTCCTTTTCCTGGTCACTGGCGCCGCCACGCGGAGCAGGAGCCGCGAGCGCGGAACCGAGCGAAGCCACCACAACCAGTGGCGCCAGCATGATCAGCACCACCGAAGCGGCGGACGCGGCCCTGCGGGCCCGGGGCTTCGATCTGTTCATGCTGACATACCCGCGCAGCCAGAGCGAAATGAGCGCATCGATCAGAAGAATAATGAGAGCTATCTCGAGCATTGGCCATTTCAGCTCGCGCGCGGCCGTCCCCGAGTAGGGGAAAATCGAGCGGCCGATGTCGAGCGGCGTCAGCATCGTCCGCGAACCGAATGCGTTCAAGGCCACCAGCGCGCCCTGCACGCCATAAAGTCCCGGCGGATGAAGCGGACCGATGCTCGTGGTCTCGATCTCCGAGGCGCGGATGGGCGTCGCTTCCGGGAACGGTTTCTCCAAATGGCCGAAACCGTCGAGCGTCTGATAGGGCGGGAAAGTCCCGGTGCGCGCTGCCGCGGCGCCTCCGCGCACGCCTTCAGAAAGCTCGACGACGCGACGCAGCATATCGACGTAGAGCCCTGAAATCGGCAGCGACGACCAGCCGGGGCTGGCGGCTACATGGAACAGCACGATCCAGCCGCGGCCCTTCGACGCGCCCGTCACCAGCGGCGTGCCATCGGTAAGACGCGCCCAGGTGTGGTCGGCAAGCTCCACCGACGGCTCTGCGAGCACTTGGCGCGACACCGTCACGTCATTGGCGATGTTCAATCCGCGGAACGGGGAATCGTCGGCGAACGGCGTCATCTTTTGTGGCGAAGCCCAAGTCATGGCGCCGCCCGTCAGACGCTCGCCCTCACGCAACTTCACCGGCACGAGATCGTCGCTATGTGCAGCCAAACGCGGCCCGCCGAAGCGGACGAGCACGCCGCCTTCCTCGATGAAGCGCAGGACGCGGTCGTGTTCGGCGGTATTGAGCTGTCCGATATCGGAGACTGCCAGAACCGCGACGCCGCTATCCAACACCTGCTCGACCGTGCCCTTGTGGATTTCGGCGTAGGGCGCGAGCGCCCGTTCCAGATAAAAGATGTCCGAAAGGTACGGTGACGCCGTGTCGTTGGAGCTGCCCGAGACGAGTCCGACCGGACGGCGGCGGAAGCGCGCATCGATCAGCTGCACGGCGCCCGCCGAGTCCTGCGCCATCACCGCGATGCGAACCGTATCGTTTCTGAGCTCCAAGGGGAGCGAGATGATGGTTTTCGCCTCTCCTCCCCGGATCGCAAAATGATAGGGCGCTGTTTCGAGGATCTGGCCGCGACCATCGAGCGCCGCAACCCGGCCATCGCGTGCGACGTCGGTCGGCACCCGCGCCAAATTCACGCCGAAGCCCGCAGCGACATTGTCCGGCGGGCGCATTGCGATCGGCCCTTTGTCGGGCTCATCGGTGAAAATGCCGAGCGTGCCGATGTTCGCCAGTCCATCCGCGAAAGCTTTGGCGTTGCCGTGCTCGAGACCGTCGGAAAACCACATGATTTGCGGCGTGCCGGTAAATGTCATGGTCTGCAATTGCGCCAATGCCTTGGCGCGATCGGGCAGCCACGGCCTCGGCGTCATGTCGGTGATGGTCTGCAGCGCCTTGCCGGGATCAAGAAATTGCGTCGTGACCGGCGCGTTTTCGGCCGTGGCCACGATAATAACCGGCCGGTTGTCCCGCGTCGCTCCGGTGAGAGCGCGGTTCATTGCGGCTTGGCGCGTTTGCCATTGCGCCGCCGACGTCCAGCCATTGTCTACCACCAGCACCAGCGGACCAGCCCCGCGGGCGACCGGCGTCGGGTCATAGAGCGGTTCGGCAAGAGCCAGGATCGCAAGCGCGGCTGCGATTAGCCGCAGCAGCAGCAGCCACCACGGGGTGCGCGCCGGTGTTTCTTCCGATGACTTCAAGCCGAACAGCAGGCGCAGCGGCGGAAACACGATTCGCTTGGGCGCCGGGGGCGTGACTCGCAGCAGCCAATAAATGATCGGCAGACCAATCAGCGCATAAAGCAGATAGGGCGCGCCGAACGAGAGTCCGCTTATGAGACCGGTGAGGAGACCAGCGAAACTCGGCATGCCTCAAAATCCCCGTTGTGCGCGTGCTCCGCCGAGCGCGCCATAAAGCGCAATCAGTGCCGTCCCCGGCGGGCGGTCGGTGCGGTGGCGCAGGAAAACCCACCCCAGCCTGCGTGCAAGCTCCTTTACCGCTTCCGCATGGGCGTCATAACGCTGACGATAGGATGTTCGCACCATTTCCGCCCGTCCCAAAATCGTCGTGTCGCGGACGGTATGAGCCTCGAAGCGAGCCCGGCCCATGAAGGGGAAGTCCTCTTCGGCGGGATCGATGATCTGCACCAGATAACCGTGGGCGCCGCTATAGGCGAGCGACTTCATATGCGCCTCGATTTCGTCCAGCGGCTGGAGGAAATCCGATACCCAGACCATCTCGCAGTGCCGCTTGATGATGAGTTCCGGCGGCAGATCGGCGTCACCGGGCGGCAATTCCGCAAGCTGATGCGCCATTCTGCGGAGCGCGATGCGGCCGGACGCCGGACGAATCCCGGCGCCGAGCAGTCCGATGCGTTCTCCGCCACGCACGAGAAGCGAAGCAAGCGCCAGCGTAAGCACTGTCGCGCGCTCCCATTTCTCCGGAACATTCCGGTCCGACGCATAGCGCATGCTGATCGAGCCGTCGCGCCAGAACCACACGGTTTCAGCCGCTTCCCACTCGCGTTCGCGGACAAAGAGGTGCTGTGACTTCGCCGATTGGCGCCAATCGATGACGCTGGACGGGTCCTCAACGCGATAGCGGCGGAACTGCCAGAACGTCTCGCCCATGCCGGCTTTTCGCCGCCCATGCACGCCGAGCCAAACGCCCGACGAAAGCCGTTCGGCCGCGACCAAAAGCGGCGGCAGCGCCGCGGCGATGCCTTCGGCTTCCTCGCGCGGACGATTCCAACGTTCGGGCTGACGTGAATCAAAAGGTTGATAAGCCGTGTTCGACATGGAGGCCCGCGTGGTTCAATTGACCGCCCCGCCACTCGCGGGGTCGTCTTTAAAGATACGCTTGGCAGAGACCGTCGATCACCTGCCTGATGGTCGCGCCCTCCGCGCGGGCGGAGAAATTCAGCGCCATGCGGTGCCTCAGGATCGGATGGGCCAGCGCAACCACGTCGTCGATCGACGGCGCGAAGCGCCCTTCGATCAGAGCGCGGGCGCGAATGGCCAGCATGAACGCTTGGCTGGCGCGCGGCGATGGTCCCCACGCGACGAAGTTGCGCACCGTGTCGTTGGCGCCTTCATCGGGACGGCCGGAGCGCACCAGCCCCAAAATCGCGTGGACGACTTTCTCGCCCACCGGCAGACGGCGGACCAAAGCCTGCGCTTTGATCAAGGTTTCCGGATTCAACACCGGCTGAGGTGGCTTTTCATCGCCGACGGTCGTCCGCATCAGCATCAAATTCTCCGCCTCGCGGTCGGGATAACCGACGTCGACCTGCATGAGAAAGCGATCGAGCTGCGCTTCGGGCAGAGGATACGTGCCTTCCTGCTCCAACGGGTTCTGCGTCGCCAGCACGTGAAATGGTTTGGGCAGGTCGTAGCGCTGACCCGCAACCGTGACATAGCGCTCTTGCATCGACTGCAGCAGCGCGGACTGCGTGCGCGGACTCGCGCGGTTGATTTCGTCCGCCATCAGCAATTGGCAAAACACCGGACCTTTGATGAAACGGAAAGCGCGACGGCCTTCGTCGGATTCCTCGAGCACTTCGGAACCGACGATGTCGGCGGGCATCAAGTCGGGAGTGAACTGGATGCGCTTGGTGTCCATGCCGAGCACGGTGCCGAACGTATCGACAAGGCGCGTTTTGGCGAGACCGGGCACGCCGATCAAGAGACCATTGCCGCCCGCGAGAAGCGTGATCAGGACCTGGTCGACCACCGTCTTCTGGCCGAAAATGAAACCGGAAATTGCTTCGCGTGCCTTGCCAAAGCGATCGCCCAACTCTTCCGTCAGGGCTTCGGCTTGGGCGACATCCATGTTGTTGGTGTTGATGCTCATGATGCGCTCGGCTTCTGTGGTCATTTGCAATGGGTTCCGTTGAGTTAAGTGTTCGCGTTTTTAAGGCCTTTATGGCACTGCAATCCTACCCGCTATAGAGTGCGTAAGCACGGCGCCCAAGGTTTTGGGGGCTATGCTCCATCTCCATGTTGCACCCTTGCGGCGCCCATGCAACAGCCTAGGCCAGAACCCGAGAAACCACAAAGCGCCGCCCAGCGTTCGGGCGCGTCACACGAACCTGTGAGATTCCATGCGGGAGACCGCCGCCGCTATGGTTAGCGAGAGCAAAGATCAAGAGGCACCGCGCCAAACTGCTCGACCATGGCGCGCGCACATCGAAGCGCGTCTTAATCGCAGTCCATCCGACCTCGATTTGAGGCAGACTCTGAAGCCGGCCGCCGTGCTGGTTCCCATCGTGGAACGCGACAAGCCGACACTTCTTCTTACCAAGCGCAGCGAAGCCATGCCGACGCATGCGGGACAGATTTCCTTTCCCGGCGGTCGCGTTCATTCCGCTGACCGCACGCTGGTCGCAACCGCGCTGCGCGAACTCCACGAGGAAATCGGAATCGCGCCGGATTTCGTCTCGCTCGGCGGGTTTCTCGATCCTTACGAGACCGTGAATTCAGGTTTCATGATACTGCCGGTCGTCGGCTTCGTGCGTGAAGCGTTCACGCTCAACGTGAATGCGCATGAGGTCGCTGAAGTCTTCGAAGCGCCCCTCGAATTTTTGGTCGATCCCAAAAATCGGGCGCGCGTCAGCGTAGAGCGGCAGGGAGTCATGCGCGAATTTCATACCATCTCCTTCGGACCCCACACCATCTGGGGCGCAACCGCGGAAATGATCGTCAATCTCAGCGAAAGACTCCGCGCATGATCCGGGCAATTTTTGAACGGCTGCTGTTGTTCCTGCTGCCCTTCGTGCTTTACGCGGTTTATTTGCGTTTGATGAAAAGCGACGCCGATACCCCGGCGAAGCCGCACCCTTGGACTGTTCTTTTCATCTCGGGACTGGTGCTCGTGGCCGCGAGCTTCATCTATTGGGGAATTACCGAAGGTGCCGGCCAGAAGGGCGTCTACGTTCCGCCCCATGTCGAAGACGGCCGTGTCGTGCCGGGACGCGTCGATACGGAACGGCCGAAGTGAAGCGGCTGAATTTGGCGATGCAGCCCTGGATGCGCACGCGCTCGACGCGCGCGGTGATGCGTGCGCTGACCGGCGACGGCGCCGAAGCGCGCTTCGTCGGCGGCGCGGTGAGGAACGCCCTGCTCGAGGAAAAGGTCGGCGACATCGATATTGCGACGCCTCTCGTGCCCGAAGAGGTGATCGGGCGCTTGCAGGCGGCCGGATTGGGCGCGGTTCCAACTGGCATTGCGCACGGCACAATCACCGCAATAGCCGCAGGCCGGCCCTTCGAGGTGACGACGCTTCGCCGCGATGTCGCCACTGACGGGCGGCGCGCAACCGTCGCCTATACGACCGACTGGGCCGAGGACGCGGCGCGCCGCGATTTCACAATGAATGCGCTTTACGCGGCCGAGGACGGGACGATCTTCGATTACACCGGCGGTCTCGCGGACCTTCGCGCCCGGCGCGTGCGTTTCGTCGGCGATCCCCGCACCCGCATCCGCGAAGACTATTTGCGCATACTGCGCCTTTTCCGTTTTCACGCCTGGTACGGCAGGGGTGAAATCGACCGTGAAGCCTTTGCCGCCGCGGTCGAAGAGACGGCCGGCTTGAAGAGCTTGTCCGGCGAGCGCGTGCAGAAGGAAGTGTTGCGCCTTTTGGAGGCAAAAGATCCAACGCCGACATTATGCGCGATGCAGGACGCCGGCATCCTCGCTGAAATTCTTCCCGAAAAATTGCAGCTGCCGCGGCTTGAGCGCTTAGTTGCGATCGAGGCATCCAATAAAAACGCGGCGGATGCCTTGCTCCGTCTGGCGGCGCTTTTGCCGGACGAACCGAAAATCGGCCACGCGCTTTCGGATGCACTCAAGCTTTCCAACGCCGATCGAGAGCGCCTGGTCGAAGCCTTGGAAAGCGATTGGCGCATCGCCGCTAGGCTGGTCCCGAGCGAGGCGCGAAAACTGCTCTATCGCATGGGAAAGCGCTGTTTTCGCGATCAGCTTCTCCTGCGTTGGGCGGAGGCGAACGCGAAGCCGGAAGAGCCGCGCTGGGTCGCGCTTTCAAGGCTCGTGAATTCCTGGGCGAAGCCCGAATTTCCGCTCAACGGCCGGGATGCAATGGCGGCGGGCATCGACGAAGGTCCGAAAGTCGGCGTGGTTCTTCGCACGCTCGAACAGGAATGGGTCGAAGCCGATTTTCAGGGCGATCGCCGTGCGCTGCTCAAGCGCTTGAGAGAGACGGTCAAGAAACCGCGCAAGTGAGATCATGCATTTCAAGCTTCTGGATTCTTTCACGCTTCCCGGCGATCCGACGAAACCCAACGAGGACAGTTTCGTCTTTGGTCCGCGTTTCGCTTGCGTTTTCGACGGCGCCACCGTTTTGAGCGAGCATTTGATGCCCGGGCGAAGCGATGCGCAGTGGATTGCGCAATTCGGCGCCCGGCGCCTGAAGGCCCATATTGAGGCGGGCGACGGCCTTCGCGATGGCTTGCGCGCCGCCGCGGCGGATGCCGAGAAAAGTTTCAAAGCGTTGCGCAAGCGTCCGCCCGAGGAGACTTTTGAAATTCCCTTCGCCTCCTTGATGGCGCTTTCGCTCGATGGCGACGCGCTCAAGGCGCTGTGGCTTGGCGATTGCGCGGCGCTCATCCGCACTCCCGATCGCGCAATCGCGATGCTGGGCGAGACGCTGGCAAGGCGCGGACGCGAACGTGAGCGCGCCCAGCGCATGGCGGGACCCAAAGGCGGGGCCGGGGCCTCGGTGCGGGAGAAATTTCTTCCGGCGCTGCGTGCCTCGCGCAACAAGGTCAACACGAAGGATGGCGATTGGCTGTTCGCGCCCGATCCCCGCTGCGCCGATCACGCCGACGTCGCGCGTGCCGCTGCACTTCCAGGCTCGCTTGTTCTGCTCGCCAGCGATGGCTTCCTCGCGCTGATCAGCGATTACGAGAAATATTCGCCCGATACCCTGCTGTCGGCGGCGGAGGCAGGCGGCTTGGCAGCGCTGGGCCAAGAGCTTCGCGCCGTCGAAGCTGCCGATCCGGACGGCAGAACCTATCCGCGCTTCAAGAAGAGCGACGACGCTACCGCGCTGCTGCTGTCTCTGCACGCTTGAACCGACTAGAATGCGGCGCAAAAGGGAGGACAGGATGCGCGATTGCGGAATCGGCCGGCGGACCTTTCTCAAGGCGGCCGGACTTGCGGCTCTCAGCGCTAGTGGTGTCGTTTCTTCGCGTGACGCCCGCGCCCAATTCGCCGTGCCCAATTCTTCAGGCGGCGAGCCGGCAAAGCTGCAAGCTCCGCCGGGATCATGCGACTGCCATCACCACATCTACGACGCGGTCCGCTTTCCACCGGTTTCGCCGCAGTCGCGCATGCAGGCGAACGCAAGCGTCGCCGAGTACAAACTGCTGCAGCGCCGCATCGGCACCACGCGCGATATCGTGGTCACGCCCGCGCCCTATGTTACCGACAATCGCGTGACGCTCGATGCCATTCGCCAACTCGGCGCGAACGCGCGCGGCGTTGCCGTGATCCATCCAACCATCACCGACGCCGCGCTGAAGACGCTCGCCGATGGCGGCATTCGCGGCATCCGTTTTTCGCTTGCCGATCCCACCATCGCCAATACGAGCATCGACATGATCGAAGCCCTTTCGAAGCGGGTGAACGCGCTAGGCTGGCATGTACAGATCAATATGGGACCCGATCAGATCGCGATGATGGATGCCCTGTGGAATCGGCTTCCCTCGCAGATCGTCTTCGATCACATGGGACATATTCCGCAGCCCGCCGGCATCGGCCATCCGGCCTTTGGAGTCGTCCGCCGGCTCCTCGACAAAGGCCGCACCTGGGTCAAGCTCTCGGTGACGTACGACAACACCAAGGATGGACCGCCCGGCTATGCCGACATCACGCGGGTTGCCCAGGCCTATATAAAGGCGGTGCCCGAGCGCATGGTCTGGGGCAGCAATTGGCCGCATCCCAACGAGACCAAAAAACCCGACGACGCCTTGGTCTTTGATCTCATGGCCGCTTGGGCGCCCGACGCTGCCACGCGCCGTCGTGTGCTGGTGGAAAATCCCGAAATTCTCTACGGCTTTGCCAAAGTGGGCTGACAGGCGACAGCGGGACGCTCGGCAATCGAAATTCGTTGCCCTGTGCCTGCGGCGCGACGCGTTGTATAAGGGGCGGACGGCCGGTTGGATATCTCGGCTCGATCTTAAGAAAACTCAGGGAGGGTTACGCGATGAGATCCAAATCTGCGTGGACGACAGCAGCGCTTGCAGTCATCGGCGCGTCAAGCCTTGCAGCTCCACTATGGGCGCAAGGCGGCGCTGCCGCACCCCCTTGGCGCGGCGCGGGCGCGCCGCCCTGTTACGGCGCCGACGGCGGCGCACTGCAGTGTCCCGCGTCGGCTCGCAGCGTTGCGGTCCGCGCCGGCCGCCTGTTCGACAGCAAGACCGGTCAGATGCTGACCAATCAGGTCGTGTTGTTGATGGGCGACCGCATTACCGAGGTGGGGCCCGCCGCCCAAGTGAAGATTCCGCAGGGCGCGCAAGTGATCGATCTTTCGCAGGCCACCGTGTTGCCCGGTCTGATCGACGGCCACACGCATATGTTCAACACGCCGAAGCCCGGGATGTCGCGCGAGGCTTCGACGCTGATCGCGATCCAGCATCTTCAGTCCGATTTGCGCGCTGGCTTCACCGCGATCCGCGACATGAGCACCCACGGCAACGGCTATGCCGACGTCGATATGAAGAAGGCCATCGATGCGGGCATGGTCGAGGGACCGCGCGCGCAAGTCTCGACCCGCGGCATCGTCTGGGGCGCGGACAACGCCGGTCCGGCCAATCCGCTGGCCAGCGCGGTTGTGCACAACGTCGACGAAGCGCGCGCCGCCGTGCGCGATCAGGTCGAGCATGGCGCCGATTGGATCAAGCTGTTCCCGGCTGGCGCCTACTCGTTTACTCCGACGGGCGAAGCCAAATATGTCGTGACCTATCCCATGCCAGTGCTGCAGGCGCTGATCGATGAGACCCATCGCCTTGGCAAAAAGACGGCCTGCCACGTTTATGGCGGCGAGGGCCAGAAGAACGCCATCATTGCCGGCTGTGACACCATCGAGCACGCCTTCGGCCTCACTCAAGATCAGGCCAACATGATGGTGCAGAAAAAGCTCGCCTATGACCCGACCATCGTCCGCTACACCGAGCCCTATATGGACGACAACGACAACAAGAGCACCGGCGGCAAGTATCGGATGATTCCCATCTTCTCGAAGGCGACCGCAATGGCGGCGGCCACCAAAGGCATGAAAATGATGATGGGCAGCGGCGTTGATGGGGCTACGTATCCGCATGGCACGCAGGCACTCGACTACGAAGCGCTGGTCAAGCAGGCCAAGTTGACGCCCGCGCAAGCGATCCAGGCGGGCACGATCAACAATGCCGAAGTGCTCGGCTGGCAGAACGACATTGGCTCGGTGGATAAGGGCAAATACGCCGATCTCATAGCCGTGTCGGGCAATCCGCTTGCAGACATTAC
>Ga0137361_10000421_pt1 | contig 23408 bp, 20 predicted proteins | sample Mad1_80_16metaG_FD_104923 | JGI IMG/M metagenome (GOLD analysis project Ga0137361, IMG submission 104923) | Vadose zone soil microbial communities from Angelo Coast Range Reserve, California, USA - Mad1_80_16 metaG | ecosystem: Environmental > Terrestrial > Soil > Vadose zone | place: USA... | reverse complement strand
CGTGATGATGGAGCCGCGGCCCGTGTCGTGGATGCCGTCGACCACGGCGGAGGCCACGTCGGCCGCGTCGAGACCGTACAGGGAGGCAAAGGCGCCCAGGGTCGAGCGCGCCGCCGCCTCGGCACCCGCTCCCGCCCGCCTGGCGGAGGCCAGGGGAAGGGACCCGTCGGTCTTCAGCCAGAGGAACGTGGGGACGCCGAGCCGCTCCTCGTACCGGACGGAGGTGCTGGGCTTCACCAGCGCCCGGACCGACGCGGCGAGCGGCGACGCCGCTCGCGGGGGCGCGGCGGCGAAGGCGTCGATGTCCGGGAGGTCGCGGACGGCCGCCGTCGCGGCCAGAGCGAACAGGAAGGAGGCGACCAGGAAGCCGGAGAGAACACGGGCGCGCTTGAGCATGACCAAGCTCCTCCCTGTCTTTCGTCGATTGTTGGGAAAGGGCTCTCCCACCCCTCTCCCTGCTCGATTCCCCGCGGTAACCTACTCCTGGTCCGCTCGCGGGTCAAGATCACGCCTCAATCCCGAAGCTGCCGACCCGTGAGGTGCAGGAAGACCTGCTCGAGGTTCGCCCGTTCGACCCGGAAGGCCGAGACGGGGCGAGCGGCGGCCAGGCGGTTCAGCTCGCGGAGCGGGTCGTCCGTCTCCACCCGGACCTCCTCGCCCCCCAGGTCGGCCACGAGAACCGGCCGCCCGCCGTGGGCCGCCACCAGCTCGGGGACGGTGCCCAGGGCGAGCAGCGTGCCGTGGTCCACGATCCCCACCCGGTCGCAGAGCCGCTCCGCTTCTTCCATGTAGTGGGTCGCATAGACGATGGTCTTCCCCGCCCCGCGCAGGTGCCGGACGTTCTCGAAGATCAGGTTGCGGGCCTGGGGGTCGACCCCGACCGTGGGTTCGTCGAGCAGGAGCAGCTCGGGGTCGTGGACGAGGGCGACCGCGAGGTTGAGCCGGCGCTTCATTCCTCCCGAGTAGGTCGCGACCCGGTCACGCCGCCGATCGGAGAGCCCCACGAACTCGATCGCCGCCCGCACGCGCTCGTCCAGGCGGGCGCCGGAGAGTCCGTAGACGGAGCCGAAGAAGGCGACGTTCTCCTGGCCGGTGAGGGCGTCGTAGAGGGCGAGGGCCTGGGGAGCGAGGCCGATGCGCGCGCGCACCGCGGGCTTCTGGGGCGAGCCCAGGCCCGCCACGTCGACCGTCCCCTCGTCGGGCACGAGCAGGCCGATGGCGAGCCCCACGGTGGTCGTCTTGCCCGCCCCGTTCGGCCCCAGCAGGCCGAAGATCTCGCCGCGCCGGACCGCGAGGGAGAGGCCGTCCACCGCCACGTTCGCGCCGTAGCGCTTGCGCAGCCCCTCGAGCACCAGCATCAGAAGAGGACCAGGCCCAGCAGCATCCAGGAGCCCGCGAACACCATCACGATCGCGGTGTAGCCCACGATGTCGCGGGCGCGCACCCCCACGATGGCGAGGAGGGGGAGGGCCCAGAAGGGCTGCAGCATGTCCGTGACCTCGCCGCCGTAGGCCACGGACAGGATCATCTTGCCGGGGGCGATCCCGGCCTGGATCCCGGCTTCCAGGGCCACCGGCCCCTGCACCGCCCAGTGCCCGCCTCCCGAGGGGATGAACATGTTGATCACGCAGGCGGCCAGGAACGAGGAGAGGGGGACGGTGGAGGGCGGGCCGAGGGCGGTGAGGCCGTTCGCGAACTGCCGCACCAGCCCCGAGCCCTCCATCATGGCCATGATCCCGGCGTAGAGCGGGAACTGCAGGATGATCCCGCCGCAGGCCCCCGCCCCGTCCTCGACCGCCATCAAGTACGAGCGCGGAGAGCCGTGGAGCAGGAGGCCGAGGCCCACCATGCCGGCGATGATGGCCTTGAGGTCCAGGCTGGCCGCGCCCACGAGTACTAAGTGCCGGACCAGGACGAGCAGGAGGGGAACGCCGAGGAGCGCGGCCATGAGCGGCGAGCGGTCCAGGCGGTCGGGAAGGGTCTCGGGGGGGCCCGGGTCCACCGTGCTCGCCGCGGGGGAGGCCGGCCGAAACACCTCGATCGGCAGCAGGTCCTCCTCGCGCTTCGGCGCCAGGAGGCCCATGAGGGCCGGGATGCCGGCCAGCAGGCCGAGGGTCACGAACACGTTCAGGCCGGAGAACGTGGTCTCGGTGAGGGGCACGCCGTGGCCGCCCAGGCGCTCCACGTAGGCGGCGGGGAGGACCTTCGCGGCCTCGACCGGGCTCGTCATGGTGAGGGTGGCCGAGCCCGAGAAGCCCCCGTGCCACACGAGCAAACCCATGTAGCCGGCCGCGCAGAGCAGCGGGTAGTGGGCGCGGATCCCGCGGCGGGCCAGCGAGCGCCCCGTCTCGCGCGCCAGGAGCGCTCCCGTGATCAGGCAGAGGCCCCAGTTGAAGACCGAGGTGAAGCAGGCCACGAAGCTCACCATCACGGCCGCCTGCCGGGTGCTCTGCGGCCAGTCGGCGAGACGCGCGATCGCCCGGGCCGCGGGCCGGCTGGCCGCCAGGGCGTGCCCCGAGACCAGGATCAGGCACATCTGCATGCCGAAATCGAGGAGCTTCCAGAGGCCGGCGTTGCTGCGCCACGCGTCGAACAGGGCGACGAAGGCGGGCTGCCCCGCCGCGCGGGGGACCTCGCCGAATCCGAGGGCCAGGACCGCGGTGAGCAGGGTGAGGAGGATGGCGAGGACGAAGGGGTCGGGGGCGGTCCGGCGGAAGACCCGGCTGATGAGGAGGCCGAGGCGGCTGATCATGCCTCGGCGAGGCCGTCCATGAACCCCGCCTGCACCGCCGCGAACCGCGCGAAGCCCGCGAGCATGAAGCGCTTCACCTCCGCGGGACCTTCGGCCCCCGCGTAGAAGCGCAGCGCGCTGTTCACCCCGCGGAGCGCGGCGTCGAAGTGCTCGGCCTCGACCCCGGTGTGGATGTGGATCCAGTAGTACGCGTCGTGCTTCTCGCCCAGGATCTCGATCTTCATGGCCTTGAGGGCGTCCCCTGGCGGGCCGCGATCTCCTCCGCGAGGTTCGCGAGCCCGGGGCCGAATGCGGAGTTGAACTGGACGTAGCGGGCGAGCACCGACAGGAAGCGGCCGGCCTCCTCCGCCCCCTCGAAGGCGGCGCGCAGGGCCTCGTTGCCGTGGTGGGCCGCCAGGACCGGTTCCAGGTCTTCTCGTGCGATGCGAGGGCGTGTCGTCATCCGCGTGTCCGGGAGAATGCGAGATTGTAGCCGATCCGTGGGGGCGGGGCAGATCGCGGTCGAAGAGTGATCCAGGCCATTGCCCTGGCCCACGCCCACGGGCATGATGGGGGGCGCTCAGCGGTGCCCAACCTCAGGCGTTAGGGTGCGTGGGCGACGGGGTGCGGAGCCGTTCTCGCAGTAGCATTCCCCTCCCCCTCCGTGGGGAGGGATAGGGTGGGGGGTCGACAATGAAGAAGCTCCTGTTGGCCGGTGGGGTGGTGATCGTCCTGGTGCTCCTGCTTGGGTTCGGCACCGCCGCCTACCTTCTCCGATCGCTCAACACCCCCGAGTTCAAGAAGACGCTGCTCGAGCACGCGAAGGCCACGGTGGGGGCCGAGGTGCAGGTGAAGGAGATGGACATCGCGGTCCTCTCCGGGCTGACCCTGAAGGGCGTCACCATCGCGAACCCCGCGCCCTTCCCGGGCAACCTCCTGGCCGCCGACGCCTTCGTGCTGCGCTATCGCCTGCGCCCGCTCCTCTCCGGCCGGCTCGAGGTGGAGCGGCTCGCCCTCGAGAGGCCGGTCATCACCCTGGCCATGGATTCGAGGGGCGCTTTCAACTACGAGAAGCTGGGCGGGGGCGCCAAGGCTGCGCCTCCCAAGGGCTCCACCGCGGGCGGGCCCGCCGCCTCGCCGATCGAGCTCGTCCTCAAGAAGCTGGCGGTGGACAACGCCGAGATCCTCATGCAGGACGCGACGAAGGCCCCGCTCATGAAGGTCCAGGACTTCGATCTCGATTCGGCCTTCAAGGTCGTGGGGGCCGCCGCCCAGGGATCGGGCACGGCCCGGATCGCCACCCTGAGCCTGGCCGACCTCATGTTCGTTCGCGGGATCTCGGCCCCCATCGAGATGTCGAAGGAGTCGGTCAAGCTGGCCCCGATCCGGGCCACCCTGGCGGGCGGCACCCTGGGCGGAGACGTGAAGGTCAACCTCAAGGACGGCTTCCGCTACGTGGCCAGCCTGGACGTCAAGGGGGCGCAGGTCCAGAAGCTGCTCGAGGAGGCGAAGTCCGCCCGGGCCGTCTCGGGGACCCTCCTGGCCCAGGCCAGCGTCGAGGGCTCGGGCGGCCTGCCCACCATGAAGGGCAAGGGGCGGGCCGAGATCGCCGACTGCAAGGTCTCGAACATGCCGGTGTTCGGGGTGGTGGCCGCCGCCCTCCGGGTCCCCGCGCTCTCCAGTCCGAGCTTCGACCAGTGCCTGGTGGAGTTCACCCTGGGCGCGAGCCGGCTCCAGATGACGGTGATCAGCCTCAAAGGCAAGCAGATGCAGCTCACCGGCAGGGGCACGACCGACCTCGACACCTATTCCCTGGACTACGACCTGAACCTGGCCCTGGGGACGGAGACCCTCGACAAGGTCCCGGTGCGCGAGCTGAAGGCCGCCTTCAAGGACCGCGGCGACGGCTTCTCCGCCATGGACTTCAAGGTGACGGGCACCTCGACGGCTCCCCAGACCGACCTCGCGTCCCGGGTGGGCAAGGCCGCCGCCACCGAGGCCGCGACCGCGGGCCTCAAGAAGCTGTTCGGGAAGAAGAAGCAGAACTAGGCTGGGGGGCGACCGGCGCGCAGGTACTTGTCCAGGAACTCCAGGATCTGGCGGTAGCCCGAGATCTGGTTCGCGCGCTTGGCGAAGCCGTGGCCCTCGTCCGGGAACACCACGTACTCCACCGCGACCCCGTTCTTCTTGACCGCGGCCACGATGTCGTCGGACTCGGGCTTGATCACCCGCGGGTCGTTCGCTCCCTGCAGGACGATGAGCGGCTTCTTGATCCTGTCCGCGTGGAAGAGCGGCGAGACCTCGCGCAGCATGTCCTTCTGCCGGACGGGATCGCCCAGCTCCTTGTAGAGGGCCTGGCGCTGGGCCTCCCACCAGGCGGGGATGCCTTCGAGGGTACGGATCCAGTTGGAGACCCCGAAGATGTCGACCCCCACCGCGAAGACGTCGGGCTGGAAGGCGAGGGCGGCCAGGACCATGTACCCGCCATAGCTCCCCCCGATGATCCCGATCCGGTCCTTGTCCACGTAAGGCAGGGAGGCCAGGTACTTCTTCGCCTCCACGCAGTCCCAGAGCGGCTCCCTCCCGTGCTTCTGGTCGTCGGCCACGTAGAAGCTCTGGCCGTAGCCCGAGCTGCCGCGGTTGTTGATCCCCAGGACCACGTACCCGTGGTTGACCAGGTACTGGATGAGCGCGCTGTATCCCTTGCGGGTCTGGCCGCCGGGGCCGCCGTGCACCCAGACGAGGGCCGGGGCCTTCGCGGCGGCGCTCGCCTGGTGCGGCTTCCAGAGCACGTTCGGGATCACGGTCGCATCGAAGGACTTGAAGCGCACGACCTCGGACTCCACGAGGTCCTCGGGGTCGATCTCCTTGTTCAGGGCCTCCGTGAGCCGGCGGGGGGCGGCCTCCCCGAAAGTGTAGACGTAGAGGTTGCCGGGCGAGCGGTCCCCGTTCACGTAGAACGCCATCCGCTTCTCGCTGCGGGCGATCTTGATGGAGGTGATGTCGGCTGCGGGGAGCTGGGGTAGCGGAACGGGAGCGCCCGTCTTGGTGTCGTATACCTTGATCACCGTGCGTCCGTCGTCGTTGACCGCGCTCGCCCGGTAGCGCCCGTGGTGCGAGAAGGAGGTGGACGTGACGTCCCACTCCGCTTTCTCCACCTCCTCGTGCGTCCCGGTGGCGAGAACGTACCGGCGCACGCGCGCGAACTCGGCTCCCTCGTTGGTCAGGTAGTAGAGGGCCCGGCTCTCGGGGTCGAAGGCCTCGGGGCTGAAGTCCGCCTGCCCCTGGTGGGGCGTGATGTGCTTCGTCTCCCGCGTGCCGGCGTTCCAGAGATAGATGTCGCTGTCCGAGGTGCTGTTGGGCTTGCCGAGGGCGATCCACTGGCCGTCGTCGGAGACCGCGCCCGGGAAGTAGCCGGCCTCGTTCCGGTAGACGAGGGTCCGCTCGTAGCCCTTCGCGTCGTAGCGGTAGACGTCGAAGAAGCGGGGATCGCGCTCGTTGGTGGTCACGTAGAAGGCGTCGCCCGCCGGGGTCCAGCCCGCGAAGGTGGCCTTGAGCTTCTCCCCCGGGGTGAGGTCCTTCTCCTTCCCGTCCGTCTCCCGGACGTAGAGGTGGTTCAGCTCGTTGCCGCCCTGGTCGCGGGTGAAGAGGATGCGCTCGTCGCTCGGGAAGTAGGAGACGGCGGCGATGGCGTCGGTGGTGGAGGCCGTGAGCGGGGTGGGCGTCCCGCCCCCGACCGGCAGCACGTAGGCGTTGAAGATGCCGGTCTGGTTCGAGGAGAAGAGGACCTTGCTCTCGTCCGGGGAGAAGGAAGCGTCCCGGACCGAGGTCGTGGCCATGAACTGCTCGATCGTGTAGAGCTTCGACGGGCGAGGCGCGGCCCCCGCGAGGCCGGCGAGGAGGACGGCCCCCAGGGCGAGAAGCGGCCGGCGGGGGTGGATGGACGTGGTCATGAGCGGATCCTCCTTCGGGCGAGGCGGCGATGCTACCACGCACGGCCGGGCTTCCTTGACTTCGCCGGGGGGGATTGCTACAAGTCATGGCTCTCCCTTCTCGCCAGGAGCCCCGAGTCCGCGTCATGAGCAAGCTCAAGGAGCTGGTCAACCGGGGCGTTCGGCTGATCGTGACCGAGACGCCCGAGGGCGCCCCGGCCGCGCCGTCCTCCGAGCGCGAGCTTCCCCCCGAGGCCTTCGCGGAGGCCGAGCCCCGAGCGGTGGGCCGGTCCCAGGTCTCGGCCGACGTGGAGGACTTCTCCGCGGTCTACGCGGAGGCGGGGATCGAGCTGCCCCTCCACGGCTACGGGGTGGACAAGGTCTCGGAGATGCTGCAGAGCAAGCACCTCCAGAGCCTGGGACGCGACGTCAGGGCCACCGCGGTCCTGGCCGCCCTGGAGGCGGCCCAGGTCCCGGTCAAGGACGTGCTCCAGGACGGGGTGCTCCGGGACAAGGCGCTCGACGCCTTCGAGGCGGCCAAGCAGCGCGAGGTAGAGGAGTTGCGCGCCCAGAGCGAGCGCCGCATCCAGGCCATCAAGGACGAGATCGAGGCGTTCCTGAAGGCGAAGAACGCGGAGCTGGAATCGCTCAAGAAAACGGCGGAAGCGGCGAGCGAGGCGTTCGTGAAGCTCCAGGCCAGGAAGCGCCGCGAAGAGGAGCGGCTGTTCGAAGTCGTTTCTCACTTCGTGGCGGGAACAGAAAATCCCATCACGAGGTCCGCGGGCGGCCCCGCCCCTTCCCCGCCGCCCCCCAAGCCGGACCAGGCATGACGCCTGGCGCCGCACGGAGGTAATCGATGGCGCGCCAACTCACGCCCTTCGGCCGTATTCTGCTCGTTCTCTGCGGCCTGGCCCTGATCGGCTACGGGCTCTACAAGTACGGCGTCCTGGAGAAGCTCATCCCCGCCGCGAAGGAACGCGCCTCGGTGGTCCCGGGCAAGGCGGAGCTGCCCGAAGTGCGGGAAGCCTCCAGCGAGTTCCCGGGCACCGCCTCTCCGGTTCCGATGCCGGGCACGAGCCCCGGCTGCACGGACCACCCGGAGGTGCGCACGCTCATCTGGGCCTGGAACGCCCAGATGGGGATGATGTTCGCGAACGGCGGCGCCCAGTCCACCACGGGGGGCCTCATGTGCCAGAACGGGGTCAACCTCCGCCTCATCCGCCAGGACGACGTGAGCAAGATGCAGGAGGACCTCGTCACCTTCGCCAACGAGCTGAAGGGCGGGAACCCCCAGCCCTCGAAGGGCGCCCATTTCGTCTCGATCATGGGCGACGGCAGCGCCACCTTCCTGAAGGCGGTGAACGACACCCTCTCCCGCCTCGGCCCCGAGTATCGCGCGAAGGTGGTCGGCTCCACCGGCTACTCCCGTGGCGAGGACAAGTTCATGGGGCCGCCAGCCTGGAAGGCCGATCCCTCGGCCTCGCGAGGGGGCCTGGCCGCGGGAGTGCTCCGGGACGGGGACTGGAACATCGCCCAGAAGTGGCTGGGCGACAACGAGCTTTGCAATAACCCCGACGAGAAGACCTACGATCCGAACTGCCTGAACTGGGTGAACGCCTCCACCTACATCGACGCCTCCGAAAAATACGTGGCCAACTACTGCGAGTCGCGGCCGGTGGTTTCGAAAGGCAAGCGGACCGGGGAGACCCGGAAGGTCTGCGTGGAGGGGGTGGTGACCTGGACCCCCGGCGACGTGATCGTGGCCGAGAAGCGCGGTGGCCTCGCCTCCATCGTGTCCACCCGCGAGTACAGCTCGCAGATGCCGAACACCATCATCGGAATCGACAAGTGGATGAGGGCGAACCGCAAGACGGTCGAGGGCATGCTGGGAGCGATCTTCGCGGGAGGCGACCAGGTCAAGTCGAGTCCGGCCGCCTTCAAGCGGGCGGCCGAGATCAGCGCGGCCGTCTACTACGAGCAGGGGGCGGACGCCGCCTACTGGGCCCGCTATTTCCGGGTGGTGCGGCAGCAGGACAAGGCGGGCCAGATGGTCGAGCTGGGCGGGTCCTCCGTCAACAACCTGGCCGACAACCTGTTGCTCTTCGGCCTGGTGCCCGGCTCCGCCAACCTCTTCGCCGCCACCTACAAGGTGTTCGGCGACATCGTGGTCGCCCAGTACCCGGACCTCGTGCCGAGCTACGCGCCGGTGCGGGACGTCCTGGACACCTCCTACGTGGAGGCGATCGCCAAACGGTCCGCTCCGACGACCGCCGGGGAGCAGCCGAAGTTCGAGGCGGGCCAGCGCGTGCAGCAGGTGGTGAGCCGCCGGGCCTGGCACATCAACTTCGAGTCCGGGCAAGCCGCCTTCACGTCCCAGGCGCAGAAGGAGCTGGAGCAGCTCCTGCGCGACCTCCTGGTGGCGAGCGGCACCGCGGTCGAGGTGCACGGGCACACCGACAGCCAGGGCAACCCGCAGGCGAACATGCAGCTGTCAGAGGACCGCGCTTTCGCGGTCAAGAATTGGCTGGAGCGCCAGTCGTCGGTGAACTTCCCCTCTGGCCGCATCCGCGTCTTCGCTCACGGGCAGGAGAACCCGGTCGCCTCGAACAGCAGCCCGGAGGGACGAGCCCAGAACCGGCGCGTGGAGATCGTCCTGGGGACGACGGGCGGTTAGTCTTCCGTGGCCATGCCCTGGGCGCGCGAGATCGCCGCCGTTTTCGCCCCCAATCGGGCGGTCTCCGCGGGGGCCATGAGGGTGATCGTCGCGACCCAGGTTGCCCTAGCCCTCCTCTTCTGGTGGAGCTCGCCCCTCCCGATCCTTCCCCGGCCCGATGAGGTCTATCGGGCCCTGGGAGTTCTCTGGTTCGAACAGGGATTGGGCCGCGAGCTCTGGACGAGCGTCCTGGTCAACCTCGAGGCGCTCGCCTTCACCCTCGTCATCTCCCTCGGCCTCTCCTACCTCACCGTGTTGCCGATCTTCCGGCCGGTCGCGGCCGCCGCGTCCAAGGGCCGGTTCCTCGGCCTGATCGGCCTGACTTTCGTCTTCACCCTCCTGTTGGGTGGCGGACGGCCGCTCAAGGTCGCCCTGCTGGTCTTCGGCATGACGGTGTTCTTCGTCACTTCCATGCTCGACGTGGTGGCGGCCATCCCGAAGGAGAGCTTCGACCATGCGCGCACCCTGCGCATGGGCGAGTGGCGGACGGTCTGGGAGGTCCTGGTGCTCGGGACCGCGGAAAGGGCCATGGACGTCCTGCGCCAGAACGCGGCCATCGGCTGGATGATGCTCACCATGGTGGAGGGGATTTCGCGCTCGGAGGGCGGCGTGGGAGCCATGCTTCTCAACCAGAATCGGCACTTCCACCTCGCGGAGGTCTTCGCGATCCAGATCCTGATCCTCCTGGTGGGAGTGGCCCAGGACTATGGCCTGGGGGTGCTCCGGCGCGTCCTCTTCCCCTACGCAGACCTGGGCCTGGAGCGCCGGTGAGCTCGCCTTCGACGGAGTACTCATTCGGGGCCACCATCCTCCGCGTGCAGGGGGTGTCGCTGAGGCTCGGCGAGAACCTCATTCTCCGGGACGTCAACCTCGAGGTGAAGGACGTCCGGCGGCCGGGCCGGGTGGCCGGCCAGGTGGTGGGCCTTCTCGGGCCCTCGGGGATCGGCAAGACGCGCCTCTTCCGCATCCTGGCCGGGCTGGACGAGCCCACCTCCGGCCGGGTACTGATGGGCGAGGGGGGCGTGCCCGTGGAGCGCGGCATGGTCGGGGTGGTCGCCCAGCGCTACCCGCTCTTCGCCCACCGCACCGTCCTCGGGAACATGATGGTGGCCGCCCGGCAGGCGGGATGCACGCACGCCGAGGGAAGGGATCGTGCGTTGCGGCTCCTCAAGCGCTTCGGTCTGGAGGACCGCGCGAACCACTACCCGGCGCAGCTGTCGGGGGGCCAGCAACAACGCGTGGCCATCGCCCAGCAGTTCCTGTGCAGCGAGCACTTTCTCCTCATGGACGAGCCGTTCTCGGGCCTCGATCCCAACGCGGTGGAGGCCGTGGGCGAGTTGATCACCGAGATGGCGAACCTGGACGAGCTGAACACGATCATCGTCGTCACCCACGACATCGCGGCCGCGATCGAGGTCGCGGACACGCTCTGGCTCATGGGGCGCGACCGCGACGCGAGCGGCCGCGTGGTCCCCGGCGCGCGCATCCAGGGAACCCACAACCTGATCGAGAGGGGGCTCGCCTGGCGCAAGGGGATCACGAGCGCCCCCGAGTTCATGGAGCTCTTGCGGGAGATCCTGGCCCGCTTCCCCAAGCTCTAGAGGCGGGCGCTGAATAGATAGTGATCGCCTGCGCCTCGTGACCAGGGGGATTTCTCGAGGAGCCGCCTCAGGCGCTCGGGTCTTCCGAGAGGGCCTTGGCCGTCTTCTTCTGCCGGAGCAGCAGCTTCTCGGTGTCGGCGGCGGTCGCGGGGGGGCCACAGAGGTTGCCCTGCATGCGGTCGCACTGCCAGCGCGCGAGGAGGATGCGCTGGGCCTCCGTTTCCACCCCCTCCGCCACCACCTTGATGCGGCGGGCCTTGGCGAGGGCGATGGCGGCGGTGGCCACCGCCTCGTGATTGCGGTCGGTGGCCAGGTCGTGGACGATCGAGCCGTCGATCTTGAGGCTGTCCATCGGGTAGCGGTAGAGGTGGGTGAGCACGGAGTCGCCGGTGCCGAAGTCGTCGAGCGCGAGGCGGACCCCCAGCTCCTTGAGGGCGTTCAAGCGCTCGATGGCCAGCTCGGGATTGCGTACGAGCTCGGTCTCCGGCACCTCGAGCTCCAGGCAGCCGGGGAGGAGGCCGGTCTCGTCCAGGACGCGCCGGACGAGCTTCACCAGGGAGGGGTGCTGGAGCTGGCGCGCCGAGATGTTGACCGCGACCACCAGGCCCTCGTGCCCCGCGTCGTGCCAGGCCTTGCCCTGCAGGCAGGCGTGGCGCAGCGTCCACTGGCCGAGGGGCACCGCCAGCCCGGTGACGTCGGCGAGGGGGATGAACTCCGCGGCCGACATCAGGCGCTCGGGGTTGCGCCAGCGCAGGAGCGCCTCCACGCCCACGATCGACCCCGTCTCGCAGTCCACCACCGGCTGGTAGTAGAGGCTGAGCTCGCCCTGGACGAGGGCGCGGCGGAGCGAGCGTTCCCGGGCCAGGCGCTCCGCGGCCAAGGCGTTCGTGCGAGGAGCGTGGATCTCGTAGGTGTCGCCGCCCTTGTCCTTCGCCCGGCGCAGGGCCACGTGCGCGCTCTGGAGCAGGCCCTCGTGGTCGGGTCCGTCCTCGGGAAAGAGGGCCACCCCCATGCTCGCGGTCACCACCAGGTCGTGGCCGCCGATGCCGAAGGGGCTGCGCAGGGCGAGCCTCAGCTTGTCCGCCACCACCCCGATGTCGTCCTCGCGCTTGATGCCGGGGAGCAGGATCGTGAACTCGTCCCTCTCCATGCGGGCGATGGTGTCGGTCTGCCGCAGCGTGCTCTCCAGGGCCACCGCCACGCTCTTGAGCAGGTCGTCGGCGATCTGCCGCCCGTGCTTGTCTTCGATGACCCCGAAGTTGTCGAGCCCGAGCTGGAAGATGGCGAGCCTCTGCTTGTAGCGCTGGGCGTGGATGAGGGCCACCGAGAGGCGGTCGCCGAAGCGCCGCGGGCTCGCCACCCCGGTGAGCGGGTCGTGGTCCGAGAGGGTCCGGACCTCGTCCTCCGCCCGCTTCTTGGCCACGATCTGCTGCTCGAGGGCGCCCCGCAGCCAGGCGATCTCGGCCCGCAGCTCGTCGAGCTCGGCTTCCATGGCCGCGCGGGACACCACCTCCTCCTCGTCGGCGGACGCCTCGGCCTCGAACGACCCGGAAAGGACGACGTGGCTTTCCGGGGTGGGCTCGACGTCCTCGGTGAACTGGACGACGTCCGCCGAGGGCGACTCGCTCGGGGGCGGCGGCGCGGGCGGGGCGCTGTCCGCAGGGGTAGGGGCCGGTGTGGGCGTCGGGACGGGCGCGGGGGCGGACGCAGGCACGCTCGGCGGGCTCGAACGCGCGGTTCCGCCCTTGCCCGCCGGCTCGCGGCCCTTCGCGAGGCCCAGCAGCGAACGCCACCCGCCCTTGCGGCGCGCCATAAGCTGCTCAAGCTAAGCCCCCGTGGCCCCCCCGGTCAAGAAGGCCAAACGGTGATAGCTTAGGGCGCGCGGAGGGGATCTTTGGCCGAGGAGCCCAACTACCTGGCCCAAGCCTTCAAGAGCCAGTACAACCTGATCGGCCTCGGCACCGCCATCGGCTTCGCCGTCCTCTCGGGCAGCGCCCTCCCCCTCCTCCTGGCGGCGGGGATCCAGCTCGCCGTGCTGCCCCTCGTCGCGGGAAGCGACCGCTTCCAGCGCCTCGTGAAGGCGCGCCGGCTCGAGGAGGAGCGGGGGGAGCGGCAGGACAAGCAGCACGCCGAGGCCTCGGAGATGTTCCGGGCGCTGTCCGAGCCCGAGCGGGTGCGCTACCGCGGCCTGGAGACCCTGGCCGCGGAGATCCGCCAGAACTACAAGGGCCTCGACGCCTCCTCCCAGGCCCTCCTCGACGAGCTCGTGCAGAAGCTCGAGTTCCTGCAGGCCTTCTACCTCCGCATGCGCTATTCCGTGGCCCGCTACGAGGCCTACTTCCAGACCACCGACCCCGAGCGCCTCCGGGAGCGCCTGGCCATGCTCGAGCACGAGATGAAGGAGGGGCCGGAGCGGGTGCGCCACATCAAGGCCCAGACGCGGGAGGTGCTCCTGAAGCGCCTCGCGCGCTACGAGAAGGCCCTGGAGAACAAGCAGCTCATCGACGCCCAGACCGAGACCGTGCTCGAGGTGATGCAGCTCCTGCGCGACCAGAGCTATTCGATGAGCGATCCCCGCACGATCACCGAGCAGCTCGACGGCCTCGTCACCTCCGCCGAGGAGACCGAGCGGGGGGTGCGGGACATGGAGGACATCCTCTCCGCGGAGCAGGACCTGCTCCTGCCGGGGAGCCTGGGGGACGACATCGAGGCCGAGCTGGGCGGGTTGGGGGTGGCCCGGGAAGCCGCCCGGCAGGCGCCGCCGCCCGTCCACCTGCCCAACCCGCCCGTGGGTTCCTCTGCCTCGCCGCCGCCCCCTCGCAAGAAGCTGACGCACTGAGGAGGCCCTCATGAACGACGCGGTGCTGCGCCACCAGGTGGTGGAGCTCCTCACGGGGGCCCACGCCCACGTGCCGGTGTTGAAGGCGCTCACGGGCCTCGATCCGGAGCTCCGCGCCCGGCGGCCGGCCGAGGGGCTCCATTCCGTGTGGGAGGAGCTCGAGCACCTGCGGATCGCCCAGGAAGACATCCTGCGCTACACCCTCGATCCCGCCTGGGAGTCCCCCGACTTTCCCGGGGGCTATTGGCCGAAGGGGTTGGAGCCGACGGAAGCCCAATGGACCTCCTCGGTGGAGCGGTTCAAGGCCGACCTCGACGAGCTCTGCGCGATGGTAAAGGACCACGCCCGCGACCTGACCGCGAAGCTGCCCCACGGCGAAGGGCGGACCTACCTCCGGCAGGCCCTGCTGGTGGCCGACCACAACGCGTACCACGCGGGCCAGATCGTGCAGGCGCGGAGGCTGCTCGGGGCCTGGCGGTCCTGAGGCGCTATCGGCTCAGGAGGTGGCGGGCTGCTCGGCTCGAATCGAGCCAACGCGCGCGAGCGGCTCGGCCGCGGCCATGGGCCGGCCGAGGAGGAAGCCCTGCCCGTAGTCGATGCCGAGGTCGACGAGGGCCCGGCGCTCGCCCTCGCGCTCGATTCCCTCCGCGATGATCGTGGACCCGATCCGGTCCGAGAACGCCTTGAGGGCCCGCGCCATCTCGCGCCGGATGTAGCTCGAGTCGATGTCCTTGATCAGCTCGCGGTCGAGCTTGAGGTAGCGCGGGTTCAGGTGGGCGATCTTCTCCAGGCCGGAGTAGCCCGCCCCCACGTCGTCCACCGCGATCTGGAAGCCCAGCCGGGTGAACTCCTCCAGCGCCTCCGCGAAGAGCGCGTAGTTCTCGATCGCGTACTTCTCCGTGATCTCGAGGACCACCCGCTCGGGCCGGAGGCCGAGGTCCTCGAGCAGCCGCAGGAGCGGCGGTCCCTGGAACTCCGGGTCGTACATCGCGGAGGGGAAGACGTTGACGAAGAGGAGGACGTCCCGGGGGAGCTCCCGGGCCGCCAGGAGCGCCCGCCGCCGGCACTTCCGGTCCAACTCGAAGACGAGGTCGGACTGCGAGGCCATCTCGAAGAGGCGCAGCGGCATGTGGTAGGCGGTGCCGCTGGGACCGCGGGAGAGGGCTTCGTAGCCGAGCACCCTGCGGCCGGCCAGCTCGAACACGGGCTGGAAGAGGGTGGCCAGCTTGTCCTCGAGCAGGATCTCCTGGAGCGAGCAGCGCCGCAGGAGATCGCGCTGGCGTCGCTGCACCCGCACGCACTCCCAGGCCTCCTCGACCAGGCGCGAGACCAGCCGCTCCGGCATCACCAGCGGGTTGTCGAAGACCAGGGAGAACCCGACCGCGACCTGCCGCGGGCCCGAGATATAGGGCGAGGTCAGCCGGCTCAGCTTCTGGTTGAGGTGCTCCTCCAGCCGCTCGCCGGCCCGGCGCAGGTCCGACACCTTGAATGGACCCTCGTGGCGCTTGGGAGAGAGGAAGACGAGCAGGGCGTCGCCCCCCTTGTCATCCACCGCGAGGATGTCGGTCGCCCGGACGTCGTTCCCCCGCATCTCCAGCAGGAGGTCGCGGGCCATGCCCCGCACGTTCGTGAACGCGCCCGAGCCGTAGTGATGCTCCACCGGAGTCAGCTCGGAGATGTCGACCAGCAGGAGGCCCAGGCTCCCCTGCCGCTCCAGGATCTGCTGGAGGTCGAAGACGCGCTCGCGATAGGGGACGGGCTCGCCCGGGAAGACGCTGCGCGCTTCCTCGCTCAAGCGCGCTTCCCCGGGCCAAAGGCGTCGGTGATCGAGCGGAAGGGCGGGCTGGCCGCCCCCGCCGCGAGGCTCGCGGGGGTGGGGGCGACGGGCGTGCCCACGGGCGCGGGGACCCCGTTGCGGGCCGACTGGGCCGTCACCACCCGGTTCCGGCCCTGGCGCTTGGCCTCGTAGAGGGCCGCGTCGGCCGCCCGGAGCAGGCCGACCACGTCCGGGCCGTCGTGCGGATACTCGGCCACTCCGCCGCTGATGCTGAGGATCCCCATCGGCTGCTTCTCCGCGAACGGGAACCTGCGGTCCGCGATCGCCTGCCGGACCTTGTTGGCCGCCCCCAGCGCCTGGTCAAGGGTCGTGTTGGGCAGGATCAGGAGGAACTCCTCGCCCCCGAACCGGCCGAATATGTCGTCCTTGCGGATGGCGTCCTGGACGGCCCGCACCAGCTCCTGCAGCAGCTTGTCGCCCGGAAGGTGGCCGTTCGTGTCGTTGTAGTGCTTGAAGTGGTCGATGTCGAAGAGGAAGATCGACACCCCCGCGGGGGCGGCGCCCCTCGAGCCCGGGCCCTCGCCGGGAGTCGCGGCCGCGCGCTGGATCCAGTCCGACAGCGCGTGCTCCATGTGCCGCTTGTTGAAGGCGCGGGTGAGGCCGTCCATCTCCCCCGTGGTCCGGACCCGCGCGGACGCGGCCGCCGCGTGAAGCGCCTGGGCCGCCGTCTGGGCGATGAGCCGGAGCGCCGCCTTGCCGTCCCCCACCGCGCGACGGGGACGGGAGAGGGCGATCATGCCCAGCGTCTCGTGGTCGAAGACGAGGGGGGCGATCAGCTGGGGCTGCAGCCCGCCCAGCACGTCGGGCCCGGGCTTGATCCGCCGGCGCGCCTCGTCGCTGACCAGGTCCTCGCGGCTGGCCAGGAGCTGGGACTCCGCCACGAAGCCCAGCTCCCCCCGGTCGAGGGGAATCTCGGTGCCGACCCTGGGGACGCCGCCCTCGGGGTACGCCGCCGCCACCACGAACCGCGCATCGGTGGCCTCCTGCCCCCGGCGCACCAGGACGAGGGCCTGGGCGGGATCGAGGCTCTTCTGCAGCACGTGGAGAAGGGTCGGGGGCAGCTGTCGTTCCGCGAAGCCGCCGAAGAGGTCCCGCGCCAGGTTCGGAAACTCCTTCAGGAACTGGAGGACCGAGCGCTGGTCCTCCTCCATCTGGGCCCGGCCGCGCCGAAGCTCCCCCGCGTCGCGCTCGAGGGCGGCCGCGCGGTGGTTGGCCTCTCCGGCGGAGGTGCGGAAGCGGAGCAGGAGCGGAAGGAGCAGGGCGGTGCTCACGAGCAGGCCAAGGAGGAACGGTGTGAGCCAGGTCGCCATGACGCGATCCTTAATCTAAGCAACGACCGTGCCGAGCTTAACGTTGCGTGGATCACAACGACCCGGGCACGAAACGATCCAGCGTGTCTGGCGTCCGGACGAATACTGTCCGATTGGTGGTCAGACGAGGGCGGGCAACGGCGGCTGGGGGGCATCCTCGAAAACGGTTGAACTTTGCCACAGCATCCCCGCTGTAGACAAGCAAAATCTTCACTCGAAAGCGGCCAGCGCTCCAGGGACGGTCGCGGACGGGCGGCTCACGGCCGGGAACGAGCCGGCACCCACTGATTGAGGATCGCGGGCCCGTCGCGGCGGGAGCCCTCCGTCGCCTTCGCTTCGCCCTCCGCCGAGACGAGGACCGACCGCCCGTCGTCGCCCAGGTCCCAGAGCTCGCCGCGCAGGAAGACGTTGACCCCCGCCCGCGCCCCGGAGGAGGCGAAGCGGCCGGCCAGCGCGTAGCGCGACCACGCCCCGCCTTCCGTGAGACGGCCCACATCGGCGGGGTCCACGTCCGAGGGGGCGGGAGCGCCGTCGTAGCCGCGCCACGGCCGGTTCCAGCAGTCGTCGTCCGCCGCGTACGAGGGGACGACCAGGAGGTCGATCTTCTTCGCCCGAAGCAGGCGATACGCCTCGGGGTACCACGAGTCGGCGCAGATCAGCACGCCCAGGCGGCCGGCCGGGGTCACGAACACCGGGAGGCCCGAGAGCGGGCAGGCGACGAGGAACGCCTTCTCCTCCTCGATCGGATAGGCCTTCCTCACCAGCGCGTCCTCGACGCCTCCGTCGGGGCGGAAGACCGCCGACACGTTCTCCAGCGACCCATCGCCGGCCACCAGGCGTCCCGCCTCGACGCGCGGCGACGGCAGGACGATCGAGCCGGCTACAATCGTGATCCGCCAGCGGGCGGCGAGGCGCGCGAAGGCGTCCTGATAGGCCCCGGCCATGGTCGCGGCCTTCATCCGGAAGAGCGCGGCCCTCGCCCGGTCGCGCTCCCCGCCCGTCAGGAGCGCGCGCACGAAGGCCACGGGGTGGGTGAAGGCCACGAGACGAAGCGCCGAGTGGACGCTCCCCGAGCGGTAGACCGAGGCCTTCTCGCCCAGGGCGACCAGCCACGTCCCGAGGTACTCCGGAAAGACCGCCACCGTTTTCTCGTTCAGCAGCCCGCGCGACGCCGCCGCGGCCAGGTAGGCGTCCAGCTTGGCCTGGAAGCGCTCCTGGGAAGCGTAGTCCGGGGGGACCATGTAGGGCTGCACGGCGAGGAGGTTGCCCGCGCCCTCGTCGCGCCCCGCGAGCGTCACCTCGAGTCCCGGGTCCGGCGGGCCCTCGGACACGCTCCGCCCGCTGCGGCTCCAGACGGCGTGGGCGAGGACGAGCAGGAGACCGACCACGCCCAGACGCCGGAGCGCCTTCACGGCGCGTCGCCCGGCCGCGCTTCCGGCATCGCCACATCTTAGCGGACACGATAGACTGCCGCGCATGAAGACGTCCCTCAAGGCGGCCGTCCTCCTGATCGTCGTGGCCCTGGTGGCGATGGGCGGGGTCTTGACGTTCCGGGTGGGTCCGGTGCCCGCCCTCACCCTGAAGCCCGACGCCCCCGGCCTCGGCCGGCGCACCCCCGTCCGGGTCGCGGCTGCCGCCGACGGGCGCGGCCTGGCGCGCGTGCGCCTGGAAGTCGTTCAAGGAGACCGCGTCCATGTCGTGGCCGATAAGTCGTACGCGCCGCGGCCGGCCTGGGCCTTCTGGGGACCGCGGACCGAGCGCGCGGAGCTCCGGGCCGAGGCGGGCGCGGACAACGTCCCCGGCCTCAAGGCGGGAGACGTCGTGCTGCGCGTGGTGGCCGAGCGGGCCGGGACGTGGCTGCTCCACCCGGCGCCCGTCGTGCAGGAGCTGAAGCTGACCGTGCGCCTGTCGCCCCCGACCCTCGCGGTCGTCTCCAGCCAGCACTACGTCGCCCAGGGGGGAGCCGAGGTCGCGGTCTACCGCGTGGGCCCCACCTCGGTGCGCGACGGGGTCAGGGTCGGCGACTGGTTCTTCCCCGGCTATGCGCTGCCGGGTGGCGGGGCGCAAGACCGCTTCGCCTTCTTCGCCGTCCCCTACGACATGCCCGACGGCACCAAGGCGCGGCTCGAGGCCGAGGACGAGGTGGGGAACCTGATCGAGCTTCCCGTCGTGGACAAGTTCTTCCCCAAGCCCTTCGCCCGCGACCGCATCACCCTCGAGGAGGCGTTCATGAGCAGGGTGGTGCCGGAGATCCGCGCCGCGACCCCCGACCTCTCGGACCGCGGCAGCCTGCTCGAGAACTTCCTCGCCATCAACCGCGAGGTGCGCGCGCAGAACGCGAAGGTCCTCGCCGACCTGGCCGGGCGTTCCCAGCCTCGCTTTCTCTGGAAGGAGACCTTCCTCGCCATGCCCAGCGGCAAGGTGATGTCGTCCTTCGCCGACCGCCGCACTTACGTCTACCAGGGCAAGGAGGTGGACCAGCAGTTCCACCTCGGCTTCGACCTCGCCTCCGTGCAGAATGCGCCCGTCCCCGCCGCCAACGCCGGGGTGGTGGCCCTCGCCCGCTATTTCGGGATCTACGGCAACACGGTCGTGGTCGACCACGGCTACGGGCTCATGAGCCTCTACGCGCATCTCTCCACGGCCTCGGTCACGCCCGGGCAGGAGGTCGCGCGGGGAGAGACCCTCGGGCAGACGGGAGCCACCGGCCTCGCCGGAGGCGACCACCTGCACTTCACGATGCTGCTGCAAGGGCTGGCGGTGAGCCCCAACGAGTGGTGGGACGCCCACTGGATCGAGGACCGCCTGGTCCGGAAGCTCGGGGCGGCCCTGGCCTTCACCCCTCCCGCGGGGGAGAGCGGCAAGAGGCCCAAGGCGTCGGGGAAGAAGGCGGGCGCTCCGAAGAAGGCCCCCCCGAAGAAGGCCAAACCGAAGCGGCGCTAGGGCGCTCCCCTCAGTAGAGTCCCAGGGCGGCGATCTTCTGGTCCAGGTCGGCCAGGGCCTGCTCGATCTGCTTCCGGCGGATCTCGTTCTGGGTGACCTGCTGCTGATGGGCCAGCTCCGCGCGGGCCAGGCGCAGCGAAGTCAGCTTGCGCACCTTCTCGGGGTCCGCGGGGGCGACCCCGTGGCGCTGCTTGTCCTGCTCGCGCTCGGCCATCCATTGCTGGAAGCGATCCTCGGCATCGACGAGACCTTCACCGGCGTCACCCATCAGACCTCCTGCGGCTCCCGCGGGGAACCCATCATACCCGAAGGCCGGGGTTATGCTGGGCCTCGCATGCTCTGTCCCTCCTGCCGGGGCGAGAACGACGACGCGGCCGAGGTCTGCTTCCACTGCCGCGCGGTGCTGCTCGCGGTGACCCGCGGAGCCGTGATCGCCTCCCGCTACGTGGTCCGGAGCCCGATCGGCCGCGGCGGCATGGGCGAGGTCTACCGGGCCTACGACCGCGTGCTCGAGGAGGAGGTCGCCCTCAAGGTCCTGCGCGCGGAGGACGTGGGGGCCGAGGACTGGGCGCGCCGCTTCCGCTCCGAGATCCGCCTCGCCCGGAAGGTGACGCACGCGAACGTCTGCCGCATCCACGACTACGGCGAAGAGGGGAGCCTCCGCTGGCTGTCCATGGAGCTCGTGCTGGGCGAGAACCTCAAGCAGGCCCTGTCCCGGCGCGGGGCGCTTCCTCCCGCCGAAGCCTACGACGTGGCGATCCAGGCGGCGGAGGGTCTGACCGCGATCCACGCGGCGGGGATCGTCCACCGCGACCTGAAGACGCTCAACCTGATGGTGGACGGGGCGGGGAAGGTTCGGGTGATGGACTTCGGGATCGCCAAGCCGGCCGCCGAGGGAGCCACCGACGGCGGCGTGACCGGTTACATCCTGGGCAGCCCCGAGTACATGAGCCCCGAGCAGGCGCGCGGCCGGGCGGTCGACCTCCGCAGCGACCTGTATTCCCTCGGCATCGTGATCTACGAGCTCTTCACGGGAGCGGTCCCCTTCCGGGCGGACACCCCCGTGACCACGCTGCTCCTCCACCTCGAGACCGAGCCGCCCCTCGACCATCCCGGGCTGCCGCCCGCGCTGCGGCCCGTGCTCGCGCGGTGCCTGGCCAAGGACCCCGCGGCTCGCTTCCGATCCGCTCGCGACCTGGTGGACGCGCTCGAGGCCGCGCGCCGAGGGGAGCGGACTACGGCCAGGACGCGCGGAGGGCCGACACGGGCCCTGGTGGGCCTGGCGGCCGGTCTGTTCGTCGTGGCCGCGGTCGCGCTCGCCCTGCGGTCGCCGGCCCCGACGGCGACACCTCCCTCGGCCGAGCCACCGTCGACGACGGTGGAGACGACGCTGTCCGCTCCACCCGCGACCGCGCCGCCCGCTCCACCTCCGTCTCTCCTTCGCACCGAAAGGCACGCCAACGCGCCCGCACAGAGGGCACCCACGCCTACTCCGATGCCGACGGAGGCGCCCTCCGTGAGTCCCGCCGCGCCGCTACCCGTCGTCGTCGCCACTCCCTCCCCCACCCCCAGCCCATCGCCCGAAAAGCCCGTGGAGGGAAGCCTGCTCGTGGTCGTCACACCCTGGGCGGACGTGAGCATCGACGACGTGCCGGTCGGGCAGACCCCCCTCAAAGCCCTGCCCCTCCCGCCGGGCCCCCACTCGGTGCTCCTCACCCATCCCAACTACCAGCCCTTTCCGCGGCGTGTGACCATCCGCTCCGGGGAGACGTTCCGCCTGATCGTGGACCTGCGCAGCGATGGCGTGCGCCGGGCTCCCTGATCGGCTTTGCTGCGAGCCCGACTTGGGGCAGGCTTGTAGTCCGATGCGGATGCACCCTCCTGCCTGGCGACGGGCGGCCACCGCGGTCGCGCTCCTGGCTCTGCTGACCCCGGGACCGCTCCGCGGCCAGGCGGCCGACCCCGAGCTCGCGGCCGGCCTGCGCCAAGTGCAGGAAGGCGATTTCGAGGGCGCGGTGGTCACGCTCGACGCGGTCACGCGGAGGCTGGCCGCGGACAAGAGCCGGCGCCCCGACCTTCTCGAGGCCTACGTCAACCTCGGGGTCGCCCTCATCGCCCTCGATCAGCGCACGGCGGCCAAGGACCGCTTCCGTCTGGCCCTCGCCCTCGACCCGAAGCTCGAGCTGCCTTCCGATCGGTACTCTCCCAAGGTCCTCGGCGCCTTCGCGGAGGCGCGGCGCGACTTGACCGCCGAGGTGGCGGCGCGTGCGGCCAAGGAAAAGGCGGAGGCGAAGCCCAAGGGCGGCTCGTCGAAGCTCCCCCTCGTGCTCCTGGGCGCGGGGGGGGCGGCCGCGGGGGTCGTGGTCCTCGCGAAGGGCGGAAGCGCATCGGGAGACGGGGCGACCTTCAACGGCGCCACGTTCTCGCCGGCGGTCATCGAGTGCCCAAACGGCGATATCGGGAAGCCCTTAGCCGTTGGGATCACGATCTTCGCCGAGGGCGGGCGCAGCGCGACCACGATCACAGCGGCTTCCATCGTGCTCAAGATCGAGACCTCGCCGGATGTACCGTCGGAGATCGGTAGAGCGACCGAAGTCACCGAGGCCAGGGTCACTCCTTCGACGGTGCCCGCAGGGGCGAGCGTGACCCTGCGGGCCGACACCACGCTGCTCTGCAGCAACGCAGCCGGCGACAAATTCCGCTACAACGAGTGGTCGGGTCGCATAACGCTTAGGACCGACCATGGACCGGTGTTCGTGGAGACGGTGAACCCGTTGCACGTCGACATCCCTTAAGAAGCGACGGCCGCGCCCTAGCCCTCCTCCGACCCCTTCTTGTGCACGCCGTATTCCTCGAGACGCCGGTAGAAGGTCTCGGGGGAGATGCCGAGCAGCTCGATGGCCTTGCGCCGGTTGCCGCCCGTGTGCTCGAGGACGCTGAGAAGATGACGGCGCTCCGCCTCTTCCACCACCACGCGCAGGGGGGCCGGGCGGCCGTGGGCCAGGGCGGCGGTCGGGGACGCCCCCTGCCGCAGGTACTCCGGCAGGTCTCCCGGCCCGATCAGGTCGTGGTCCACCAGGCAGACCGTGCGCTCCACCACCTGCTGCAGCTCACGGACGTTGAACGGCCAGCGGTGGGCGCGTAGGAGGGCGAGGGCCTCCTCCGAGAAGGTCTTCTTGCCGCGGTCGTAGCGCCTCAGGAAGTGCTCCACGAGGAGCGGCACGTCGTCGGGCCGCTCGCGGAGGGGCGGGACCTGGATGACGTGACCCAGACGGGCCAGGAGGTCGCCCCGGAACCGGCCGCCCTCGACGTCCTTCTCGAGCGGCCGGTTCGTGGCCGAGACCACCAGGGTGTCCACCCGGCGGGCCGCGGTGTCGCCCACCCGGAACAGCTCGCCCGAGTCCAGGAACCGCAGGAGCTTGGTCTGGATGGCCGGCTCGACGTCGCCCACCTCGTCGAAGAACAGGACCCCCTTGTCGGCCAGCTCGAGGCGGCCCTTCTT
>Ga0137361_10000418_pt1 | contig 23523 bp, 18 predicted proteins | sample Mad1_80_16metaG_FD_104923 | JGI IMG/M metagenome (GOLD analysis project Ga0137361, IMG submission 104923) | Vadose zone soil microbial communities from Angelo Coast Range Reserve, California, USA - Mad1_80_16 metaG | ecosystem: Environmental > Terrestrial > Soil > Vadose zone | place: USA... | reverse complement strand
TCCCCTCTGTCACCCAGGTGTACTTGTCGACTTCCCCCCGCAGGAACGCGCTCCTGTTCGTCCCCTTCTCCCGGATGACCTCGGCCCGGGCCGCCAGCTCGGGGTTCCGGAGCACGAGGGCCCCCCCTTCGCCGCAGGTGACGTTCTTGGTCTCGTGGAAGCTCAGGCAGCCCGCGTCCCCGAGCGTGCCCAGGGGCCGGCCCCGGAAGGCGGCGCCCAGGCCCTGCGCGGCGTCCTCCACCACCTGGAGTCCGTGCGCGCCGGCCAGGGCGAGGAGGCGGTCCATGTCGGGCGCCACTCCCGCGTAGTGCACGGGCAGGAGCACCGCGGAGCGCGGGCCGAGACACCGCTCGACGTCCGCCGGATCCAGCCCCAGGGTATCCTCGGCGATGTCGGCAAACACCGGCCTGGCTCCCACGCGGAGAATCGCGTTCGCCGTGGAGACGAAGGTGAAGGACGGACACACCACTTCGTGCTCGCGGCCCACGCCGAGGGCCAGGAGCGCGAGCTCCAGGGCGTGCGTGCAGGAGGTGGTGAGGAGCACCCGGTGGGCGCCCAGCCGCTCCGCCAGCCGCCCCTCCACCCGCCGGCCGAACGGACCGTCACCGCCCACCCTTCCCGCCAGGGCCTCGGTGATGCGCCGCGCCTCCGCCTCGTCGAACCAGGGCGCAGAGAAGGCGACGGGGGCGGGCCGCTCTGCGGGGCGGGACACTGAGGCCATGATCAGGATAATCTTCTCCCTAATCTCCTTGGGAGTCCATTGACGACGGATCGCGAACCCACCACCTCACTCGAGCCCACCCGCGGGCAAGCCACCTGGTTGATCGTGGCCGGCCACATGCTCCCCGTCGTATGGCTCTTCGAGAGCGTGCTCTTCGGGGGGAGCACCCTGTACTTCCGCGATCTGTCGAGCCAGTACGCTCCCGACTACTCGTTCCTGCATCGCTCCCTCCAGTCCGGGGTGTGGCCACTCTGGAACCCGTTTGTCGACGGTGGCGCCCCGTGCCTGTTCGGTTACCCGGTCGATCTGGTGCTCGTGGGTCTCGGGGGTAGTCGCCTGGCCCTCGCGGTGGGGCCGCCACTGCACGTCTTCCTCGCGATGTTCGGCTGCTCGCAGCTCGCGAAGGCCCTCGGGGCTCGCGCCGTCGGCGCCTGGCTGGCCGGAGCTGTCTACGGGCTGGCCGGCTTCTCTCTCTCTTGCGTGAACCTGCTCCAGCTCCTCCAGGGCCTGGCCTGGGCGCCCTGGGTCCTCCTTGCTTTCCGTCTCTTGGTGGAGGCGCCCTCGGCGCGACGGTTGGCTGCTCTCGCCCTCGTGGCCGCGCTCCAGCTCAGCACCCTCTCGGGGGAGATCGCCTTGCAGACGGCGGTCGCCGGTCTGTTCCTCGTGCCCAAAGCGGCGGGGCCGGGGATGTGGCGCCGCCTGGCCCATCTCGTGGGGGCTGGCCTCCTCGCGGGCCTGGCCGCCGCTCCTGTCCTCTGCGGCCTGCTCACTCTTCTCTCGGGGAGCGCGCGGGCCGCGGGGTTCAGCGCGGAGAGCGCCATGGCCTACTCGGCGGGGCCACTCGTCCTCGCCGAATCCCTCCTGCCCCGGCTCTTCGGTGACGTGCATGCTTTCTCCGACCAGGGCTTCTGGGGACAACCCTACTATGCACAGGGCTATCCCTATCTCCTGAGTCTGTACGTGGGCCCGGTGGTAGTGCTGATCGCGCTGCGCGGCGGGCGGAGCCGTCTGTGGATCCTGGTCCTCCTCGGCATGCTGCTCTCGATGGGTAGCCAGGGCCCCTTCGGCCGCCTCCTGCCCCTCCTTCTGGCTCCCTTCCGCTTCCCGGTGAAGTTCTTCTTTCTCGCCGTCCTTGCGCTATCCCTACTGGCGGGCCGCGGCCTCGACCACGCGGCCCGCGGGCCGGGCCCACGCCGGCGCGCTCCCTGGTTCCTCGCCCCTGGCCTTTGTCTCCTCGTGCTCACGGGCGTGGTCGCCCTCGACTCGAAGGTGGTGGGGCGCGTGCTCGCCGGACGTGTGCCGGAGAGCGCAGCCGCCCGTGCCGCAGACGTGGCGCGGACGACGTGGCCGCCGACCTGGATGGCCACGGGCTCGCTCTGCCTGGCGGCGGGGCTGCTTCTGGTCCGGGGAGGCCGAACCGTCGGGCTGGCCGGGCTGTTCGCCGTTCTCGATCTCCTCACGGTCAACGCCACCTTGAACCCACTGACCGACGCGAGCTTCTACGCGCTGCGCCCGCAGGTGAGAGCGCTCGTCGATGTGGCGGTCCGCGAGGGCACCTATCGTTGGTTCTCTTACGGCGCCGCCAACTCGCCCGGCCTCGAGTGGCGACCGGAGGTGGCGCGAAGAGCATCAGACGTCTGGCTCTATTACGTGGACCGCCAGGCTCTCCTGCCGCGCACTCAGGCGCTCGAGGGGCTGGAGGGCATCTTCGACGTGGATCGGACCGGTTGGGCGCCCCAGGGCTCGACGCTCCCCGACCGGGAACGGCGGCCCGAGCTCTTCCCCCGCCACAGACGGAGGCTGTGGCTGGCCAACGTGCGCTGGGTGTTGTCCTTCCACTCCCTGCCCCCGGAGATGGCGAGCCTGCGTGGCGAGGCCAGTTTCCCCGAGGTCCGGCAGCCCTTGCGCCTCTACGAGCTCGCTGACCCGTTGCCGCGTGCCTTCTGGGTGCCCGCGGCGAGGGTCGTGCATGATCGAGAATCGATGCGGTCCTGGCTGGCTCGGCCCGATCTGGACCCGCGGTCCCTGGTCCTCCTCGACGCGGACGCGGGACACGCCTGTGCCCCAGGAGTGGCCGGCCCCACCGTGTCCTACCTCCCGATCGACGCCGGCACGGTCCGCTTGCGCCTCTCGGGCCCCTTGCCGGACTGTGGCTACCTGGTGGTGCTGAACTCCTACCACCCCTTCTGGACGGTTCGAAGTCCCGAGGGGCCGCTCCCCCTCCTTCGGGCTGACGGCCGGAACTGGGCCGTCCCCCTCTCCGGCCGTTCGGCGGAGGTCACTCTCGCCTACACCCCCCCCTGGCGGACGTCGGCGCTGGCGACAAGCCTCGTCGCGGTTGTGATCGCTCTCACCCTGCTCCTCCGGCCGGTCGGTTCGTGGCTTGACAGGGTTACGACCAACGCGTTAGCATCTGTCGACTAAGTAACAGAGACGCTTAGGTTTTCAAGGAGCGAATGCCCGTCAAGCTCGGCGAACTGCTGCTGAAGGAGAACATGGTCACTCCCCAGCAGCTCCAGGAAGCCCTCAGCCACCAGAAGATGAACGGGGGCAAGCTCGGCAAGGCCTTCGTATCCCTGGGATACGTCCGGGACGAGGAGATCACGAGCCTGCTGTCCCGGCAGTACGGGGTGCCCTCCATCAACCTCGACCACTTCGAGGTCGACCCCACCATCATCAAGATCATCCCCGCCGAGACCGCAAGGAAATACCAGATCCTGCCCCTCTCGCGCTCAGGGGCGACCCTCACCATCGCCATGGCGGACCCCACCAACGTCTTCGCCATGGACGACATCAAGTTCATGACCGGCTATAACGTGGAGCCGGTGGTGGCCTCCGAGACCTCGCTCGAGGAGGCGATCTAGAAGTACTACGGCTCCACCCGATCCATGGAGCTGCGGCGTGAAGGGGGCGGTGGAGGCGGCGGGGGCGGGAGCATGGGCGGCTACCCGCAGATGGGCGGCACCCCCAGCCTGAAGGAAGTGATGGAGGGGCAGAGCCTCAGCATCGACGACATGGCCTCGGTGGGCCTCTCCGAGGTCGACCTCGACGCCATGAGCGATGCCGAGGCCGACGTGGAGACGGTCAGCACCCAGGACGAGGAGATCGACCTCGGCAAGATCACGAAAGACGTCGACGCGGCCCCCGTGGTCAAGCTCACGAACGTGCTCCTCATCGACTCCCTGAAGCGCGGCGCCTCCGACATCCACATCGAGCCCTACGAGAAGGAGTTCCGGGTCCGGTTCCGCATCGACGGGATCCTCTACAACGTCATGGCCCTGCCCATGAAGCTGAAGGATCCCCTGACCTCGCGCATCAAGATCATGGCCAAGATGGACATCGCGGAGAAGCGGCTCCCCCAGGACGGCCGCATCAAGATCAAGATGAAGGTCGAGGACCGGAGCCGCGACCTCGACTTCCGGGTCTCCTGCCTGCCGACCCTCTGGGGCGAGAAGATCGTCCTGCGGCTGCTCGACCGGTCGAAGCTCATGCTGGACATGACGAAGCTGGGCTTCGAGGCGGGCTCCCTGGAGCGCTTCAAGAAAGCGATCGCCAAGCCCTACGGCATCGTCCTGGTCACGGGGCCCACCGGATCGGGGAAGACCAACACCCTCTACTCGGCCATCGCCTCCCTCAACAAGCCCGACACGAACATCATGACCGCCGAGGACCCGGTGGAGTTCCAGCTGCCGGGCATCAACCAGGTCCAGATCAAGGACCAGATCGGGCTGAACTTCGCGGCCGTGCTGCGGTCCTTCCTGCGCCAGGACCCGAACATCATCCTGGTGGGAGAGATCCGCGACTACGAGACGGCGGAGATCGCGGTCAAGGCCGCCCTGACCGGACACCTGGTGCTCTCCACCCTGCACACGAACGACGCTCCTTCCACCATCTCACGCCTCGTGAACATGGGGATCGAACCCTTCCTGGTGGGCACCGCGGTGAACCTCATCCAGGCCCAGCGCCTCATCCGGCGGGTCTGCAACAACTGCAAGCACGAGGTCACCGACATGCCGAGCAAGACCCTGATCGAGATCGGGGTAGCCCCCGAGGAGATCGGAGGCTTCAAGCTCTACAAGGGCAAGGGGTGCGGCACCTGCAACGGCACCGGCTACAAGGGCCGGGTGGGCCTCTACGAGGTCATGGAGATCTCCGAGGGGATCCGCGACCTCGTGATGGTGGGCGCGACCTCCGTGGAGCTCAAGCGGAAGGCCCTCGAGGAGGGCATGCTGACCCTGCGTCTGAGCGGTATCGAGAAGATCAAGGCGGGGATCACGACCATCGAGGAAGTGCTGCGGGAGACCGTGCTCTGAGGCGGGCTCGGAGGGTCGTCCCGGGCGGCACCATGCGGCGCTCCGGCGCCGGAACGACGGGGGGGTCATAGTGGCGGTCAGCCTTCACCAGCTTCTCAAGAGCATGACGGAGATGTCGGGAACCGACCTCCACGTCACCACCAACTCCCCGCCCCAGATCAGGGTGGACGGCAAGCTGCGGCCCCTCGACCTGCCGCCCCTGACCGCGGTCGAGACCAAGCAGCTCGCCTACAGCGTGCTGACCGACGCCCAGAAGCATCGCTTCGAGGAAACCCTGGAGCTGGACTTCAGCTTCGGGATCAAGGGCCTCGCCCGCTTCCGGGCCAACGTCTTCATGCAGCGGGGGGCGGTGGCCGCGGTCTACCGGACCATCCCCTACGAGATCCGCGGGTTCAAGGACCTCGGGCTGCCTCCGGTGATCGCCCAGATCTGCGACAAGCCGCGCGGGCTCGTGCTGGTGACGGGCCCCACCGGCTCCGGCAAGTCCACCACCCTCGCGGCCATGCTCGACAAGATCAACAGCGAGCGCCACGAGCACATGCTCACGGTCGAGGACCCGATCGAGTACCTGCACCAGCACAAGAAGTGCGTGGTGAACCAGCGCGAGGTCCACGCCGACACCCACTCCTTCTCGAACGCGCTCCGGGCGGCCCTGCGCGAGGACCCCGACGTGGTCCTGATCGGCGAGATGCGCGACCTGGAGACCATCGAGTCCGCCCTGCGCATCGCGGAGACCGGACACCTCACCTTCGCCACCCTGCACACGAACTCGGCCGCCCAGACCATCAACCGCATCGTGGACGTCTTCCCCGCCCACCAGCAGTCGCAGGTGCGGGCCCAGCTCTCGCTGGTCCTGGAGGGGATCATGTGCCAGGCCCTGCTCCCCAAGGCCAGCGGGACGGGGCGCTGCCTGGCCATGGAAATCATGTGCCCGAACCCTGCCATCCGGAACCTGATCCGGGAGGACAAGATCCACCAGATCTACTCATCCATGCAGACCGGCCAGGAGAAGTACGGCATGCAGACCTTCAACCAGTGCCTGGCCAGCCTCTACTTCGCGAAGCAGATCACCCTGCAGACCGCGCTCGGGGTCACCTCGAACCCGGAGGAGCTGCAGGACATGATCAACCGTGGCGCCGGCCTGACCACGCCCCAGGGCGCGGGCCGCCCACCCATGCGTCCGGGGGCGCGCTGAGCCCCCGCTGGTGAGCTAGGAGGAAGCAAGTGCCTGCTTACGTCTGGAAGGGCAAGACCCGGGACGGCAAGGTGGTCTCGGGGGAGCGCGTGGCCGACAACAAGGAAGCGGTCATGGCCCTGCTGCGCAGGGACCAGATCCTCGTCTCCTCGGTCAAGGAGAAGGGGAAGGAGATCGCCCTGCCCAAGCTGGGCGGCGGCGTCCCCTCCAAGGACCTGGCCATCTTCGTGCGCCAGTTCTCGGTCATGATCGACGCCGGGCTCCCCCTCGTCCAGTGCCTGGAGATCCTCGGGACCCAGCAGGAGAACAAGAACTTCGCCAAGATCCTCCAGCAGACCCGCATGGACGTGGAGGGCGGGGCCAGCCTCGCCGACGCCATGCGCAAGCACCCCAAGGCCTTCGACGACCTCTTCACGAACATGATCGCGGCCGGAGAGGCGGGTGGCATCCTCGACACCATCCTGAAGCGCCTCGCCACCTACATCGAGAAGGCGGTGAAGCTGAAGGCCCAGGTCAAGGGAGCGATGGTGTATCCGGTCGCGGTCCTCGGGATCGCCGGCATCGTCATCGCGGTCATCCTCTGGAAGGTCATCCCGACCTTCGCCTCCATGTTCGCCGGCCTCGGCGCCGAGCTGCCCCTCCCCACGCGCTTCGTGATCGCGATGTCGAACTGGTTCGTCCGGCTCCTCCCGTTCATCATCGTCTTCATCGTGGTGGGCGTGGTCCTGTTCCGGAGGTACTACGCGACCTACGGGGGCCGGCGGACGATCGACGGGATCGTGCTCAAGCTGCCCATCCTGGGCGACATCATGCGCAAGATCGCGGTGGCGCGGTTCTGCCGCACCCTCTCCACCCTCATGTCCTCGGGCGTCCCCATCCTGGACGGCCTGGAGATCACCGCGCGCACCTCGGGCAACGCGATCATCGAAGACGCGATCCTCATGGTGCGCAAGGGCGTGGAGAGCGGGCTCACGGTGGCCCAGCCCCTCAAGGAGAGCAAGGTCTTCCCCCCCATGGTGGTGCAGATGATCGGGGTAGGCGAGCAGACGGGTGCCCTCGACGCGATGCTCTCCAAGATCGCGGACTTCTACGAGGAGGAAGTGGACCAGGCGGTGGCCAACCTGCTGACCTTGATGGAGCCGGTCATGATCCTGTTCCTCGGCATCACCGTCGGCGGGATCGTCATCAGCATGTACCTGCCGCTCTTCGATCTCATCAGCAAGCTGAGCTGATCCCGGGGCGGGGCGTGCGAAGCAGCGGGCCCCCGGAAAGGACGTCGAGCGGGGGCGGAGTCATTCCCCTGACCCTCGAGCTTCGCCTCAAGAAGCTGATGCTCTTCCGGCTGGTCATGGTCACCACCCTGCTCCTCATCGCGGCCTACGTGGAGGCGGTATCGGAAACCTTGCTCGCGGTGAACCCGCTCTACTTCCTCATCGGGGCGACCTACTTCCTCACGGTGGTCTACGCCCTTGCCTTGCGCTTCCTTCCGGCCCTCGTCCCCCAGGTCTACGCCCAGGTGATCGGCGACCTGTTCGTGATCACCGGGCTCGTCTACGTGGCGGGCGGGGTCCGCGCGGGGTTCATGCTGCTCTACCCGATCCCGGTCCTCTCGGGGAGCATGCTCCTGCGCCGCCGGCACAGCCTCGCCCTGGCCGGGGTGGCGACCGTGCTGTACGCAGGGATCCTCTGGGCCGTACAGGCGAGGCTCGTGGCCGCCCAGGGCCTCTCCGAGGTGCTCTGGCTGCCTCCCAAGGTCCTCGTGTACTCGGTGTTCGTCACCGCGGTCGCCTGCGGCACGGTGGCTCTCATCGGGTCCTATTTCTCCGAAAGCCTCCGCCATGCCGGGGAGAGGCTGGAGGAAGCGGTGGAGCAGGTGGCCGACCTCCGGGAGCTGAACGAGGTCATCGTCAACAGCATCCAGAGCGGCCTTCTCACCACGGATACCGCGGGCCACATCCTCTACGTCAACCGCTTCGGGGAGTCGATCCTCGAACGGCCCGCCTCCGCGTTGCGCGGCCACAGCATCCGGGACGTCTTCGGATCGTCCCTCGAGCCGGTGGCGCTGCGGGCGCGCGCGGGGAACCGGTCCCTGGCCCGACTGGAGGTCGAGTACGCCCGTCCGGGGGGCGCCACCCTGGACCTCGGGGTCTCGGTCACGCCCCTCGCGACCGGTGACCGCCCGCGGAGCGGCTACCTCCTGGTCTTCCAGGACCTCACGGAGGTGAAGAGGCTCGAGGAGGAGGTGCGCACCCGGGAAAAGCTGGCCGCGGTGGGGGAGATGGCGGCCCAACTGGCCCACGAGATCCGCAACCCCCTGGGATCGATCAGCGGCTCGGCCCAGGTCCTCGTGGGCGAAGCCAACGTCTCCGAGGAGCACGAGCGCCTGCTGCGCATCATCACCCGGGAGTCGAAGCGGCTCAGCGACGCCCTCAACCGGTTCCTTTTCCAGGCGCGGCCCTCGGGACGGCCGAGAGGGCCCGTCGACGTCGGCCCTCTCCTGGGGGAGGCGGTCACCCTGCTCCAGAACGGGCCCGAGGTGGGGCCGCAGCACCAGGTGTCGTTCGAGGCCGACGCGGGGCCCCACCTCTGCCTGGCCGACCCCGACCAGATCACCCAGGTGTTCTGGAACCTCGTGCGCAACGGGCTGGAGGCGATGCCCGACGGGGGGCGGCTGCAGGTGAGGCTCCGCCGAGTCGGAGAGGACGTGATCCTCTCCGTTCACGATCAGGGACGGGGGATGGGGCGCGAGGAGCAGCGCCGGATGTTCGAGCCCTTCCACTCCTCGACTCCCATGGGCACCGGGCTCGGCCTCGCCATCGTCTACCGGATCGTGCGGGAGCATGGCGGGGACATCACGGTCAAGAGCGCGCCCGGCGCGGGGACCCAGGTGGAGGTGCGCCTGCCCCTCGTGCCCGTCCCCGTCGAGGCCTGAGCCGTGCGGAGGGTCCTGGTCGTCGACGACGAGCAGTCGATGCGGGAGCTCCTCGCCATCATGCTCCGCCGGGAGGGCTTCGAGGTGGTGGCGGCGGAGAGCCGGGCGGTGGCGGCGGCCGTCCTCGCCCAGGGGCCGGTGGACCTGGTGATCACCGACGTCAAGCTCCCGGACGGGGACGGCATCGAGATCCTCCGGCACGTCAAGGCGGCCTCCCCGGAGACGGTCGTGATCGTGATGACCGCCTATGGCACCACGGAGACCGCGGTGGCGGCCCTGAAGCTGGGGGCCCACGACTACGTTCTCAAGCCCTTCGACGTGGACGAGCTTCGGATCGTGGTCCGAAACTCCCTCGAGCGGCAGGACCTCCGGGAGGAGAACCTCCGGCTCAAGCGCGAGTTCGGACGCCCCCACGGCCTGGACCAGCTCGTAGGGGTCTCCCCCGCCATGGCGGCCCTCTTCGAGATGATCCGCTCCATCGCCCCCACGAGCTCGACCGTCCTCATCACCGGGGAGAGTGGGACGGGCAAGGAGCTGGTGGCCCGGGCCATCCACTCGCTCTCCCCGCGGAACGACGGTCCGTTCGTGTCCGTCAATTGCGGCGCCCTGCCCGACACCCTCCTGGAGAGCGAGCTGTTCGGGCACATGAAGGGGGCCTTCACCGACGCCCACCAGAACAAGAAGGGGCTCTTCGAGGCCGCGCACCGCGGCACCCTCTTCCTCGACGAGGTGGGGGAGACCTCGCCGCCCATGCAGGTCAAGCTTCTGCGCGCGCTCCAGGAGAAGAAGATCCGGCGGGTGGGGGGCACCGAGGAGGTCGAGGTGGACGTGCGGGTCATCTCCGCCACCAACGTTCCCCTGGAATCCCTGGTCAAGGAGCGCCGCTTTCGGGAAGACCTCTTCTACCGCCTGCAGGTGATTCCCATCCACACTCCTCCGTTGCGGGAGCGGCGGGAGGACATTCCCCGGCTCGCGGAGCACTTCCTCCGGCGCTTCGCTCGTGAGATGGGGAAGAGCGTGGCCAAGGTGTCCGAGGAAGCCATGGCGGGCCTGCGGAAGTACTCCTGGCCCGGCAACGTGCGCGAGCTCGAGAACGTGATCGAGCGGGCGGTCGCCCTCGAGACCACGCAGGCCGTGTTGTCCGAGCGCCTGCCCGATTCGGTGCGATCTCGGGGATTGCCGCGGCTGCCTCCGCCCGTCGAGATCGGGCAAGGCTTCAGCCTGGACGAGCACCTCCGGAGCATCGAGAGCCATCTGCTCATGGAGGCGCTCCAGCAGGCCCAGGGCGATCGGGCGTCGGCGGCGCGGCTCCTCGGGGTGTCTCCGCGCTCCCTGCGGTACCTGATCCAGAAGCACGCCGTCCCCGCCGACAAGAATTGACGTGAGGACAACTTTTGTCGCGCAGCGCGGAAGAGACTATGGCAGTAACTTGCTTTAAATCAATAACTTGAGATCAAAGCCGTGTGGCACTCCGCTTGCTTTAGCGGAGCCCGGCCATTGCAATGGCGAAAGGAAGGTTTCACTCAATGAAGAACCAGAAGGGTTTCACCCTGATCGAGCTGCTGATCGTCGTCGCGATCATCGGCATCATCGCCGCGATCGCGATCCCCAGCCTCCTCCGCGCGCGGGTCTCCGCGAACGAGTCGGCGACGATCGGCGACATCCGCACCCTCATCTCCGCCCAGGCGGCGTTCCAGTCAGCCAACGGCGGTTTCTACACCCAGAGCTGGCCGTGCCTGGTGCAGCCGAACAACGGCACCGCCTGCATCCCCAGCTATCCGGCCAACGGGCCCACCTTTGTGGACAGCCAGCTCGCGTCGCTCCAGTCCAAGTCCGGCTATTCCCGCTCGAACGGGAGCTTCGGCCTAACCCCGGCTCCGCTCCCGGCCGTGTCCGGCAGCACCAGCGTTTCCGCCTACGTGTACAGCGCCTCCCCGGTCAACATCGGGCAGACGGGCGTCCGCGGCTTCGCGGGTGACTCGAGCGGCGTGATCTGCTTCTCCCCGACCGGCGTAGCCCCGGGCAACTCCAGCGGCCAGATCGTGATCAGCGCGACCTGCCTCGTATTGCAGTAGGGTAGTCCAGGTCTTTGCGATTCGGGGGGGAGCCGGTGCTCCCCCCCGGTTTCTAGAGGAGGGCTGGCAAATGATCAGGAAGGCCACGGTCGCGGCCAGAAGGGACGGCTTCACGCTCATCGAGCTCCTGATCGTAGTGGCCATCATCGGTATCATCGCCGCGATCGCGATCCCGAGCCTGCTCCGGGCCCGGGTCTCCGCCAACGAAGCGGCCACGATCGGCGACATCCGCACCGTGATCTCGGCCCAGGCCGCCTATCACTCGGCGAGCAGCGGCAACTACGGCCGGGCCACCTGTCTGCTCGACCCTACCGGGGCCGGATGCATCCCGAGCTATCCGACGAACGGGCCCACCTTCCTCGACTCCGCGATGAGCGCTCGCGTCCCCAAGAGCGGCTACGCCCGCTCCATGGACGAGACGGCCGTGACCCCCCTCGGGCTGAGCTGCTACGTGTACCACGCGACGCCCATCAACACGGGCCAGACGGGCGTTCGCGGATTTGCCGGGGACTGCAGCGGCGTGATCTGCTTCACGCCCAACGGGACGAACGTGCCGACCGCTGGCGGCGCCATGGTCCCCGGTTGCCAGGCCATCCAGTAGGCTGCTAGACTTCGGCGGCGATGGAGACGCCGCTCGTCCTCAAGACAGTCGGCCTTTCCAAATCCTACAAGGTCGGTCACATATGGCAGCGGTCGCGACCCGCGCTCCACGGGCTCGACCTCGAGGTGCGCCGCGGCGAGGTCTTCGGATACCTGGGGCCCAACGGGTCCGGCAAGACCACCACCCTGAAGCTCCTGATGGGCCTCCTCCATCCCGACGCGGGAGAGATCCAGGTGCTGGGCCGTCCCTGGAGCGATCCCGCCTGGCGTCATCGCGTGGGCTACCTGCCGGAGCACCCATACCTCTACGACTACCTGACGGCGCAGGAGTACCTCGACTACGTTGGCCGGCTCTTCGGGATGACCGCCCGGGATCGCGCGGAGCGGGGCCGTGCGCTCCTCGAGCGGGTGGCTCTCACCCGCGTGGCCGCGGTGCCCATGCGCCGGTTCTCGAAGGGCATGCTGCAAAGGGCCGGGATCGCCCAGGCGCTCGTCAACGATCCCGAGTTCCTGGTCCTCGACGAGCCCATGTCCGGGCTGGACCCGGTGGGGCGCCGCCTGGTCCGCGACCTCATCCTCGACCTGAAGGCGGCGGGCAAGACCGTGCTCTTCTCCACCCACATACTTCCCGACGCGGAGACGCTCTGCGACCGGGTGGCGGTCCTGCGGGGAGGTCGGCTCATGGACGTGGGGCCGCTCTCCCAGATCCTGAAGCTCGACGTGTCCCACATGGAGGTGCTGGCCGCGGGCCTGGACGCGACGAGCCTGGAGGCGCCCGGTCTGCGCCTGCGGCAGCGCCTCGGCGAGCGCTGGCGGCTCGAGGTGGAGGAGCGCTCTCTCGGCGGGGTCGTCCGTGCGGTGGAGGCGGCCGGTGGCCGGATCCTCTCCGTTCAACCCATCCGCCAGTCCCTGGAGGACTACTTCCTCAAGGAGCTGGGGGGTGAGGGGTCGGGGCCATGGGGCGGGGAAGACTGAGCCGGCTCCTCGCGGTCGCCGCCAACACCTTCCGCGAGACGGTCCGCGAGAGGGTGCTCTACAACCTCGTCTTCTTCGCGATACTCATGACCCTGTCCGGGCTGCTCCTGGGGCAGCTCTCCATCCGGCAGGACGAGAAGATCATCAAGGACGTCGGCCTCGCCGCGATGGAGTTCTTCGGAATCCTGATCGCGATCTTCATCGGGGTGGGGCTCGTGAGCAAGGAGGTCGAGCGCCGCTCCATCTACCCCCTGCTCGCCAAGCCGCTCGGACGCGGGGAGTTCTTCCTGGGGAAGTTCCTGGGGCTCTCCTTCACCCTGCTCGTCAACGTGGGCCTCATGACGGTCGGCCTCGGCTTGACCTTGCTGGCCACCGGCCGGCCCGCGGACCCGTCCCTGTTGGACGCGGTCTATCCGATCTACCTCGGCCTCCTGCTCGTGGTCGCCCTCGCCATGATGTTCTCGAGCATCACCTCCTCCGCCCTCGCCACCGTCTTCACGGTGGGAGTGGTGATCGCCGGCCGCTACTCGGACGTGATCCGGAACATGCGCGAGGTGGCGCCCGGGGCCCCCGCGTGGCTGACCCAGCTCCTCTACTACGCGCTCCCGAACTTCCGCCATTTCGACTTCAAGGACCGGGTCGCCTACGGGGACCCGGTCCCCGCCGCCGCCCTCGCCTGGGTCACCCTCTACGGCCTCTCCTACGTCGCGTTCGCCCTCGTGATCGGCCTGCTGGCCTTCCGCGCGCGGGACTTCCAATGAGGGGCGGGACCGGATCCGCGGCGGCGGCGGGGCTCCTGCTGGTGCTGGCCCCGGCCATCGCCTGGTTCCAGGCGCGAATCGACTCGGCGCTGGGTCCGTTCCGTCCGCAGGAAGAAGCCCTCTACCTGTGGTCGGGCAAGCACGTGAAGATGATCGCCCCCGGCTTCGAGGGGATCGCGGCCGACCTGTACTGGCTGCGCACGGTTCAGTACTTCGGCGGGCAGCGCACCTATTCTCGCGACAAGAACTTCGCCCTGCTCTATCCCCTGATCGACATCACCACCACCCTGGACCCGCGTCTCGAGATTGCGTATCGCTACGGAGCCATCTTCCTGTCGGAAGGGGCGCCGGTGGGCGCGGGCCGGCCTCAAGAGGGCATCGCGATCCTCGAGCGGGGCGCGCGGGCGCTTCCCGGCTCCTGGCGGCTGCGGCAGGACCTGGGCTTCTTCCACTTCATCTTCCTGAAGGACGCGGAGAAGGCCTCGGAGGTGCTCATGGAGGCCTCGAGGATCCAGGGCGCCGCCTTCTGGCTGAAGGCGATGGCGGCGGACCTGCTGGCCAAGGGCGGCGACCGCGAGAAGTCGCGGCGCATGTGGCGGCAGATGTACGAGCAGGCCGAGGAAGGCATCATGAAGGCGAATGCCCTCGACCGGCTCCAGGTCCTCGATGCCCGCGACCAGGCCGACCGCCTCGCGGCGGCGGGAGCCGAGTTCGAGCGGCGACTGGGGCGCCGGCCCGCGACCCTGGCAGAGCTTCGGGCTTCGGGGCTCGCCTCTGACCCGATCGTGGACACGACCGGCGTGCCCTTCGAGCTGGACCCATCGAGCGGACGCGTCACCATCTCGCGGCGCTCGAGCCTTTGGCGGCCGGAGTGATCCTCGGAGTCGCGGAGTGGCGTCTTTTCGATGAGGGAGGTTTGATGACACACAGCGCGGCGCACATCGTCTGTCTGGGCCTGCTGCTGGGCGCCGGGGTACGGGCACCCGCACAAGCGCCGCCGACGCCGATTCCCCCCCAGGCTCCCTCGGTGGGCGACTCGATCCCCGAGTTCGAGGCGAGGGTCGCGATCGACGGCCAGGCGCGGCGGATCGCCTTTCCCAAGGGATCTTCCACCGTCCTGCTGTTCTTTCTGAGCGGCTGTCCGACCTGCCACAAGATGCTTCCCGAGTGGAATCGCGCCTACGAGCGGCGGCCCGCCCCCCTCCAAGTCGTCGGAGTGCTCATGGACCAGGAGCCTCCCGGTTTCTTCGCCAGCACCCCGATCGCGTTTCCGGTGGTCCGTGCGCCGGGGCGCGAGTGGCTCCAATCCCTCAAGGTCAACCGAGCGCCCCTCACGGTGCGGCTCGCCCCCGGAGGCCGGATCGAAGACCTGCAGCTCGGGCTCGTGGACCCGATCCGCCTGGGGGAGCTGTTCCGGCGCTGAGCGGGGTTGCGCTTGCACCCCTCCGAGACGATCGAGGTTGCCTCGCATCCGCGGATCACTCGTTTGGAGAACGCCCCATGCTGAGGCCGCGCTGGAGCCCTTGGATCGTCGCCTATGCCGTGGCTCCGGTGGCCGGCTTCCTGCCGTTCGTCCATGGAGCGGTGACGGGAGGATGCTTCTATTTCCGTGACATATCCGCTCACTTCTTTCCGCTTCGTCGCTTCGTGATCGAAGGCCTGCGCGCCGGCGAGATCCGACAATGGAATCCCTACCTGAACGAAGGCCTGCCCGTGCTGCCCATCTCCTATCCCTTCGATCTGCTACAAGCGCTGGTGCCGGACGAATGGGGATTCTCCCTGCTCCTCGCTCTCCACGTTTCCCTCGCCGCCCTGACCTTCGTGGGCCTGGCGCGTCGGCTCGGACATGGCCCGGTGCCCGCCCTCCTCGGCGCGCTCGTGTATGCGCTCAGTGGCTTCTCCCTGTCGTCCGTCAACCTCTACATCCACGTCGAAGCCCTGGCCTGGGCTCCGATGGTGATCGGAACCGTCATCGGCGCGAGTACGGGGGGCGGGCGGGAGATCGCGGCCGCGGCGGTTGCGACTGCCCTATGTCTGTCGACCTTGGGGGTAGAGATCGGGGCGCAAGCGGTTGTCTGCGGCTGCCTGCTCGCGCTCTCTCGCCGAATCGGCGGCGCATTGCGGCTCGCGGGCAGCCTTCTGCTGGGCCTGGGCCTGGCGGCCTTCCCCCTGCTGGCCCTGGCGACCGTGGTCTCGGGCAGTCCCCGCGAGGGGGGCTTGCCCATCAGCGAGGCCCTCGATTACTCCGTGCATCCGGTCACTCTGTTGCAGACGGTGATCGCCGGCTTGCACGGCGATCCCATGAGCTTCGGCTTTGGCTACTGGGGCCAGCGCTTGTGGAATGGGGGCTTCCCCTACTTCATCAGCCTGTACATGGGCGGCGCCGTCCTGTGTCTCGTGGCCATCGGCGCCACGGGACGCCAGCCTCACCGGAATCGGTTGTTGCTGCTCCTCCTCGGGGGCACCGTCGTCTGTCTGGGCCGCTGGTCAGGGCTGGAGGTGGTGCTCGAGCTCCTACCCCCCCTGCGCATGTTTCGCTTTCCCGTGAAGGCGTTCTTCACCGTCCTCGTGGCTTGCTGCCTCCTGTCGTCGGCCGCGGCCCAGGAGCTGTCGACATCCACGTCGCGCCGCGCCTGGCGTGGGCTGGCGGTGGGAGCGACCCTGCTGGGCCTGAGCCTGCTCGCCCTTCCATTCCTGCTCACGCAGTTGCCGGCGCGATCCTTCGCCTGGCTGCAGGCGACCTTCTTCCTGCGCGGCTACCCTCAGGAGCTGCGAGCCCCCGCGCTCCGATCGATTGGCGCGGACGCGGCCGCGGGCGCCTTGCCGCTCCTGGCCATTGCCGGGGTGGCGGTGCTGAAGCTCCGCGAGCGGATCGCCGGCGAGTGGGCCATGGTCGCTCTGGCGGCCTTCATGGCCGCCGACCTCATTCGCGCCGGAGCCGGCCTCAATCCCACCGCCGGCCGCGCCTTCTACACGTTCTCGCCCGAGATGGCCCGCGAGGGCGAGCGGATGCGGGAATCGGGGGGCAGGGTCTTCACCTGCACGGTGCAGGCGATGCCGGCCTTTCGCGAGGCCAGCGGGCAGCGCGGGGGTCGCATCGGCCTCTGGACGTACGTCGTCACGCGAGAGTCTCTCACGCCGAACGGGAGCATGGACCTCGGGATTCCCACCGTGGGCGCCGATCCCACCGGCCTGGTCTCGACCGCGCGGGCCCTGTCCACGGAGGAAGCCATGTGCCGGGCGCCCAGCGCTCCCGCGAAGCTTCGTGCGATGGGCGTCCGCTACGTGCTCAACGTGCAGCCGCTCGAGAGCAGCGAGCTCCGTCTGACGCACGTGATATCGCCGGCGCGGACGGCTCCCTTGTCGATCTACGTCCACGAGCTCGAGAACAATCTGCCCGACCCCACGGTCTCGCTCTCCCCCGATGACCTCGATGGGGAGGGGAGATCCCACCCGCTGCCCGGTGCCGTGGCCCGGTATCTCGACGCCCGGCCGGGACGGCTGCGTCTCTCGGTAGACACGCCGCGCGACGCTTGCCTCATCGTTCGCCGCGCGAATGCGGCGGGATGGAGCGCGACCGTGAACGAGAGGGCCGCGCCCTTGCTGCCCGCCAACGGCCGTCATCAGGCGGTTCGCGTGCCGGCGGGGACGAGTGCGGTCGAGATGCGCTATCGCGCGCCCAACGGGATGCTGGGCCTGAGCCTGAGCCTCCTGAGCGGGGTCGTCGCCTCGGTCCTCAGGCTCGGCTCGTGGCCCCGGGCGAACCCCGGGGAGGAAGGCCGACGAGCGCGAGGCGTCGAGACGGGATCCCTAGGGTAGCCGATCCCACACGACCAGGGTGCGCAGGCCCAGCCACGGGGCCAGTGGCTCCAGCCGCTCGTCGAGGCGTTGCAGCCATGGGACGGCCGCCTGCGGCAGCAGCGAGCGAGGCTTGAAGCCGAGGCTCAGGAGGTAGGCGAACGCGCTGAGGGCGCGAACGCGGGGAGGCCGGAAGCCGAGGTCGCCCCACGCTCCGGCCGGGGTGTCTCGGACCAGACGCCAGACGACCGCGGCGTCCCCATCGAAAGCGTCCTTGGACGCACCGGGCGCGAGGGCGAAGGGATTCCAGGGATCGAGCCCGAGCGTGCAACCCTCCTGGTGGAAGAAGCGGTAGACGAGGTACGACAGGGGCGTCACCCACGGTTCGACGAATGCAGCGCGTCCGCCCGGGCGCAGGACTCGTCCGGCTTCCTCGAAGAAGGCAGCGGGGCGGGCCAGGTGATGGATGACGTCGAGGCCGGCCACTGCGTTGAAGCGCTCGGCGGCGAAAGGCAGGCGGAGCCCGTCGGTGACGAGGTCGTTCCACGGTGTTTCCAACAGGTCGGTGGCCAGCCAGCGCGCGTCGGGCCGAGCGGTTCGTGCGTAGCCGGAGAGGAAGCCCGGACCCGCCCCCACCTCCAGTACCCGCGCCCCCGGAGGGACCTCCGTGAGCAAGGTGTCGAACCAGGGCCGATATACCTGCGCGAGGACCGGCTTGCTCTCCCATATCCGGCGGTGCTCGTGAAGGCGCGCGCTCGACATGCTGGTCGACGAAGCCTGGGGCTAGCGGCTCAAGCTGCCGGCGGGGGCGAGGGGTATCTGTTCCACCGCTGCCGGACCGCCCCTGCTCCGCGGCTGGCCAGACGCAGAAGGGCACTTCGTCCCCGGTGGAGCGTCTCGTCGTCGACAAAGAGGATGTAGAAGCAGAGCATCTGAAGGCTGAAGTAGATGAGCTGACGGGCGATCAAGGCGGTGCCGATCTGGAAGGCGAAGCCCCAGGCCATGCCCACGGGGCGAATGCGCTTCCAGGTGAACAGGATCGGCGAGAGGATCTCGAAGGTGAGGGCGCCATATTGCATCCAACTGAAGACTCCGACCGGCAGCGTGCGCAGCATCCATGACGCCAGGTCCGTCATATACCAGCCCCGGGTCTGTGTCCAGAGGACGTGGGGGTTCAAGAGCCAATCGCCATGGGCCATCTTGCAGTACCCGGCCGTGAAGTATTGAGCCAGGACCGTGGCCTGGAGGATTCGAACCGGCCATATCGATTGCGGCTTCTCGGGCCGCGGATCGACGCTCCAGTAACTGCCCTTGGGGCCCACGGCCAGCACGGCCAGGCCGGCCATGAAGAGCCGGTTCAGGGTGAAGGCCGCCAGCGGGTCGGCGTACGTGACGTAGGTGACGAGGACCAGGCTGAGCCAGGTGACGGACCGGAGCCGCCAGCCCAGGATGAGGGCGACGACGCTCCCGAACAGGAGCCCTCCGAAGAGGGGGAGCGTCCGCGGAGCCAGGAGGGGCGCCACCGGACCGTACTCACCGGCGGCGAGGGAGGAGAGGTGGAAGCCGGTGGGCGTCAGCCACTCCGGGGCGTGGGGCCACCAGGCGGCCAGGTACACGAGCAGGGAGAAGCCGAACGCCAAACGGAAGGTATCGAGCCGGATGGGGTCCCGGGCGCCGGCAAGGGCGTCCAGGGTCCGATGGGCGTAGTCGGTGACCCGTTTCATCGTGGCTTGAAGGTCACCATGAACCAGACGCGCTGGCGATCAGGCGGGATGGCCGTCAGGGGAGGGTCGCGCCAGTGTCCCTCGGGGATGGGGTCGGCGAGGGAGATGAAGGCGCCCACCAGCCGGAAAGCGGTGACCGGGGGGCTTTGGGGGTGGAGCTCCCGGTGGCGCTTCGCCACCCAGTAGGCGAGTTCCTGAAGGGAGGGGTCGCCCAGGCCCCGTCTCATGAGCTCGTCGAAGCGCGTGCGATAGCCGAAGGCCGGCATGCGAAAGTAGTCGCTTTCCTCGAGGGTCGTCCAGTCATCCGAGCCGGTCTGGACCTGGATGTAGTGGAATGGCCAAGTCGACATTGACTCTAAGAACAGGCACGAGATGTTGGTGAGATGCACGAGCGGCGTGGGCCAGCCGGGCATGCGCTGGCTTCCGCTCAGGCCGTGGTAGGTCACGGGGAGGATCCAGATGAGTGAGAAGAAGGCGAGCCAGGCGACGTCCTTCGGCTTCGCGCGGGGTGGGGGAGTGGGCGACACCATCTGCGGAGGATCTTCAGGGCCCGATGCCGGGATTGTCAACCTCACCGCACCGAGCGCGGATGCCCCCGGGCCCCAGGGCCATCCGCCGAAGGCAACTCAGGGGATCCCAAGGCCGGCGCCGGAGTCGCGATCGTCGGACGGCTCCGCAGCGCCGCACCGACTGCCACGCGGCGGCGCGAAGCGCGCTTCGATGTCTCGCCGCACGAAGAGATTCCCCTTGGCCCTTCCGAAGAAGTAGCCGAGGAAGCAGCCGCCGGAAGGGAGGACCTGGAGGAGGATCACGGCGGGGACTCCGGCGCCTCACAGCCGGGCGATCAAGGCGAGCGCGCTCCGGATGTCCACGAGCGGCCAACCGAGGACGAGCAGTGCGCCGTGCAAGACCGCGGTTGGCTTGGTGAGAACCGCTGCGAGCAGCAGTGCCGAGCCTCCGATCGCACGGGTGGGTGTCAGGCGGTCAGCGCCTCGCTCGAGGCGACGCGGCAGCAGGGCCACCGCGGCCCACAACCACAGCGTCGTCATCAGCTCGTCCACCCGGACCAGCCGCCGAGTCCCGTCCAGACGGCGGCCAGCATCCGCGCGGCGGCCAATGGCCGGGGGAAGGCGTGAACGATCGGGGCTAGCAGGGCGGGGAAGACCGGCCCATAGGACTCGGGTAGCGGTACGACGCTCCTCTGGTAGAGGCGTGTCGGCGCTTCGAGCAGGAGCCGGGCCCAGCCGAGGAAGAGGCCCTCGTCCGGGCTCCAATCCCAGGGGTAGCGGATCAGGCCCGAGGCCCGCAGGGCATAGGCCACGATCACGAGCAGGGCGGCGGCCACGCTGAAGGCGGCCCGAGGAGCGAGAACCGCCCGGCCGGCCTGGCCAGTCCTCGTCCAGGTTCGTGAGCGGCGGCTCGCCGGCTGCGACCTTCACGTCTTGGCGGCTCGAATCAGCAGCGAACCGGCAAGCTCGCGCACGAGCGGAACGCGCTCCAGCCTCCGGCCCAGGCCGAAGACCAGGTCCACCCAGCGTGCCGGCGTCGCCGGGTGAAGGAAGTCGAAGGGGTGCACGCGCGCCCGGCGGAAGCCCGCCCACCGCAAGGCTGACCGGGCCCGGAAGCGCGAGAAAGCCATCTCGTCGGGCGACACGCCGAAGTAACGCTTGGTCAGGCCCAGATGGAACATCAGCGCCACCTGGGGGTTGAGGATGTTGGGCTCGGCGAAGACGAGCCGCCCGCCCGGCCTCAGCACGCGGTGTACCTCGAGCAGGGCCCGATCGAGGTCGAGATGGTGCAGGACGGAGCTGCCGTAGACGGCGTCGAAGCGGTCGGCCGGAAACGGCATCTGCTCCGCGTTGCCGCAGACCAGCCTCACGTTGACGCGGCTGGCCAGGCGCTGGCGAGCCTGGGCCAGGAGGTCCATCGAGAGCTCGAGGCCATGGAGGGAGGCCCCGGTCTCCGCCACCAGGTCGAGGAACAGCCCGGTCCCGCAGCCCAGCTCGAGGACCTCGAAACCCGGCCGCAGGCCCGTCAGCTCCACGAACAGGTCGGCCCGTCGGCGGGCGCGGCGCCGCCCGGAGGGGCTGTCCCAGTTCCACACGATCTCCGCCCGGTCCGCGATGGCCCGGTGGTGCTCGATCTCGCGGGCCAGCCGCCCGCCTGCCTCGGCCCCGCGCCGCCCGGTCGCCGGTTCAGACAACGTTCAGCGCGCTGGCCGCGACAGGCCCGGGCGAGGGGGAGCCGTTGGGGGCGAAGGCGAGAACCGCTCGTCCACCCGTCCGGGCGCCCGGGGCGGCGGATTTGAGCCATCGACGAAGGAGCTGGCGGCCGAGGAGGCCAGCGCTTCCTGCGAGCATCTTTCGGCCGCTCGGTGCCATCGGCGAAGTCCGGGGCACCCTACCACGCGCCTTGGCATGGTGGCAATGGGCGCGTGCCCACGCGCCCCCTCGACGCCGAGACTGCTGTGCTAGGCTCCGCCCCAGTGTCAGCCTCGCCCCCCGCCCTCGGTGCCCTCGGTCTTCACGGCCAGTGGAAGGTGCGCCCGCCCATGCTCGGGTTCCTCGGGCTCACTGCCTTGACCCTTTGGGTCTTCCACCCGATCGCCTTCGAGGGCCGGGTCCTCTACGAGCGCGACATCCACCTCGTCTGGGAGGCGTATTCGGCCGCGTTCGTGCGGGCCTGGCGGCTGGGGTCGTGGCCCCTTTGGGACGACGCTCTGGGCTTCGGCCAGTCGCTGGTCGCCAACCCCGCGGCCCAGGTCTTCTACCCGCCCACCTGGCTCGCCCTCGTGCTGCCCTTCTGGGCGCGCTGCACGATATACGTCGTGACCCACGTGCTGTGGTCCGGGGCGGGGTCCTTCGTGTTGGGACGTCGGCTCGGCCTCGCCTCCCCGGCCGCCTTCATCGCGGCGGCGCTCTGGATCGTCTCCGGCCCCTTCCTCTCCTCGGTCAGCCTCTGGCATCACTTCGCGGGGGCGGCCTGGATCCCCTGGGTGCTTCTCGGCCTCTTGGCGGTGAGGCGGAGGGAGGACGCGCGCAGCCTCGTCCTGGGCAGCCTGCCGCTGGCGGGCCAGATCCTGGCGGGATCGGCGGATCTCTGCGCGCTGACCCTGGTCCTCGGGGCGGCCCTGGTCCTCGTCACCGAAGAGGGCGGGCCACGCGGGCCTCTGCGGGCGCTTGCCTTCGTGACGGGGACCGTGCTCCTCGCGGTCGGTCTCACGGCTGCGCAGTGGTTGACCGGTCTGGAGGCCCTCCGAGGGTCGTGGCGATCCGGCCTCGCCGACCAGGTACGTACGTACTGGTCGGTGCACCCTGTCGGTCTCCTCGACCTCGTCCTTCCCGCCCAGCTCGCCTGGTGGCCGCTCCGGGCGGAGGTCCGCGCGGCGCTCTACGAGTCGCGCGAGGCCTTCCTGCCTTCGCTGTACCTGGGTCTGGCCGCCCTGCCGCTCGTCCTCGCCGGCCTTGGCCATCCGAAGCGGCGGCTGGTCCGGCTCTTCGCGGGGATCGGGGTGGCCGCCGTGCTGCTTGCGCTCGGTCGCCACGCGCCCTTCTACGGCGCGCTCACCACCCTGGTGCCGCCACTGCGGATCCTCCGCTATCCCGTGAAGGCGCTGTTTCTGGCCGCCTTCTCGTGGACCGGCCTGGGCGGTCTGGGCGCGGACGTCTGGCTCGCAGGCGGGCTCCGCAGGAGGGCGCGGTGGGCCGCGCTGTTCCTGGGGCTGGGCGCCGTGCTCGCGGTCGTGGTGGCCCTCCTGCCCTCGATCATTGCCGCGGGAGCGAGCCGCTGGCTCGAGCCCCTGCCCGAGGCGCGGAACGAGCTGACGCGCCTGCTCGTCCTACACCTCGGCCTCGCGGCCGGGGCCATGGTCCTCGCCGGTCTCGCCATGTGGAGGGACGGTCAGCGCCTGCGGCAGGCCGCGGCCGTCCTCATCGGGGGTGCCGCCGTCCTCGACTTGGCCGTTCTCCTGGCCCCGCTCAACCCCACCGCTCCGCGTTCCTTCTATGCCTACCGCCCGGCGGTGTTCCGGTCCCTCCTGGCCGGGCCGGTGGGCCGCTGCTACGTGTACAACTATGCTGCGGTCCAGGGAAAGAGTCAGCAGCATCTCGGCCGGGCGTCGGCGTGGACTCTGGGAACGGGTCTCGCTGCTCCCGCGGGGTCGCTGACCGGGGCCCTCGTGCTGCGGTCGTACATGTTCCCGGCCTCGGCCGCGACCTGGGGGCTGCGATACGGTTTCGACGTCGACATGACCGGTCTGGCGCCGCGCGGGGTGGTCGGGCTCCACCAGCTCCTCTGGGCCACGGAGGGCACGCCAGCCCAGCTGCGCCTGCTGCGGCTCGGGGGCGTGAGCCACGTGGTGACGCTGCACGACGCGCGCTCCGAAGGCCTGGAGCCCGCCGGGGAGTTCAACGAGATGCTCGCCGACCCG
>Ga0137361_10000408_pt1 | contig 23849 bp, 20 predicted proteins | sample Mad1_80_16metaG_FD_104923 | JGI IMG/M metagenome (GOLD analysis project Ga0137361, IMG submission 104923) | Vadose zone soil microbial communities from Angelo Coast Range Reserve, California, USA - Mad1_80_16 metaG | ecosystem: Environmental > Terrestrial > Soil > Vadose zone | place: USA... | reverse complement strand
GGGTCCAACTGATCTCCGGGCTCGTGGCACCAAGAACGGACCGACCTCGATGCCGGCACAGGGCGAGCCTACACCAGTTTCATGCGACGTGAGTCGTCGCAGTCGGTGGCTAACTGATCTGAGGTTTCCAACTGGACCTGGCACAAGATCGCAGCGCGGCAAGCCGTCTGAGCCTTCGCGGTCTTTGGGTGGGGGCGGATGTGTCCGCCCCCACAACACTTCCGCGTAGCCCTCAGTACAATACTCGGGATCGGTGTTCGCTCAGACCGGACGCGTCGGCCCCAGAGTTGATTTCGCCGGAGTCGTTGTCTTGGAGATGTAACCAAACCCTGCCGTCGCCGGTCAGTCCGTCTGGCGCGAAAGGGACCTCTTCGGCCCCGCGCTCGGGCGTGAGGGCACGAATCTCGTCGATGAGCGAACAGCCGCGTTCCACGACGTCGGTCGAGCCAACAGCAGTCACCATCGCTGGCTGCACACTCCTCAAGGCTCCGGTCGCGTTCACCGGCCACGAGTTCATGTGCAGGAAGGCTCTCGACGAAGAGGAAGACAGCTTGTCACTAGTTCGAACCGCAGTTCCTCAAGGAGCACGTTTCGCGCCTCCTTCGTGTAGGCTTTCAGCTACCCCTGCGAAATGTCCGTCTAGGCGCGCTCGTCGAGGCACGTTGTGACGCTGGCTGTAAACCCGGTGTGCCTTGTTTAGGGCGTTTCATGAAAACACGGCGACACCTGTCGCCGCCGCAAAACCGCTGCGAGACGTTTTGGAGTGCTGCCCCACAAGTTCCGCACCTTGCCATCGCAGATCCTCCTAACATCACGAACCTCGCCGAGCTCCGGCGCCGCTTCGGCTGAAGCCGCGGCTTAAGTCCTCCGGCCGCCCTGGAAGCGGAGCAGGATGAGGAACAAGTTGATGAAGCTTGTCAGGGGTGAGCGGTGCCGCCGGGGCATCGGCTCACCCCCCGCTAGCCATCGCGCAAGGAGATCCTCTCATCCAGGCAACTTGCCATCTGCCTGTGGTGTCCAGCTCCCCGCTGCATACTCCGCCAAGGCTTTCAAGAACACCGAGCGGAGCGTGGTCCCCTCGCTTATGGCGCGGACGCGCGCGGCCCGCTGAAGCTCGCGGGGGACGCCACGCACCAGGTAGATGCCTGTGGTCGCCATCCGCGCGAGCACAGCCGTTCCCACTTTCACTGCCCGCCGACGGACACGATGATGTGGACCGTCTCCTCGCGGTACGGCGACGGGATGTACGCGAGGCCCAGGCGGATCTCCTTCAACGTCTTCGCCTTCAGCGCCTCGGCGGGGAAGTCCACATCCAGCGACTGAGTCGCCTCCTGCCCGGGGTCGAGCCGGTCACTGTCGAACGTGGCGAACTTGAGGGTGGGCTCGGCCCGCGCTGCCTCGAGCTTGATCGGCTGCCCGTGGACATCGATGTACGTGATCGTCCCTGACACGAGACGGATGGTCTGATTCGCCGAGCTATTCTTCAGCACGACCTTCGCCGTCAGCTTCGCCGCGGAGATGACGCGGCCGGAGCCCTGTTCGACACGCTCCGTAACCTTCATCTCCGTGACCTCGCCCGTGACGATCCCAGCCTTCACCTTCATCGCGGCGGGCGTGACCGTGTATGTCTTGTCCTCGATCACCGCTGCGGTCGCTGCCGGCTGCGGTGCGGGACCGAGGGTCATCCAGACCACTACTGCCACGAGCGCTGCGCCCAGCCCCCACCCCCACCATCTATCAGCCTTCGCCTGGCCAAGACGTTCCGTGGGCCAAAACTTCCGTTGAGCGACGATCGGAATGGCCGCCCCGATGAACGCGACAACAGCGACCGCCACAATCCCTGCTCCCGTAAACATCCCGACGGTCCTGAGGACCGCGCTCCCCCCGATGCTGCCGACGAGACCGAGGATGATGTCCCGCTTGAGCCCGTAGCCTCCGCGCTTCATGACCCACCCGGCCAGCAAGCCTGCCAGTAGTCCTACGAGAACCCACGTCACGAATATGACGAAACTCATGTCTCTTCCTCCTTCGTCTGGTTACGGCTCAGCCGCATCATTTCCCCTGCACCGTTGCACGGGTGGCGCCCCATCGCCGCTTGCGCCTGTGACCCTGGCTCCGACCGCCTCGAAAGCACGAACGCCGGTCCTTCCTCACGCCACCTGGCGTCCCCGGACGTCGATCACTCTGTGCACCCGGCGGGCACACCGCGGGCACAGGCCGTCTGAGACTTGAAGGCGTCTGAGGGGCCGCCACGGCGACACACCCATGAAGGCGAGCCGGCCGAGCCGGTGCCACGCACAACGTTTGAACATCATTCACGCACCCCCACTTTGCTCCACGGGGTCCCCGACTCGAGCTTCCTCAGGTCTCGCTCAGCCCATTCTCGGCGCCCCGCGCTCCGCTGGAGGCGAACCGCCTTGGCCTGACCCTCAACGTTGGCGAGGAGGGCCGGCTGGTTATCTCGCTTCAGTCCCACTTCGATGAGGGCCCGGAGGACGATCTGGAGGCTCACCGGGAGCTTGAGCGCGGCCGTCGCCTTCCCCGCCAAGACCCGAGCCCGGTCCAGAACGTCCTGCGTGAGCATAAGAAGGACTTTCTTCTGAATCATGAAGATCACCACCTCTCGCCGGCGGCTGACTCCTGAGCGGAGGTTGTACCTGCCGGCTATTTGTTATATATTTGTTATTAGATATATAAATTATAGCGTAATACCTAGTAAGTCAAGCACAATCGCGGGGGTCCAGGCCGGAGCCCCCGGTCACGGAGGACGAGTCATCATTTCGGAATGTTCGGGGCATCGGTTGTCGTCGGAATCATGACCGGCTGGCCGGCCGAGATCGTCATGTAAGGGCGGAGCCCAGAGATGGAGCGGCAGCTTCTGAAGGGCTTCGCCGCCGAGGCTGACCGCGCTCTCGGCCTCAGGGGCCGATCCCTTCGCCAGCCCAGAGGAGACATCCACTGAGCGTTAACATCTTCTACTGCGCGCTACGGCAGTACATGACTACCAGCGGCGGATCCTCGTGGCGGACGTGCGGGCCTTGCCCGATCACCGTCCCGGTCGGCTCGTGCCTAGCCAGGTGCCGGCGATGTGGACTCCGGAGGTGGCGTGATCCAGACATTCACGCCGGCTACCGTCCTCTCCCCGGAGTGCTCCACCGCGAGGACCGGCGGCGCGTGAGCGCAGGCCGAAGAGCAAGGCGGGGCGACGGCCGCGGCACTACAAACATCGGACCGAACGACCGCCGTGACGCTTAGAAGCCCTTCCGTCTCATGCAACCGCGATATGCGGCCTGGTACGTGGCGTCCCTTGCTCCTTCCACCTTCATACCGTGGATTTGTGGATCGGACGACTCGATGACTCTGCCGGTGAAGTCGATGGGGTCCATTGTCACGGCGCCGGCACGTGCGCTATGGGCCCGGACGTAGTCGCCCCTGACCGGCGAGGCAGTTCCTGCCTTGATGGCTTCTGGCGCTTCCGCATTGCAAGCGGCGAAGTCGGCGGCGGTGGGGACCTCGCCGTCGGCCGGCCGCGTGGCGGCGAACGAGACGAAGAGGATCAGGACGAGAGCAATGCAGGTCGTCATCCAAGCGCCCTCCGCAATTACTCGCCGGTCGCCGGCGTTGGCTAGGGGCGCCTCGCACGATCTCTCATCTGGCGGTGGTGCCCAGGTTCCCGCGGCGTACTCGCGCAGGCCTTGCAGGAGCACCCGGCGCAGCGTAATCCCGTCACGCCCGGCGCGTACGCCTGCCGCCCGCTGAAGGTCACGCGGGACGTCGTTCAGAGGGTAGATGCCTGTGGTAGCTATGCGGGCCAGCACGCGACTGGGCATGGGACGGCCCTCCTTTGCGCGTTAAGGGTCAGACGGGGATGGACGTCGCGGATGATTTTGTCGTCGTTGGGAGCGTCAGACTCTGTCAGTTCAGCCGAACGCGCCGGCCATGAAGCATCTTGGCCGCGCGAGCGTCGCGCGGAGCTAGCCGCACTGGACCCCCCGACCTCACGGAGCGCCCCCAGCAGCGCCCCCCTTGGAGGGAAATCCGCCCGAACTTCATGAATGGGGACGGCCCGCGGCTCGCATTGTCTGGCCTGCTTGCCTTCCTGCAGCCAGGCGCCGATCTTCTTGGACGACCTGCCGAACTCCGGGTCCAGCTCCTCCCGCCACAGCTCCGTCGCTTGCCTCAGAGTCTGTCGGTCTTCCATTTCGTCGTTCCCCCGTCACCCGTTCAGGAACTCGGAACTCTGCCGCACATCTTCCCACCAGTACTTCAACCGCATCAGCGGTTGTGATGGTCATGATCCCGCTTGCCTACGGAGGTGGCCCCGACCACCGAGGCACTTACGTGCCTACGCGTGCGAGGGGTTAGACGATCACGAACCCCGCCAGCCCGCCGTCTGGAGCCTCAAGACGACCGACGTGGCGAACGTTTCAGAGTCTTGACTCCTCCCCCTTCTCTCGGCACCCCGGCTTCCCTCTGTCCCCTTCAGATTGCCCTTGACTTCTACCACCGAAGGAATTATATAACAAGTATAAAATATATTGTCATGTGACACGGGCGACGTTCGGATGGGCTAGCGGCCGGCCGGCACGGGACAGGAGGCGTGGTGTTCGCCAATAAGACTAGAGTTCTCTCACTCTCTCCCGGGACGTCCTGGATCGGGCTCGGCGGCGGTGGCGGTGATGACGCTCGGCTGCGCCCAGCAGCCCTCGACGACCGGAGCGGAGGTCGAGGCTCCGTCTGGGGTCACCTCCGGTATAGGCGCGGAGCCTCGACGGGTGATCGGAGAACCCAATGCACGCAATGACCGGCCTCAACGAGCTTCGCGAGCAGGGCCGGATGACCTGGACGGAAGAGGAGCACGGATGGGTGGCCGCACCAGAGGAGATTGCGAATGCCCTTGCCACTGATGGCTTCGCCGAATGCAAGCGTGAGCTGACGACGAGCCGGCGTGATAGCCGGCCGGCCGGCGGCGTGTGGCAGGGACTCAACACGCGCACCGGATCCGTGGCTTCAGCGATCTGGGTGAACCGCCTTACGTCGCCGGACGCCATCGTCTTCATCGCTATCGACGGCGAGTCGCTCACGGGCTTCGGTGTCCCGAGCGCGGACAGTGACCCGGACAGGGAGCACGGCGGTGAGGCCTAAGTCTGCGTCGACGGAGCACAACCGCCGATGGGCACGCGAACGAGCTTCACGAGGCTCGGCCTCACCGTCGACGTCCGGGCGGCGTGATGCATCTCACATTTCTTTCTAGTACGGGTGGCAGGCTAATCCGCTCGTCCTCCGGCAGACGAAGCGGACCACCGAGCCCTGGTCGTCGAACGCTGCCAGCTCAAGTACCATCTCCGCGCCCGATTCCTGATCGCACCGACTGCTGAGTTGAAGATGCGGTAACCGCAACCCCGTATCTCTCGAGTTTCAGCGTCCGACCACCGCACAACTACCGCAACCCCAGACGTCTCGCTGTAAGTAAGTGGAAACATGGTGCCCCCGGGGTGACTCGAACACCCGGCACGCAGTTTAGGAAACTGCTGCTCTATCCACCTGAGCTACGGGGGCACGCGGACTTACGAGACACTCCTGCTGGATTTTACCGCTTTGTATTGATTTTGTGCTGAACTCTTCGAGGGGCTGCCGACGGCGTGGCGCAGGCGGTCGGGACGCCGGTGGGCTTAGCGGAGCACCTAGGCTGCGTCTCTTCTCTCCCATTGCCGGCTCGCCCTCGGCGAGCTATATCGCGGGCGGCGAGCCGCGGGGAAGCTGATCCCAGTGCATCTCAGCCAGATATATCCGGGGCGCTGAGTGGCACTGGACGGAGTTACTATAGCCGCTCGCAGGTTTGTGATCGCCGGTTTGGGCCACGGGAGTCCAGTCGGACGACGAGCTCGATGCGGCCTTTGTGAGGATGGGAGCGACCATGCTGACGCCTTCACTGTACTGGCCACGGGCCACATCACCCACATTCACACACAGAAAGCATATCGCGAGCCTTGCCCTCAAGAATCGGCTCCCGGCAATAGACAAGATCCTTAAGGGCGGAAAGCCTGCCACCCTACCCGTTCAGCAAGCTTCGAGCTTTGAGCTCGTGATCAACCTCAAGACAGCAAAGGCATTGGGGCTTACGATTCCACCATCGTTGTTGGTGAGGGCTGATCAGGTGATCCGGTGAGGGACCGTCGCCGACGGCAAAACCTGGAGGGCGGGATACGCCGGAAGCCCGCGTCGCCACCGCTGGTCCCGAAGCCTAACCGTCCTCCGCGACGCCCGCCGCGTCGCCCGCCCGCGCCGCCGCAGCCCCGCTGAACTACCCGGTCATAGACCAGATCGTCCACCTCACGACGGCGAACGCCCCGGGCTCACAAATTCCGAAGCCTCTCCTCGTCCAGGCCAACTGTCTGATCATATCGGGCCGCTGGTTCGCCGCGTGATAAGGTACTGGCCGAACCTGGTTCCGTGAGCGTCCAGGTCTGGAGGCGACCATGCCCTCGGTTCGAATCTCCAGACAACTCTTTGACCCTCTCCCCGGGCGCCGGGACGGTCGGCGACCCATGCGCTTCGCGCCCCAAGCTTCAGGCCTCCGGGCCGGCGCCCCCGTTGTACATCAACAAGATCCCCTCCGGCGTCAGACCCGAAAACCAGCCGGTCCAGCAGCCATGACAGCTCGACCTCGTCATCAATCCTCCGCGGACAACATCCTCAAGAGCGCCCGGCTCGCCGACCTTCCCGTAGAGCGACCAACGCGCTTCGAGCTCGTGATCAACCTCAGGGCTGCGAAGGCCATCGGCCTCGCGATCCCGCAATCCGTCCTGTCCCGCGCGGACAGGATGATCCAATGACGACTCGCGGCGGCCTGTTTCTGAAGTACGTGGTTCTCTTCGTGATCCTGGTGAGCGGAGCGCTCGTCACGAGCGGCCTCGTCGAGATCTACTTCTCCTATCAGGAGAACAAAGCGGCGCTCGTCCGCGTCCAGCGCGAGAAGGCCGTGACCGCCGCCGCCAGGATCGAACAGTTCGTCCGAGAAGTTGAGCGACAGATCGGGTGGATCGCCAACTCGCCATGGGGCGCGCACGGCGCGACCCTGGAGCAGCGGCGCTTCGACTCGCTCCGGCTCTTGCGCCAGGTCCCGGCCATCACCGAGGTGAGTCACCTGGATCCGACCGGTCACGAGCAGCTCCGCGTCTCTCGCCTGGCGATGGACGTGGTCGGGAGCAACGCGGACTTGTCTCTCGAGCCGAAGTTTCTCGAGGCCCGGGCTCGGCGGACATACTTTAGCCCGGTCTACTTCCGCAAGGAGTCCGAGCCGTACATGACCATCGCCCTAGCCGGAAGCGGGGAGGACGTCGGCGTCACCGTGGCCGAGGTGAATCTCAAGTTCATCTGGGACGTGGTCTCCCAGATCAAGATCGGAAAGAACGGGTACGCGTATGTGGTGGATTCTCGGGGCCGGCTCATCGCGCACCCGGACATCAGCCTGGTGCTGCAGAAGACCGAACTGTCTTCCCTTCCTCAGGTCCGCGCGGCCAGTGCCGCCGCGCCGAAACGCGACGAGACGCAGGAAGAGGCCACGATCGCCAGGGACCTTCAGGGCCATCAGGTTCTCACTGCCTCCGCGCCGATCGCTCTACTGGGCTGGCTTGTCTTCGTGGACCTGCCGCTCGCAGAGGCCTATGCGCCACTCTACGCCTCCATGCTCCGAACGGGTCTCCTGCTGCTCGTGGGCCTCGGCATGTCGCTCCTCGCGAGCCTGCTGCTGGCCCGAAAAATGGTCACGCCGATCCGCGCGCTCCAGGCCGGCGCGGCCAGGATCGGCTCGGGAGCACTGGACCAGCGCATCGAGGTCAAGACCGGCGACGAGCTCGAAGCGCTCGCCGAAGAGTTCAACTGCATGGCCCGACGCCTCCAGGAATCGTATGCTGGCCTGGAGCAAAAGGTCGAGGAACGCACGCGCGACCTGACGGAGGCCCTCGAGCAGCAGACGGCGACAAGCGAGATCCTTCGCGTGATCAGCAGTTCGCCGACTGACGTGCACCCGGTGTTCGGCGCGATTGTACAGAGCGCGGTTCGCCTGTGCGATGGGGCACGTGGCAATCTCTATACATTTGATGGCGACCTCCTCCATCACGCCGCCGAGTACAATGCGATGCCCGAATCGGCTGAGCTCACGAAAGCGACGTTTCCGCGGCGTCCCGGCCGCGACCTCGCAATAGGTCGCGCGATCCTGGATCGAAGCATCGTCCACATTCCCGATGTCGAGCAGGATTCCGAGTACTTGCAAGCGTACGCTCGCGCGCGTGGAGTTCGAAGCGTCGTCGTGGTCCCGCTGCTGCGGGATGGCAGCCCAATCGGCGCGATCGCCGTCGGTCGACATGAACCCGGGCCGTTCTCCAAAGCGCAGATCGAGCTGTTCAAGACCTTCGCCGACCAAGCCGTGATCGCGATCGAGAACGTCCGCCTCTTCCAGGAGCTGCAGGAGCGAACCCGCGATCTGGCCCGCTCGGTCGAGGAGTTGCAGGCGCTCGGCGAGGTTGGCCAAGCAGTCAGCTCGACGCTCGACCTCGAGACGGTTTTGACGACGATCGTCTCCCGCGCCAACCAGCTCTCAGGCACCGATGCTGGCGCCATCTTCGAGTACGACGAGAAGACCGAGGAGTTCCATCTGCGGGCGACACGGAACCTCGACGCGAAGATCGTCGAGCTGGTTCGAGCGATGCCCCTCCGACGGGGTGAGGGTGCCGTCGGCCAGCTCGCCGATACCCGCCAGCCCCTCCAGATCCCCGACACCCTTGCGGAGGGCGCCTACCGGAGCCGGCTCCGCGACCTCCTGGCCGGCTCGGGCTACCGGGCTCTGCTGGCCGTGCCGCTGCTTCGCGAGGACCACATCATTGGTGGTCTCGCGGTCGCCCGGAAGGACCCCGGCGAATTCTCGCCAGACGTGATCGAGTTGTTGAGAACCTTCGCGACCCAGTCAGCGCTCGCTATCCAGAACGCGCGGCTGTTCCGGGAGATCGAGGACAAGAGCCGTCAGCTCGAGGTCGCCGACCGGCACAAGTCGGAGTTCCTCGCGAATATGTCCCATGAGCTCCGGACGCCGCTCAACGCCATCATCGGCTTCTCCGAGGTCCTCCTCGAGCGGATGTTCGGCGAGCTAAACGCCAAGCAGGCTGAATACCAGGAGGATATCCTCGCCTCAGGCCGTCACCTCCTCTCCCTGATCAACGATATCCTGGACCTGTCCAAGATCGAAGCCGGCCGGATGGAGCTCGAGCTGGCCGCGTTCGATCTCCCCGCCGCCCTCCAGAACGCGCTGACCCTCGTGCGGGAGCGTGCCATCCGCCACGGAATCGCCCTCGACCTGGCCGTGGACGAGCGGCTCGGCGACTTGGTCGGCGACGAGCGCAAGATCAAGCAGGTGCTGCTCAACCTGCTCTCCAACGCCGTGAAGTTCACGCCCGCCGGCGGGCGGATCGAGCTCAAGGCCGCGCTCGCCGACGGCGCGGTCGAGATCTCCATAATGGACACGGGCATCGGGATCGCGCGCGAAGACCAAGAGGCCATCTTCGAGGAGTTCCGCCAGGTCGGCGCGAAGGCCTCGCGGAAGCACGAGGGTACGGGCCTCGGGCTTACGCTCGCCAAGAAATTCGTGGAGCTGCACGGGGGACGCATGTGGGTCGAGAGCGAAGCGGGCAAGGGCTCTACGTTCAGCTTCAGGCTGCCCGTGATGGGATGACCCAGCTTCGCGATTGCCGCCGAATCTCCGTTCATCAAAAAACCCAAAAGAGAACTGAAAGGATAGTGACGGAGAGGTGGGACACCAAATGAAGAGCGATCGCGTCCGGCATTGGAACAGGCGAGAGTTCGTGCGCGGAGTGACCCTTGCGGGAACTGCAGGTCTTCTCGGCATGGCATCAAGGTCGGCCGCCGCAGACCCCCCCCCGGAAACGACGAGGCTCAGGCTCGTGAACATGACAGGCATCTGCATTGCCCCCCAGTACGTGGCTGAAACACTGCTAGAAGGCGAGGGGTTCACCGACGTTCGATACGTTAGAACGTCCTCCGGGCTTGCGACGGCGAGAGCCTTGGCCAACGGTGACGCCGATGTCACCCTGAACTTCGTCGGGCCATTCATCATTCGCGTCGACCAGGGAGATCCTATCGTCATGCTGGCGGGCGTCCACGCGGGGTGCTTCGAGCTGTTTGGAACGGATCGAGTCCGCGCCATTCGCGACCTGAAGGGGAAGACCGTGGGGGTCCAAGCGCTGGGATCGAGCCAGCACGTCTTCCTCGCGAGCATGGCGGCGTACGTGGGTCTGGATCCCCAGAAAGACATCAGCTGGGTCGAGCATCCGTCCGCCGAGTCAATTCGGCTGTTGGCGGCTGGGAAGATCGATGCGTTCCTGGCCTTTCCACCGGAGCCCCAGGAACTGCGGGCGAAGAAGATTGGCCACCTCGTGGTCAACAGCAGCGTGGATCGGCCGTGGTCAGGGTATTTCTGCTGCATCGTGGCCGGCAATCGGGAATTCGTCCGGACGCACCCGGTAGCCACGAAGCGTGCGGTGCGGGCGATCCTGAAGGCGACCGACGTGTGCGCCCTCGAGCCGGAACGGGCCGCGCGGTTCATCGTGGACAAGGGGTTCACACCGAACTACGCCTACGCCCTTCGGACAATGAAGGAGGTCCGCTATAACGTCTGGCGGGAGTACGATGCGGAAGACACGGTGCGCTTCTACGCCCTCCGACTTCACGAGGCCGGGATGATCAAAACCGGCCCACAGAAGATCGTGACCGAGGGCACCGACTGGCGCTTCCTGAATGAGCTGAAACGGGAGCTGAAGGACTAGTGTGACCGTGCGAACTGCGTGGCGCCTGATCGCTCTAATCGGTGCGGCCTGGCTCGCTCGAGCGCCCGTCCAGGCGTCCGCCGGCAGGGCGGGGCTCGCGATGATCGGGCCGGCCCCGCCGTTCATCCTGACTTCCCAAGACAATAGGCAACTCTCGTTGACGCACCTGCAGGGAAAGGTGGTCGCGGTCACCTTCATCTACACGAGCTGCCTGGACGCCTGCCCGCTCCTAGTCACCAAGCTGGCGGGGCTCCAAGCACGGCTCGGGCGGGACTTCGGTCGCCAGGTCTCTTTCGTCGCGATCACAGTGGATCCCGCGCGCGATACACCAGAGGTCCTCAGGCGCTACGCGTTGGCACATGGCGTTGATCTCAACGGCTGGGCGTTTCTGACGGGCACCCCCCTGCAGATCCGGAAAGTGGCAAGGGAATACGGAGTGTATGTCAGGAAGACGCCGCGCGGAGACGTGGATCACACGTTCCTGACCTCGCTCGTGGATCAACGCGGCATTCTCCGCGTCCAGTACCTCGCCACGCGCTTCGACCCCGACGAGCTGCTAGGAGACATCCGGGCACTCCTGCGAGAAGGGTCGCAGCAATGAGGGCGACCTGGCTCAGCCGAGCGATCGGGCGGATCCCGACGACGGTCCACACCAAGCTCCTCTGGGCCTTCCTCGCCATGGTCGTGCTGCTCGTCATCGTCGGCGCGGTCGGCCTCAGGGCGTTGAGCGCAGTCAATCGCAGCGCGGAGCGGCTCGTGATCCTCCAGCGGAAAATTGCCGCCTACCGCCAAATCCAGCACGATGCCACCACCCAGCTCTACAGCGTGGCGACGGCCCTTTTGAGTCCCAACGAACGCTCGCTCGAGGCGACCCTCCGCCAGCTCAATCAGTTCGGGTACGATCTCGACCGCATGCAGTTCGTCGCGCGCGACGAGGCGGAGTTGCTCGGCCGCGTCCGAGAGAACTACGATGAGTTCGTCCACGTCGTGACCCGCGTGATCGACGTGATCCGGCGCGGACGGGTCGCCGAGGGACGCACGCTCCAGCTCGAGCGGGTGGTGCCGCTCGCGGATCGACTGGAGCGTCTCACCAACGAGCTCGTGAACAAGGCCGAAACCGACATGGTCGAGCGTATCGAGGCGGGTCAGGCCGTATACGGCAGCTCGCGCTGGGTCGTCATTGGGTTCGCGGTCGGGAGCGTCGGCCTCGCCCTTCTCCTCGGGTATGCGATCTCCTGGTCGCTCATCGGGCCGGTCACGCTGATGGACGAGCACCTCCGCCAGATCACGTCCGGCGATTTCTCCCGGCGGATCGATATTCCGAACCAGGACGAGCTGGGGGCCCTGGCGACGAATCTGAACCGAATGAACGACGAGCTGGGCAGGCTGTACCACCAGCTCGAGGCCGCCAACCGCCACAAATCCGAGTTCCTCGCCAACATGTCCCACGAGCTGCGCACGCCGCTCAACGCCATCATCGGTTTCTCCGAGGTCCTCCTGGAGCGGATGTTCGGCGACATCAACCCCAAGCAAGCCGAGTATCTTGACGATATCCTCGCCTCCGGCCGGCACCTCCTGTCCCTCATCAACGACATCCTCGACCTCTCCAAGATCGAAGCCGGCCGCCTGGAGCTCGAGCTCGCCCCCTTCGACCTGCTCCTCACGCTCGAGAACGCCCTGACCCTGATCCGCGAACGCGCCACCCGCCACGGGATCGCCCTCGATCTCGTCGTCGACGACCGCCTCGGCCCCTCGGTCGGCGACGAGCGCAAGGTCAGGCAGATCGTCCTCAACCTCCTCTCCAACGCGGTCAAGTTCACCCCCGCCGGCGGGCGGATCGGGCTCCGAGCGACGCCGGCCGACGGCGCCGTCGAAATCTCCGTCAGCGACACCGGCATCGGCATCGCACCGGAAGACCAGGAGGCGATCTTCGAGGAGTTCCGTCAGGTCGGCGCCAGCTCCTCCAGCAAGCACGAAGGCACGGGGCTCGGGCTGACGCTCGCCAGGAGGTTCGTCGAGCTGCACGGAGGACGGATCTGGGTCCAGAGCGAGGCGGGCAAAGGCTCCACCTTCACCTTCACGCTCCCGGTGAGGCCATGGCCGGCGAGCTGATCCTCATCGTCGAGGACAACGCGAGGAGCCGGAAGCTCGCGCGCGACGTCCTGCAGTACAAGGGGTACCAGACGGTCGAGACGGAGACGGGTGAGGAGGCGCTCCAGCTAGCCCGCACCCGTCACCCCGCGCTGATTCTCATGGACATCCAGCTCCCCGGCATCGATGGCATCACCGCGCTGCACCGTCTTCGCGCCGAGGCGGAGACGAGAGACATCCCGGTGATGGCGGTCACCGCCTCTGCGATGACCCACAATCGGCAGGAGATCCTGGCGGCCGGATTCGACGGCTATCAAAGCAAACCCATCAACGTGAAGGAGTTCGTCCAGGCGGTCCAGCAGATGCTCGAGCGCCACCGCGGCGCCGGAGGACAAGCGTGAGCACGCCCGCCAGAGTCCTCGTGGTCGACGACACGCCGCTGAACGTCAAGCTCCTGGCCGACCTCCTGACCGCGAAAGGCTATGCCGTCCTGACCGCCGAGTCAGGGCCGGAAGCCCTGAAGATCATCGACGCCGACCAGCCCGACCTGGTGCTGCTCGACGTGGTCATGCCGGGCATGACCGGCTACGAGGTCTGCCGTAGGATCCGCGAGAACCCGGCTACCGGGATCCTCCCCGTGATCATGGTGACGGCGCTTGACCCCGCGGAAGAGCGCCTCAAGGGCCTCGAGGCCGGGGCCGACGACTTCCTCACCAAGCCGATCAACCAGCCCGAGTTGCTGGTGCGCGTCCGCTCGCTGCTCAGGATCAAGCAGCTCTACGACACGGTCCAGGCTCAGGCGGCCCAGCTCAGCGGGTGGAACAGGACCCTCGAGCAGCGCGTCGGGGAGCAGGTCGCCCAGCTCGAGCGCCTCGGCCGCCTCAAGCGCTTCTTCTCGCCCCACCTCGCCGAGTTGATCGTGGCCGGGGGTGCCGAGGACCCCCTCCGGAGCCATCGGCGGGAGGTGACCGTTGTGTTCCTAGATCTCCGCGGGTTCACCGCCTTCGCCGAGACCGCCGAGCCCGAGGAGGTCATGGGAGTCCTGCGTGAATACCACGCCGAGATGGGCAAACTCATCCTCACCCACGAAGGCACGCTGGAGCGCTTCACCGGCGACGGCATGATGATCTTCTTCAACGACCCCGTGCCCGTGCCGAACCCGGCCGAGCGGGCGATCCGGATGGCCTTGGAGATGCGCGACCGGGTCGGAGCGCTCAGCGTCAAATGGCGCAAGCGCGGGTACGACCTCGAATTCGGCGTCGGCATCGCCCAGGGCTACGCGACGATCGGTGCCATCGGCTTCGAGGGGCGTTCAGACTACGGGGCGATCGGCACCGTGACGAACTTAGCCTCACGCCTCTGCGGGGAGGCCAAGCCCGGCCAGATCCTGGTCTCCCAGCGTCTGCTGGCCGCGATGGAAGACCTCATGGAGGTCGAGCCGGTCGGCGAACTTCACCTCAAGGGTTTCCTCAAACCCGTGCCCGCGTTCAACGTCGTCCATCTCAGGACGTGAGACCGCGGTTGGTCGTACGTCGCGAGCAGCGCGTTCTACGTCAACAGTGGACGTGCCGTGAGGCCAGCGCGCCGAAGAGGTCGCCGCCGATCTCTTTTACCGACCCTTACCGACCCCCTTGACCAGATTTCGTCCGCCGGGAGATCCTCGCCGAGGGCACCGACTGGCGCTCCCTCAACGAGCTGAAGACGGAGTTGAAAGGATGATGAGCCGACGGGCCTTCCTTCACGGGATGACGACCGCTGGAATGGCGAGCGCGATCAGTGCGCAGGCGGCGTGGAGCGCAGCGGCGCAGCCGCTCGAGACGAAGACGATCAAGCTCGTTCAGTTCCCCGGGATCTGCGTGGCGCCGCAGTACATCGCCGACGAGCTCCTGAGAGCCGAGGGCTTCTCGGATGTGCAATACGTGTACGTCGCCGATGGCGCCGGAACGTACAAGGTCCTCGCGTCAGGCGAGGCGGACATCAGCATGGCATTCGTTGCGCCATTCCTCATCCAGGTGGATGCGGGCAGCCCGATCGTCATGCTCGCCGGCATTCACGTGGGATGCTTCGAGCTTGTCGGAACGGAGAAGGTCCGATCGATCCGCGACCTGAAGGGCACGACGGTCGCGGTCCTCGGATTGGGAAGTGCGCCCCATGTCTTCATCGCCAGCATGGCCGCCCACGTGGGTCTCGACCCACAGAAGGACATCCAGTTCGTTGCCCACCCTCCGGCCGACGGCATGCGCCTTCTGTCCGAGGGCAAGGTGGACGCGTATCTCGGCTTTCCGCCGGATCCGCAAATTCTGCGGGCGAAGAAGATCGGGCACGTGGTCGTCAACAGCAGCGTCGACAGGCCCTGGTCGCAATACTTCTGCTGCATCGTCACCGGCAATCGCGACTTCGTCCGCAAGCACCCGCAAGCGACCAAGCGTGCGCTGCGGGCGACCTTGAAGGCGACCGACGTATGCGCGCTCGAGCCGGCCCGGGCGGCGCGGACCATGGTGGACAAAGGGTTCACGCCAAACTACGACTATGCTGCCGAAGCGATGAGGCAGATTCCGTACGACAAATGGCGCACGTACGACCCCGCGGACACCGTCCGTTTCTATGCGCTCCGCCTCCACGAAGCGGGGATGATCAAGTCGACGCCGCAAAAGATCCTCGCCCAGGGCGCCGACTGGCGCTTCCTCAACGAGCTGAAGAAGGAGCTGAAGGGATAGGCCGAGGCGACCGTTCCCCGGACCCGTCTAGGGCGCAGTCACTGAGCAGGCAAGGAGGCGCCGGAAGAGCGGCGCTCAATCTCCACATCCGGCGGAACACCCCCGAGGGCGACCGCCCGCACCGGCGCGAGCCCCTTCGCGACCGCGTCCCAGTGCTCGCCTGCGTCGGCGGACAGAAAAACGCACCCGTCCTCGGTACCGACGACGACCGTCCGGCCCCAGGCGGCCAGACACCCCGTATCCACGTTGTTCGCGAACCACTCGGGAAGCCCGACCCGGCAAGGCTCGAAGCGCTCATTACCGTCGAGCCGGCGTCGGTAGACTGTCGCGCGGCGACCCCGATGACCGGTCGAGGCGCTGAGGAGCACGGTGTCGTCGGCGAGGGCGACGGCGCGACAGTAGTGCGCGTGGAGCCCAGCGTTGTCCCACCGCCAGGTGTCACCGCCATCCTCACTGACGCCGAAGCCGTCGGCGGCAGCCACGAGCACGAGGCCGGGACGCGCCGGTAGCGCGAGCACTTGGTGGACGTCGTGCTCGATGTTGAGCGTCGGACGCCAGGTGGCGCCGCCGTCCGTTGAGCGCACCACGCCGCCGACATGCACGTTCACGTAAACCTCGCCCTCGGCCCCGGCGCTGATCGAGCGGACATCGGCCGGCGCACCCCAGGGGGTGTACCACTCGTCGCGGCCCTCGGCCTCGTCGAAGGACGGAACCGGCACGAGCCGGTCTCGCTCCAGCCGAAGGAGATGGGCGCGCGCAGTTCCGACGAGCAGCCCCCTTGGTGTCGCCGCCAGGCAGGTCGCCTTCCGCCTCGCCACGGTCGCGACAGGTGTCCAGGAGTGCCCCTCGGCGCTCCGCCAAAGCTCTCGGCCCTCGACCAGCGCCCACCAGCCATCGGGGCCGTCCGCGAGCGCCCGCACCTCTGGGCCGGCCAAGTCATCGACACGGACGGCGCCCTCGCCGTTGAAGAGGTGCAGGCCCTCATCCGTGGCCGCAAGGATTGTTCGCTGGCTGTGTACGCTCATCGCCGCGTCCTGTCTCTTGCAAGCATACCGCCGGCGTCATGGCATGGCGATGGCTGCTCAGATCGGTCGGCGGGCGCACCCGACCTCCGGCATCCGCCCCGAGAGCCATGGGGCCGCGGCGTTTCACCTTGAGCTTGGTGCTGAGGCATGTGCCGAGCGGGCCGGGGTTCCGCGCGTTTAGTGGGTTGCCGCGCGAAAATTGTCCGTGCGTAAGACAACCGCTCGGCACACCGAACGGAATGAACGAAGAGACATGCCCGAAAACTCGGCACGTTCCACGACCCGCCCGGTCCGATGAGGGCCCTGCTGCTCGGCCCGTCTGAACTGCGGGGGCGTCGGGACCTACACGACACTCGACCTGGATTCAAGCACTGTGTGCCGACCCCTCGGCGGCACGAAGCGGCCTGCACTTACAGGAGGTCGGCCGCGTCGATGCCGCGCGCGTTCAGGATGGCGCGAAGCTTCCGGAGACCGGCCTCCTCGATCTGACGGATCCGCTCGCGCGTGAGCCCGAGCCGCTGGCCGATCGCCTCGAGCGTCTGGGGCTCGCCGCCGTCGAGGCCGAAGCGGAGGCGGAGGACGCGGCGCTCGTTCTCGGCGAGGTCGTCGAGCAGGCCGGTAAACTCACTCCCCTTCTGGAAGAGCCGGCCGCCGGCGGCGTCGGCGGAGCGGTCCGCCGTCGACCGACCGACGACCGCCTCGAGCGGCACCGGCGGCCGGCGGATTTCTTCGAGCTCCGCCACCTGCCCAGGAGGCATGCCGAGGGCGCCAGCCACCTCGTCGAGGGTTGGCGGGCGGCCGAGCTCCTGGGTGAGCCGCTGCTGCTCCCGCTGGTAGCGACCGAGCAGCAACTCGACGTGCACGGGCAACCGAATCGTGCGCGCCTGGTTCGCGAGCGCCCGCGCGACAGCCTGCCGGATCCACCAGGTGGCGTACGTCGCAAAGCGGGCGCCCCGCTCGGGGTCAAACTTCTCGACCGCGCGGATCAGCCCGAGGTTTCCCTCCTCGATCAGGTCCTGGAGGGCGAGGCCGCGGTTCATGTAGCGGCGCGCGATGTGCACGACGAGGCGTAGGTTCGCCTCGGTCAGCTTGGCCCTCGCCTCCGCGTCGCCCGCCCGCACGCGCCGGGCCAGCGCCTGCTCCTCCTCGCGGTCCAGAACCGGAATCCGGCTGACCTCCCTGAGGTACACGGTGAGGTTGGCCCGGCTCGTGTCCCGGGTCTCTGGCCGAACCTCGTCGTCGACGGCGTCGAGGAGGGGCTCCAGCGGCTCATCCGGGATGAGCTCTTCCGCCTCACTCGTCATCGGCGGCTTCGTCCCCGATGTCGGCGACTTGCGTCGGTCGGGGCGGCGACGGCAGCAGGTAGAGCGGGTCGTAGACCGCGCCCTTGTAGCGGATTTCGAAGTGGAGGTGGTACGCGGTGGCCCGTCCCGTGCGGCCGACTTGGCCGATCACCTGCCCGGTCTCGACCACGTCACCAACATGAACGAAATTCTGAAGATGATGGGCGTAAATAGTTACGAAGTCGTTACTGTGGTCTATCTTCACAACGTTGCCGTAGCTGGGCTCCACCCCGCTCGCCGCGACGACTCCCGAGGCGGCGGCGAAGACGGGGGTCCCAAGACCGGCCTTGATGTCGATCCCCCGGTGCCACCCGCTGCGGCGCCGGCCGAACTGGGAGATCACGGTCCCGTTCAGCGGCCACTCGAACCGAGGCGCTTGCCCGTCGAAGTCCGGGATCCCGAGGACCAGATCGAAGGGCAGGCGCGGCGCGAGCGGACCGGACGACCCCACCGCCGACGGCGCCGGGATCGCCAGGGGCTGGTTCACCCGCAGCCGCGAGGTCGGGGTCACGGACGGGTTGGCCGCGACCAGCGCACCGATCGTCACGCCGTAACGGCGCGCGATCCGGGTGAGGGACTCCCCGGGCGCCACCATGTGGATCAGCTCGCCCGGTGGCGACGGCGACACCGAGGGGCCTCCCGCCTCGCCGCCGGGCGCCGCCACCGCCGCAAGTAGCCCCGCGGCGACTAGGACCAGCCGGCCCCTCGGGCCGCGCCCGACGCCGCTCACGGATCGAACTCGGCGTAGCGGATGCCGAAGGAGGCGAAGCGGCCGGTCGAGGGCAGCCACGTCACGCTGACCTGGTCCACACGGGAGAGCGGCGGTCCCTTCTGGAGCTCGCGGACGAGATCCTCGATGACCTCGCGCGGGCCCTCCACCCGCAGGCGGACGCGCCCGTCGCGCAGGTTCATCACATAGCCGCTCAACCCCAACTGCGCGGCCTTCCGCTGCGCGTAGGTGCGAAAGCCGACGCCCTGCACGCGGCCCTCGACGACGATCTCCGCAGCCACCATGACGGGGGAACGATCCGGTCCTGAGTTAGGATTGGTCGGGGCGAGAGGATTTGAACCTCCGACTTCACGGTCCCGAACCGTGCGCTCTACCAGGCTGAGCCACGCCCCGAACGACCGAATCATAGCACCATCGCGGACCGCTCGGCGACGTCAGTTCTCCCACGCGTACTTGCCGACGAGCTTGACGAAGACGCAGGCGGCGCCCGCCGTCGTGCGCATCTCGCCGCCAACCTTCTCCACGACCGTGAGGGTCTGCTCCGCCACCTGCCCGACGGGCAGCACCATGCGCCCGCCCTCCGCCAGCTGCTCGAAGAGCGGCGGCGGGACGGCGGGAGCGCCGGCGGTGACGAGGATCCGGTCGAAGGGCGCCTCGTCCGGCCATCCGAGGGTCCCACACCCGACCCGCACCCAGACGTTCGTGTACCCGAGGCTCTCGAGCAGGCTCCGCGCGCGGGCCGCCAGCGCGGGCAGCCGCTCGATCGAGCATACCCGTCGCGCCAGCTCGGCGAGCACCGCCGCCTGGTAGCCGGAGCCGGTGCCGACCTCGAGCACCTTCTCCGACCCCGTGAGCCCGAGGAGCTGGGACATCAGGCCCACGATGAACGGCTGGGAGATCGTCTGTCCCTCGCCGATCGGCAGCGGATGGTCGCCGTACGCGCGCTCCCGCAACGCCTCGTCGACGAAGAGGTGGCGCGGAACCTTCCGCATGGCGCCGAGGACCCGCGAGTCGATGACGCCGCGGCGCACGAGCTGATGGTCGAGCATCTGCTCGCGCTCACGCTGCCGGTCGCGCGTCTCGCTACCGGCGTCGCGCACGCGACCGGGCTCGGTACTGCGCCGTCAGCGCGCGCGGCCAGTCAGCCATCCGCGCGAGCGCGCCGAAGTGGGTCAGGTCGAGGTGCAGCGGGGTGATCGACACGTACCCGTCGTGGACCGCCGCGATGTCGGTCTGATCGCTCTCCTCCCACTGCGGCGGCCCCGCGCCGATCCAGTAGAACGTCCGCCCTCGGGGGTCCGTCTGCTCGACGACCTTCTCCTTGTAGACGCGGTGCCCGAGCTGCGTGAGCCGAATGCCCCGCGGGGGCGCGGCGGGCACGTTCACGTTGAGGAGGGTGCGCGGCGGCAGGCCCTCTACGAGGACGCGGGCGGCGGCGAGGCGGGCGATCCGTCCGGCCTCCGCGAAGCCGGCGTCCGCCCGTTCCAACGAGACCGCGATGGAGGGCACGCCGAGCAGCGTCCCCTCCATCGCCGCCGAGACCGTCCCCGAGTACGTGACGTCGTCGCCCAGGTTCGAACCGTGGTTGATGCCGGAGACGACGAGCGCCGGCGCCTGGGGCAGGAGGCCAAGCACGCCGAGGTTGACACAGTCGGACGGGGTGCCGTTGACGGCGAATCGGCGCTCAGCGAGCCGCTCCGCCCGGAGCGGGCGGTGCAGGGTTAGCGCGTGGCCGACCGCACTCTGCTCGCGATCGGGCGCGACGACGACGACCTCGCCGAGGTCAGCGAGGGCGTCGGCCAGGGCGGCGAGGCCGGCGGCGTGAGCGCCGTCGTCGTTCGTCACGAGGAGTACGGCCATGGATTGGCTCTAAATTGGTCGGGGCGAGAGGATTTGAACCTCCGACCCCATGACCCCCAGTCCGTTTGCATCAAACGAATGGGGGCGTACCGTCGTCTATCCGCAGGTAGAATAACATTTCCCCGACCGAGTCGGCTTCGCGTTTCTCTTCATCCCTCCTGGCGAGTTGGAACCAATGTGGAACCACCGGTGCGTGTGGACCCGCGCCGCCCTCAACGCCAAGCTCCGCTTCGTCGCGCTCGAGTACGAGGGGGATACCGCTCGGGACTCCTCGCGGGTGCGTCGTGGACGTCTCACCGTATCCCTTCTCCAAGCGTCGCCGTACGTCAGCGTGATCTCGTGCTTCGCGCAGGGTTTGTGGTGTGGACCGGGACCGACAGGATGGTCGGGTACAAGTTGTACTAACAAATGGACGAGGTCGATGGAGACGCCGCTGGTGCCGCCTGGGAGAGCAGGAGTGGTGACGTCGTACTCGAGCTGCACGGTGAAGCCAGGGCCACTGACCGAGCCAAAAGCCTTCACGCTGGCGAGCGCCGAGGGCACGATGAAGACATACGTCAGTCCTCCGACCGTGGAACACCACCCGTCACTCAGGATCGAGTCGGTCGCTTAATCATTTGCCGCGACAGTCGCTTCTGGCCTGCAGTCGCCGACCCGAGGAGTTCGAGCTGCTTGCGAAGCATCACACTCGCGACTTGGCCAGCCGTCGCCGAGACGCCCTGCCGAGAGAGATGCGCGGCCAACTCTTCGAGCCGAGACCAGTCCTCGGGCTTCAGTGGAATCTTCTGGATCTTCGTTGCGCCCTCCAGAGACGGACGCCCGCCTGTGGAGCGAACTCTGATTTCTAGCTGCCGCCGCAGTGCGTGCAGGCTGATCGGAGCGCCGTGAACGTCCTCCCGCGGCACAGCCTCGGCACCGAGTGCTTTGGCGACCGCGTCGCGCCCTACCGTACGGAACGCCGGACCGGAATGACGAATCGCGCTCGCAGGGCGGCTCGTGACCTTGAGCTTGCTTCCCATACCTACCTCCCTCCCTCCCTCGTCGTACTCCTTGATACGGAAGAACCACGACCCCTCGGGGCCGCTCAGCTCGGCCACCACGACTTCCTGGTCCGTCTCCCGACTGAAGCGGTGGAGGAATTCACGCAGCGCCGGCAGATGCGCGATGAACCGCTCCGGCTTGATGTAGGTGTAAACGATCATCGTTCTCTCGCGTCGGACCGTCCCGCCTTTGCTCTCCCATCCCCCGTCATGGGGAGGCGTCGTCGTGTACCCTTCTCCGATCCGCGTCAGGATCTCTTGCGCCTCTCGGATCCACGGCCGCGTATTGATGGTTCATCCGTGGCGATTCTTGTTTGGGACGTAGACCGAGAGAACCTGCGTAGAGGCTTCCCGCGCTGCGCCCAAGGCGGCCGCGAGATCGAGCTCTCTCCTCGGCCGTCATGACCCATTGGAAGACTTTTAGGCCTGAAAGTCAAGAGGATCATCTGAGACGACACGGTGAGCTCGTTGATGCTCTGGACGCTGGCCCTGAGGGGGGGGGCACGTGCCGGCCCGAGACCGCGTGTGGCCCGCTGCTCGAGCGCGAGTCGTCGACTACAGGGCGAGCCGTCGCAAGCGGAGCGCGTTGAAGATGACCGAAACCGAGCTGAAGCTCATCGCCGCGCTCGCAATGATCGGACTCAGCAGGAGGCCGAGGACCGGGTAGAGCACGCCCGCGGCGATCGGCACGCCGAGCGTGTTGTAGATGAAGGCGAAGAAAAGGTTCTCACGGATATTGCGCATGGTGGCCTGACTCAGCCGGCGTGCCCGAGCGATCCCTCGCAGATCGCCTTTCACCAGCGTGATCCCGGCGCTCTCCATGGCCACGTCGGTGCCGGTGCCCATCGCGATGCCGACATGGGCTTGGGCCAGCGCGGGGGCGTCGTTCACGCCGTCACCCGCCATGGCAACAATCTTGCCCTCCGCCTGCATCCGCTTGATCACGGCGATCTTCTGTTCAGGGAGCACCTCGGCCTCGATCTCCGTGATGCCCAGCTTGCGGGCCACTGCCTGCCCCGTCGCGCGGCTGTCACCAGTGAGCATCACCACCCGCACGCCAGACACGCGCAGCAGCCGGAGAGCCTCCGGTGTGGATTCCTTGATCGGATCGGCGACCCCTAGGAGCCCGGCGACCCGGCCGTCGACGGCGACGAACATCACGGTCTGACCCTCCCGTCGCAGCGCGTCGGCGCGTTCGGCGAGACCGCCGATGGCGACGCTGAGGTCTTGCATCAGCCGGTGATTCCCGAGCGCGACGGTTCGCCCCTCCACCCGGCCCGCCACGCCTTTGCCCGTGATCGACCGAAAGTCTTCCACGGCCGACAGGGTCAGCTTCCTTTCCTCCGCCCCAGCCACGATGGCAGCCGCGAGCGGATGCTCGCTGCCGCGCTCGAGGGTGGCCGCCAAACGCAGGAGGTCGGACTCCGTTTGCCCCGGCGCAGTCACGAGCGAGACCAGACGGGGCTTGCCTTCGGTGAGCGTGCCCGTCTTGTCCACGACGAGCGTGTCGACCCTTTCCAGGATCTCGAGCGCCTCGGCGTTTTTGATGAGGACGCCGGCCATGGCGCCGCGCCCCGTGGCGACCATGATCGACATCGGCGTGGCCAGCCCGAGGGCGCACGGACATGCAATGATGAGCACCGCCACCGCATTCACGAGAGCGTAGGCCATCCGCGGCTCGGGTCCGAGCAGGCCCCAGACGGCGGCAGAGATCACGGCGACCGCAACGACCGCCGGCACGAAGGAGGCGGAGACTGTGTCAGCGAGCCGCTGGATCGGCGCCCGGCTCCGCTGGGCGTCGTTCACCATGCGCACGATCTGGGCGAGTAGCGTGTCGCGACCGACCCGCTCGGCTCGCATCACGAAGCCGCCGGCCCCGTTCACGGTGCCTCCCGTGACACGGCTCCCGGGCGCCTTCTCCACCGGGATCGGCTCGCCGGTCACCATCGACTCGTCGACGGGGCTGGTGCCCTCCAGGACGACCCCGTCGACCGGCACGCGCTCTCCGGGACGCACTCGGAGGCGATCGCCCGGCCGGACCTCGTCGAGCGAGACGTCTTCCTCGCCGCCGTCGTCGCGGACGCGTCGGGCCGTCTTGGGGGTCAGGCCGAGAAGCGCCTTGATGGCGCTGCTCGTCTGGCTCCTGGCCCGCAACTCGATCACCTGCCCCAGGAGCACGAGCGTGGCGATGATCGCGGCCGCCTC
>Ga0137361_10000405_pt1 | contig 23892 bp, 22 predicted proteins | sample Mad1_80_16metaG_FD_104923 | JGI IMG/M metagenome (GOLD analysis project Ga0137361, IMG submission 104923) | Vadose zone soil microbial communities from Angelo Coast Range Reserve, California, USA - Mad1_80_16 metaG | ecosystem: Environmental > Terrestrial > Soil > Vadose zone | place: USA... | reverse complement strand
TGTCCCTGTATTGTAGGCACAAATTGTTCTAACGGTGGTTGAAAAAGGACAGGCAGGAATGCCTGTCCTACTTATTTCGGTAGTTTGCTTTTGCCTTCCAGCGCTTCGCGATAAGCGCCGCCCGCGACCTCGCCTATTCTGATCGCTTCGTCAAATTCCTTTGCTGCTTCTGAGTTGTTCTCGAGAAACGAATAGATCCGGCCCATGGCCACATGCGCGCGTGAGATCAGCGCGCGGTCTGTTTCTGGCGATGCGGCCTCAATCGCCAGTCGATAGTTCGTCAGCGCGGCCTTGAGTCGTTGCGCCTGCACCTCTTCATCAGTGGCATCAGCAGCGGCAACGCTGGAAGTTTGAGCAAGTGCGAAAAAGATGCGCGGCTCGCGCGAATAATCTTGCAGCAACGCTTTCAAACGGGCCTCGGCGGTTCCGTAGTCTTTCGCTTGTAGTATCTGTTCGATCTGGCCCAGTTGTTTGACCAGTGCTGCAGCCCTTAACGCTTCAGCTTCGGAGTAGACAGGCGGCTCAATCTCTGCGGCTCGTGCTGAAAGCCGAGCCTGGCGCGCAGCCAGGGCGCGCTTCCGCGCTTCAGCGACTTCGGTCAGCCGGTTCGCTTCACGTGCCGGATCGAATAAAGAGATCATGTCTGGAAGAAAGTTGCCAATATCGAAACCGGAGCTTTCGATGTCTTTGAACTGCTGGGCAAAGGAGAACGCCAGCACGGCGCCGCGTTCATAATCATCAGCCAGCCGCGCAATCGCCTCATCCTGGATTGCTGCAAGGGTTGCTTGAGTCTCTTTTACAATTGCCTGACGCGCAGCGTCATCTTTGGCGTCAGCGAGTTTGGCGCGAGCATCTAACGTCACTCGTTCAGTTTTTCGGTATTCATCAAACCGGGCATCGGCGCCCGCGACCAGCGAGCGTGAAACAGAAAGAAAGACGTCGGGACTTACTGATGCGCCTGCTTTTTCTCGTTCCGCCAGCACTTGCTTGATCTGCTCGCGCCGGTCGGCAATCTGCCGATTAAACTTGAGGACCATCGGATCAATCACATATTGCAGATAACCACGTCGCAGCTCCGACGAGGTAGGATCAGTTCCTTCCGGAACGACGGCGTAATAATCGTCGGCGATTACCCGAAAGTTAATCGCGCCCGGTACGCCCAGCAAGTCGGGAACAATAAAGAAGTGGCGCTCGTGCTGGCGAGTGGTATAGAGGCGCTCTTGGTTCTTCTTTTTCGTGGAGGGCGCTTTTACCGGCACGCGCTCGGTCGCAACTGTGATTGGCCGGGTGTGCAAATAAGACAACACCGACTGGACCATATCGGCCGTAGGTTGGCGCAACCGATCGCCTTCCGCTTGATAAGCGCGAGTGTAAGCAGTCAGTTTTTCATCGATGCCCGAGCGGCGATAAAACTCGCGCACCAGCGGAGCAAAGTCGAGCACCTCAAGCAAACTCCCGGGCAGTTGTTCCGAGCGTTCGGGCGCTTCGAGCAAAGGCGGTGGTCCAAGCGCCAGCGCCAGTGAAACGTAGCGCGCGGCCTGGTCTGCCGGCGTGGCCGGCGCCGGTAACTTGTTGCGTTCATAAAATGTATGCAAACGAGCGCGCAGGTCGGGATCAAGTGTGGAAAGCTCGTTTCGCACTTGCGCTCGAAATAGGGTAGTCCCGGCAACTGAGGACGTAGCTTCAAACCCGGCGGCTTCGAGCGCCGCCATCATGATGATTAATCGCGGCTCGACAGCAAAACTGACTCCATACGTTGTCAAGTCAAACGAGGCGGGCTGCCGCTGCGACGATGGCGCGCGTGGTGTTGGCTGCGGAGAAGAAGTGGGAACGGGCTTTGGTTGCGCCATGCTCGCGACGCACAACAGAATCAATGAGGTAATGGACAAGACAATCTTTTTCATGGGGACACTGACGCCAATAACGGCTTTGCTGTTTTGCTTTGGGAGATTCCAGAGATGCTATGCGGATGCGAAACAGATGCCAGGACGCACGAAGTTTCAGGGGCTCACCGGTTTACTGGTGCGCTTCCGCGCTCGCAATAGCGAAGATGTTACCGGATAAGCAATGAGCGAACAAACGACGGATAGCACCGTACCGCCAATGCTGAATGGCAAAACGATGTACCAGCTCTCATGAAACAACTTGCGATAATAATCGCCAGTCAACAGGCGTGGTTCTTCGAGTAGCGCCAACCCTTGAGTGGGAATTAGCAGAGGCCGGCCAAGCAGAAAGGCGCCGATGGCATAAGATGAAATAATGATGGGAACCAGCGTGAGGAATGGATTGTTTATGAAGGTTCCGGCGTAGACGGCGATCTTGTTGAAGCGAAAAAGAAATGCAATCAGTGTAGCCAGGATTGTGTGCAGGCCGAGCAGTGGCGAGAAGGCAATAAAAACTCCAATTGAAAAAGCAAGCGCGGTTCGCTCAGGCGGATCGTCCAGCGCAAGCAAACGGCGAAAGGTAGAACGAAACATCTGGTAGGACAGGCATTCTTGCCTGTCCCTCCTTACAGCGACAGGCAGGAATGCCTGTCGTACTTATTTGAAGCTATTCAGCGCCTCCGCTTCATTATCGTAAGCGTCAAAGACAGTCAGCAGCTTGGTGATGACCAGGAGGTTTTGAATCTTTTCTGTCAGATTCAAGAGCTTAAGTTGCCCGCCGTCGCGGCTGACGGTCGTATAGTTTGCAATTAATTCCCCGATGCCGCTTGAGTCGACGTTTTTTACGCCTCTCAGGTTCAGCAGAATTTTCTTTTTGCCGCCGTCAACCAGGCCGCGTATGGCGTTGCGCAACTCGATGCTGCCTTCGCCCATGCGCACCGCTCCGCTCATATCGAGTATGGTGACATCGCCTGCCCGTCTTTCATTGACTTCGAGTTCTGCCATGTCTTATCTCCCTTTGTAAAGAAACTGCCGCGTTTACTTAAAACTACTTAATGCCTCAGGCTCGGTATCGTAAACGTCAAAGACCGTAAGCAACTTTGTAATTGTCAGCAAGTCCTGAAGCTTCTGCGTCAGATTAAGCAGCTTCAACTGGCCGCCATCCTTGTTAATCGCAGTATAGCTGGAGACCAATTCACCAATGCCGCTCGAATCGATGTAGCCGACCCGCGCCAGATTCAGGAGAATCTTTTTCTTGTCTTCTTCAAGCAGGCGGCGCACAACAGTACGCAGCGCCACGCTACCTTCGCCGATCGTGATTTTGCCGTCCATATCCAAAACCGTTACGTCACCGGCCTGGCGTTCCGAAATGTTTAGTTCTGCCATTGCTGCGATCTCCTTAAGCGGATTTGCGATTTTTGATTTCAGATTTTCGCTGTCGAGCGCTGCCTTCGGCCCAATCAAGTCTGCGGAGTACTCAGATTATCGAAAATCGAAAATCACAACTCAAAAAAAATTCTAACGTTTCTTCATCATGCGCACGATGGTTCCACCTTTTGGATCTGCCGACCAATCAACCAGGTCCATGAAATTTCGCATGAAAAAAATGCCACGGCCTGAAGTTTTCAGAATGTTTTCTGCCTGGGTCGGATCTGGGATGTCGTTCGGATTAAATCCCTGCCCCTGGTCGTGAACAATGATCTCAAAAGCTTCCGGCGAGTTTCTCAGCTTTAGATCAACGACTTTCGCTTCATCGAGTTTATTTCCGTGAAGCACTGCGTTTGTTACTGCCTCACGCACTGCCATGTCCACGCCGAAGGCCACTCCTTCGTCGATCCCCAGCCGGTTCATGAATTCAGCAACTGCTGCAGCAGCTTCGGAAACGGCCTCAATGCGGCTGGGCAATCTGAGCTCAGTTGTCTCAAGAGTCACAATTAAAAGACATGGCCGCTCCCAGAGCCATCGCGTGCGGATCCTGGGCTGTATTAGTGAAACTCCAAAAGCTACCCGGAAGACCGAGGGTTTAACACGCTCTGCTATCGCCTGTCAAGAAGCTTGCAAAGACGGAATTCGCCTGCGCTTTGGGCGGTTAAATGTTTTCCCAACTATTCTTTAGACCTTCGCTGTGCACCACTTCGCAAGGTAATATTGACTAATGAAAATCAAGCCGGCGCGACGCATAAGTGGCCGCTGCCATCTGCCTGGAGACAAATCGATATCGCATCGAGCAGCACTTATCGCCGCGTTGGCGAACGGCAGTTCACACATCTCAAATTTTTCTCCCAGTCAGGATTGCGCTGCAACGCTCTCATGTTTGCGGGGGCTCGGAGTTTCGCTTGAACGACAGGGAAATCGGATTTCAGTTGATGGTAAAGGTCTTCGGGGTTTGCGTCCGTCCTCGCTCCCGCTCGATTGCGGCAACAGCGCTACGACGATGCGGCTGCTTGCCGGCATGCTCGCGGCGCAGGATTTTCCAACCATACTTACAGGCGACGATTCGCTGAAAACGCGTCCCATGAAGCGAATCATTGGGCCACTTGAAAGAATGGGCGCACAGATTGTTTCCCTCGATGGTCATCCGCCTTTGCAAATTACCGGCAACAGAATTCTAGAGCCGATAAGCTATGTGTTGCCGCTTCCGAGCGCGCAGGTAAAGAGTTGTGTGCTCCTGGCAGGACTGTACGCAATCGGGCGCACCGAAATCGTCGAACCCTCCGGCTTAACACGCGATCATACCGAACGCATGTTGCAGTGGTTTGGCGCCTCGATTGAGATTGGGAGTGACAACGACGAAACCGGAGCGAGGACCTGTGCGGTAGTTGGTCCAGCCAGTTTTTCAGCGCGAGATGTCAGGGTGCCGGGAGATTTTTCGGCCGCCGCGTTTTTCATCGCCGCCGCAGCTTTGCTAGCAAATTCCGAAATCGAAATCGAGGGAGTAGGACTTAATCCGACACGCACACAGTTTCTGGATACCTTGCGAGCATTGGGGGCGGAGATCGACATTGGTTCAAAGAGGGATGAGTCAAACGAACCGGTTGGCAGTATTCGCGTGAGCGGAAACTTGCGAGAAAACATTGAAAAAGAGTTATCGCTGAGGATAAGTGGGCCATTAAGCGCAGCATTAATCGACGAATTACCTTTGCTTGCGGTTATTGGCAGTCAGCTTCCTGCTGGGCTGATGATTCGCGACGCGCGTGAGCTGCGCTTTAAGGAAACCGATCGCATCGCCGCCACCGCAAAAAATCTTAAGGCCATGGGTGCGGCAGTCGAAGAGTTTGAAGACGGACTTCGCGTGGTCGGCGCTGCACGTCTAAAAGGCGCCACCCTCGAATCGTTTGCTGATCACCGGATCGCCATGGCATTCAGCGTGGCGGCGCTGCTGGCTGAAGGAGAATCAGAAATCATTGGCAGCGAGTGCGTCTCTGTTTCATTCCCAAACTTTTTCGAGGTACTTGAATCGTTGGTTGAAAGATGATCGGACGCAATTCTTAATAATATGATTCATCTGCTAATCGCGATTACGGGTTTCATGGCATCGGGTAAAACGACGATTGCTCGAGCACTCGCAGCCAGGTTAGATTACGAGTTTGTGGATCTTGACGACCTAATCGCCGCGCAGCAGCAAAGAACGATCAAGGAGATCATCGAAACCGAAGGCGAGGATCGCTTTCGTGAGATTGAAACAAATGCACTAGGTGAGGTTTTGCGAAAGGACGGCGCTCGGGTAATCGCGCTGGGCGGGGGCGCCTGGACCATGCCGGAGAACCGCCGAATGTTGGGCAAACGGGAAGCGCTCACAGTCTGGCTGGATACTTCTTTCGACTTGTGCTGGAAAGGAATTGAAGCGGGGTACGAAACCAGACCGCTGGCCAGTTCGCGTGAGCAGGCGCATCAGCTCTACCTCGAGCGCCGCCCGATTTACGAATTGGCCCAGAAACGCATTGTTTGCGAGGGCAGAGACGCGGTTGAGATTGCGGAAGAGATTGCCGCTTCCTGCTTACGTTGTGACTCGTAGGCCGGATTGCCGGCTGGAGCCTCCTGAAACAAGCACAATGCGTTGGCAACGCGGGAAGCCGATGCTAGAATCCGACCGTTTGTTCCACGGTTAACCGAAGTGCCTACGAACCAGGGTGGGTCTTATTCAAAGATAATCATAATTCTTAGCAGGAGGGCTCGCCCCGTGTCTTCACCTCTGATCGTCCTAACGGCTTCATCGACGGAAGCAAGTGAATGGCACCACAGCATCTGGCAACAGATGATGTCCGCAACGGTGCCTTATAAATTCAGTAACCGCATCTTCAACAAAGTTTTCTTCGAAAACGAATCGTGGCCCGACGGCCGCGCGAAGTATGTGCCCAACGGTCTGCGTATGGTTGAGACGCTGCTGCTGCGCGAATACGCGGAAGACGACGTCGTTACCTGCTACACCGATAACCTCGAACAATTCGTTGGGTCGGAAACCAAAGTGTTGGCCATTCACGCGCACAATCCGCTCGGCATCTCTTACGCCACCGATGTCTACGCGAAAATCTTCGGCGAAAACCTGATGCCTCTCAACGCGCATGAATTCATTCGCATCGTTACGCATCCGGTAATCAAAAAGTACCGGCCAAAAATTGTTGTTGGTGGTCCCGGCGCCTGGCAGCTTGAGAAAGCTAACCGGCTCGATGAATTCAAAATCGATTACCTGATCGACGGCGAGATCGAGCGCGCCTTCAGCGACCTCTTCAAACGGATCATGGCCGGCGATCCGTCGTTGCCAAGAATTATTAAAGTTCCCAAAGATATGCAGGCGACGGTTGAAGAAATTCCCGTCGTGCGTCATCGCTCCACTTTCGGGGTCGTTGAAATTACGCGCGGCTGCGGCCGCGGCTGCCAGTTCTGTGGTCCGGCAACAAAGGTGGGCCGCTCGTTTCCGCTGGAACACATTGTCGAGAGTGCCAAGGTCAACGCGCGCGAAGGCGCAACCGAGATCATGATTGCTTCGGAAGACATGTTTCTCTACGAGCAATTGCCAAACTTCGAAACGAACGCGCCGGCACTTGAGAAGCTTTTTCAGAGCCTGATTGCCGTTCCCGGTATCGAGACGATTCAAACGTCGCACATCACCATGGCCCCGGTGGTTAAAGACCCGAGCATCATCGAGCGGCTGACGCCTTATGTTGTTCCGTATTCACACGTGCAGCACCGAGACTCGACGGATCCGGATCAGCGGGCGGCGGACCCGATTATCGGTCTCGAAACGGGCAGCGCCCGCCTTTTCAACACCTACATGAAAGGCAAAGCCTATCCTTACAAAGGACATCAGTGGCGCGATGTAGTGTTGAAGGGAATGGAAATTCTGAACCGGCATAACTGGTTTCCGTTTTGCACGTTCATTATCGGCCTGCCTGGTGAAACTGATACGGACGTTAAAGAGTCGCTCAACCTGCTCTACGATTTGCGCGACGCTAAGGGAACATTTGTGCCCACATTTTTTGTTCCCCTTGAAGATACGCGCATGCAAAAGAAGGACAGCGCCAAGATGATCGACATGACCGAGCTGCAGTGGGAGTTTTTCTTTACCTGCTGGAAATACAATGTGGAATTCTGGAAAGGCAACCGCAAGAGCCTGAACGCCAAATTCAGTTTGGGCGCTCCAATTTATTACGGCAAACTCGGCAAGCGTTTGTTTGGCAACGTCATCAAGTATCCGCTGGCGCGTTTCGCCGGAGCGCCTGAACGCCTGTTGCGCAAACATCTCTACCTCGACTTCGCCGGCCACAAGCGAAACCCTGCGGGCATGAAACCATTCGAAGGAGAAATCCTTCCAGGCTTCACAAATGTGCGCGAGAAAGGCCTCAACCTGATTGACGCCAGTCAACTCCATCACCTCAACACAAATGTTGGAGTTGCTACTGAGCAACCTTCCGGCGACTGAACTTTCAGAAGACTAAACGAATGGCAAAAAGTTGGGCGCTCTTGTTCGCACGGCTTGTGCTCGGATTAATCTTCTTTATGGCAGGCGTGTGGAAAGTCTTTAGCCTGGGCCCGTTGGAACATGCTCGCAAATATTTTCTACCATTTGCCGATTCGTTCTTGCCGGTCTGGTCCCTATGGTTTACTGGCACCGTGATCCCATTCATCGAATTAATTGCCGGCGCTTTATTAATCCTGGGATTGCGGGCGCGCGAAGCGCTGATCGCGCTGGGCGCTGTCTTAGTGGTAGTAACTTTTGGCCATCTATTGAAAGATCCGCTTTACGAATTCCATACGCACGTCATTCCGCGTCTCGCCCTACTGCTGTTTATTTTGCTGTTGCCACGAGAAGATGATCGCCTTTCCTTAGATCACTTCATCAAGCGCATAACGAAGCCAAAAGAATAACCGCTGCTCTCATTGATTTTTGAATGACGGCAGCAGTTTGGATACAAAAACGCACCGACCATTTCTGGCCGGTGCGCGCAATAAGTGGCCTGATGAGCCCAACCTAAAATTTGAACTTCAAAGCGAACTGCACTTGCCGTGAAGATCCGGAGTCACCGGTCGGAAAGCGCGTGTTGTTAACAACGCCAAAGGACGTGCTGCCGACCTGCGCAACGCGGCCTGGCTGACCAAAGTTTGCGTGGTTGAAGAGATCGAAGAACTCCGCGCGGAATTCAACGAGTTTGTTCTCACCAAGCTTCGTACGCTTGATAACCGAGAAATCGGTGTTGTTGAACCTTGGACCGATTATCACGTTGCGCCCGAGGTTTCCGAAATGAAAGATGGTCTTACCGCTGACGAAAGCAACCGGCAGGATGGCAACTGAACCAGCCGGGCAAGAACCACTAGGACGAGGATCACATACTAGATTGGGGAACCACTGGACGCCAATTCCAGTTGGCGCAGCAGTGCCGAGGACGGTAGCAGCGGCCCCTGCGTCAGGACGCAGAGTGGCTAGTCCTGTCAAAGAGTTGGCATTTGCGGACGGAGCTCCTCCCGTGATAGCTCCGGCATTTCCAGCCAGGAGATTCACCGGATTTCCGCTCTGCGATTGCGTGATAAATGAAAGCTGCCAGCCACCAACAAGTTGGTTCTTATGAAACGGCAACTCGTAGATTCCGTTGATAACAAACCTGTGGCGTGCGTCGAAGTCGGAAAGCCCTCGGTCGCCCCGGAGGTTATAACTGTCTTGCACGGTTACAGCCTGGGAACTCTGCGAATTGTAGTCGATTGACTTGGACCAGGTGTACGACGCGTTGAATTGTAGTCCTCGCGACAACCGTTTGTTCGCAGTCACCCATAGAGCGTTGTAGCTTGAGACGCCCGTGCCCTCGCGGAAAGTAATGTTCAACAGCGGAATGCCGGGCTTTATCGGGCTGCTTGCAGACAGGGTTGGAAAGGGCCGGGTTGCGACTAGCGCCGAATTCAAAAAGGTCTGATTCACGTTTCGCGTAAGCCGCAAGTGTGTTCCTTTCGATCCAAAGTATCCGACGGTAACGGCCAGCCCGGGCCGAACCTCACGCTGCACGTTCAGATTCCACGACTGAATGTAGGCATTCTTGAATTTTGGATCTGAGGAGCTTGGAGAAACGGTAGTTCCGGGAACGGCGTGGCCGGGGTCCGTTGCGTCGAAGAGGTGAGTCGTTGGAACAGTATTCGGCAAGGCCACCGCGGTTGCGAACGGTGGATTCGCGGCATTACCGGTTACGAGATTGGTGACTGGTTGATCGGTAAGAATCGCATAGGCTCCGCGTATGGAAGTCTTGCCGTTCTTGAAAGGATCCCACGAGAAGCCGACGCGCGGTTGGAAGTTTTTCCAGTTTGTATGGTAGACGGGCGCGATCCCATTATTAACCTGAACGAGCGAGTTAGTCTGAGGGACATAATCAACAAAGCGGTTGAAGCGCTCGGTCGGCGACATTAGCCAGTCGTAACGCAAGCCGAGCTCGAGCGTCAGGTTCGGCCGCATTTTGTAGTTGTCCTGGACGAACAATCCCAACGCTCCCTGGGCGATTGCAGTCGAAACATCGCCGAGCGTGACATTGAATCCGTTGGCATTTCCCGCCAAAAAAGTTGTGGTACTAGCGAAAGTAAAGGTGCCAGTGTCTCTGTTGGTGTTGTTGTTATAGAAGCGTCGCCATTCGCCGCCGAATTTGAGCGAATGGTTGCCGCGCAGATAGTTAAGAGTATCGGAAAGCACGAAGGTCGTGTCGGATCGTCCCTGGGGAAAGCCGGCCGGTCCGCCCATGTTGATACCGCCGCCGCCAACGCCAATCTGCGGCAATCCAATCGGGTCTGTGACGCCGTCCTTAATGCCGAAGTCGACTGGATTCAGCTTTGCATTTGGGCTGAACGTGATATGGATGCGGTTGAAACCGAACCTTGCTTCATTAACAAGAGCAGAGCCAAAGGTGTGCGTTTCATTTAACGTAAATATCTGACGGTGGGATCGGCGAGTGTCGCCAAATCCCGGAACATTGTTTCCCTGCAACGTAGGCTCTCCGCGCTGGTCGCGCTGAAAGGCGTAATAACCGTGCAGCCTGTCGTTGTTATTAAGGGCGTGGCTCACGTCGCTGGTCCACTGATCTATGTTCACCGGTGCTGTGGCCGAGCCGCTAAAACTGGAAGTTCCAACGTTCGGAAGTGGAATCAGCGGCAGTAATTTGGTAACCACCGCATCGGTGACCGCCGCTCGTTGCGCAAGTGTTGGAACGGTGACGCCGGCAATCGTCAATCCCTGCCTTTGGCGCGTTCCTTCATAGCTGAAGAAGAAGAAGGTCTTGTTCTTGCCCTTGTAACTCAGAGCCGATCCGCCTTCGCCGAAATGCGGAAAAATAACTGGGCCGCCCAGGTTGAAACCGAACTGATTTCGCTTGAACGGAGCCGGATGGGGAGTGCTCTCGAAAAAGTTGCGAGAATCCAATGCGCTATTTCGGAGAAACTCAAACAGCTCGCCGTGGTAGTCGTTCGTGCCGGAACGGGTTGCGATATTAGCGATGGCCCCCGAATTCCGACCGTATTCCGCGCTGAAGGTTGAGTTGTCAACTTTGAACTCCTGAACTGTATTGATCGAAGGTTGAAACGTGATCTGGTTCTGCACCATGTCGTTCAAATTCACCCCGTTTATCATGAAGTTCACCGTGTCTTCGCGGCCCCCGGCAGTAACCAAACCGAACGAACCCTGGCCTCGAAGAGGCGCAGTAAGAAAGCCGTTTTGCGGCGGAGTGACTGAACCCGGAATTAGTAAACCCAGATCGACGAAGTGGCGGCCGTTGAGTGGAATTTCCTGGACCGTCCTTTGATTGATAACCGTTCCTACCGATGTCGTCGCTGTTTCGATTAACGAAGTGTCGGCAGTAACAGTTACATGCTGAGAGATGTCGCCAACTTTCAGTTGAAAGTCCTTGACAACGGTTCTGGCAACTTCGACAGCCAGGTTGTCGACTGTTTGCGTGCCAAAACCCTGCGCTGTGACTTCGAGATGGTAAGAGCCGGCTGGCAAGGCTGCGACTTGATAATTACCCGCCTCATCAGTTTGAGCGGTTCGTTCGAGAGCAGTCGCCTGGCTGCGCACTACTATGGTGGCATTAGGAACGACTGCGCCCTTTTCGTCAGTAATGGTGCCTTGCAGAGTCGAAGTCGATTGCGCCCGCGCTACGGCACCTGGCAGAAGAAACAAAACTGCCGCGAACACGAAAAATACACCTAGCTTGTAACTTGGTTTCCGCATAAATGCCTCCTGTTGGTTGGAAGAGAGCGAACGGCGTCTCAGCGGCAGCGCTCGAATTGAGCCGCTTCGTAGAAAGTGGATCAGTAAGATTGACGCGCCGGCTAATAACATTCACGGCCCTCTCGTTAAGATCACAGACCCGCCTGGGTCATCAAAGATGGGCAATCGGCGTCCCTGCGCGCACGGCAAAAGGATTTTTGATACCTGGTGTTCAGCAATCCAAATGCCGTGACATCAAAAGAGATGTCATGTCCGTTTGCGCGAGAATCAAGCCTCGCGACGAGTATGGTCCAAAGAAATATCCGAAGGTTCGGAAAGAACTCTCCAAAACCTTGTAGACATCCAAAAAATAAACCGGCCACCGATCCTCCCGTTAGAAGGACCAATGGCCGGTTCGTTGGAAACTTGTCTTAGTGCTACCTGATTAGCGCACGCCGACAGCCCATCACCCGACCGTCCCTCCAAACGGAGAGCGGGCCGTAATACCAATAATAGCGCTAGCTGTTCGGTTGATTAATCATCACTTGAAAAGGCGTTTGCCCTGGCGCACGCGTGAAGAATAACCACCTATCTTTGAAAGGTCAAGGTTTAAGGGTAATGTTCGACTCCGTCGTATTTTCGGGCGATGCCGGCTGCCAAGCTTGGCCCTATGCTCGCGGCCGCGATGGGAAGCGAAACCGAATTAATATCTAAACCGCAGAAGAGGCGTTCCTACTCGGCTACTGGAGTCAGGCTTCGTCTTTGAGTTTTCCACCTGGCGCGAGGCAGCAAAGGATCTGTGTGCAAGAGCGCGGCGGAGTAAGGAATAAAGTCTGCCAAAAATTTCAAAAGCATCCGAAGGAGTTCACATCTGGTGTTTGACGATCATGCTGGCCAGACGATCGGCGACAACGGGATCGATGGCCTTGAGTTTTTCCTGTTGCTCGAGGGCCTTGGCAGTGTTCCCCAGCATGAGGTTGCTGATGGCGTAGTTGAAATAGTAAGACGGTTCCTCAGGCGATAGGGCAATCGCTTTTTCGTGAAGCGGAATCGCCTCCTTCACGCGCCCGGCTTTGGAAAGTGTGACGGCCAAACCGTCATACGCGAGCGAATAAGTTGGATTGCTTTTAATCAAATTGCGAAATACAAATTCCGAGTAGTGGAAGTTCTTCATGCGATCGTAGGTGACCGCCTGGTTGTACTTTGCTTTCAGCAAAGTTGAATCCAAGGCAACTGCTTTGTTGAAAGCTGCTATTGCTCGCGGAAACTGTTTCAATTCACCTAACGTTTCACCCAGGCTGTTCCAGGCTTCAGCGTAATTGGGATTGAGCGTGGTGGCGCGCTCGTAGGCAATCTGCGCGTTCCCAAATTTTCTTTGCACCATGTTGACGTTGCCGATCAGGTAACTCGCAACTGCCGCCGTCTCAGGTTTGTTTGCGGATAAAGTCATGACGCGATTGAACGCTGCGATTGCTTCGTCGTGGCGGCCGGCCTGGTGAGCGTCCTGACCTAAGGCGAGTAGCTTATCGACGTCTGTCATCGCCGAGCTGTTGGCCGGCTTATTGGCGGTCGCGCTCACCGGAGTTCTGCCAGTGACCCGCGATCTGGTACTTGCCGGCTGCTGCGCCGCCGCCTGAGAACTAACGAGCGCGAGCACAGCGCAGGCCAGCCAAAGCCTGACCAAAACCCCACCCACTTTTACGCTTGCCTGTCTCAGTGAATGCATGTTAAAAGAGTGCCCCTTTCAAATAAACGGGTAATCAACAGGAAAAATCGGAAACACGTGCGGATTCCTATTTTTCTTATCACCACAACGTGTTGATGGGAAATTGTCAAGGAGGACTACCGCCCATGCGTAAGCTATTTCTGCTTTTCGCGATTATCCTCGTCTGTGCCCCAGCGGGTTTTGCCCAGAGCGGCTACTCAGATTGGGAATTCTTTGTTGGCTATGCTCACGAGCGGGCTAACAACGGCGCCGACCGGCTCGATGCGCGCGGGCGCATCATTAACCCAAACGGCAGCACTCAGCGCGCCGATTTCGTCTCCAAGCGCATACCCTACAACGGCGTCACCACAGAAGTGGTTGCCAACGTGCATCGCAACATCGGACTGGTGGCAAACTTCGCGGCGACCTTCGCGAATACTAATTTCGTCGATGCGCTAACTGGCCGGCAGTTTAATGCGCGCGTGTCCAGATACACCTTACTGTTTGGACCACGGTTCAACTGGCGTAATTCTTCGCCGTTTATTCCGTATGCCCATGCGCTGTTCGGCGTAAGTCGCTATCACGCCAATTTCCGCAACCACGATTTCACTTGCCCGGACACCAGCGATACTGCATTTGCTATGGCGCTTGGTGGCGGTCTCGACATTCAGGCAACGCGGCATGTTGATATTCGCGCGATCCAGGTTGACTACTTGCCGGTGTTTCGTAGTGGCCACCGCGAAGACGGTTTGCGATTCTCGGCAGGCGTGAAGATCAAATAATCCACCACCCCAAGCGGGCTGCCCGCTTGGGGACCCCGGGGCTGCGCTATTTAAGTTTCAGCTTCTGGCGCTGGTCGAAAAAAGTGGACCACGCGTCGCCATTCTTCTTGAGCAGGGCAGGAACATTTTTGACTGTAAAGTCAGAAATCTTCACGCCCTGCTCAATTCGTTTCCACGTCAGCGGCATCGAAACGGTCGCGCCGGGTTTGGCACGCGCGGTAAAAACTGCCGCCAAACTCTTGCCGCGCGCGTTCTGCATCCAATCCACATAAACCTGATCGCGTTTGCGCTTGTCGATACTTCGCTCAACCGTGGCGATCTTCGGCGCGCGCCGGGCGATCTCGCTCGCCAGCAAGCGCGAGAATTCCGCCACTTTTGCATAATCGTTTGTCGGTGTAAGCGGCAGGTAGATGTGTATGCCTGACGAGCCGGAAGTCTTGGGAAACGCATTCAGACCAATCTCATCGCAAACCTGCTTGCACACCACCGCGACCTGCAAGACATTTTCCCACGGCGCTTTTTTCGGATCGAGATCAATGGCGAGCCAGTCAGGCTTGTCGAGTTTCGCAGCCGTTGAATGCCACGGGTGTTGTTCAATACTTCCGAGGTTCACGAAGTGCAGCAGCGACGCGGTCGTCGTATAAACCGCGTAGTCAAGTTCTCTGCCCTGCTGATTTGTCAGTCTGACTGTCTTGATGAAAGCGGGGGCGCTTTCCAGGTCCTGCTGAAAAAACATCGGCGCCTTGATGCCGCGCGGCCAGCGCTGCAGGATTGCGGGCCGGTTTTTCAGAAACGGCAAGATGTATGCGCTGACCTGAAGGTAATAACGAAGCAATTCAAACTTGGTGATTTTTTCGTCCGGCCAATAGATGCGATCGAGGCTGGTTACAGAAACAGGTTGCCCTTCCACGTCGATAATTAGATCACCCTTAGGCTGTTTTAAACGGAGAAATTCTGAGACTGAAAGGGCCGGCCCTTTCTTTTGCGGCGTGCGCTTCAACGTCAACTGTTTAAGCGAAATCGTTTTAGCCATTTGTTCCAATGCAGCCCTATCAATTTTCCCTGCAGACGATAAGCCACACTCTTTTGCAAATCGATTATCTTTTGAATAACATTAGAACCGCAACTGCAAATTAGACCTCCAATTCTCAGCCTGACTCATCAACTAATTTGCAGTCCCCTTTTTACCCTCAAATAAGCCTTTACGAACAAACTATTGCGCCCCGGTGTCGTTACGCGGTGCGCGGGCGCGTTGATCACTGGAGGAATGCCAATGACTAGCCATCGTGAACTCGGATACGCGCTTCTACGCACAACGCTCGGCGTAATCTTTCTGTTTCTTGGCATCGGCAAGTTCATGGGAGGACTCGGAAATTTTGTGGGCGGAATGAATCAACACTTTTCCGGCAAGCTTCCCGCAACGCTAGTACAACCTTTCGCATACGTTCTGCCTTTTGCAGAAGTAACAATCGGACTACTACTCTTGCTGGGCCTGCTGACAACTCTGGCATTAACGCTGTCCGGATTGCTTTTGCTGGCACTCACGTTTGGCACCGTGATGTTGGGTGATGCTCCGACGGTTGCCCACAATCTTCAATACGCTTTCGTGAACTTCGTGTTGTTGTGGCTCGCGGACCTTAATCGCTATTCGATTGATCGTTTGCTTGGGCGGGCACCAGCCACCAAACCTTCTAATGTCTTATCGGTGGTTTTATGCGGTGCTTTATTCCTTGGGACAACGGCGCCAACCTCGGCAGCGCACTTGTATGCTTCGACTCAACAATCGCTAGCGACCGAGCGCTTCGAACTTGATTCCAGCAACAGCAAATTCATAGCCCACGGGCTTCGTGGCGGTCTGCTTTGGTTTAAGGGTCACGAGCATCTGGTGGCGGCGCGCGACTTTAGCGGCGAAGCCCAACTTAATCCGAGACAAATCACAGCCTCGTCACTTCGGCTCACGGTAAAAACGGATTCGATGGTCGAAACGAGCGATGTATTCACTCAGCCGCAAAAAGAGATCATTAACAAGGAGTTGCGCGAAATCGTTCTCGAGCCCGCGAAGTATCCGGAGATTGTGTTTAAAAGTACTGCCGTGTCAGGGCGAACGGTTGGAAGCAATCAGTATGACCTGAAGATTCGCGGCGACCTGACGCTGCACGGTGTTACACGTCAGATTGTGATTCCCGCAAAGGTAACTGTAACCGGTAACGATCTCAGAGCGACCGGTGACTTCAGCATCGACCGTGACGACTTTAATGTGAAGGCCACTTCGGCATTTCATGGAATGGTTCGCGTGCGGGGAAAAGTGAGTTTTACATTCGACATCATCGGTCACCGGATTTGAGCCGGCACCGATGGCTGGTCATTCGTTGTACCCATTTGGATGGGCCTGCATCCAACGCCAGGCTGATTCGATGATCAGGCGCAAATCCTGGAATTGTGGTTTCCAGCCAAGCTCGCGCTTGATTTTTTCTGAGCTGGCAATCAGGACCGCAGGATCTCCGGCTCGCCTGGCGCCCACGGTTGCGCGAATGTCTTTTCTCGTTACGTCTCGGGCCGCTTTCAGCACTTCGTTTACGCTGTAACCATCACCGGCGCAACCAAGATTATAAATGCGACTGCCCTGGCCCAACGCAGCCAGCGCGAGAATGTGCGCGCGCGCCAGATCGATCACATGAATGTAGTCGCGCACGCAGGTGCCATCCGGCGTTGGGTAATCATTGCCATAAACTTCTATAGTCTCACGCGTGCCGGCCGCCACTTGCAACGCGATCGGAATCAAGTGACTCTCCGGCTCGTGATCTTCGCCACACTGTTCACTGGCGCCCGCGGCGTTGAAATAGCGCAGCGATCCATAACGCAGACCATACGCCTCGTCATACCACCGCAGTGCGCGCTCAAACGCGAGTTTCGATTCGCCGTAGGGATTGGTTGGGCGGTTAGGATAGGTTTCTTCTATGGGCTGTTTTTCAGGCTCGCCGTAGGTGGCTGCGGTAGAGGAAAAGACAAGCTGGCCGACGCCGGTTTCGCGCATCGCCTCAAGCAACGTCAAGCCGGCGACAACGTTATTGCGATAATACTTCGCCGGCTGTTCACACGATTCGCCAACCAGCGAGTCTGCGGCCATGTGGATCACGGCCTCGATACGATGGGCCGACAGCGTCTCTTCCAGTTTTGCCTTGTCCGCGAGGTCGGCATGCACAAACTGAGCAGGCGCAACCACAGCCTGGCGATGACCCTTTTGCAGATTGTCATAGACGACCACGCCGTGGCCGTCTCGCACCAACTCCTCGGTAACGACGCTGCCAATATATCCAGCGCCGCCTGTCACCATCACTCGCATATTTGTGGAAGTCCCTTAGGTGTGGGCGACTTTTGGTTGAACTGGCGCGGTTGTTGGGGCTGAGTCGGATGGGGCGTAGTAAAGGATGCGGTTGCAGTTTTCGCAGGTAACAACTTCTTCGCCGCGGCGCACCTGGGCCATCGCCTGCGGCCTCAGCGCCATGAAGCAAGCCATGCACGCGCCGTTGCGAGCTTCGGCGACAGCAACGCCATCGCGAATGCGCGCGCTGATACGGCCGTAAAGCGAAGCCATGGATTTTGGCAGCGCACTCATCAATCGCTCGCGTTCGCTGCGACTGGCTGCCACTTTCTCAGCTTGAAGCCGCGTCTCTTCGTCAAAGGCCTGCAGACGTGCGTCGCGATCGGAATTCAATGAGGCAATTTCAGCAGCGCGTTCGGTGAGCGAGCCCTCCGCCCTGTCAGATGCTTCCATCTGCTCAAGCACCTTGGTCTCAAGCGCAGAAATCTGTTTTCGTGCGGCGTCGGCTTCGCGAATCGCGGCCGTGTATTCGTCCTGTTTTTTTGACGACATCAAGTTTCGCTCGGCACGTTCGGCGCGCGCGCGTTGTTCCGCAATCTCGGTTTCAAGGTGGGAGCGCGTATGCCGGGCTTCCTCGCGGCTTGTTTCCAGCGCTCGAATTTCAAAGGCGCTCTGATCGAATTCTGCTTCGATCTCAGCGCGCCTTTTCGGTATCGCTTCCAGTTCTTCTTGTAGTCTTCTTATGCTTGTATCCAGTTTTTGTAGAGCGACTAATTGCTGCAATTCCGCTTTCACTCTTTATGCTCTCCTTAAAAGAACAGGGCCGGTCTTTGTATGAATCAACTCAATCATCAACCGGATTATCGGGCATTGGCGGGCTGCGCGCAAGTCAGCCGGAGGGGAGGCATCGTTTTCTAAATAAGATCGCCAAAAATATGTTGCAGCAGAACAGTTACGGCGATGGCAGCGGTCTCCGCGCGCAGGGTTCGCCCGCCCAGCGTGACGACGGCCCAGCCTGCCGCGCGCGCGGCAGCGATTTCTTCGTCACTCCAACCACCTTCCGATCCAACCAATGCGGTGATCGGTAGTTCACTCGCCGCGAGGCTTTCCTTTAGTTGCAAGAGCGATTGGCCATCACGCTCAGAGAACATAAGGCAGTTACTTCGCTCATCTTTGCTCGTTGTTTCGATAAGCGAATCAAAAGTGATCACACTTGCGACGTTGGGAACCACTGCGCGTCCTGATTGTTTCGCTGCTTCCATCGCGATTCGCTGCCAGCGCGTCACACGCTTTGCCGCGTCGGATTCGTCACGCAACCGAATGTCAGCGTGCTTTGTAATTACCGGCACTATGCGGGTGACGCCAAGTTCGGTTGCTTTTTGCACGACCAGATCAAACTTCTCGCTTTTGAGCAGCGCCAGCGCAAGAGTTAATTGCAAATGAGATTCGGGACGTGCGGGTTCAACTTCGCGAATTATTTGGAGGCGAGCAGTGTCGCGGCGACTTTCGTCGATGCGGCTGAGAAATTCTTTTCCTTCACCATTGAATACATAGACCTCGTCGCCCGGCTTAAGCCGCAAGACTTCGTGCAGATGACGCGCTTCGTCGGCAATGAGAGTTACAAAGTCTTGCTCGTCATCGAAAGCGGTTGGTGGTGTGTAGAATCTGCGACGAGTCATTGTTGTAGTAGGACAGGCATTCCTGCCTGTCTATCATATAAAAAAGGGACAGACGAGAATGTCTGTCCTACACGATCAAAGCCATCCATTCGCCGTCACTCATGATTTCTAATGGTTCGGAAATGCCGCACTCATGAAGACGCGCGCGCACGGCTTCCAACTGCGTATCGAGAATTCCGGAAAGGACCAATCGTCCGCAGGTCGCGCCGAGAAGCTGCGGAATAAAATTACTAATCACGTCGGCAGTTAGATTGGCGCAAACAAGATCCGCCGAAGCCATGGCGTCCTCGGCCCTTCCCACGCGAAACTCGATATTATGCGCGACACCATTAAACTGGGCGTTTTCCCGGGCAATTTCGACGGCCTGCGGATCTTTATCGACTGCTTCTACGCGCGCAGTTGGAAAAAGCTTAGCCGCCGCAATGGCAAGTATTCCGGTTCCAGTTCCGATGTCGAGAAAGCTCCCGCCGGCAAAATAGTTTTCGATTGCCGCCAGACACAAGCGAGTTGTTTCATGCGTGCCAGTGCCGAACGCCATGCCTGGCTCAATGCGAATCACGATTCGATCGCGCGCGTCCGCAATCTCAGCCCAGGGCGGCGCAATAATAAAACGTTTGCCTACTGCCACGGGCTGCCAGCTCTTTTTCCATTCGCCCAACCAATCCTGGTCTGGAACTTCGCGAAGATTCATCTCACGCGCAGAAGATGTTGGCAGATCGTAAATCCGTAAAGCTTCAGCCAACGCGGTGCTCACGCGTTCTCGTTCAGGAGAATCGTGGAAGTAGGCTGACACTGTTAACAGGTCATCCTCACGCTGGTTGGTTTCCGTGCCCAGTGCGCCCGCTTCCATCAGCGCATATTCGACTGCCTCGCGCGCCGCCGGTGTCACATCGACATCGATCACATGCCACATTCGGTGTACTTCGCTCGGACTGGTCATAAAATCAGAATTGGAGTCGGCCGCGTCTGCGTTTCAATTAGACCAGTGAGGCAGGCATGCGGCTAAACAGAGCGAAAAAGCGTCCGTCTAATGAATTCCCATCTCATCGAGCAGGTGTTGCTTGTTTCGCCACTCATCTTCGACTTTGACAAACAACTCCAAGTGAACGCGATGCCCGAGCAGACTCTCGATATCTTGTCGCGCCTGGATGCCGATTTCTTTCAAGCGCGCTGCGCCTTTGCCGATCACGATCTTTTTCTGTGAAGTTCGCTCGACGAAAATCGCGCAGTGAATGCGGGTGAAGTCCTCGCGCACCTCCTCCCATTTCTCCGTCACAACCGCGGCCACGTACGGAATTTCTTCCTGAGTAGTTTGCAGAATTTTTTCGCGCACGATCTCCGCCACCATAGTGCGCACTGTTTGGTCGGTCAACTCATCTTCGCCAAACAAAGGCTCACCGGGCGGCAGATGTTTGATCATCTCCTTTTGAAAGACATCAATCGCGTTTCCGCGCAATGCTGAGATCGGTATCAGCTCGGCCCAGTCATATTCGTTTCGATACCACTCGATTAGCGGCAACAGCGCGGACTTGTCTTTAATTTTGTCTATCTTATTCAGCAGAAGAAGGGCAGGCTTGCTGGAGCGCTGGATCAGTTCAAGAACAAACTTGTCGCCACTACCGGTGGAAACGGATGCGTCGCGAATCAGGCAAACAAGGTCAACGCCCAACAGCGCATCCTGCACCGTCGCCATCATGCGCCGGTTCATTTCATAGCCGGGCCGGTGAACGCCGGGCGTGTCCACTAAAACAATTTGACCTTCCGGTTCAGTGATTACCCCTTGAATGCGGAAACGCGTTGTCTGTGGTTTATCGGAAACCGCCGCAATCTTCTGGCCGACAAGCTGATTCAGCAACGTCGATTTGCCGGCGTTCGGTCTGCCGATGAAAGCGACATAGCCGCTGCGGTAATCTTCGTTGTTCCTCTCAGTCATTGTTTGGTTTACTGGGCCCACATCCTGGTTTCTACTTCTGCTTGCGCGTCGCATCAACCACTTCTCGAATAGCATTCACAACCAGTTCCGGCTCGTCGCGGTGGATGAAGTGGCCGCTTCTGGTAGCGATAATCTGTTTGCCCATTGCCGAACGATGCACAAGATCCTGCTGAAGTTCCTGCCGAATCTGCTCAAACTTTGGGGCTAAGTATGCAAGGGGCCCTTCACCGCCTGGCTGAGCATTCGCCGCCGTTAGAACGACCAATGGAATGTCTGCGTGCCATGCAGCCATCCTGGCTCTCCGCTCGCTGTTCTCCGTGAAGTCGATCTTCTCGTTGCCCGTCGGCACAAGCGCGTAGGGCGGAAATTGCTTCTTGATCTCTTCGGGAATCAACGCGTCCATTCTCGCGAATTGCTCCTCGTGAGCTGAGTCAACCAGCACCATTCCTACCACGTCTCTTGGATACATGCTTGCGTATAGGCGAGCGTTGATGCCGCCTAGCGAATGACCGACAAGCACCAGCGGGCCCGAAACGCCTGCTCCAGCCAGCAGGTTATGTAAGTCCAGAACAATCTGCGAGGTGGTCTGGGTATGTACTGACGGATCGCTGTTACCCAGGCCCGCGCGGTCGTAAATACAGACGCGCGCAAACTCCGCAACTCTCGGTTGAATGCCGAGCCAACTCTCCGATGAGTTTCCCAGGCCGGAGTCCATGACCACCACAGGAACTCCTTTGAGGGTGCGCCCTTCACAGTTGATGTATAGCTTATAGCCTCCGACGTCCAGGCGCCGGTGAAACGACGTCCGCTTGAGTTTGGATGGTTTGGTTCCGAGGGTTGACGACTGGCCGCTGGCGGTGACCACAATCACGGAGTTGATGTGGCCCTCGCCGTCGTCCTCAGTTTGTGAGTTCTCCGGATCAACGGTCCAACGGTCTTTATCCACGACAAACTTATACCGGTAGGTGCCTGGGGCGAGATTGATACTCGCTGACCAATCGGCACCTTTCCTGATCATAGGTGTGCTCTGAGTGTTCCAATTATTGAAGGTTCCGGCCAGTGCAACTGATTTTGCGTTCGGATGATCTTTCAGATGAAACGTCACACTCCGTTGCGATACCGTTGCTTGTGCCTCTCGTTGAATGCGGGCATCTGGCTGAGCAAAACAGGTGATAGCGGAGAAGATGCCAAGGAGGAGCAAGCACGGAGGCAAGAAACTCTTGTTTCGCTTTGAGGCCGCCGCGCTTGTGCACATGCTTATAAATCTCCTACCGCCCTGCTATCGGCTAGCGAAGATCTGCACCAGATTAATCAGTGTCTCAGTACTTTTTTCCAGACCTCGCCGCGAATTGAATTCCAAGATTTCTGCAATGCCGGACTTGTCATCAGACCCAAGCAGCGTGGTGCCATCGGCCGTTATGATGTCATCACCGATCAATTCCTTCAGCACGGGACTCCCGGCAACAGTGATCACTTGCGTCGGATCTTTGGGCAACACAATATCACCGCCCTGATAGTTTTTGTGAAAGGTGGGATTGACGTTTTCACCGGAAACGGCCGGCGACGTGTCCATGTGCGAAATAAATCCAACCACCGGAACCTTTGAGTTGTCTGGCAGATTTCCAGCCATCGCGTAAACGATTCCGAATTCACTGACGCGGACATTCTGCGCGCCAATCTCTTTCAACTCTTTCGCCAGTAAGTTGGCAAGGTTGAATTGCTTTTTAGTGCTGGGAACTGTTGGCTGATCTTCAGCCGACTGTGTGTCGATCTTTGCATAACGAAGAAAACGATCCAACGCAGTTTCCCTGGGTGGTTTGAGGCCCTGGGCATGAGCTGAAACGACGACAAATAAACCGAGTATGAGGGCACAAACTGATTTCATTTCTTTACTCCTCTGGAATCGTAAAATGGGGGAAATTGGAAGAGATGCTTAAGATAACCAAGGATGCGGATAAAGCAAAGTGAGCTGCCTGGCGGCCCGAGGCACGATGGCACTTATCTCATCTGAAAATTAGCCGCGGATTTGCGCGGATAAACGTGGATACGATTAAGCAGTAGTGACGAGCCGGAAAAATATTCTTTTCAGATTCGTGTAATCCACGTTAATCCGCGGCCAATAAACACCCACCGGCTACCGATTCTCCGCGCCGTTAATGTTATCCAGCGCCTGTTGAAGCTCGTCGCGTTTCGCATTCAATGTATTTTCATCTGCATCAGCAGGAACAAAAATTGGAGGCGCAATCGTCACCCGCGCGCGGCTGAACGGATAGGGAAGCTGAAAACCGTCCCAGCTCTTCTTCGCTTCCCAAAAACGATCTGCCGTGATCGTGAAAGGCAAAATGGGTTGGCCAGTCTTTTTGGCAAGCAACACTGCGCCCATCTTGGCCACATAGCGTGGACCTTTTGGACCATCAATAGTGAAAGCTGTGGGACAGCCGGCGCGCATCAGGCGTGTCATCTCAATGACAGCACCAACAGCGCCGCGCGTGCTTGAACCGCGTGCCGCGCCGTAACCGAATCGTTGAATAAAGCGCGCGATGTACTCGCCGTCAAAACTCTGCGACGTCATCACCACGATGCGGCGCTGGCGCCAGAAATACGTCGAGAGAAAAACGCGATTGTGCCAAAACGTATAAATAGGAATGTGACCATCGCTCGTTACATTTTGCCAGTTTTCCCAGCCGTCGATTTGCCAGCGAATGGTATTACCAAGCAGTTTTATCAAAAAGAAGAATGCAAGATCGGCAGCACGAATGAGGAAGCGCTCTTTGGTTGGATAAGAAGAGAGGTCGGCAAACTCGTAGGCGCGCGCAATGGTCTCCGCGGCAGGACGCGCACCCTTGAACTGTTCAGCAGAAGCTTGCATGGTTTCAGTTCGAAGTATAGCGGAACACAACTAAGACATGTCACCG
>Ga0137361_10000401_pt1 | contig 23971 bp, 13 predicted proteins | sample Mad1_80_16metaG_FD_104923 | JGI IMG/M metagenome (GOLD analysis project Ga0137361, IMG submission 104923) | Vadose zone soil microbial communities from Angelo Coast Range Reserve, California, USA - Mad1_80_16 metaG | ecosystem: Environmental > Terrestrial > Soil > Vadose zone | place: USA... | reverse complement strand
GGTCAAGCTCCTCTGGAAGACGCCGCCGGTCCTCATGAGGGTCATGCCGGAAAGGACCGAGCCCGGGCAGACCGTGACCCTGAGCGGCGAGAAGTTCGCCTCCCAGGCCGCGGACGACAAGGTGAGCTTCGGCGACCAGACGGGACAGGTGACCTCGGCATCGGAGACGCAGCTCGCGGTGACGGTTCCCGCCGGCCTCGCCGAGGGCGGACCCGCGGACGTGCCGGTCACGGTGCAGACGCGCGGTGGCCGGTCCAAAGCGGTCACCCTCAAGGTCTACCGCCCCCCGAAGGTCGTGTCGGTGGAGCCCGAAGTGGCCATGCCGGGCGACGAGCTGATCATCAAGGGCCAGAGCCTGAAGGGCAAGCCCCTCTCGGTGTCCGTGGGTGGAATGATCGCCGAGGTGAAGGAGGCCCAGGCGGACCAGCTCCGGGTCATCGTGCCCGGCCTTCCCACGTCCGAGGGGCACAAGGCCTCGGTGATCGTGCAGGTGGGGCCGGATTCGGCGAAGCCCGGGCAAGTGATCCTGGGACGGCTCCCCCTCGTGCTGGGAGTGTCGCCGGGCAGCGGATCCGCGGGGAACCGGGTCGTCGTGCAAGGCCGCGGGTTCGATCCGAGCCCCGAGGGGAACCTTGTCACCTTCTCCGGGCAGCCGGCCCTCGTCCTGGGCGCCTCCCCGAACGAGCTGACGGTGGCCGCCCCCACCGCCCCCACCGCCGACACCCAGAGCGAGACCGAGGTGGTGGTGAAGGCCAAGGGGAAGGCATCCACGAGCAGCGTTCGCTTCGTGCTGATCCGCCTCTCCTCCGGAACCTTCATCCCCCGCTTCTTCGCGGCCCCCTTGGCCGAGCACCCCGGCGACGACGTGGCGTACGTCTCGACCGAGCTCGGCCCGCTGCTCCTGCTCGGAGGCAAGGCCAGCGCTGCGTCCACGGGGGAACGCGCGGTTCGCCTGGCCGAGGCCCTCAACCGGCTCGTGGAGCGCGCCTCGACCCAGGCCCCCGCTTTCGAGCTGCGCGAGAGGCCCGAGCTGGCGGTGGCGGTCACGGGGCTGCCGACCCCGCTCGCGCCGGTCACCGCCGCCGACGCCGCCGCCTACTCCCGAGGTTGGGGGGAGACGGGGGGCAAGGGGACCTCCCGTGCGAGCGCGCGGGGCGTGGCCACCCACTGGACGGCCCTCCTGCAGGACTACTTCGGCCTCTTCCTCTTGAAGCAGCGCCCGCTCAAGGTGCTCGAGCTGACCCCCCGGGCCAAGGTGCTCTCGGACATCTACGCGGACGCCCTCCGGCAGGTGGGGCCGGGCAACGGCGTCCCCATCCGGATCGTGCTTCCGCTCGGCTCCGGCCTGGGCAAGAGCCTCCGCGACATGGCCCTCATCATCCCCGACCAGCCGGCGCGGACCTCGGTGGCGGTGGAGGGCCGGTGGGAAGGAACCATGGAGGAGGGCGGCTCCGGACAGAGGAAAGTCACGGTCCGCCTGCGCTTCGAAGGGACGAAGCTCAGCGGCACCCTCACCACCCAGGCCGGGAACATCGAGATGCGGGCCCCCCTCCACGACGTCAGCTTCGACAAGGGGACCCTGCGCTTCGTGGTGGACCTCTCGGGCTCGCCGCGCGCGTTCTCGGGTCCGGTCCAGGCGGACAGCTTCGAAGGCACCATCCAGCGCGCCACGGGGGACAAGGCGGAGATGGGCCGCTTCGCCCTCAAGTACGCCGAGTGAAGCGGGGTCGGCCCCGGGTCGAGACGGGACTGGAGCGGCTGCTCCGCGAGCCGCGGCGCTTGCGCGGCCAGCGCCTGGGCCTGGTGGCCAATCCCACCGCCGTCACCTCCGGCCTGGAACACGCCTCCCTCGCCCTCGCCCGCTCGCGGGCCTTTCGCCTGGTCCGTCTCTTCGGCCCGGAGCACGGCGTGTGGGCGGACGCCCAGGACCTGGTGGAGGTGGAGGACAGCCGCGACCCCGCCACCGGCCTTCCCATCCTCAGCCTGTACGGCCGGACCCGCGTGCCCACTCCGGCCATGCTCGACGGCCTGGACGCGGTCGTCTTCGACGTGCAGGACGTGGGCTCCCGCTACTACACGTTCGTCTACACGATGCTCCACGTCCTCGAGGCGGCCGCCCGGGACGGGCGGAGGGTGGTCGTCCTCGACCGGCCCAATCCCCTGGGGGGCGTGGAGGTGGACGGCAACGTGCTCGACCCCGAGTACCGCTCGTTCGTGGGATGGCACCCCCTGGCGGTGCGCCACGGCCTGACCGTCGGGGAGCTGGCCCGGATGTTCCGCGAGGAGTGCCGGCTCGAGGTGGAACTCGAGGTCGTGCCCATGAGCGGTTGGCGGCGCCCCATGCATTTCGAGGACACGGGCCTGCCCTGGGTGCTGCCCTCCCCCAACATGCCGACCGTCGACACCGCCTTCGTCTACCCGGGGGGCTGCCTGATCGAAGGCACGAACCTCTCGGAGGGCCGAGGCACCACCCGGCCCTTCGAGCTGGTCGGGGCCCCCTGGCTCGATCCCTGGCGCCTCGTGAACGACCTGACCCGCGAGCGGATCCCCGGCGCGCGCTTTCGGCCCGTCTTCTTCACCCCGACCTTCCAGAAGCACGCGGGCAAGGTCTGCGGCGGAGCACAGGTGCACGTGACGGACCGGAAGCGCTTCCCCGCCTTCCTCGCCTACCTGCTTCTCATCCACCACGCGCGGCGCCAGAGCCCGAAGGCGTTCGCCTGGCGGGACCCGCCTTACGAGTACGAGTACCTCAAGCGGCCCATCGACATCCTGTGCGGGAACGACCGGATCCGCCGGACCCTCGACGAGGGCCGGTCGCCGCGCACCCTCGCTCCCGGCTGGCGCAGGGAGGCCGCGGCCTTCCGCCGCCGGCGCGCGCGGTACCTTCTGTATTAGGTGGCGGCTTCTTCTTCCGCCTCCACGACCGGCGGGGATGCCGAGGCGCGAGCCGAGCGTCGAGCGGTCGTGAGGAGGATCGCGACGAGGATGAGGGCTCCCCCCGACACCAGGCCGGCGGAGACGGGCTCCCCGAGGATCAAGCTGCCCAGGGTCACCGCCACCACCGGGTTCACGTAGGCGTAGGTGCCCACCGTGCTCGCGGGCAGCTCGTTCAGGCAATAGGCGAAGGCGGTGAAGCCCACGAGCGAGCCGAAGGCGGTGAGGTAGCCGAGGGCGCCCCAGGCCGTCGAGGAGGCGGAGGCGACCCGGCCGAGGTCCTCGCCGAAGAGGCGGGATTCGAGGAGCAGCACCGCCGACCCGGCCAGCATCTCGACCGCGGAGGCGCTCAGGAGGGGCAGGCGTTTCGGGACCGCCTGGGCGTACAGGGACCCGATCGTCCAGGAGAGCGCCCCCACCTGCAGGCCGATCACCGCCGGCCAATGGGCGTACTCGACGCCGTGCTCGGGGCGGGCCACCAGGGCCACGCCCATGAGGCCGATCAGCGTGCCCAGCCACACCCGGAACGTCCAGGGCTGCCCCCCGGGCCGGAGCCCGTCGAACAGGGTGAGCCACATCGGCACCGTGGCCACGATCAGGGCGGCGATGCCGCTGGCCACCGTCTTCTCCGCCCACATCACGAGCGCGTTGCCCCCCGCGAGGAGCAGCACCCCCACCAGGGCGTAGTCGAGCACTTGCCGCAGGCCCGGCCGGCCGTGGCGGCGATCCACGTAGAGCGCGACCGCGGCCAGGACCGCTCCCGACACGAAGAAGCGCAGGCTGGCCGCCGCCAGCGGCGGCATCTCGCGCACCACCACCCTTATGGCCAGGTAGGTCGAGCCCCAGACCACCCACACGACCAGCAGGGCGAGCAGAGGCAGCAGGCGGCGGTGGCGGTAGAGCATCAGCTCTCCTCCGCGACGAGGCCGTCTTCGAGGGGCCCCAGCCCGCCCTTCTCGACGATCGTCTCCAGCACGAAGGCGGTGCGCGAGGACTGGACCGCCCGGGTGCGCTTGAGCTCGGCGAGGAGGTCGTTCACGTCCTCGATCCGGCGGCACTGCACCTGGGCCACGAGGCAGTCCTCGCCGCTCACCCGATAGACCGAGCGGACCATGGGATGGGCGACCAGTCGGCGCACGAGCTCCTTCTCGCGCTCGCGGGAGAGGGCGCCGTCCAGGCTGAGGCGGACCTGCGCCCGCACCCCGAGGCCGAGGGCCGCGGGGTCCACCTCGGCGCGGTAGCCCCGGATGATCCCCCGCCGCTCGAGGTCGCGCAGGCGCTGGGCCACGGCCTGGCGGGAGACTCCGAGGTCCTTGGCGAGGGCGGCGGCGGAGCGCCGCCCGTCGCGGGACAGCGTCAGGAGGAGCCGCCGGTCGGAGTGGTCGAGCTTGGGGGGCAAGGAGGCCTTCCTGTTCTCCATTACGTAATCCTCCGCGGCATCGTTCCCGGCGTTTGTCAATCAGGATTATTGGTCCTATTGACAAGCGCTACAAGCGCCGCCGCGCCCGGCGCCGCCCGCGCTCACGAGCCTTGACGCAATCTTGTCTTGACGGGGCCGCGCCCCGGGGACAAGAATCCGGCCTTCACTCCCTCGAGGTGGAGCATGTCCAACGGCTTCTCGCGCCGCAGCTTCCTCAAGACCGCCGGCGCCGGCGCCGCCGCCACGAGCCTGGTGGGCGTGGGCGCGCGGACCGAGGCGGCCTCGGTCCTGGGCCCCGGTCCGGTGCCCCTGAGCCTGAAGGTGAACGGCGCGGTGAAGGCGCTGACCGTGGAGCCGAGGGTCACCCTCCTCTCCGCCCTGCGCAACCACCTGGACCTGACGGGCGCCAAGGAGGTGTGTGACCGGGGCGGGTGCGGGGCCTGCACGGTGCTCCTCGACGGCGAGCCCGTGGCGGCCTGCCTGATGCTGGCCGCGGATGCGGTGGGCCACGAGATCACGACCGTGGAAGGGCTCGGCACCCCCGACAAGCTGAGCCCGCTCCAGGCCGCCTTCGTGGAGTGCGACGCGCTGCAGTGCGGGTTCTGCACCCCCGGCTTCGTGGTGGCGGGGACCGCGCTCCTGCGAAAGACCCCGAGCCCGAGCCTGGAGCAGGTCAAGGACGGCCTGGCCGGCAACCTGTGCCGCTGCGGCACCTACGGCCGCGTGTTCGAGGCCGTGCAGAAGGCGGCGAAGTCGACAGCCGCCGCTCCCCGGAGGGGTTGACCATGGCTCAGGAGCAGAAGGCCAAGGAAGTCCCCACCGTCACCTTCACGGTCAAGGCCGGCTGGGAGGGCGCGCCCAGGACGCTGGAGGTGAAGGCGGCCGAAGGCGACCTCAAGCCCTGGGACCTCGACTCGAAGCTCAGGGTCGTGAAGGGCCGGCATCCCCGGCTGGAAGCGCCACTCAAGGTCACGGGCAGGGCGAAGTACACCTACGACATCAGCCTGCCGGGGATGCTCTGGGGCCGCATGGTCGGAGCGGAGGTGCCGGCCGGCGAGATCACGAAGATCGACACCTCGAAGGCGGAGGCGCTGCCCGGGGTCAAGGCGGTGTGGACCACCGAGGCGCGCACCGTACGCTTCGCGGGCCAGGACGTGGCGGCGGTGGCCGCGGTCTCGCCGGAGGTCGCGGAGGACGCGGCCCGGCTCGTCCAGGTCACCTACGACGAGAAGCCGTACGTGACCGAACTGGAGAAGGCGATGGCCACCGACGCGCCCCTCGTCTACGAAGAGGCCCAGATGCCGGGCAACAAGGAAGTTCCGCGCCGGGGCAACGTCCTCGGGCCGCAGAGGGGAGGCCGGGGCGCCGGCCGGGGCGACGTGGCGAAGGGCTTCGCGGAGGCCGCGTTCGAGGTGGAGCAGACGTACCGCATCCCCGTCCACACCCATTCGCCCCTCGAGACCCACGGCGTGATCGCGCGCTGGGAGGGCGACCAGCTCACGGTCTACGCCTCCACCCAGGGGATCTTCACCGTGCGCGACGGGGTGGCGGAGGCCCTCGGCATCGACCGCAAGAACGTCCGCGTGATCACCGAGCACATGGGGGGCGGCTTCGGCAGCAAGCTCGCCCCCTCGGCCACGGGCAGCGCGTTCGCGATCGTGGCTTGCAGGCTGGCCAAGCAGGCGGGGGCGCCGGTCAAGCTGATGCTGAACCGCCACCAGGAGCACCTCTGCACCGGCAACGCGCCCAGCGCGCTCATGACGGTGCGGATCGGGGCGGCGAAGGACGGCGCCTTCACCGCGGTCCACCACCGCTCGTTCGGCTCCGCGGGGATCGCCCCCGGGGCGGGGACGGGCGGCCCCGCGAGCTCCCTCTACGCGAACACTCCGAACCTCAAGGTCGAGGAGCACGACGTGTTCATCAACGGCGGCCCGGCGGCGCCCCTGCGCGCCCCCGGCCACCCCCAGGGGGCTTTCGCCCTCGAGTCGGCGGTGGATGAGCTAGCGGAGAAGCTCGGCATGGACCCCCTCGAGCTGCGCCGGAAGAACGAGTCGAGCCCGGTCCGCCTGATGCAGTACGACGTGGGGGCCAAGGCCATCGGCTGGGAGCGCCGGAACAAGAAGGCGGGAGACCCCACGACGGGAAACTGGCTCGGCGGCGACCCAGCGCCCCCCCGCTCGAAGAAACGCGGCATTGGGATGGCCAACGGCAACTGGTACGTGTTCGCCCGGGGCAGCGGCGTGGGCGCCCAGGTCAAGGTCCACCGCGACGGCAGCGTGGAGCTGTTCTCGGGCGCGCAGGACATCGGCACCGGGTTCCGGACCGCGATGGCGATGGTGGCGGCCGAGGAGCTGGGCCTCCGGCCGGAGGACATCACCGTGCGGGTGGGCGACACCGGCTTCCCGGAGGGCCCGGCCTCGGGGGGCAGCAACACCACGAACTCCGTGGCCCCGGTGGTGCGCCTGGCCGCCCACGACGCGCGCACGAAGGTGCTGGCCCTGGCCGCGGCGCTCCTCAAGGCGAAGCCCGAGGAGCTGGACGCCGCGGGCGGGAAGGTCTTCGTGGCCGCCCAGCCCGGCAAGAGCGCCACCTTCCGGCAGGCCGCGGCCCGCATGGCGGGCGAGGTCATCGACTGCGTGGCCGAGCGCAAGAAGCAGTACGAGACGCTTCGCCAGGACATCGCGGGCACCCAGTTCGCCGAGGTCGAGGTGGACACCGAGACCGGCGAGGTGCGTATGGTGAAGATGGTCTCCGTCAACGACTGCGGGTTCCCCGTGAACGGCCTCACCGCGGAGAGCCAGGTCATCGGGGCCATGATCCAGGGCGCCTCCTGGGCCCTCTTCGAGAACCGGATCCTGGATCGCAACCTCGGGACCATGGTCAACCCCAACCTCGAGTCGTACAAGATCCTCGCTCCCCGGGACATGTTCGAGGCGGTCTCCATCCTCACCCCCGTGGCCAACGCGGGGAACAACACCTCGACCGCCGGACTGGGGGAGCCCTGCCTCGTCCCCACCCTGGGGGCGATCGCGAACGCGGTCTACAACGCGACGGGCGCGCGCGTGCGCACCCTGCCCATGACTCCCGACCGGGTCCTTCTGGCCCTGTCCGAAGCGCGGAGGGCATGACATGCACCGCTTCGAGCTGGCGCAGGCGACGAGCACCGCCCAGGCCCGCGAGCTGCTCGCGGAGAAGAAGGGCGGGGTGCTGAAGGCGGGCGGGATCGACCTGCTCGACCACCTGAAGGAGCACCTCCTCGAGCCGCCGCGGGTGGTGGACCTCAAGACCATCCCCGGCCTCGACCGCATCACGGTGGAGGCGGACGGCGCGCTGCGCCTCGGGCCCCTCGTGACCCTCGCCAAGGTCGCCGCCCACCCGGCCATCCAGAAGACGCACCCGGCCCTGGCCCGCGCCTGCGGGGAGGCGGCCTCGCCCCAGATCCGCAACGTGGCCACCCTCGGGGGCAACGTGCTGCAGCGGCCCCGCTGCTGGTACTACCGCCTGGAGTCGTACAAGTGCCTCAAGAAGGGCGGGGACGTCTGCTTCGCGGTGGGGGGGGAGAACCGCTACCACGTGATCTTCGGCGGCGGGCCTTCCTACGCGCCCCACCCCTCGAACGCGGCGGTGGCCCTCGTGGCCTACGGCGCGTCCTTCGTGGCCGAAGGGCCGAAGGGGGCGCGGACGGTGGCCGCGGGCGAGTTCTTCGTGCCGCCCTCCAAGGACCCGGAGCGCGAGAACAACCTGGCTGAAGACGAGGTCCTGACCGAGGTGCGCGTCCCCTCGGCGGCGGGGACGAAGTCGGCCTACCTCGAGGTGCGCGAGCGGGCGGCCTTCGACTGGCCGCTCGTCTCCGCGGCCATCGTGATCAAGGCCGAGGCGGGCGCGGTCAAGGAGGCGCGGGTGGTGCTCGGCGCGGTGGCTCCCGTCCCCTGGCGCTCGGCGCGCACCGAGCAGGCCCTCGTGGGCAAGAAGCTCGACGAGGCCACGATCACCGCGGCCGCGCGCGCCGCCACCGTGGGCGCCCAGCCCTTGTCCGACAACGGCTACAAGGTCGGCCTGGTGCAGACCCTCGTGCGCCGGACCCTGACCTCTCTCGCTTGAGGACGCCCATGGAAGCCCACGAGACCCCCGCTGCCGACACCCCGGTCTGCAAGCGCCTGCGGAGCAGGATGTACTACGTCATGGGCCGGGAATACGAGGAGCTGCGGGTCTCCTCGCCCAACTCGCAGTACTGGTGCTCGCGCACGGCCACCGTCCTGGGGCCGGACGACGTCTGCTGCAGCCCAGAGATGTGCCAGGCCCATCGGGGCTGCTTCGAGCCGGAGTAGCCCTCGTCCTATGATCGTCCGGTGACCCATCGCCGGGCGATCGCTCTCCTGCTGGCCGCGGCCGCGGGAGGGGCCTGCGCACGCGGGTCGGGCCCCCGGTTCCCCAACGCCCCCGTCGTCCTGATCTCGATCGACACCCTCCGGGCGGACCACCTCCCGGCCTACGGCTACGCGGCCGTGGAGACTCCCGCCCTCGAGCGCTTCCGCAAGGACGCCATCCTCTTCGAGCAGGCCTACACCCACGCCCCGCTCACCCTGCCTGCCCACGTCTCGATGCTCACCGGCCTCCTGCCCTTCGAGCACGGCGTGCGCGACAACCTGGGCTACCACCTCGACGCCAAGGCCCACCCCATGCTTCAGGGCCTCCTGAAGGCGAGAGGCTACGCCACCGGCGCCGCCGTCTCCGCCTGGGTCCTGCGCGGGGAAAGCGGGATCGGCGCGGGCTTCGACGCCTACGACGACCGGATCGCGGCTCCCGCGGGCAGCGACGCCCTCGGCAGGGTGCAGCGACCCGGCGGCGAGACGGCGGCCATCGCCTCGGCCTGGCTTCGCGGCGTGAAGGACAAGCCCTTCTTCCTCTTCTTCCACGTCTACGAGCCCCACGCGCCCTACGAGCCCCCCGAGCCTTTCCGGAGCCGCTACCCCCTGGCCTACGACGGCGAGATCGCGGCCGCGGACGGGATCGTGGGCGGCCTCCTCGAGGAGCTGCGCCTGATCGGTGTCTACGAACGCGCGCTCGTGATCGTCCTTTCCGACCACGGCGAGGGCCTGGGCGAGCACGGCGAGGAGGAGCACGGGATCCTCCTCTATCGCTGGGCGCTCCACGTCCCCCTCCTCCTGAAGCTTCCGGGATCCGCGCGCGCGGGAACGAGGGTGGCCACTCCCGTGGAGCTGATCGACCTCGTCCCCACCCTGGGAGCCCTCCTCGACCTGCCCCTCCCGCGCGGCCTCCGTGGCCAGTCCCTGCTGAGCGGCCGACGCGAGCCCCGCCGCATCTACGCCGAGACCTGCTATCCGCGCATCCACCTCGGCTGGAGCGAGCTGCGCTCGCTGCTGGACGAGCGGTGGCAGTACATCGAGGGGGTGAAGCGCGAGCTGTACGACCTGGCGGCGGACCCGAAGCAGCTCGCCGATCGCATCGCCGGCCAGGGAGACCTCGCGCGGTCGCGGCAGCACGAGCTGGCCGGCCTTCCCGCCGCCCTCGCGGGGCCGGGCGACGTCTCGGCGGCGGAGCTCGAGAAGCTGGCCGCCCTCGGCTACCTGGGCGGGGCGGTCAGCCCGACCGGGCCCCTGCCCGATCCCCGGGAGCGCATCCACGTCCTCCAGCAGGTGAAGGGCGCGTTCCGCCTGGCCGCCGCCGGACGCGACGAAGAGGCGGTGCGCAGCTTCCGCGCCGTCCTCCAGGACAACCCGCTGCTGTTCGACGCCCGCTTCGAGCTGGCCCAGACCCTGACCCGGCTCGAGCGGTGGGACGAGGCTCACGACGCCTACAAGGCCGCCCTCCGCGCGGCGCCCTCGCTGGCCGCGCCGGTCGCGCTCGAGCTCGGCCGGGTCTGCCTGAAGCTCGGGCGGCTCGGGGAAGCGGAGGCCAACGGGCACGTCGCCGAGCGGTCGAACCGGGCCCGGGCGCGGGAGCTGCTCGCGCGGGTGGCGCTCGCCCGCGACGATCTCGAGGGCGCGGAGCGCGAGGCGGGGCTCGCCACCGGTGATCCCGCGGCCGAGCTGGGAGCGGCGGTGGTCCGAGGCGAGGCGCGCATCCGCCGGGAGCGGTTCGACGACGCCCTGGGCGTCGTGAGCGAGGCGTTGCGCGACGCGGAGACGCGCCACCAGGCGCTCGTCCCCGACCTCCATTTCCTCCGGGGGGACGCCCTCGCCCGCCTCGGCCGCTACGGCGAGGCCGAGGCGGCCTTCGAGGAGGAGATCCGCCTCTTCCCGCGCAACCTCCAGGCATACACGCGCCTCGCGATCGTGTACGGCCTGCAGTGCCGGACGGTCAAGGACGTGGACCGGCTCCTCGAGCGGATGGCGGCGGCGAGCCCGGGTGCCGCGGCTCTCGAGCTCGCCGCGAAGACCCTCGAGTCGATGGGCGACGCGAGGGGCGCGCAGGCGTGGAGACGGCGCGCGGCACGGGCGCGGAGCTGAACAAAATCAGAAAGTTGCATCGAGCACGCGACCCATTGGATTTCGGAGTCGCGATCAAAGAGTTGAACGGCAGTAACTCCTTGCTCGATAGCGCCTTGGTCATCCGACCCTCTTCCCACGCCATGGCCTCCGGTTTGCTCTCTCCCGGGTGCCATCCGTAGCCGGACCTTCGCTATTCATCTCGGGCCGCGGGCGGGAGCACCGATCGCCGGCGGAGAGAGAAAAGAAAGGAACCATGATGCGACGTTATCTTTGGGTCGCTGCCCTTCTGGTCCTGGTCGCCGCGAGCAGTGTCCTCGCCCAGGGCACCCAGACGGGTGTGTTGAGCGGAAGCGTTCTTTCGCAGGATCGCCAGCCCCTGCCGGGCGTCACCGTGACCGTCAAGTCCCCCGCCCTCATGGGGACCCGCTCCGCCGTCACCGACACGAACGGGGGGTACATCTTCAAGGCGCTGCCGCCGGGTACCTACAAGGTCAGCTTCGAGCTGAGCGGCTTCTCCACGATCGAAAAGAGCATCACCCTGGCTCTGGGGGCCACCGTACCCCTGGACATCGCTCTGGCCGTGGCCAACGTGCAGGAGACGGTGACCGTCACCGGCGAGGCGCCGTCCCCCCTCACCACCACCCAGGTGGGTGCGAACATCAAGCAGGACCTCGTGGACTCCCTGGCGACCGGCCGTGGACTCCAGGCGGTGGCGTTGCTCGCCCCCGGGCTCACCGACAAGACGCCGAACGCCAACCAGCTCACCATCGCGGGCAGCTTCGCCTACGACAACGTCTTCCTCCTCGACGGCGTCGACATCAACGACAACCTCTTCGGGAGCCCGAACAACCTCTTCATCGAGGATGCCCTCGAGGAGACCCAGATCCTGACCTCCGGGGTGTCCGCGGAGTACGGCCGGTTCAGCGGGGGCGTGGTCAACGCGGTGACCAAGCGGGGAAGCAACACCTTCGCGGGCAGCTTCCGGGCCAACCTCACCAACCCCTCGTGGCGGGACGAGACGCCGATCGAAAAGCAGCAGAAGACCGTGCGGCCGGACAAGCTGAGCAAGTTCTACGAAGCGACCCTCGGGGGACCGCTCGTCAAGGACCGTCTCTGGTTCTTCGCGGCCGGCCGCAAGGAGAACAGCGACACCCAGATCACGGCCTTGGAAAGCGGCCTCCCGTTCACCCAGACGCGTGACCAGAAGCGCGGGGAGATCAAGCTCTCGGGCGCAATCAACCCGAACCATACCGTCCAGGCCACGTACACCAAGGTGAGCGATACCATCTTCCGGACTCCCTTTGCGGCGAACGACATCGATCCCGTCCACCTTGCCTACAACGGTGAGCAGCCGAACGACCTGTTCTCGGCGAACTACAACGGCGTCCTCAAGCCGAACCTCTTCGTGGAGGCCCAGTATTCGCGCAAGACGTTCGGCTTCGTGAACAGCGGCGGGACCAGCAAGAGCATCATCGACTCGCCCTACATCGCGCAGAGCGGGTTCTGGGCCTACAACGCCCCCTACTTCGACGCCAGCGACCCCGAGAACCGCGACAACCGGCAGTTCACCGGTTCCTTGTCGTACTTCCTGTCCACGAGCAGCCTGGGCAAGCACGACCTCAAGGTCGGATACGAGCACTACACGAGCACCCGGACGGGCGGCAACTCGCAGTCCGCGACCGACTACGTCTTCTACACGGACTACGTCACGGACGCCGCCGGCAAGCCGGTCTTCGACAGCAATGGCTACGTGGTCCCGGACTTCGTCCCGGGAGTGAGCCAGCTCCAGAACTGGCAAGCGGTCCGCGGGGCCCAGATCGACCTGACCACCCAGGCGGCCTTCGTGAACGACAAGTGGACGCTCAGCCGCCTGGCCTTCAACCTCGGAGTCCGCGCCGAGTGGCAAGGGGGCAAAGCGACCGGCGGCATCCAGCCCATCAGCGCGAGCCGCATCGTGCCGCGCCTCGGGGCGGCCTTCGACGTGCGGGGCGACGGCAGGTTCAAGCTCGAGGCCACCTACTCGCACTACGCGGGCAAGGTCAGCGAGACCCAGTTCGCCAACAACACGAACGTCGGCAACCCGAACGCGATCTACTATCTCTACACCGGCCCCGCCGGCCAGGGCCGCGCGTTCGCGCCCGGGATCGATCCCAAGAGCTACTCCGAGGTCATCGGGGGGACCTTCCCTACCGCCAACGTGTTCTACGACAAGAACATCAAGTCGCCGGTCACGAAGGAGTGGACGGCCGCGGCGGGCACCGAGCTTGGGCGCGGCGGCTACCTGAAGGTCATCTACACCCATCGCAAGGTCGAGGACTTCGTGCAGAAGTTCGTGAACACCACCACGGGAACGACGCACGTGGTCGTGAACGGCACCGACTTCGGCGAGTTCTCCAACCAGCTCTGGGCCAACACCAACGACGGCCAGAGGAAGTACGACGGCCTGCAGTTCCAGGGGGCCTATCGCCTCACCGATCGCTGGAACGTCTCGGGCAACTACACCCTCCAGATCAACAACGACGGCAACCAGGAGGGGGAGGGAACGAACCAGCCGGGCGCACCCTCGTTCTTCCCCGGCTTCTACCCCGAGCTGTTCAACGAGAGCCGCACCTACCCCATCGGACGGCTCAACGGCTTCCAGAAGCACCGGGCCCGGGCCTGGACGACCTACGACCTCGGCGTCGGCCGGGCGGGAAACCTGAACGTCGGGCTCCTGTATCGCTTCGACTCGGGCCAGGCCTACAGCGTCCGTTCCGTCGGCCGGGCCCTGACCTCGGTCCAGCAGGCGATCGGCCACGCGCTCTATCCCGATCTGCCCACCAGCCAAACGATCTTCTACTCGCTGGGACGGGGGTCGGAGACCTACGAGGGCTCCAACCTCTTCGACCTCGCGCTCACCTATTCGGTGCCGGTCCACCAGACGCTCAAGCTCTGGGTGAAGGGCGAGATGCGCAACATGTTCAACTCCACGCCCCTCATCAGCTACAACATCACGGTGACGCCGGACCCGAACAGCCCGAAGGATGCCCTCGGCATCCCGACCGGCTTCATCAAGGGCAGCTCGTTCGGCAAGGGGACCTCGACGACGAACTACCCCTTCCCCCGCGAGTACCTGGTGTCGATGGGGATCCGCTTCTAGCGGACGGCGTCTTTCCAGCGTTCCCGGCGGGGCGGCTTCGGCCGCCCCGCCGTCTTGTTTCTCTCAGGATCCGGGGCGAACGCGCAGCAGCGAGTAGGCCTCGAGGCGCGAGCCGCTCTCGCCGATCCCGATGCGGAGCGTGTAGTCTCCCGCGTCCAGCGCCTCCGGAACGTAGCCCAGCACGTAGGTGCGCCGGCCCGGCTCCCCGCGGTGGACCTTCTCGATGCGGATCGAGCCGGAGGGCACGAGCCGGCCCTCCCGGTCGCGCAGGGACGAGCGGATCTGGAGGGGGGCGGCCGGGTCGCCCGGCTGCGACGGCTCGTAGGCCAGGAGGACCAGCTTCTCGGGGGTGCCGGATCGCGTCTCGAAGCTGGCCCGCGGCACGAAGGGCTGGTCGCCCACCTGGAAGGGGAAGGCCGGACGATCGCCCTTGCCCCCGCTCATCTCCAGGCCGATCCAGCGCCCGGGGTCGTCCATCAGGACGGGGGGCAGCAGGACTCCGAGCTTCGGGTCGTAGGGGGGGACGGTCACGTCGATGACCTGCACTCCCGACTTTCCGGACTCGCGCTCCACGAGCATCAGCCGCACGGTGTACCGGCCCGGCCTGACCGCGAAGGTCCCGAACAGGGACAACCCGCGCGCGGTCCCCCCCGGGTCGGCCCGCGCGGGATCCAGGCGGGCGAGCTGGGCCAGGTGGTCGTGCACGGTGCCATCCTCGGCGACCGCGTACCCGTAGACCTCCAAAGACGTGGCCTGGCCGGCCGAGAAGCGCAGGGACTCCCGGGGGACCTGGATCACCAGGCCCAGGGTCTGGCGCTCGGCGGGCGTCGGGAAGGGCAGGCACAGAGTGGCGAAAGGCAGCTCGTTCGCGCCCGCCCCCGTGATCACCAGCTGGGCCGCCTCGAACTGCCGCTGCAGGGCGGTCTGGTGGAGGACGGGCGTCCTCTCGTAGTAGCCGGCGCGGTGGGACAGCTTCGAGCCCTTGCGGGCGACCTTGACCTTGATCTTGTGGAAGGCGCCGGGCGCCTTCGAGCCGAGGGGCTGGAACCCGAGGACGTACTAGCGGCTCGTCATCTCCAGCATCTCGACGAGGACGGGTCCGAGGTCGGTGGCGTCCTTGAAGAAGCGACCGCCGGTCTCCGCGGCCAGGAAGTTCAGGGCCTCCCGGCCCCCCACGTCGCGCTGGGGATCGACGGTCACCGTGGTCCGGCTCAACGAGCGGTCGATGCCGAGGCCCGTCACGTCCACGGAATGGATCACGGCGTCGGCGGTGGACAGGCTGCGCGTCATCGCGGAGAGGGACTGGCGCAGCCGGCTGTCGCCGTAGCGGGTCGCGCCGTCGACCTCCCACAGCCGCCCCTCGGCGATGGACTCGGCGGCGCTCCGCTGCTCGGAGCCCGTGTGCCCGATGAGGAGCCGGGAGTCGAATCCCGCGGAGAAGTAGATGATCTGCTTCCGCCCAAGGACGCCGCGCAGGCCCTTGGCCAGCTCCTCCAGGTTGCCGATCAGGGTCTGGATGTGCCGCCGGTACTGATCCTCCTCGGCCGCCCGCATCCGGCGCGCGAGCACCGCGAGCACTCCCGTGAGGGTGGGCTCCGCGACCACCTGGGAGCTGTCCTGGACCCCCGGCAGGGCCAGGTCGGTCACCGACAGGTCCGCGGCCAGCCCGAGGGGATCGCTGATCCGCGTGATGTTGGTCGCCCCGAGGGTGGCCACCGCGTGGGAGAGGAGCGCGCGATCCTCGGTGAAGTTGGCCACGATCCGGATGCCCTTGTCCACGTCGAAGGTCGCCACCGCGGCGAGGTCCGAGGGGGCGAGCCCCGTGCGCACGAACCGGGCCGCGGCCCGCTGGGCCCGGTTCAACCCTCCGGGCTCGGTGAAGGACTTGTCGAACAGGAGAAGGAAGCGCCGGCGCGCGGCGGACGCCTCCCGGATGGCGTCCTGGTCCTCGGCGGACGTCGTGTCCACGTAGCGAAACGAGACCACCTCGGCGCGCTTGCCGTCCTCGTACAGCTCGAAGTCCTCGGCAGAAAGCCCGCGCATGGCGCGCCCCTGCCCGTCGGCGACGAAGACGGGGAGCAGCACCAGGGTCACTTCCGTGCCGAAGACGGAAGGCTTCTCGGTGCCGGCCGGGGAGCCGCGCGCCGCCAGGAGGGCGAGGGTGACGAGGACGCCGAGGCGCCGCGCGAGGGTCATGGCTTGGTGGCGGTGCCGGTGGGAGCGGGCACTGCGGAGCCATCGAAGCACACGGAGGCCTTGCAAGTAAAGAACGGCATGGGATCCAGCCGATTGAATCTTTCCCCCCAGGATAATCCAACGGGTTGAACTATCCGTCGGGGCTCACCTCCTAAGTGACTATATCTAGTGGGTTTACTGCGGCGGGTCGCAGGCACCTTTCTTGCTTCTTCAAGAGGCACGAACTTCTCTGTCGTTCTGAACATAGGTCCTGACGCGGAGGGATGAATGAGAAAAGCCTTAGGCTTGGCGCTGGGCGTACTCCTCCTGGCGCCCGTGGGTGCCATGGCCCAGATCGCGGGGGGGAACCTGTACGGAACGGTCACCGACGAGTCCGGCGCCATCATGCCCGGCGCGGCCGTGACCCTGACGAGCGAGCTCGGAAGCAAATCCACGACCACCAGCAGCCAGGGTGACTTCCGCTTCATCGGCCTGGACCGGGGCCGGTACAAGATCATGGTCAGCCTGGCCGGGTTCACCCCCGTCTCTCGCGAGGTGAACGTGACCACGGGCGAGAACGTGAACGTCGCGTTCTCCCTGAAGGTCCGGACGGTCGAGGAAACGCTCACCGTCACCGCCGAGACCCCGCTGGTCGACATCAAGAAGCGGGGCACGGCCACCACCCTGACCACCGAGGAGCTGAACAGCGTCCCCAGCGCGCGCGACCCCTGGGGCGTGCTCAAGAACGTCCCCGGCGTGCTCCTCGACCGCGTCAACATCGCGGGCAACGAGAACGGCCAGCAGGCCGCGGTGGCCGGCAAGGGCAGCACCACGGGCGACAAGATGTGGAACCTGGACGGCCTCGCCATCACCGACATGTCGGCCACCGGCGCCTCGCCCACCTACTTCGACTTCGGCGCCTTCCAGGAGATCAGCGTCGTCACCGGCGGCAGCGACCTCAACGTCCAGTCCGGGGGCATCAGCATCGGCCTGGTGACCAAGCGAGGGACGAACAAGTTCCACGGCAGCGCCCGGGGCATCCTGGCCCACGACAAGATGGCCTCCGGCAACGTCCCCGACAACCTGAAGAACGACCCGCGCCTCAAGGGCAGCGACAAGGCCGACCACATCGAGCAGATCTCCGACTACGGCCTCGACCTGGGCGGCCCCATCATCAAGGACAAGCTCTGGTTCTACGGGACGTGGGGCAAGCAGGACATCCGCCTGACTCGCCTCATCCAGACCCCCGACAAGACGCTGCTGCCCTCCTACAACTTCAAGCTCAACTGGCAGGCCACGCAGAACACGATGGCCACCGCTTTCTACTTCAACGGCCAGAAGCAGAAGTTCGGCCGCAGCCCCGGGTCCGGGTTGAACGAGAGCAGCGACTACCTGTGGAACCAGGACAACGCGTACGTGGACGGCTTCCCTCCCGGGGGGCTGTACAAGGTCGAGGTCAACCACACGTTCTCGCCGAGCTTCTTCGTCTCCGCCAAGGCCGCCTACTACGACACGGGCTTCGGCCTGACCGCGCGCGGGGGCCCGGACAAGACCTACACCCTCGACTACGTCGCGGGCGAGGCCATCGGGTCGTACCAGACCTATCAGGCCATCCGGCCGCAGAAGACCCTCAACCTGGACGGCAGCTACTTCTTCGGAGGCCTGGGCGGCAACAACGAGCTGAAGTTCGGCTTCGGCTTCCGCAACACCACCACCCACAGCTCTTCCCACTACAACGGCAACCAGCTCGCGGGCAAGATCAACGGTCCGGGTGACACGGTCGCGCTCGTCTGGCGCGACGGCGTCATCGACTACGGTGGAAAGTACTGGAGCGGCTACCTGGGCGACACGTATACCAAAGACCGCTTCACCCTCAACATGGGCGCCCGGTTCGACCACCAGACGGCGCGGAATTTTGGGAGCCAGGCTCCGGCCAACGCGAGCTTCCCGAACGTGGTGCCCGCCGTCAGTTACACCGGATCGGAGAACCTCATCGACTGGAGCTCGATCTCGCCCCGGGTGGGAATGAGCTACGCCCTCGACCAGGCGCGCAAGACCGTGCTCCGGGCCTCGTATGCGAACTACGCCGAGCAGCTCTCCTTCGGCAACGCGGCCGAGGAGAACCCGATCCAGTACGGCTACCTGGCCTACGAGTGGAACGACAAGAACGGCGACCGCATTGTCCAGCCCAACGAGGTCAACCTGAACAACTTCCTGTACAACTTCAACATCGATCCCGACAAGCCCGGCGCGGTGGAGTCGTCGGCCAACCGGATCGACCGCAACCTGAAGCCGAAGCGGGACCACGAGGTGGTGGTGGGGATCGACCGTGAGCTGGGCGCCAACTTCGCGGTCGGCGCGGCCTACACCTGGCGCCGGACCGTCGACTGGGAGTACCGGCCGCGCATCGGCGGCGTCTGCCCCGCCGAGGCGACCCGGGACAACTGCCGGATCATCCTGCCGACCGACTACACCCTGAACGCAGCGGGTTCGGGGAACGGCTACACGGGCTTCACCGCCTCGCCCAACTCCGCGCTCGTGACCGCGGGCGCCGGGGGCCGGCTCCGCACCAACGCCGAGGGTTATCACACCACCTTCAGCGGCCTCGAGCTCACCCTGACCAAGCGCCTTTCCAACCGGTGGATGAGCCGGATGGCCTTCTCCTGGAACGACTGGACCGAGAACTGGGACGGCACGCCGTACGGCGTACACACGACCGCCAGCTCGGGCAAGATCGCTCCCACCGAGGCGGACGCCCTCGTCCAGGGCGGCCAGGTGGCCTTCCTCTCGGGTGGATCGGGCAAGGCCAGCTTCTACACCAGCGTCAAGTGGCAGCTCTACGCCAATGCCATGGTGCAGCTCCCCGGAGGGTTCGACCTCTCCGGCGGCTTGTTCGGGAAGCAGGGCGGACCCTATCCGATCACCGTCCGGCTGCCGGCGGGCCGCGACGGGAACACGCAGGCGCTGGCCACGCCGGCCATCGACACCCGCCGCTACAACAACGTCTGGAACGTGGACCTGCGCCTGGCCAAGACCCTCAAGCTCGGGGGGGCCGGCCTGACCATCAGCGCCGAGGCGTTCAACGTGCTCAACAACGACGTCGTGCTGTCGCGGTCGCGGCAGGCCAACACCGGGACCTTCATCTCGACCATCGCCGGCGCCCAGCCCGGAGTGGGCCGCATCGAGGAGATCATCAGCCCGCGGATCGCCCGGCTGGGGGTCAGCTTGGCGTTCTAGGGCGTTCGACTCCGACTCACCAGGCCCCGGGGGGAAACCCCCGGGGCCTTTTCATTTCACGGATAATCGCGATTGGAGATGCTGGCTGCCCTCGCGCTGCTCGCCGCCGCCGGCCCCCCGCCCGCCCCGAACCTGCTGCTCGTCACCATCGACACCCTTCGGGCCGATCGCGTGGGCGCCTACGGCTCTGCCGCCGGCACCACCCCCGCGCTCGACGCGCTGGCCCGGGAGGGCGTCCTTCTCGAGGACGCGGTGGCTCACGTCCCGCAGACCAGGCCTTCCCACGCCTGCCTCTTCACCGGACGCCTTCCCTTCGAGCACGGGATTCGCGACAACTTCTCGAAGCCCCTCGACCCTGGCACCCCCACCCTCGCCTCGATCCTGAAGGAGCGGGGCTACGCCACCGGAGGGTTCATCGGGGCCTACCCGGTCTCCAGGGACTCCGGGCTCTCGAGGGGGTTCGACGCCTTCGACGATCCCTTCGCGGCGGCGAGCAGCGTGGCCACCCGCCGCGACCGCAGCGAGCGGCGGGGGCAGGAGGTCGTGGACCGCGCGCTCGAGTGGCTGCGCGCCCCAAGGACCACTCCCTTCTTCGCCTGGGTGCACCTCTTCGATCCCCACGCCCCCTACGACCCTCCACCTCCGTTCCGCCAGCGCTTCGCGAAGGACCTCTACGCGGGCGAGGTCGCGTACGCGGACAGCCAGGTGCAGCGCCTCCTCGCCTGGATCGAAGGGGCCGGCCTGCGGGAGTCGACCCTGGTGGTCGTCACCTCGGACCACGGGGAGGGGCTCGGCGACCACGGCGAGGACGAGCACGGGTTCTTCGTCTACGACACGACGCTCCGGGTCCCCCTCGTCCTGCGATGGCCGGGCCGGCTGCCCGCCGGGCTGCGCGTGGGCGGCCAGTTCAGGGGCGTGGACCTCCTGCCGACGCTCCTGGAGCTGCTCGGGAGCCCGCCCACCCCGACGAGCGGAGCCTCCCGGGCGGGGCTCCTCCGCCCCGGCGGCAAGCTCCCCGACAACGAGGCCTACGTCGAGAGCCTCTACGCGAGCCTGCACTTCGGCTGCGCGCCCCTGCGCGGCCTGCGCGCGGAGGGGTGGAAGTACATCGACGCCCCGCGGGCGGAGCTCTACCGGCTCCCCGAGGACCCGGCCGAGGCCCGCAACCGGATCGACGATCGCGCTCCGGTGGCGGCGGCCATGCGCACGCGCCTCCTGGCCCGGGATCGGGGCACGGTGGCGCCGTCGCTGCCGGCGATGGACGCGTCGGCGATGGAGCGGCTGGCCGCCCTCGGCTACGTGGCGGGGGGATTCTTCAGCGGGACGCCCACCGGCGCCGACCCCAAGGACAAGCTCCCGGAGTTCCAGTCCTTCACCCGCGACGTCACCCGGGGCGTGCGCCTCTTCGAGGCGCGGGACTACGAGGGGGCGGCGCGCCTGCTGAAGCGCCTCGCCGCCAGCACTCCCCTGCCGGGCGGGCGAGTGCTCGAGCGGCGGTCGTTCAACGTGGACTACTTCCTGGGCCGCAGCCTCCTGGAGCTGCGCCGGTTCGCGGAGGCGGTGACGCCCCTCGCGCGGGCGGTGGAGCTGAACCCGAGCGCCATGCCCGCCTACGCGTACCTCTCGCGGGCGCAGGCGGGGGCGGGACAGGCGCAGGAAGCCCTGGCCACCGTCGAGCGCGGGCTTCGCAGCGCGCCCAACAACGCCGAGCTCCACCAGATGAAGGGCCGGCTGCTCCTCGCCGAGGGCAACCTGGCGGCGGCGCGGACCAGCCTGGAGCGGGCCCGCAGCCTCGATCCGCAGAACGCCCTCGTCCGGGTGGACCTCGCCACCCTGTACCGGAACCAGGGACAGCTCGAAGCCGCGCTGCGCGAGGCCGAGGAAGCCGCCCGGCTCGCGCCCGATGCCGCCGAGGTCCAGGTGGCCCGCGGCCTGGCGCTGGGGGCGCAGGGACGTGAGGAGGCGGCGGCGGACGCCTTCCGGGCCGCCCTTCGCGTGAGCCCCGACGACCCCGATGCGCTGTTCTTCCTGGGCTCGGTCGAATTGCGGTCCGGCCGTCCCGAGGCCGCGAAGCCCCTGCTCGAGCGGCTGCTCGGCAAGGCCGAGCACTACCCCGGCGCACGCGAGGCGCTCCTCGCCGCCCAGGCGCAGCTCGCTCCGCCCCCGGAAGGTGCCCTGCGAGTCCGCCTCCTCCGCGTACGCGAGCGCGAGCGGGCGCAAGAGGCGGTGCGGCGAGTGGCGGGCGGCGAGGACTTCGGGGCCCTGGCGCGGGCGCTCTCCGAGGATCCCTCCGCGAGCCGAGGCGGGGACCTCGGCATCCTGCGCCTCACCGACCTCGCGGAGCCGCTCCGCTCCGCGGTCCGCGTGCTGCGTCCGGGGGAAGTCAGCCCCGTCGTGGAGGTCGGGGGAGCCTTCGTCGTTCTGAAGCGCGAGCGCTGAAGGCCGGGGACCTCGTCCGCCCCGCCCTCATTCGACGCGCACGGCCTGCTCGGTGCGACTCTCCGCGCTCCCCGAAGACGCGACCGTGAGGCGTAGACGGTAGTCGCCGCGGGGGACGCCCTTGGGGGTCACGGTCAGGACGAGGCGCCGAAACCGGTCGAGGTCGCTCACGACGCGCAGCCCCGCGGTCTCGAGCGCGACGGTCTGGCCGCCGTCGTCACGGACCAGGACGGCCTTGAGGGCCGCGGTTCCGTCCCCTGCCACGGCGTCTCCCCAGGTCATGAGGCACACCTGCTGCGCCGCGCCGTTGCGGAGCACGGGGGCGGCCTGCGGCGTGAAGGGCGCGTCCCCCAGGCGGAACGGGATCTGGAGGTTCCGGTTGGCCCGGGAGGCGGTGGGGATCACGAGCCGGGAGCGCGGATCGTCCATGAGCAGGGGCAGGGAGAGAGAGGCCGCCCCCTCCGCGAAGGAAGGCACCACCGCGGCGCTCCGCAGCGAGCCGGTGCGGCCGCTGGCCGGGTCGCGCACGAGGAATCGCAGGTCGACCGGGCCCTCCTGCACGCGGAACGCGGTGATGACCTGGACGCCCGTGTTGCGGATGCCGGACCCGAGCTTCTCGAGGTCGAGGGTGGGCGTGAGGCCGACCGCGTCCTGGATGCGCCCGGTGGCGTCGAGGGCGTAGCCGTAGATCTCGAGGGAGAGCGCCTTCCCCGCACCCGCGAGAAGGCTTCCCCCCTCGACCTCGAGGACCACGGGCAGCGACACCTCGCCCTGGGGGCTGCGATAGGGGACGGCCACCGCGCTGAGCCGCAGCGCGCCCCCGGAGAGGCCCTTGGCGATGGCTTCGGCGGACTGGAGCTGGACGGTGGACGCGGGGGCGGCCTTGAGGTCGGGGACCGTGTATCCGGCGCGGTGGGAGACCTGGAGGCCGGCGCGCTTGACCTTCACCTTGAGCTTCCGTAGCTCGCCCGGCTTCTTCTTCGCGTCCGCGGGCTCGAAGGCGAGCACGTAGTAGTACCGCGAGACGTCGAGGACCTCACGCAGGCCGGCGGCGATGTCGTTGCCCTCCCGGACGAAGCGGCCACCGGACCGGCCCGCCAGCTCGGCCAGGGTCCCCCGGCCGCTGCCACGGGGAGCGCTGCCCGACTCGTCCAGGGCGCCCGCGGTGGCCATGCCCATGACGTCGACGCTGTGCACGACGGTGTCAGTGCGCGCGAGCGCCTCGTAGAGCCCATCGAGGGTGCTGCGCGCCCCCGCGTCGCCGAAGCGACGGTCGCCCTGCACTTCCCACAGGCGCCCTTCGACCACGGCCCGCGCGGCGTCCGCCTGCTCGGTGCCCTCGGCGCCCGTGAGCACGCTCTGGTCGAAGCCTCCGGACAGGAGGATCACCTGCTTGCGCCCCTGGACGGAGTCCAGGAGCTGGGCCAGGTGTTGGAGGTCCCCCACGTAGCCCACGACACGCTGGCGATACGCGTTTCGCTCCGAGCGTGCCTGCATCAGAGTCATGTCGCGGTAGAATTCGGGGTCCTTGCTCCTCTCTCCCGGGTCGATCTGGAGGCCCCATTTGCCGAACGGGTCGATTGTCGTGAAGCCTAGGTCGTAGGCGAGGCCCAGGGGGTCGCGAATCCTGGCCGAATCCCCGGCCGCCCCCAGGGTGGCCACGGCGCGGGCGACCTGGACGCGGTCCGGGGTGAACCCCACCAGCACCTCGACGCCCCCCCCGCCGAACTTGGCGGCCGCCACCAGGTCGCCGGGCTCTGGCCACTTCTCGAGCAGCTCGAGGGCGGCCTTGCGCGCCTTGAGGATACCCGCCGGACTCGAGAACGCCAGGTCGAAGAGCAGCAGGAACTGCCGCCGCGAAGCGGCCACCAGCCGGGGACTCACGCTTCCCGCGGAGAGCGCGCTGGGCGCGCCCGCATCCACGGCCAGGAAGCCGGCGATGGGCACGCTGCGGCCGCCGTCCTCGACCTCGAAATCCTGCTCCGTGAGGCCGGGGACCCCGCGGCCGTCCTTGTCCATGACGAATACCGGAACCGCAACCACGCGGACGTCCACCGGGAAGACGGGCGGCGCCTGCTGCGCCGGGGGCTCCGCGGGGCTTCGGGTCGCCACCACAAGCGCGGCCAGCCCCGCGAGCGCGCCCGCGATCCGCGTGGTCCCCATCGGTCACCCCCG
>Ga0137361_10000400_pt1 | contig 24012 bp, 52 predicted proteins | sample Mad1_80_16metaG_FD_104923 | JGI IMG/M metagenome (GOLD analysis project Ga0137361, IMG submission 104923) | Vadose zone soil microbial communities from Angelo Coast Range Reserve, California, USA - Mad1_80_16 metaG | ecosystem: Environmental > Terrestrial > Soil > Vadose zone | place: USA... | reverse complement strand
TACTACCAATCTTCCCGCCTAGCTTCCCCAGTCCAATCGCTTCACCAATTCTTTGACTTACATAACCTTGAGCATATCCCGAACCTTTAGCGCGGCGAGCCTGAGTCTTTGGCAATCCAGCTTCTTGTGCCTTTCGAGCAGCATGCTTACCGCCGGCTAATGTATTCACAGTGTGAACACCAACATATCCGGCTAATGCGCCTGCCACAGTTTTACCGGGATGCCGTTCCAATACATCCATAGCTTTATTAGAACCTTTGGCCGCTGCGGCTCCAAGCCTACGAACCGATGAAGACATATTCTGCATCTTTAACGCTGCCGCTTTTTTCAAAAGACCTGGTGCTTTTCCTTTAAGGCCTCTTAACTTAGAAAACATCGCCATAAGATTTCGAGACACAGGCATTTAATCAAATCTCCTTATTTATTCAATTAATAAAAGAATTTCTTCATCATCCTGAAGTTTACGAAGTCGTACAAGCTGGCGATAATCTACAAACGGCCGTCGTGATTGTCCACCGCCTGGAAGAATCATCGGTACTGTGACTACAACAGGCACATCCTCAATCGAGTAACTATCAAACGGAAAATCAGTCAATGTCACAAATGACATGACATTGAGATCAAGTGCATCGTCAATCAGTGTTCCAAGAATACCAGGAAATGGAAGAGATAAATCCTGGAATCCTGGTTTTTGAAAACCATCCTGAAAGCCTTTCACAGAGTCGGAGCCTTTTTAGGCCTAAACATGCTTCCAGACATAGCTCCTGCTGGCGGTTGTGCTCCAACTCTGCGTACTCGCTGTAATCTATCTTGGGTTCTATTCAAATTACTTTTAAATTTAGCCACGGCTGCTGTTCGTGCTCGATCAGCTCGACGAATATTTGCATATTCTGCAACACCCAACCCAGCCCATCCGAGCGAGGATGCAATATCGACTCCTAATAAAGTCTTTCTTAATGCCTTGCTCCTGACAACTTTTCCGAAGGTACTAGTCGGAGCTAAACCTTTTCCAGCTCGACGGACACCGCCGCGTAAAGCACGCAGGCCACGCACTGCCATTTCTGATCCAACGTCGGAGGCGGCTCCAACAACCGCAGGATTGGCTGCGACCTTCGCGACCCTACTTAATCCTCCTCGCTTTGCCCACATCGCTGCCAGTTGTCTCAGTCCACCAATCATTTTTTCCTCAGTCGTCTCACAAAATCAATAATTTTCTTCTTCATTCCAACCCGACGAACTTTTTTAGCTCTTTTTTTAGATCGTCGCTTCCTGTCCCGAGCAAAATCAGCAGGCGTGTGAACGTCACCGGTATCAATATTCTTTGCCTCAACGACTTTTCCACCTTTAAATGCTAATCTGACTCGTTTCCCCGTTTTTGTTGTCTTGACTCGAAAGCGAGCGCCTGGAATAGGCATACATTACTTCGCAGCCCGTCTAGCCCGAGCCTTCTCACGTATTTTTCGCATATTTTCGGCAAAAATGGCTTTCTTTTTCAGCTTTTTATTCTTTGAATGTGATGCTTTACTTAATTTCTCCTCAGAAATCTTCTCACCCTTCTTAGCCTTTAATGCTTTACGTAATGTCCCTTTAGTTTTAGGGTTCAGTGCATCTTGAATCCAAAACTTCTTCGCCATTATTTACTCCCAAAGATGGCCAAAAATGGCCAAAAAATGGCAAGTAGATAGAAAAATAGATAGAGTGATGGGCGAGAGATTTGAACGGTAAGGTAGAGAGAAAACTGAAGGAAAAGCTTCGGAGGAAGAAGAATCAGCGGGGAAGAATGGGCAGTTTAGGTTCTGCTAGTCGCGTTCAACGCTAGTCTTTGAACGGTGGCATCCCACGACGGAATTGCTGCTGGACAGCGAGTAACCTTTCAGAGACATCCTTAGAATACTTCACAGGAATATACAAATCCATCATTTTAGTCATGTAGCCATCAACAAATCCTTTATGAAGACCTTCTTCAAACGATTCGCGTCGCATATTCAAAATACGGTTCCCATATGAGCGTTCAAATTGATTCCACGTCGGAATACGAATTATCATCCAAGTATACCTTGTAATTCGTACAACCCAATTGAATGGAACCAAATAGCAAACCGCCTCATTCCGCATAGGATCGCGATAAGCAACACCCAAATGCAATGGAATAATATAGCCTTCACGAACAGTTTGTTTGAACCAAAATTTTATATTCATAAAATCTTTCTTTTAGTCTTGAGGTTACTTCATTAAACCAAGACTCATGGCGTAATCGCGTAAAGAATTTACACATCCATCGATCCATTCTTGAGGTAATGGTTTCGCACAGTCCGGCTGTTCACAATGATCATGATGTCCCTGAACGAAACAGAGTGGGCAGCCAGTGAGTCCGGACCCCATATCGAGAGCGCGACTGTTGATCATCGACCACGCTCGCAGAAGTGGATCAAAGCCTTCAACATCTCGTGTTGCACCAGTTTTTAATTCATCGACAAAATGCATCGCTGCCGCTTCACCACCCTGGGAAACTAGATGATTCAATCCACGTTGTTCTATCGCCATTCGTACTAGATCCCAATGAGGCTGACACCACTTCTGAATTTGCATCTAAAAGTGTCCTTTGGCCCTCTTTCCGGCCACAAGATCGTCCACCACTTCGCTTGGCTCACCCGGCCAATGAATCAACTTAGCCCGAGTCCCTGGCCAGCCGTTTACGAATTCCATCACGAGTTTTCGAACCTTACAATCTGGACAATATTGTATATGATCTGGATTATTATTAAATACGATATTTTCACCTTCTTTAGCCCCACGGTCACAACCATGGCCACCAACCGAATCTATTTCAACTCTGAAATTTCCCATAGTTCTCTCCTTTTATTAAGATTCAATCTCTATAGTAGAATGAATCCAATCTTTCCGGCGCAAAGCCCGACGATATCGCCGACCACCTTGAGTCGGACGGGCTCGGTAACAATCATTCGCCTGCATAGTCATGGATTGAGATTTCTTAGCAAATACTTGATGCCACACCCCGTCCTGCACATATGCCATGTATCCACCTGGCGTCAGGGCAGGTACAGGACCATTCAAATGATTTAAATAGTCAAAGGGTCCGGTTCTCCGAAATGTTTCAAAATATGCTGGAGTCACAAAATCACTGACCCGAACTGTCGACGCACCAGTCGGCGATGCACTATTAGCAACTACAATATCATAGCCAAGATTATCCGATTCTACGGCATCACAAGCTTCATAGGCCCAAAACCGTCGAACCCGGCGCACATCCTGCACAAGTAACACCACGTCAGGATCAGCAAGCATTTCAAGAATCTCATGCGATAATGTCACCGATACTAAATATCCGTACTTCAGATCAGTAGCAGCAAAAATCTTAGCCAGCGGAAGTCCTTCTATGGTGATGTCGTGATAACCAAGCGCACCAGCTTGATCCGCATTATCGAGAATAGCTACTTGCCAATATCCCGCAGGCGGCCTTTGTCCAGTCGGGATGAACTGAAGTTGAGCCGGAGTTCCCCAGGCAGGATAAAAGTGTTCATCAACTTGTTTTTGTACAGCGGAGACCATCGGCAAAATAGCCGCATCGCTCAACACTGTACTGGCATTAATCACAGCAATCCGATCCATTCAATACTCCTTTAAGGAAACCGAAAACCACGTTTATGCATACAGTCTTTCATCCTCTGTGCATTGAGGGTCGATTCACCAGCCGTAAAACTGAACGAACCGTCGGTATTCAAACGTTCTAACACAATTCCAAAGGTTGCACATAACTTAAAGGAATCCCAAGTATAGACTTGCTGCGGTGTAAGGAAATATGTTCCGGCTCGACGTGTTTGTGGAGCTTTCCCACTTTGGTAAATATTCGGGGCCATCCCTCCACTATCACTTCCTCCACTTCCTTCGCCAGATGATGCTCCGCCTCCGGAAGAAGAAGCGCCGCCACCGGAAGTACCACCTCCGCCTCCAGATGCACCTTCCCCACCTCCGCCGCCATGCCCGCCATGAGCCAATACTAATCCCGGAATTCCTAACAACATTAAAATAGCAATAATGGCAATAACTCGCACTCTATCATCCTTTCTATAAATAAATTTATACCGATATTCCATTCTCAACATGTCCATTACGGGCTCGACTTAATCTCTTAATATCTTGTGGACAAAGAGCGAATTCTCCAAGAATCAGTTCAATATGCTCACCATTCTGTATTCTATGAGCCATTGCATCGACTGCATCAGCAATCTCGGCAATAATCACTGATGTCGTTGCTTGTGATCCAATTGTGAAATGAGATCGAATCGCATTCGCTTGATGGCGCATATATGATATGATAACTTCGCGCTCATCATAAATAAGTAATTGATCCGGTTTAATATTTAAAGCGTCACTCACATTCCGGCGGATATTTCGAACCGCGGCATCACGATTTCCAATCCAATACTGCTGGATATGAGTCGCTAGGACTTTCAACGGCATTGAAAAATTACTCATTGAGTTTACTGTGTCCTATCTGCATCAAATGCCATTGTAAATGGGTATCTATTTTAGCCTCTAACCGAATCATCCGTTCGACCGTTCCATTTTCAATACGATCGAGGCGTTTCTGAATATCATCGGTTTGGACTCGCGCCTCCAACGAGATCTTCACTGCCGTTAATTCAGTTTTCTTATCTGAATCAGAAATTCTCGTCATGATGGCTCTATTCTCTTCGGCTCTCTTTGCTGTACTCGCCTTAATCACATAAATTATAAATGGAACAATAGCCACGCCAATCAAATTCACAATTAAGTTAGCAAGTCGAACTAAAGCCTCAATGTCTGAGGTACCACTCACTATTTATACCTCTTTGTACACCAATCGGAGAGAAACTCCAGAATCTGTTAAGTCGACAGACCTTCCATGATATCGAAAAATTCTAGGCTTGATCATAGCTGTTTGGACACCATCAGAATTAATAACAGTATCAAAATAAAGCTCATCGGCAGGCGTCATGATTTCCATATACCTCAGAGGAAATCCATCTCGATCCCATAATTCAACTTCAATCATCGCCGACAAAAGGGTAAATATTCACCACGTCGTCTCCCATGAGGACCAAGTTCAGAAATAAGAAGTTTTTCTGGTTTCTTACTAAAATCCTGATACAGGGTGATATCTCCGCGTTTCATCACTCTTCTACTAATAATCATCACATGTCCGTAACAACTACCAACCAATTCAAGTCGCGAATGAACGAGCCATTCAAAAATATCTTTATTGAGACGCTTTTTCTGATCGGCTATGGCACGCTTTTCGCGTTCACGCTCAATAGCAGTCAATTCAAGAGGCGGCTCTTCTTCAAAAGGTGTATATACTCTTCTGGCCATAATTGGCCTCCAATCTGCACTTCAAACGCACGGCATTATTCTTTTAGAAAAATAACAATTTGATCATCCATGATGGTGACCTCAACATTGTCGGCATCCTTATATGCCTCTAAAAGAATATTCCTCGACAACCGCACGCGCTGACCTTTGTCCTGAAGGTACAACGCTGTGATGGCTTTATAAACGTGCTTAGGGTCCACGTCGTTTAACTCCGTGTCACACAGTTTTATTAGAAGAATCTCCTGGAGGAGTGGAAGTCGGCCTATAAAAATCTTTCGTCGAACGATCACGCGATGTTCTCAATTCGGACGTCGATTGGCTCATACTCACAAACGATTTTGCCGGAGTCTGATGCTGATACTGCTGTGAATTTCCGGATGAAAATCCAGTTTCTTGAGCCCACTTATCGAGTGAGACGCCAAGATATGTAAAAGTCCAATCCCCTTGAGATTCTTTGGCCTTCACCATCTCGGCCACTTTCTCTTTGGTCGTCTCACGCGAAGAATTCTCTTCGCCATCCGTGATGATGAGGACCAATACCCGCTCATCAGCCTGCTTTTCTTTTTCAGCCTGCATGATCGTATGCATAAATGCATCAAGCAAGGCTGTCGATCCGCCCGGGATATAATTTAATTCATTCAATTCCATACTATTCTTAATATCGGCGACAGATTGAAAAATGGCGAATTCAGTATTGAACTGTGTCACCATCAACCGGCATGGATCTGGAAGAATCTTCTGATCCTTCAGGAATTGATTATACCCACCGATCACATCCATTCTCTTTGTGGACATCGAACCCGAGCGATCCAAAATCACAGCGATTAATGTTTTAAGAAGCTGTTTAGGTGCAGGAGTCTGAGTAAGATCGATGGCGGCCATAAAAACTCCTTTAGTTTTTAATTGCTCGCTGACCGGATTCGACGCCGGCTGTCCCTTTCATTGCTAAGCAAACTCGGACTTTATTCCCACAAGTACTAGCATCCACTAATGCCCCATCGACGTGACGACGGCGATACGTTTAGCGGCCGTATCTCTTGTGGTATTTGTATCCGAGCCGTCCGGCAAATCCCCGGGCCACCTTTTCCCCCACGTGAGGTGTGGGCCTATCGGCTGCGTGTCCTTCCACGCCGCAGCGAGCTTTCATTTACGTGGGCTGGACCGTCATCCTCATAGGGTCCTATGATTAAGGCGGAATCGAACCGCCCGCCCCATTCCTAAAATAATCAGTGGTTGGGTACGGACACGGGATTTCACTCTTTATTGTTCCGGGCAAGCACCCTTCTCAGCTCACTTAATGAACATTAAGGCTAGTTACTCAGGAAAAGGAGAATCTATGCCTATGTAGCGAACACTCAAACAAAAAGGAGGTAAGTAAGCTAAGCTGAATACGTCGTGAGTCAGCACGATCCCGTCTCTCCGTGTAATGGCTCCCCACTCTTCCCCTGAAGCTGGGCTATCCTCCGACTGGACGAACCACCGATTCTATGATCTGACGAATATCTCTGAGCAAAAAATGCTGTTCGTCAACACGAGTACGCAATATTTGCGCGACATCGTGCCACTCCTCACGTTCTTGAATAACCGCGCCGATCCTACCAAGTTTACCCTTTTCAAAAGCTTCTGTAAGATTGCGCCAGGCGATTCCAGTAAATCGCCACGCAATAACATTTTCTAAAAGAAATTCAAAGAATTGAAGTGCTTCAAAATCACCTTCATTTTTCAATAACTCTAAAATATAATTCACATGCTCCCATTCAGTTGCCGAATCCATCCCACTCTCCCGAGCGTTGCTTCGGATGATGAATACAACCGCTCTGCGGTGTCTTCTTACAGATCACGCACTTATCATGCCCTTGGCAAAACTGCTTATGACAAATCTTGCAGAATGGATGACAGTATGTACAAGGTCCGGGCGAGGAATCATGATGACTACACGGCATTTACAAAATCCATTTAGATGTAACTTTAATAGCTCTCGGCTTTACAATCTTACCTTCAATTACAATATAACCAGCAAATCTAGATGTGTCAATTTCATCAGTTGGTTCGGCAAAGTTTGGACGCTGAATAGTATCTTTCCAATCATCGTTGAGCCGCTCCAAAAATTTTTCTTTGCTCATCTGACGAACACGCGGAAGATCGCCATCTTCATCACAGTAAATGACAACTACTGTATCAGCCATTTTTCACCATACCTGTTCGGGTCGTGGTACTTTCCAGTTGGCTTCAAACTCACAGTCCATGCAGAACATGCCGCCAGTTTTATGACTAACCGGATTTTCATATGGATTCTTATTTTCCCATCGATGAACATGCGGAGGATCGTGGTCGATATCCCAGTAAATCTGATCAAGTGTCCTCATTTAGTCACCTCTTCGAATATCACGAAAAGATGCTGTAAAACCAGCCGCAAGAAAGAATAGTAAAACTACGGTTCCACTCCAGGTCCAAAACGAGTAAAAGATCGCATTGTGAAGGGCCACAACCCACATTATCGATCTCCGGCAGCAAAATTCTTTTCTTGAATAAATCTCCAGCCCGCCTCGATCGCCGCGCCTTGATCATCGCTCGCGCCAGAGACACCTTTAATATTACCAACCATAATATAATCATCAGCTGGAACATACATCTTGATCTGGCGCAGAAACGCCGCTTTAGGCATCTCCATAGGACCGATGAATGAAAAGAAATCATGCCAATTGACAACCATCATCGTCACCTTAGCATAATTACCACAAATTCCAAGGATATGCCCTTCAACACATAACTCAACAATTTGCTGAAGTTTAACGGGGCCAGCGCTTACTTCGAGTGTTTCATCCACATCAAATGCATAGACGTTCATGTCATCTCCTGATAAGATTAATCTGAAGATCGTAGACAACATTGAGATAATGCGTAATAGCAAACATCTGATCTTTAGAGCTTCTCTTCGCCCATTCTTGCGGCAAGATATATCCATACGAGAAATCAAAATCACATTCGATGGGATAGTGATCCAGTCTATTCTGCGTTCGCCAATTCTTATTGAAGTATAAGAACGATGCCTTGCACACAGGAGGCCATGCATGCGTTGGATCTTGGACTGCCCGTTCCGACGCATAATCCGGAACAATGATTAATGCCTTGCCTCCAGGAATCATCACGCGATACATCTCATCCATAAATCGCATACGCTCTGGACCCGTTAAATGCTCAAAGAAATGAGATGAGAATACCTCATCTACTGATGCTGACGGCAAGGGCCATGGCGCTTTACTAAGATCGAATCGAATATCAACACCTGGAATATTGGAGATATCAATTCCAATAAATCCATGACGCTTATTCTGCCCACATCCTAAATCCAGCTTAAGAAGCCTCTGTTTGTTTTTTCTCGTTACTTTTTTCAATTCACACCCTCTCGGATTTGGATAATCACATCCAATTCCAAGACTTCTCCTTGAGTGGTCGTGATTCTACAATTTATACGGTAATTCTGATCATTCGATCCGCCGCTAATCTTCGTATTTATACGTGTCACATCCTGTACAGGAGCGCCAGCCGTAATCCCTGTATCCGTAGTGACTGAACCAGCAACCGAAGCACCGACGATAGTATCGCCGATATTGAGCTTGTCAGCAAATTCAAAAGTAACCGTGCGAATTTCGTCTTTTTGTTTCTGGAGAATAGGAGAGACAACACTCATTTAATGACTCCCCATCGAGAACCACGCACAATAAATCCAGACGGTCTTGATCCACTAATTTTTCCCCAAGCCGTACCACGAATCCATTCTGAAGGCGACTGCGTAACCGGCCCGGCCTCTGTTACTACTTGATCAGTAATAAAATAGCAATTAAATGGAAAATCAGCGACCGATATAGTCGCGTACTCTGTTAAATCAAAATCATTATCGGTCAATGTCCCTGAGATGCTAGGCACCGAGCCTCCTTTAAATTACTTCTTGGCTTGAATATCTACCGCCAAATCTTTTGCAGCCTTTAAGCCGATAAGTTCCATAAAATTGACAGCCGCATTCGCTTGTTGGCCATACTGCCCAGTACCGCTAGAAACTCCAGTGACAATTTGTGGTGTAACCTGACCTTTGAAATCTTTGAAGGCTGCGGCCCATACCTTTTGACCTTCGAGCCACGTCTCAAGTTTCAGAGCCAAGGCACCATCTGCCGTAAAGATTAATTTTCTCTTTTCAGATTCACCTTCACCGAGAAGAATATCTTTTCTCCTTGTGAGTGCTGCCGCTTCCATATTTAATTGGGCAACATCTTTGTCTTTCTGTGCTTGCGTAACGGCTACTTCTTTTTCTTGCTGAGCCTTTGTAACTTCACGGGCTTTGGTAACCTCCTGCTCCCACTTCGCCGTTGCGGCATTGGCTTGTCCTTGCTTTTCGACCGTGATGGCATTCTGTTCGGCCTCTTTCGCCCGAGCAATAGCCGTGGCTACTTGCGCGAACGCCTGTTGCTGCTGTTTAATTTGTCCAGCAACTGTTTCGTCATAGATAATATTATTGATCGCAAGATTAAACGTCCGAATCCCAAACTCTTCTAACGGACTGGCATCCTGTCGAAGAATTGTTTTCCCATCAGCACTCTTAATCAATCGAACTTCGGTGACGGTGCGCTCGATTCCGGTCATTGTATCCTTCGCGCGGACTTGCTGACTTTCTGTCTTATAGACTCCGTGAATCAATTGATCTTCGATGAAGAACAGTAAATCATTCTTTCGTGCCGCGTACGATTCTGTACTCGACATCAGCGGACCTGTAAAATTGATTGTCTTTTCAACAACCGTACGAATGAGCTGATGTTCAATAGCATCGGCCGAACGATACCGAATGTGAAGTGCAATCACATTGCGTACATCCGTCGGCATTTCCCAGGCCAACCCACCGCTCACACGTGCCCGCCCACCATCATTAAACGTGACAGTGATTGATTGATCTGCCGATTTACCTTGATCAGTCGAGGCCGAAAACCAAAACTGTTCCCGCTTTGGATATTTGGTGACTGATCCAAACCACTGCGGATAAATGCCGGGATCAACACCAACACGCAATGTTCCGTTTGGATACTGAATCACCATAATGTGTCCGGCATCCAACACTTCCAGCATCCATCCACTTGCCATCAGTAACGCAAATGCAACTACACCAGTGATAATTAGAATAGCGATACGACGTGGAGAATAATCCTTAATTTCATTTTTGAATGTCTGAACTGGACTCATGAGATTCTCCCTCGGGTTTGGGTGTTTCAGTTAATGTAACTTCAGTAGGTTTTCCATCTCTAGGTATGAGAAGCTTTACGGTTGCCGGACCACGACGTTTCTGAAGCGCCCATTGGGCAACGTAGAATACGGCAAGACTTAAACCACAGAATGCAATTACAACTAATACCATATCCGCAAGCACCCCACCCATAACACACTCCTAGTTAGATAGAACCAGTAATAATTCGCCGAGTGCCGACCACGCTTTCACCTGCCATTTACGTTGACCTGGTGCGCCTTGTGGAACAGTTGCTGGAGGATCAAGCACGGTTTCAACGTAATCCCATCTATTGCCGTGGATATGATAAATATCATAGTGATTTGCACCTTGGACTGGCACCCAATCCAGGGTGCAAAGTCCACCCGTTCACTGTCCTACGGTCACGCCAGATGGTGGAGATGGTGGAAGAAGTGATACGGCCCATGTCGATGCCGCAGGAGTAGGATCTACATTTAATGCCAAATCAATTGCCCGTACTGAAAAGGTGTGGCTTCCGCCTGCTAATCCAGTATAAGCTTTGGGAGTCGTACATGGTAAAAACGATCCTGCATCGAGTTTGCATTCAAAGGTTCCTGGTTCGGTCGCAGTAAAACTAAATGACGCATCACCTGTAGTGACTGTTCCAGAAGGACCAGTGGTAATTGTCGTATCCGGAGGAATACTATCAAAGTTAAAACTGATTTCCAGTGAACATCCTGAACTATTCGCTCCGGTATCATACGCTTTGACGAGAACGAAATTAAGTCCCTGCGGTAAAGCCAGGGAACTCAACGCCATTGGTACGGTCGTATTTGGTAACGGTGTTACCGGGACGCCTTGATTTCCGACATCGAGACTCGTTACCCCCGATGTCGCAGCGCACACATTGGGGGCCGTCCCTTTCACAATAGTAAAACCACCAAAATCTGTTAACGCTGTACCATCAGTATTTGTGGTAGGAGCAGTCCACGACAGATGATTCGAGCCATTACAGATACCGCCAGGCTGGCACACCGCGTGGACTGTTCCTACCGAGAATACCAGTAGCAACAACACTAATAATGCAATTTTCTTCACAAATACTCCTTATCCCATACGAAGCTGCATCAATGATCTTTTAGTTCATAGAGCATCTAATAGATCAAAATAAAACAGTTTGGATATTTCTACATGCCGTACTGATCGGCATAGAATTTAGACCAGTCACTCTTCGCGAAATATAATGCACTGGATTCGGTGTGCCGAGGGTTTAGGGGCTTGAATCGCCGATACAACTTTGAACTAATTTCACGGCACTGGATCATCTGAAAATGATCGCCATAATGCGAGAGCTTATTGTATCTAGACCTGTTTCGATCGGCAAATTCTAGCGGATCTTCACTAATCACTGCGTGTTCGATATAAGCCTTACACTGGAATGGAGTAATCTCGCAAATTACATGGAAGTATTTCATCTCAGTAAGTAAGCCTCAGTTTGAGGAGTCAACAGTTAGTATCACGTAAGGTTTCCAAGAAAAGATCACGAACGAGCAATTGAAATACCTTTCTGACGCTTAAGGGTCAGATAAGCTTTAATCCTTAGTGGGAGTTAAGGATTATACACTACGCCATTGCCACTCGCTATTAAATCGTCTGCTAGATCGTGCCCATCATCACGCTTCACTGTTGAAAGCACTCGACCGAAACTATCATACTTATCGGAACACAAAGTGACGAACTTTGCATTCTTACAACTAAATGCATCAGTACAACCCAACCATGCCACCGTAAAATTCCTTGCTTCGATCCCTTTCGCCAGTGTATCGCCCTTCATTTCTGGAGAATTAACATGAAGAACCCGTATTCGATCAAGAAACGTTGCTGATAATACAGTGCCGTTAAGCCAGACCGACGGGCTTCGGACTTCTACGACAGCGATAAATGTATCGCCATCAATCACTCGAACCGGAGATCCTATCGCTGTCATACAGACAAAGAAACTTGCCACAATCATTCGGCGAAAAAACATATTAATCCTTTCCTTAAAAGGTTAAAATGAGGCGTCATAGGACGGACCACAAGACATAGTAAGAAAATCTCCATTGACCGAGGGAACCGGCAGATATTTCTCACTACATATTGAACCCATGCCCTCCACAACAATTGTGGTGTGCTCCTCTACACTAACGCCTCAACTCGCAGTTCGGCGAACTGGCCTAAACTTCTTGCGAATCGAAGTAATACGATTTTTAATTTCAGAACGCGAGTATTCATGCTTCCGCAAAAGACCCGTCGTTCCACTTTTAGGTTCGGTATACCAGATATGGACGGATTGATCCTGGAACGACAGCGGAGGCTTCATTGACCGTTCATGAATCATTTTACCGGGGCGATGCTTCAACGCTTTCAAGCGAGTAATTGTCTTCCTTAATCCACCAAATTCCTTCAATCCACCAGGGCTTCGTAAGCGTGCAAAAATAGCTTTAATCTGCTGCGCACGACGAAGTCCCCGTCCCAAATTCGACATTCAATCCCCTAAGGATCGAGATCCACCTGCCATACGGCTTTGGCACGATCTTCGAGTGGCGTCTCATCCTTCATTGGAGTAAATTCTGATCCATAAGGTATCACTGGATACGGTTGGCCAATAACTTTGTAACTAATAAATTTTCCACCGATTTGTTCATTTAAATGAATAATATCATTAGGGCCAAGCTGACGCAGTTCGACTTCTTCTTCGATTTCAGATTCTATCTCATGAGGTAAAACAAAATAACCTTTATGAATCCGAATGACTTTACGAATACCGCCGAAATCATTCAGAGTTGACACGATCTATTTCCTTTCCTGATTGTAATTCTGGTGTAAAATATTTACAAATATCACGAGCAATCCTCTCGCATACATCGTCAGGAAGCCAACTTGGACTCCCATACTGATCAGTAACGTGGTGCGAACCTTTTCTAATAATCTCGACAAGATTCTCAAATGTCTTTGTTCTATCGAGAGCCATGATTACTTTCGAGTAACGCGAACATTCAATGACCGCATAGCCTCATCAGCCGAAAAGGCCATGACATCTCGCTCAAGACTCACCATGCCTTGCTCCATCCAAGCACGGACTTCATCAATCCTCATCACGACACTGACGTGGAAAAGAGCCGGTCCACCATCTTTGGATGGCGATGCGTCTGTCTCAGAGGCATACGCCTTATCAATTCGTTGGGCTGACATATCTTTCGCGTATTCACCGCGCCCCACATGACCGATAAGATCGACTAATGGAATAGGGCTTTTCACAGTTTGTCTCCTTGGAGATTAACCTTCATTTTGTCTAATGCGCGCATCGCTTCCTCAGATTTGGACACTTCATGAATCAGTGTCCAAAATTCTTCGGCCTCTTCCCCTCTCAGTTGCTGGGCTGCGGCCCAAATTGCGACTCGAAGTAACATCACTTGCTGACTCACAGCTTGTCTCCTATTAAAGATTGGTGAGCATTTTCCTTAACTCATCAAGCTGTTTTTCTTCAAGATATGGACCACCATAACCCGGCGTGCAGTCAAATCGTACGAATTTTGATCCATCATCTCGTTTGACAAGCACGGCATCACACCGTTGCCCAGCGAATTCACTAAGTCTTAGTTCTTTGATCATAAATGCACCGTGATTCGATGAATTTGTTCGAATTTTCGTTCGATGCGCTCTTGAATCATGGGAAATGGATCGATGCGAATGGTTTCGAATTCAAGTCTCGAAAGCATGTATTCCAATCGATGATTTGTGTCTACACAATCACATTTTGCAGAAATCATATATACAATCTGCCCCAATCGGCGTTCCCATGAACCAAACATTAAAATCATGACAAATGCAAATCTCCTAATCTAAATCCCTTTCGTTGGGTTGACATATCTAATATGACACGAGCAATTGCACAATGGAAATTCGCAGCCACTAAGTCCTAACTTACAATACAGTCCGATTTGTGCCGTAAGGCCATACCACGTATGATTTCCTGATCCACACTGGACAGGAGGATATGGATGAATACAGTACAATCCTTCTAGATCAAGGCAATTATGGGTAATATACGGAGCTACAGTACACAACTGAACATTATTCCTCATTAATAACTCATTTGATCAAATAGTATTGCAAGCGTCTTGGTGGCTGATTCATGGGCAATAAAGATTCCGCCCGCCTGTTCCCATAATGGTCGATATTTAGGCCAATCATCGATCAGAATATCACCTGGCTTACAATGTGATGCCTTATCTCGCGAGAAACATGTAATCACTTCAGTATTCGGAAAATATGTCTTACACCAGGCTTTCTTATGCTCAGGCACCTGAGGCATCGACGCCGGTACGCCAGTGAGAATGATTGGATGAGATTCATACTTCAAGATACCGTGCCAGAGTTCATCTGCATCGTGCATCTTTGGTAACACAAGATAAAAATCATGAATCGCTCTAATAGCCGCCCAGAATTGGGTCGATCCTATTTCGTCTTCAATCTGTCGAGGCGATTTTCCAAAGACTTCGATCGCCCGTGCATTAAAATCGGCAAGCACACCATCAAGATCAACATAGATCATCGAATGATCCTTATTTTTATTGCCGGGCAGGGGTAGCTTAAGTAGGCTCTACCTGGCTTATTTAATTAACCCCTGCCCGTTCTGTGACAAGTTTCTTCATTAACGCTGCACGAGATCATTAGGTTAAGACTGGCGCTCTACCACTGAGCTACCCGCGCGTGGAGCCCGCTAACCGTTCGCCAGACGGCTGTCCTTCCCATATACTCCTTATTGGAAACCGCGTGAGCGGCTACAACAATAAGGTATTGGATGCTCTGCTCTGAGCTAAGCGGGCGTATGGAGCGCGGGGCCGGATTCGAACCAGCGCCTCCAGGTAATATAATCTCGCCAACGTTAAATCCTCTCGTCTCTTGAATCTACGCACGTCCCCTTGATAAATAACTTAAATCAATTATTCTGAGATTAAGCCTATGTGCGATTGTAAAACTTGGGGCGGCTGACGGGATTCGAACCCGCTTGATCCATGTTTACTTGCGCGCGCCACAGCCACCTTGAATTCTGCTCCCGAAGTATTGTGGGGTTAACACATACTTCGGGAGTGGAAGACATGTTGTGCTAGAACCCCACTGTCTTCCGCTCGCTAATTATTTAATGGTTTGAATCGTCATGTCTCGTTTCCCCACCCCATAATGAGATTGTTGGCCAGAGCCGTGAGGGCACAAAACATCCCTAGACAGATCATAATAAATACAATACTAAATAGATGAGCAATATTGCTCATTTCTCGGGAATATAGTCCCGAATGACATAATCAAACATTTTCTGACCGCACGGCTTAACTGTGGCATCAAGTTCCACAGCATTCGCTCGATGGAGTGCGGCTTTAATCGATCGACGTAACTCTTCTGTCCGTTCCAACATCTGAGCCTTATGCGCAGGCATAATCAAGCCGCTCCATTCTTGTTCTTGAATGGCCCCTGTGACAATATCTTCATTGACGACAGCGACCTGCGCAGGATGTTCCGTTGTCGGCGGAACCACGACAATATGTCTTTGAACCTTTTTCGTACGCGATTTGGTCACATCACGCGCGCGATAGATATTCTTTCCCTTATCCGCATCGGGCCTAAAGCCTTTTGCTGGATCAAGCGTCGGCACCGAAGCAACAACTTCTTGAATTTCGGCAGCACGTTTCTCCAGCTCAAGAAGCGCCGTGGCTGGAACATCTTCGAGTAATACCGCGCCATCGTCCAACACAATATTTGCCCGTGCCTTCGTATTCCCTTCCGCAACCTGATAACTGGTATCCAACGCTTTCAACCAAGCATTCGCGAGCCATCGAAGCTCCGACATCACGGTACTCTGAATGTCGGATTGCTCTTCGACGACTAATCCAGCACCTTCGTCAATCGGCTGAAACGTCTTGCGTTTCTCTTCGAAAAGATGCCGTTTCTTTTCAAACGTCGCTCGGAGATCATTGCGAATGACTTGAGCCTGAGTTTTCAGTTGCCCTTCCACGACCAACACTTCAAATAATTTCTTAGCCATGACGGTAAACCTCAGTTTGAAAGTGATGATATTATATTCAAGTATAGGTTACGGGGCTTGAATGCTGTCACGAAACGGATGTACGTTATGCGACTCCTTTCTTACTATCTTCTTCACAGGTTTCGCCACGGGCGGACATACGCTTTGCACAGGAATCGGAGGACAAATCGCCGGTGTTACGACTTCGACCGGACGATCAACATACTGAATCGTCGGTTCAGGATTAGAAAATCGCCCGCCGATAAATGCGTAGAAAGCTACAACGATGAGAATCACTACATAAGCAAGTTTTGACATTCAACCTCCATCCTTTACAGAAGTTTCACTGTATCAACGTTCAGCGCACCAAACGGAATACTATGTGTGAGAGCATTTGTTTTTACCGCTGCTTGAATATCGACATTCAATGTTACGCTATCAGGATCAAGTCCATACACCGTATAATGATACATCGCACCACTAAAATCGCCAAAATCACTACCAATAATTTTACATAAAACCTGAACACCGAATAGATCTGCATTATCGTCATTGTACATTTGATCAATCCATCCGACGATTCTCACGGCCATAGGACATTATCCTTTTAGTTACTTCTTTTTAGTACGGCGGACTTTTTTCACAGCATAGTAACCACCGGCTCCAACTCCCGTGGCCAAAATACCGACGCCAATTTTTCTTTTATGATACTGCGTGGCACCAATCCCAGATTCAATTCTTGCCGCGATGCGGACTGGAAGGTCGTGCGTATCATGACTTCGAAGCACACGACGATATTTCGTTCCACGGTAATCGGCCAACTGTTGCTCTTTAGGCGTGGCCGTACGAAGGCCGCGAATAAATCTAGGCTCTAATCCATCACCGACTCGATACACCCGACCCATTTGAGCGTTGGCTCGATAATTAATCTTACTTTTTGGAATGCGCGCCTTGATATGTGCAGGACCATACAAATGTGGAGTATCTTTGAGAGCCCCAAACCATGTCCCACTTGGACTAGATCGAAATCCTTCTCTAAGAATAGATGCCGCATTCTCATGTGTCGTGCCATGATACCCGGTCACATAATCTGACGCACGATAGCCTGCTTTACGCAGCGCAGGTCGAATCTTCATTAAAGAATTCGGACGAGTATATTTGCCACCCCGTTTTAACGAAATCGCAATCGCCCGAATTTGTCGTAAGGGAAGTCGCATAGTTATCCTTTATGAAATTGGTGGACTCCCTGGGAAGTCAAGTTATTCCCCGGCTGGGACTTCCTCCGCGGATTGCGAAGATTTTTCACTCACGCTAGCAGCGAGACCCCATTTTAAGTGTAAGTCCCCACTCTAGACATAAGATTCCATAATTTATGAACTTTATTATGGAGTGTCGGGCCAGATGCCGCCTGCACAGGAGTCCGATGGCGGCCCACGGTCGCAATGGTAGCGGGGACGGGAATCGAACCCGTCACGAGATGCTTATGAGACATCCGAGTCCACCAGGACTCATCCCCGCATTGAATTAAATAAGTAGAGCACAATACCGCACCGCAGACGACGACACGATACCTGAACACGACAGGACTTTACGGGACACAACTTTACCCAAACAGAACCATCACGATATCGCACGACACGCGACTGCACGATACCATCACCGGACCATGCATTACCAGAACAAAACCGTACATCACCAGAACAGCACTACACACTACCGCCACGCGACTACACATCACCATCACTGCACTACACGCTACCGAAACAACACGGTGCGCTGCCTTCGCAGAACAACACGCCACTTCACTGTAACCGCACTCAACTCAACATTACCAGAACCTCACCACACTTGACATCACTAGTACTTTACATATCAAGATAACAAAAATTCAAGGACCTATTTAGAACGACGAACTTTAGTAAGATTTCGACCTTTATGATATCCGGCTATATAAGGGTAACCTCCGAGGAGAATTCCAGCAGTGGACGGCGATCTGCGCCGCTCACGTCCATGTTGGACACCTCTCTTATGCGCATAATATGTACCACCGCCACCAACCCCAACCACCGCTGCGCCATACGCGGCAATACCGCCAGCAAGTAATCTATTTGTATTTAATGCCTTTTTAGCGCCCACACGACCACGGAGCTTCACAATCTTATTAAATGCTTTGGAACCGCTTTCTGTTCTTTCTGCGCGAAGAATATCCGCCATTGTTTGGCGATTTTCTCGGATATCTGGAGATAAAGGAGCGCGCCGAAATTGCGCATGAAATGATCCACGACCGGGCTGATAATCAGGGAAGTCTAGGTGATGAATAGCGCGACCTGTAGCAATACCAGATTGACTTTTCGTGACGCGCATTCCATAACGTAATTGAGATAAAGCGTGTTCTTTCTTCGTCGGCAGCACAGCCCGACGAACTTTTGAAAATCCTTTTCGAGTACTCTTGGCTGTTTGACCAATCCGTCGAACCGCTCCACGACCTTTCGAAAAAATAGCCCGTAATTGGCGTAATGGAAGTCGCATAGTTATCCTTTATGAAATAAAAAATAAACTCGATGATCCGTACGTGCGTCTCAGGAATCGCCTGAGAACCGAATTGTATTACCGGGATGAACGCGAGTTGCCTCGCTGTGGGCGCTTTGGCGCGTGAATGTGGACGTTATGACCCTTGATACCCATGGACACACTTATCAGCATGATGTATCGGCCTATGGCAAAGCGATCTAGTACTAGTACCACGCGCAAAGCTATAGAATTATGAAAGAACAACACGCGCACGAATCATCGAGAGTCAAGCCATTCCAAGAGTGATGGATATTGATGTTCGCTCGGCGGCCTGTTACAGTACACCGGATCAAACGCCGGCGAATTCAACATAGGATCGATGCAATATCCGCATTGATCAGCCAGATCAACTAACTTATTATTTTGAAATACTTTCCTGATGAGGAAAGGATGCTCCGTAATCATTGAGAATCATTTCCTCTTGAGCCATCGTTGCATCATTCGATCAAACACCCATTGCGGGGCAGGAAATCCTAAGAATCCTTCTCCGTTCGCCCAAATAACGTAAAATCCCCACGGTCTCCAGTTCCATTTCCACGGCCAATTCATAAAAATTAATGAGCGGGCGGAACAGGAAGATCGGATGATGTCGTCGCATTATTCGCTTCAGCTGTGCCAGAAAACGTGTTCGGTACACCACGCAAGTTAATAGTCGCTTGCGCATAAGCTCCCGTGTTGCCATGATCATGGGAGCGAAAATCATTGCGCAGATTATTTAAATCGGCTTTAAGTTCATTAATAAGAGTCACAATATCCAGAAGTGAAGGAGGAAGTACGCCGCCAGGCATTCAATTCTCCTTAATGTAATTATAAATCATCTCTTTTTATATCCACGACGCGCAAACCATAAAAGTATTCGCCAATAAACCGGATGAGTCAGTAAGCGTTGCCATTCTTCAAGCTCTGTAACACGATCCTCAAGCCGGGCAATGACCCGTTCAAGAATATCAATAGCTGGATCACTATGTGGCACTTTAGAAATATTAGGCGGCATCACAAACATCCTTAATGAATAATTTTACTCATAGATGCGTAAGTTTTCGAATGTCGAAACAAAATTGGCAACACCGATGAATTTCATGAATCAGCTCGTAATGTCCACAATAAATACAAAAACCTTTTTCTGAAAACCAGGATCGATCAGGAGGTTGAAGATAGTCTGATACCGACATTATCCTGCCGCAATCTTACGGCCAGCTTCGGTATCGTCCACATCAGGAACTTTGACAAGTTCAGGATGCTCTAATTGATACTGATCAACACGCTTAATTAATAATTTGACAGCTTTGATTTGGCGTTCATCCGCGCCCATGGACTGACAAATAGAAAGGTAATGCCGTAACGTTTTTGGAAGTGCCTTATCTTTGGCGAGAAAGACCATCGCATCAGCTTCACTATGTTCATGACTATGTTCGACGCAGAAGGCTTGGAAGGTGAATTTAGTATCGATCATAGAGGCTTCTCCAAGATAAAGAGTGGCTCATAATTACAACCCGTACCATTCCAGGTCATCGCGGCGTGGACAGAATCTTTGTCGACGTCTGGAGATTGGAGAGCAGGGAGATCGTGGGAATGTAATACGTGCATGGAACGAATGCGAAATAGCCCTTGTAGAAGTTGGCCCAAATGATCTGAATCATAGCGCCTCCAGTGATTCGTGACGCTCCAGGTTCCTGTAGGAACGGTCAAATAGAATCGTCCACCCGGTTTCAACCATGCATAGGCACATTTCATGGCTTCTTGATCGGCATGTTCATCGATTTCTTCACCATAGAAGCCCAAACCGAAGTGTTCGATGGCTGATATAGAAACGATGAAATCATACGGATATTCGACGAGTGATCCAGCGTCTTTGACTGTCCCGACGATCTGACGCCAATCGATCACATACGGCGCATTGATTTTATCCAATAACAAACGTTCTGGCTTATACGGATTGGGATCAATGCCGGTCATATGAAAGCCATTCCGCTGAAGAATGGCGGAACAGTAATTCTCATTGGCCCCAATTTCAAGACCGCGTGTGCACGATGGTTCATCGAAATACTTGAGAAAACCTATTAAAGGAAAGTCTGTAGGGAGCACAGGAAGATCAGGACTGTTCGTCAGAATCATGGGTACTTCCGCCGCGACTGAGCCGCATACCGAAGATCCGGAATCACGTAATCTTCCGCTATGTGATTGTCTAGAAGACCCCTCCCGACAATTAGCACTCGCCGCATTACGGTTTCCCCATAAAATGCACTTTTCAGAAGGCTGAAAATTGAGCCAGAAAGATACCCGCTGGAGATGTTTTGGGAAATTGACTCTAACGTAATTTAAATCGTCGTAATCTCGGCGATGTCATGCTCATCAATATCAATCAAAACTGTCCGACCGTATTCAAAATAATCAATGATACGTAGGAATGTCTCGTCGGTTACTCCTTCAGATTCAACCTTCTCTTTGAATTCTCCCCAGGTCATCATAACACGGAAAGACCTCATCTTCTGTTGTGAGCTGTAAATCGATGCAATTCACCACATAGCGCATATGAGTGTAACACCAATCCATGGTTAATAAGGTCCGTCCCACGCGACACTTCTTGTCGTCATTCAATTCTTTCGATTCCTTTAATTTGAATCGTGTTTAAATACGCCCGAAATTCGGCTTCAGTGTATTCAACTGAATCGTAATCTTCTTTCTGATGATTGTAGGTGTTAACGTAGAAACGATCCGTTTCTTCTTTGTACACGAACAACAACTGATGGATTTTTCCGCAGAGACCGCACGTCATCATCGCTACTCCACCAAGAGTCCACGAAATTTAGCTGTGATTTTCTGACATTGGCATGTGTACACGACCGCAACATAAAGATTATACTGAAGCGTAAACCAATGTATCTGACCTACACAGATGGGCTCGTCCAAGGTATTCGCGGGCGTGCTCGACCGTGGCGTGATCTCTAAGGCAACATGGAAATTCATGGATATTTACTCACGATCTTTCGTCTCGTCAGAAATTGCTGCCATTCCTCTTTGGGAATATCAGCATACATACTGTAAGATGAACGACAATTCGTACATCCACCTTCGAGATTCGTCTGAACCGTACGACAATACAAACACCGCACTCTAAAATCGCTGATTCGAGGATGGATTTCTCGTCGAATCGGCTTCGTCATTAATAACTATTTTTTCTTGCGTCCTGGTGTGCCGGGTTTGATCCCTGCGGCAAGATACACGGGTCCGGCCCCATCGATATTGCGCATGACATCGAAGATGTCTTGTGGCGTAGCACCAATACTCCTGATCACCACGACATCACTTTCAGGATTAGCATTACTGAGGAGCTTGAGAAGATCCCTAACTTTCATATTTAATATACTCCACTTTATCGCCAAGAAGTTTAGTTTGATCTTTCACACAGTCCATGCATGTTACCGCGATGATGTCATGATGGATCGTGCCATTAATAATCAAATCAATGACGACTTCACGACCACATGCTTTACAGGTATGCCGTTCCTGAATATGGGTCATTGAAATGCGCACCATGGACCTTGTGGCCAACACGAATACACGATATAGATCACGACAAGGATTCCAAGGAGGATTGCTGGAATTCCTATTAAGAAACCTAATTTCATGGACACTCTCCGAATATAGAAGGGAGTCCAAGCTTTCGATGCCGTTCTTCTATACGATCTAAGATCGCTTTGATTTCGCCTGAAGGTTCAAACTTCTGCCCATCAGGCGCTTCTAATAAAACATCCGCTTGATCAACTTCTCTTGGAACACAACAACGAACACACATGACGCCAAACACACGATAATAATACTCTCCACAAACATCACAGAGTAACATCCGTGCTGTTTCTGATCCTGGAACGATGTGCATCATCCCCGAACAGTCTTCATGTGGACATTTGATCATGATGTCAGCCATGGTATCTCCTTATTAAAAGCCGAGAACCCATCGATAGTAAAAACGGCCTGCAAGATAAATCCATGGCGCTGCTAATACAATTGAAAGGATCACGATCAATGCCATCAGGAATCCTCCGCCCATTCCTGAGTTAGGATTCCAAAACTTATACCACGGATACGGTGTCCAATCAGGAATAGCCATGATTAATACCGACTCCGCTGCTGTTCTCTCTCTTTCGTGTCATACCACAGCAAAATACGCGAGATACCATAAACGACTCCAAGCAATGCGCTACAACCTAATAATACGCCTGATAGATGTGGACCGAAGATCCAGATCGCGATATCTTGTATCATGCGATTCTCACCATCCCTTTCGGGACGATAACAGGTAATTCAGAATCAATGGCAAACGTCGCGGTATATATCTTGCCTTGTATTTCTTGCTTCACGTATTGCCACTGTGATTCTGGAAACAAGAAAGCTGGTTCTATAATCAATGGCTTAATTGGCATAAGTAAGCCTGCTGTTTTGATAAATGCTGGTGCGACGGATGCGGCGATGATTCCGGCAAGGAAGTTTCTTCTATCCATGATCGTTCTCCTGTTCATTCAGCTTGGCGACAAGTTCATCAACTTCACGGGCTAACATCGGACCGTGCATTTGTTCATTCATCCAATCAACAATATAACCTGCTCCACACCTTTCGCATTTATGAATAGTCACTTGATTCATATCGGGAGCTGGACGTTCAGGACTTCCATTATCCATCCCACATTGATCACACCGAAAACCCATGATTAATCATCCTCTGGAATCATGGGAGCCCCTTCGACGACGTATTTTACATACGCAGCAATCTGCT
>Ga0137361_10000397_pt1 | contig 24119 bp, 19 predicted proteins | sample Mad1_80_16metaG_FD_104923 | JGI IMG/M metagenome (GOLD analysis project Ga0137361, IMG submission 104923) | Vadose zone soil microbial communities from Angelo Coast Range Reserve, California, USA - Mad1_80_16 metaG | ecosystem: Environmental > Terrestrial > Soil > Vadose zone | place: USA... | reverse complement strand
GCGTTCCCCCGATCCGCCGGTTTTGATCTGGGACATTGACCTAAAGCTGGCGAACGCTTTGCCAAGAAACTTCCGCACGACTAACGATCCGCTTAACGAAAGCAAAGGTGAAACGCTTGCCACGAGTGGGTTGAGCGACCTGCGGGCTTCCGGCAGCGGCGAGTTCACTCCTGAAGGTTTAAAGCTTGTGCTCGCCCGAACTCGCGGTCCGGTCACCGTGTTCGATTTGCGGCAGGAAACACACATATTTGTGAACGACATGCCCGTAAGCTGGTATGCGTCACACGATTGGGCGAATGTCGGGCGGAGTCAGGAAGAGATCGAGAGCGAGGAAGCCGCGCGGGTTCAGTCGTTTAAGCCCGGCAGCGAAATTGATGTTCGACCTGGGCACCCGGTCAAACACGGCAACGGCAATTCTGTCACGCCGCAACGGGTGACTGTCGAACGCGCAAGCACGGAGCGGGATGTTGTCGAAGGTGCTGGCACGCATTACGTACGCGTCACGGTCACGGACCACGCGCGTCCACTCGATCAAGAAGTGGATCGCTTTGTTCTTGCTGTCCGTGAGCTTCCGGAGAATGCCTGGACCCATTTCCACTGCGAAGCGGGGCTTGGGCGAACGACGACGTTCATGGTACTTTACGACATGCTGCGAAACGCAACTCGAGTGTCACTCGAAGACATTGTCCGTCGGCAAAAGGTTCTCAGTAATGGCTATGATGTGCTTCAACCAGCTCAGCGCGGAAACTGGAAGGCGCCGTACATGGCAGACCGGGCTGCATTTGTCCGCGAATTTTACGATTACGCGCGCGCTAATCCCAATGGCCGACCAAAACTTTGGAGCGAATGGCTGAAGTCCAGCGCGCGGTGACGACAGTGTTTCGTTGCGGCGATTGCTAAAAGATCCCGCCTTGTGTGTCATCACCGGAGCGGTCTGCAGATGTGTCGTGGAAACAAAAAAGGTTCTTGACGCGGCGACCAGCGCCAGTTGGAATAATCTGCATGACATCTCCGACTGTTCGCATCGGCGCCGTTGCTGCGACTGCAATTTTTCTTTTCTCGCTGGCCACGATTTCCGCGGCGACGACGGACGTCATCTTTAGCTGTGAAGAAGATGAGGGTGAATACGCCGACACTGATTTAGAGACGGACAGCGCGGGTAACATTTATGGCACCACAGTTCTCGGAGGGGATTTTGGAGGTGGCACAGTTTTTCAGTTGAGACCCACACCTGATGGGTGGGTGCACACCGTGCTCTACAGCTTCACGGGTGGTGCCGATGGAGGCGAGCCGTACAAAGGAGTCACACTTGACCGCGAAGGGAACCTATACGGCACGGCAGTTACAGGTGGATCCGGTAATTGCGAAGGCGGATGCGGAGTAGTTTACAAGCTGACCAAATCCGGACAGACCTGGTCCCAGACAGTGATCCATGCATTCACGGGCGGAGCTGATGGCTCCGGGCCCGGCGCAAGGGTCACAGTGGATCAGAGCGGCAATGTTTATGGAATGACTCCGACCGGTGGCGCGTACGGCTTGGGCACGATTTACAAAATTCATGGGGCACCACATGGAGATTGGGCCTTCAGCGTAATTCACACTTTCACAGGCGGCGCGGACGGAGCCACAGGCTCCGCTGGAAGGATGGTTTTGCGCCGTGGCCATCTCTATGGCGCGGCGACTGCCGGCGGCACTTATGGTAGCGGGGTGGTTTTCGAGCTCGCCAAGAGAGGAGTTGGAGAATGGGATTTCAAGGCGCTTTATTCCTTCCAAGGCCAACCGGACGGAAGTTTTCCGTATGGTGCGCTGCTTTTCGATCGTTCAGGAAATATTTACGGAACCACGTATTACGGTGGGACCAACGGTATTGGCGCTGTTTACAAGCTGTCACCGCGGCCAGTTGGCGAATGGGAGGAGAATGTAATCTATAGCTTCCAAGGCGGAACGGACGGCAATAGCCCCATCAGCAATCTTGTCTTTGACAAGGCCGGCAATCTTTACGGAACTACAAGCGAGGGCGGTTTGGGCAGCGGCACCATCTTTGAGTTAAGTCCCATTGGCGGCGGTCAATGGACTGAGACTGTAGTTCATCTTTTCCAAGGGCCTCCGGATGGCGCCTTTGCCTATAACGGGATGGTGGTCGATCAGTTCGGAAACTTTTACGGCGCCACGGTTCATGGAGGCAAGAACAATGACGGATGCGTCTACAAGTTCACGCCTTGAGTACGCACAGGGCTAGTTAGAGACTACATTAGCGGGTCGGTAGCGTTATCAGCTCCGCCAGATTTTCTCCCGCTCATATCAAAAAGAGCGAACCTGTTCTCAGCCCGTTGTCAGCCTTCGGTTTTGAGAGCGCTTTACCTACTCACATGGAGGCGAGGGGAGTTGAACCCCTGTCCTCGTCGCCATCCGCGCAAACATCTACATGTTTATCCGACGATGAATTCTGAGGAGCCAAGCTATGCGCCGGCGCACTGCCAACTCCCGAGCGTCCACGAAATCGATTCACAAACCGGCGCGGTCACTCCGCCGATTTGCCAGCCTGCTGTCCACGTTTGCCGCCGTAGCAGGCGTCCAGCGTCAAACGTCGCGGTCAATTAAGCCGCGAGAGCGAGACCTTCGTTGTCTGCGTTTATTTTTTTGGTCCGGTTTTTAACGAGGCCAACGAACCATCCTCGACATGCCGCCTGCGCTTCCAACGATGAGTCGAAGCCAGTGCGCCCCCAATAATTATACTTGAACAAGTACCCCTTTTTGCAGTTTGATGCAACAGGCCGAGCGTCCTCCCGAGCAACCTGAATGGCAATCGACATCACATCGCAATCTTTGGCCGGAGCCCAGCCCGAAGAGACAGCCGCTTACAAGGAAAGCCTGCCGCGAGTGCTCCCGGGATTATCGGGCACCGGTAAATCGGCTTCGCGGTCTCGATTTTGGCATCCAAGTCCGCGATGGACGCGCCGCAATTTTAGCAGCCGCGCAACTGAACTTTCCGGAGGGACAGCCATTATTGTTTCGATCCCGAAAAGCGGGCGCACCTGGCTTCGTGCATTTCTTTGCGCGTACTTCTGCAAGCGCTTCGGCCTTGAGTTTACGTTGCGGCCGGAACGTTACCGCCAACCGGGGATTCCCCGGCTGATTTTTTCTCACGATCTGTTCGAGCACCGGACAAAAGGCGATCTCTGGGACAGATTGCGCGGCAAATATCTCGTGCCACGAAAGGAGCTTAGCCGGGCAAGAATCATTCTGCTCGCCAGAGACCCGCGCGATTGCTTCGTGTCGCTCTACCTGCAAATAACAAGACGCGACCCGAATGCTCCAGTCGAACTGAGGCAAAAGACTGTCAGCGAGATGCTGCGCGATAAAAGATTCGGCGTTCGTGCCATCATAAACACGATGAACGATTGGATGGATGAGTTCTCCAGGCGCGACAATTTTACCCTTATTCGATATGAAACTCTCCGAGCCGCGCCGGAAGAACATTTCCGAGATTTACTTGCGGTGCTCGGCGAATCCAGCCCTGACATGGCCATCTTCCAGGACGCGCTGGAGTTTTCCCGATTCGAGAACATGCAAAAGCTGGAGGCCGCTGGTGCTTTCGATTCGAAAATCCTGCATCCGGGCGACGTGCGCGATCCCGAATCGTTCAAGGTTCGCCGCGGAAAGGTAGGCGGTTACCGGGAATACCTTTCGGTTGAGGATCAGAAATACGCCGCCGATGCGTTAGCGAACCTCGATGTTCGGTTCGGCTACTGACCAGCGCTACAGCGCGATTCAGACGTAGCAGGGGTTCGCGGGTAAGAGCGCGTGATCAGGCAATGCTTACGTTCTGCCGGTTCCCCAGCGGCGGTGCAAAAAACGTTCCCAAGGCGAGAATAAGATTTTGTCCGCCAGCAAACCGATGATGACGATCACCAGCATGATGCCGATCACCTGGTCCATCGCGTTTAATTCGCGACCATAATGAAGCAGATGGCCAAGACCGAACCCAGTCAGAATCGTGACATAAATTTCCGCGGCCATTAACGAACGCCAGGCAAACGCCCAGCCCTGTTTCATTCCGCTTATCAAGTAAGGCAGTGATGCGGGTAAAATGACGTAAACCCACCGATGGAGCGGCCCCGAGCCCATCGTCCGCGCGGCGCGCGCAAAGATCGGCGGGATCGTGCGCACGCCGGTGTCGGTCGCGATGACGACTGACCAGACCGTTCCCATGATTACGACGAAGAGCATCGCGCCTTCGGTTTGTCCGAACCAGAGCAACGCCAGCGGGATCCAGCAAACGCTCGGCAATGTCTGCAGCCCAAGAGCGAGGACGCCAATCGTATCTTCGGCGAATTTCAAAGATGCAGTCAAAAGTCCGAGCGGGAGCCCGATGGCGAGCCCGATGAAATATCCGACGAGGAGACGACGTAAGGTGACGCTCGACGCGCTGAAGAGGCTGCCATCGCGCGCCGCGCTGACGAGGTAATCCACAACGTTGCGCGGAGAAGGCAGCAAAACTGGCGACCAAATTTTTGCATTCACAAGAGCCGCCCAAATCGCGACCAGCCCTAAGAAAAATAAAGCTGCGAGCAAGGTTCTCCTCATTCGATGCTCACTACCGGCTCCGGTGCCAGGTAACCTTTCAGCGCTGCGGTCAATTCCGAGGCATGCTGGGCGATTCCGATACTGTTGAAATCGCGCGGCCGCGGCAGGTCCACTTCAAAGATCTCGCGGATACGTCCTGGCGTGGGAGACATGATCACTACTCGGTCGGCAAGACATGCTGCCTCACGCACATTGTGGGTGACGAAGATGATTGTCTTGCGCCGTTTTTGCCAAATCTGTTGGATGTCACCGTAAAGTTGTTCGCGTGTCATGGCATCGAGCGCGGCGAACGGTTCGTCCATGAGCAGCACTCGCGGGTTCGGCGCGAGTGCGCGGGCAAGCGCCACACGCTGTTTCATACCGCCGGAGAGCTCGTGCACGTTGGCTTCCATGAATTTTTCGAGGCCTACCAGATGAAGAAAGAATTTTGCGACCTCGCGTCGCTCCCGATTCCGTAAACCGGGTTTCAATTTCAAACCGAACATCACGTTACCGAACGCGTTTAGCCACGGAAACAGCGCCGATTCCTGAAACATGACCAGCCGATGCCGCCCCGGCGCCAGCACCGGTTGATTGTCCGCCAGCACCTGGCCGCGGTCCGGTTTTTCCAAACCGGCGATGATATCGAGCAAGGTTGACTTCCCGCACCCGCTCGGCCCGACGATCACGATGAATTCGCCTTCGGCGACTTCGAGTGAGACATCATCCAACGCCTGCACGGTCTGCCGCTTTTGCCGGAACGATTTGGAGACATGATCAACGACGAGCTTGGCCGGCGGCGGACCCTGGAGCTCTTCTTGTAGTGACATCAGGGATTTTCGAACAGCTTGGAAAGATCAGGCGCTGTTTTGATGAAACCGGCCTTCACCGAGTTCTGCATGAATTTTTCCACCGCAGCGCGGGGCGTTTCCGCTGTGAACACGATGCGCTTCCATGCCGCATCGATCAGTTGTGGGCTCATGTCGCTCTTCGTTTCTGCAAGCAACTCGGCTTTGATTAACCGCTGGGCTTCCTCCGGATTTTTAATGATCCAGTCGGTCAGCTCGGCATGCGCTTGGGCAAATTTTTTCGCCAGCTCGCGTTTCTCATTCAGCAACTTAACGCTCGACACCAACACCGTTGTAGCGACATCCTTTTCTTCAACGAGGACTTTGCCGGATGCTTCCTGCTCGAGGCGAGTTACCCAAGGTTCGACAGTCCAAACTCCGTCTATTCGCTTCGCCTTGAAAAGACCTAGCTGATCTGGATTTTGCGTTGGGATCACCTGTGCATCGCCGCCGAGCTGGGTGATCTTTAGTCCACCGTCCGTCAGCCAAGCCCGGCAGGAGATGTCCTGGGTATTTCCTAATTGCGGGGTGGCGATTTTCTTCCCTCGAAAATCCGGGGCCGCTTTCAAATTTTCATCTGGCTGAACAACCAGACCCGAGCCGCCGTTGGCCGCGCCTGCAATCAGACGAATCTCTTGTCCGTTGGATTTCGTATAAGCATTCAGCGCCGGGCCGGGACCGACATAGGTCAGATCAATCGAATTTGCGAAAATCGCCTCCATCGCGCTCGGCCCGGCGTTGTAAACGAACCATTCGATTTTGGTTCCCGGTCCAAGCCGTTGTTCGAACCAACCTTTGCCCTGGCGGGAGAGCGCATGTGCAACCACGCCCTGCGCGTGCGTGATGTTTGGAAAATGGCCAACGCGAATCTTCGTTTCGGCAAAAGAGAAAGCCGCTGCCGCAAACAACAACGAGATCGATAACAAAAGTTTGGAGATTTTCATTCTATGGTTGTCGATCTTGTCGATGGGTCGGCGCAAAATCAATCGCCGAAACAAGCACAATTGATCTATCGCAGCGGTCGGGCGACCAGGATCCCGCTGTCCGAACGGTAGCGATACAGATATTTGGAAAGCTCCTGGTCGACGATGACGCGGCCGGAATTGCTGGGAGAGGAAGCGTGCATGAAATGCAAAACGCCGTCACTTGTGCGCAATGCGAGGCCTACGTGCGCGGTCGAGTAAACCCCACTTCTGTCACGCGAAATTATTCCGATGATGTCGCCGCTGCGCAGTTTCGATTCAATTCCTGCGACTTTGCTTTTCGGAATTTCATAGAGCGCCCGCGATGAGACATTAGCTTCCATGCGCGCGAGTGGCCCGAGCAGCGATCGGTTCGCGGCAAGGTATCGGTAATGTCGCCAGCCAGCGCTCATCTCGCGAGCGGAATGGGGGACGCTCTGTCCGCCGAGATCGCGGGTCAGATTTTGTACGAGACCCCTGCGATCGTTATCGTAGAGCCAGTCTTCCAGGTAATGCAGCCGCGATAGATATTCCCCGGTGCATTCGCCGCCGCGATACCGGTCCAGCTCGATGTAATGCAACAGACGCTCCGGAGTCCAATTCGACTCCGGCTCGTTCAGCATCCGGGCGAAACCGAGCGCGATCTCGAAAAAGGTCCAGCAATCCATGCCCTGAAAATTTACGGAGGGCGACTCGATCCGATTGTCGATTTCCAGAGTGAAATGCTTGTAGCGCGTTCCCACCAATGCTTGGCCGACCGCCGCGGTCTGTTCCCCAATGGGCAGAGCCTTCCAATTCCCTGCTTTGGCCTTTGCTACGAGTCGGTTGAACTGGTCCTGTCCTTTGAAAATCGTGCTAAATGGCAACCGCGATTGGGATGCTAGTGCGACTGAACAGATCAAACAGAGTAGAACAAGGGCTTTCCAACTTCGCATGACGCGGACAACTCAACGCGGAATAGACAAAGTTACAAGGTTACAAAGGTAAAAAGTTAGCTCGGGAACATGGACGTTGTACCTTTTACCTCTTTTAGCTTTTTGACTGTTCGCGACTAGTCGTTCGGGTAAAGAGTTTTACTTGCGTGGGCCGCACCTATATCGTGTACGACCTTGCCAATTCGTTTTCCAAAAAAGAGCCGCCGAAACATTGTTCGGCAGCCATCCGCGGATGGCACCACGGCGAAACGTTCTACGCGCGTCCGGCTCCGTCCGCGAGCTGACTGGCACAAACGCAATTTTCTTACCAGCGTGTTGATCCCCTCGCTTTTCGTTAAGCGTTCCGCTGGCCCGGCGGCTCCGCAATTTCCAAAAATCCGGGAAGGCGAGATCTGCATTACCTGGATCGGTCACGCCTCATTTCTCATTCAGACCCACGAGGTCAACATCTTGATTGACCCGATCTGGTCGAAGTGGCTCAAGGTGATCAAGCGGTTGAAACAACCAGGCTTCGAAATTCATCATTTGCCTTCGATTGATTTCGTCCTGGTTACGCATGCACATTTCGATCATCTCGATCGCCGCACGCTGCGACGCGTTGCGGCGGATCAACCGATTGTCGTGCCCATGGGCGTAGGAAATCTGGTGCATGATCTCGGCTTCCATATTGTGCACGAGCTCGATTATTGGCAGACGGTCGAGCTCGGACCGCTCAAGATTTCTCTCACTCCGTGTCACCATTGGGGCGCCCGTTTCCTCGCCGACTTGCATCGCGATTTCGGCGGATTTGTGATCGCTGCGAATGGCCGCACGATTTTTCACTGCGGCGACAGCGCTTACTTTCCCGGGTTCAAGGAAATCGGCGACCGCCACAAGATCGACATAGCACTTCTTCCCATTGGCGCTTATGACCCGCCCACCGGCCGCGAAGTTCATATGAATCCCGAGGAAGCGGTCAAAGCATTTCTCGAGCTACGTGCGGAGACTTTGATCCCGATGCATTACGGGACGTTTCGCCTCGGCTTTGAACCGCTCCACGAGCCACCGCAACGCCTGCTTAGATCCGCCCGCTCGCATGGCATCGAGGAGAAAGTTCTGGTGATGACCGAGGGAAAGCCCGTCGTTCTATGACGAAGAAAACGCCGAACGCCCAACGCCGAACGCCCAACATCGAAATCAAAAGCTGGCGTGTTGCTGAGTTTCCTGACGCAGAGTACGACTCCAAGCGCAAGCCCGCGTACAATCTCGAAGACAGACTGCTGGAGTTTGCTGCAAACATAATTGAACTCACGGAGTCGTTGCCAAACACCCGCGCGGGAAATCACATAGCAGGACAGCTGTTGCGATGCGGCACATCTTCTCTTTCCAACCACGGGGAAGTTGAAGCGGCAGAGTCGCGTCGAGATTTCCTTCACAAACTGCGTATTTGTCTCAAAGAACTGCGCGAGACAAAACGCTGGCTGCGACTCGTAAGTCGCGTGAAAAAACTCGGCCCATCTGCGAACCTCGTAAGCCATTTGAATGAAGTCGAAGAGCTGATCCGGATTTTCGTAGCTAGTATCCGAACAGCTGAGAAAAACGCCAAATGATGCGCGACCCTTCCGAGTTGGATGTTGGGCGTTGGACGTTGGGCGTTGGACGTTTGCTGTCTTAAATGTCCGAGTCGCGCTCTACGCGTTCGGACCTTCTTGGCTCGGCAGCGGCTGGGCTACTCGTTGTCTTGTTCTGTTTCATTCTTCTCTGGCACGATCCGCTCGTTTTTTGGAATGACGATTATGAGTTGTCCGTCCTGCCGGTGTTCGCCGATATGGCACGCAGCTGGTCGGAGGGGCATTGGCCGATCCTTACTCCTTACTCTTGGGTCTGCGGCAATCTCGCCGGCGAATTTCAGTACGGCACGTTTTCGGTTTTCGTAAATGCAGCCGTTATCTTCATCTGGAAATTTCCGTTGGTATTTCCGCAGCAAGCAGCCGCTCTTTCCATCACGCATCTTTTTGTGCTCGCGGTCGGCGCATTTTTGCTCGCGCGGGACCGCCGACTTTCGGTTCCATTATCGATCTTCGTTGCGCTTGTCGCCTCGCTAAGCGGCTGGATCCTCTGCTGGGGCGCGACCGATTGGTTCGGAGCGCTCGGCGCATTCACGTGGCTACCCTGGGCTTGGTGGGGTGCGGAGCGAGCACTGGATCTGCGACGCACAAGATGGCGATTGCTCTGGCCGGCGCCGTTCGTTTACCTGCTCGTCACCGGCGGGTTTCCGTACACAGTTTTGATGCTGTTGCTCTTGATTGCCTGGCTCTCGATCAAGTCGTTAGTCCAAACGCGGAGCATCTTCTCGATCTTGCCGATGCTTTTTGGTGTCGCACTTGGGTTCGGCCTTTCCGCGCCAGCGTGGCTTGCGATTCTTGATCTCGTTCAAGGTTCGGCCCGCGAACTGCAGCCGCCGTCTGCGCACTGGCAATGGCTCGTTCCACCAGCGGCATTGCCGGGATTAATCATTCCCTCGTGGACCGTGAACTGGACGGATTTCTCGTCGAGAAACATTCCGCATACCGCAACCGAGTTGGCATGTGGATTGGTCGCGCCAGTCGCGCTTGTCGCCGGTTTCGTCTGGCCTCGCCGCATGCTCATTACGCGACTCAAATGGGAGTTGATCCTGCTTCTGATCGTGCTGTTGCTTTGCATGATTCCGACAGCTGGACTTTTTCGTTGGAGTTTTCGGTGGCTGCCGTTTTTTCATTTGGTTCTGGCGATTTGCGCGGCAGAAGCGTTGCGATCTTTCCCACATTCGCGAAGGCCGTGGTCAGCGACCCCGGCTGCAGCAGCACTTGCTTTGGTGATTTTGATCGCGATTGCAATTTCGATCTTCCATATAGGCGGGAGCTACGCATTTCCATTAGTTTGGATTCTTATCGGACTCGCTGCGCTCTGGTTCCTCTTGGAATTTTTGTTACGGAATTCCGGATTTCGTCAATGGGCGCCCGTGGTGATCACGTTTTCGGCGTTGCTTGCAACATATCTCTGCATCCCGACGAACTGCGGTGTTCCAAAATACAACTTCTCTCAAGAGCTACTTAAACCTGCGCCGCTCGGGCCAGCTCGACTTTATCTCAGCATCTATCCGTGGGCGGAGCTCAGCTATTGTGTAGCAAACAAACCGCAGCCGGTTGGCCAAGTTCTGCGACCAGGCAGCACAGCGATGTGGGCTGGATTGCATTTCATTAACGGCTATAGCCCAATCCGGCCTGCCGGCGTGGCGCGGGAATTCGCAACCACGATTCACGGTGAAATTAATCCAGACGTGGGAAGCTATTTGCTCATTCACCAGGCTGGCAAGGATGGCGAACTAGCTTTGTTGGGTGTGGACGGAATTGTTGTTGTACGAGAACTAGATCTCACGCCTCAGCCGAGTTCCGAATGGGAATTGGTTGTTTCAACAGATGAAGGACGTGTCTTCCATCGACGCGGCGCTGCTTTTACGCGAGTACGATCGTTAACCTCAATTGATTCCCGCGCTAACGAGGAATTTGTCTCTGCGACGATTTCAAACATTAGCGATTCGCAGAATTGCGTTGAAGCATATGTCCAGGTCCCGAGCGGTAATCGGCCGGCGCTATTCACTTTTTCACGGCCGTATTTCCGCGGATACGAAGCGCGCTTGGGCAATCAAAAACTGGCTGTCAGTTCCTATCGCGGATTATTTCCAATCGTGGAAGTTCCAGCGGGCGCGCGCGGGCGGCTCATCCTCGCTTACCGGCCGTACTGGCTGATCTGGGGAGGCGCTGTAGCCGTGATTTGTACGGTTGTGATAGTTTTGAGTTTTCTTGCTGCGATTAACCGGCGGAAATGACCGCGGGCAGTTATTCCTCTTTCAACCCAGAAACATTATGCGTTCGAATTTCGCTGTTATCCGCAGGGGTCTCGCCGCCACTGAAAGCAATCGATTCGAGAATGATTCCGAGACAGCGGTAAATCAAATCGATGTCGCTCATATCGGAGTACCGGAGTTCGGCTTTTCGCGGCGTCAAATAGGTGCGGTAAATACGATCCACGTCGGTCCCGCTGCAATACGTCTTCAACAGCCAAAGGTTTTCGTCACGAAAACATTCTTCGATCCGGACCTCCTGCTCTGGAGACAGCATTTGAATGTTTGTTGAGCGAAACTTTTTCGGCAGGGCCTGCGTCAAAGCCAGCATCAGGCTGTTGTCATGCACATCGGAAAAAAGATGTGGATTTTTCGACAGCACGTGGAGAAGCGACACGTCGAGGCTGGGATTACGCGGTTCGCTTTCGATGTCGTAGTTGTGTTGCCCGGGCGCGAGCAGATTAAAAAAATCCTGGGCAGGATTCCCGCCGACTTGCAATTCCGGAATGACAAATCGCACATGAAACTTGGCTCCGGGTAGCGTCCGTTCCCAAATTTCGATACCGAACCTGAAGCCAGGTCTGTGGGTCTCGATGCACTTAGAAACAAAATCGCCGAGCGAAACACCTTGTTTGAGACCCCATTGCTTCCACGCCGAGGGAATCCATTGGAGCTGCGGCCGCAGATAAAAAACTACGCAGAGTTCAAACTGCTGGTCGAGGCCTGCGAATAACTCAGCCATTCCCGGATTCGCCAGGTTTTCGGCGCTCAGGATCGCGAGGTGATCTGCCTTGCGTCTGGAGACGGATGCAATTTCATCGCCGAGTCTTTGTGTCAAATTTTCAGATTTTTTCCTGGCCTGCTCGAGAACCCATATGGGTGTACCGATGAGATCTTCAGGGCTGCGCGCAATCCTCAGATTTTTGTCGAACACGAAGACATTATGCTTGTGCAATTTGCGAAAATTCTGGAAAAGCGCCGTCCGGATACTCGCGCTTCCGCACTTTGCAAATCCAGCATGGATTATAATGCGTTGTCTCACGTCACTGGGCTACACAGCACAAATCTTAATGCCTCGCGATTGCGACCGCGCGAAGCGCCAGTAGACTGCATTAAAATCCAACTTTTTAGTGGAGTAATCGAACTGCGCGATCGAGCAAGACTTCGTGCGAGTGGATGTGCGCGGCGGCTAGATCGAGAAGCCCGGGTGGGTGGCGAAAGCGTTGTCGATTACTACGTTCCCTCGCTGGCGTGCTCGCTCCCGGAGCGCCGACGTCGTCCGCGCTCCAACTGCGTAGTACCACCACAAGTACAGTGCTCCGTACATCCACGCACCCTCGTATCCCCAGGTTGAGTCGGCTCCTGACTTTCCGGCGCCGAACGTAGACCCCGCCGGGAAGTTGGCGTCGTGTGGTTTTCCTCCCTGGTGTCGCGATTCGTGGATAAGCGTTTCGGCCCTACCGGGTACGTCTTTGGTGTAAAAGAAACCCAGATACACCTCGACTAGGCCGCCTCCTTTCGACCTTGCGATAGCTGTGCCGTCGCCGCAAAAACACCGAAGGTTGTCAATGTTCTCGCGAACGTACCGTCGGCCCCAGTTGAGGATAGGGGAGCTATAACTGTCATTCAGATAATCGTCAGCCGAGTAGGTGAGGGCGTAGCAGCCATTAAAAGCGCGCGCCAGCGGCTTGTTGACATTGCAGCAGTCGTCCCATCCCCATCCGTCGTCCCAATATGTCTTGTTTCCCTTGAATCCATAGGTGTTCCAGAAGTAGTCGATGTAGGCTTGATTGCAGATAACACCACCGTAGAAGTTGTCGCCGGTAGCGTTCTTGTCAGGGACCGTGTACGTGCAGCTTGCCACGGGCTCAGCTCTCCTCGCTTCGGAGATTGTGGGGAGGCAGCTCCTCTTTCACGTCAGGATGGACCAGGAATCGACCACCCGTGGCCTGAGGAACCTGCCGAACGTCCAACCGGCGGATCTTCAGAAGCCCTTCCTGCCCCGCTTTCTTGAGCTTGCCACGCAGCTCCTTTCGGTCTTCGTCGGTACCTGTCTCCATTAGTCCCTGCACCGATGCCCGCCTGATGGAGAACATACGGTGCCCGGCATAACGCAGGAGGACCTTCCGCGCTTCAACGACGTCATCAGCGCTTAACCTGACAACGCCCTCTACGGCAGTTGTTCGGATGATTACCTCTTCGGTAACCGTGGAAAAATCGTGCGAATGCTTGAATTTCTCTGGCGGGATCCTGCTTCCGATAATCCGGTTCAGGACCTTCACAGCCTTTGGATTGCGGAGATCCGAGAGCAGTTGGACAAGAGACCATCTGTCAAGGTATCGGTCCTCGGGAAGCGTTTCATACTCGGCAGCGATAATGTCTAGCGCCTCATCGGCGTGTCTCTTAAGAGCTGATACGGCACGACGATAGTTTTCCTCTGCGTCCTCGCCGACACCTCCCATCCTGTTAACGGCCTCGACGATCAAACCATTGAGTTGTTTGTTCTGGCTCCCCCGGAACGAGAACGGATGCTCGACGACTTTGACTTGCAGTGTATCGGGACTACCTACAAAGGGGGTGTCGGGGCTTCTACTCGTGAGCATGACAGCATCCCTCTTTCGGGACCTCGTCGAACGATGACAACCAATGCTAAGCTGACGAAATCAGTCAGTCAAGTTGGCGGTAGGCGGTGCTAACTACCGTTGCATCACAGTTACAGTTTTTTCGGATCTTCGAGCAGTTCGATTATGCGTTTGAGCAGACGGCCGGCACCGCCCCCGTCGATGCTGCGATGATCAAAGCTGAGTGTGATCTGCGCTTCCGTTCTTGGGACGAATTCGCTTTTCGATTCATCCCATGATGGAACTTTTTTCCCAGCGCCGAGGCCGAGCAGCAATGTCTGATCGGGCAAGGGGATTGGCGTGCCCCATTCCATTCCGAAGGTGCCGAAGTTCGAAAGAGTCGCGATGCCACCGGCTTGCATGTCCGGTGAAATCCGCCGCTGTCGCGCGAGATCGACCAGTTCCTTGTATTTGGTCGTAAGATCGAGAAGAGAAGTTTTGTCTGCGCCGCGAATCACCGGCACCATGATTCCGTCCTCCGCTTCAACTGCGATTCCCACATCAATGGACTTTGATTGCACTACGCGGTTGCCGATCAGTTTCGCCGCTGCGTCCGGATTCTCCGAAAGTGCGAGCGCGAGCGCGCGCAGAACATAAAGCCCGGGGCCTGGCTTGGGATCACGCGATTGCCGGTCTTCCAACACCGGATCGAGGTTCACCGACGAACCGATGGTCGAGAGAGGGCGCGTCCAACTACGTCGCATGGCGTCGGCGACGCCTGTGCGAATAGCAGAAGCTTCGTGTGCGGTTTGGTTCTCAATTTTGTGCAGAAAATTTTCGAGATCTTTAATGGTGACCCGATTGGCTGAGCCACTCCCCATGATTCCCGCCAGGTCGGCGGTTGTTAATTGCAATTCGGCCATGCGTGCACGTACGCGCGGCGACATGAAAGTCGCGCCTTTCGTGATTGCGGGAACCGGCAGGTCGCCAACGCGTGCACCTTCACCGTCACGCGCGGAGATTTTTCGCTCGTGTGCCGGAGCCACTTCCTGATCAGCACGGACTGGAATTTCCTCAGCGACTTCCCGCTGTGGAGGAGAAGGTGCTTGCTTTGCAAATCGCGCGGCGTCTGCCTCGCTCGCTTCCACATACCCAAGAACTGCGCCAACCGGGTAGGTCTCTTTCAGTTGCACGGTGATTTTGTCGATCTTGCCTTTGCACGGCGTTGTCACACCCATGACCGCTTTGTTTGTCTCGACATCGATGATTTCTTGATCATCGACAACATCGTCCCCGGGCTTGACCTTGATGTCGACAATGGTCGCTTCGGCGATCGATTCACCGAGCTGCGGCATGATGATCGGAACTTGTGGCATAGATTCTATTCTCGCAGCAGTGCGCGAGCTTTGGTTGCGATATGTTGCGCGTTCGGCCGATGCGCGCTCCAAAGATTTGGATGATAGGGAATCGGAGTGTCTTTGGCGTTGAGACGTTGCGGCGCTGCATCGAGCAGATGAAAGCCCTGGCTCGTGATGCGCGCGATCACTTCTGCAGTCGCGCCGCCCCACGGAAATGACTCTCCGACGCAGAGCAAACGTCCTGTGCGCGCGACGGATGCCAGCACGGTGTCAGTGTCGAGCGGTTTAACAGTGCGCAGATCGACAACTTCAAGCTCGAGGCCTTCACGAGCGAGTTCCTCCGCAGCGGCGAGAGCTTCCTGCACCATCGCGCTGTAGGATACGATTGTGAGATCACGCCCCGCCCGGGCGATCCGCGCGCGACCAGTTGGCAACCCTTTTTCAGGCAATTTGTCGGCCTTGAGATGGTAATAAAGATATTTGTGTTCGCAGTAGACGACTGGATCGTCGATCGCCACAGCTTCTATCAACATGGTGTACGCGTCTTCCACCGTCGCGGGCGTCATCACAATCAGGCCCGGATAATGCGCGTAAATCGATTCCATCGATTGACTATGAAACGGTCCGCTGCCCTTTGTTCCACCGGAAGGTAAGCGTACGGTAATCGGCACCGGCACGCCGGTTCGCCAATAATGCGTGCCGGCATTGTTGAGAATTTGATTGAGCGCGATGCTGGAAAAGTCGGCAAACTGCATTTCGACAATCGGCCGCATTCCCTGAATGGCTGCGCCAATCGCGGTGCCGACGATCGCGTCTTCGCTGATCGGCGTGTTCAGTACGCGTCCGGGAAATTCCTTCGCCAGACCTTTCGTCGCTTTGAATGCGCCGCCGAACGTTCCGCCGACGTCCTGCCCGTAAATGAAAACGCGCTCGTCGTCGCGCAACAATTTTGCCTGCGCTTCCCGGATCGCTTCGAGATATGTGACGCTCATTCGAAGGAATCGGCAATGTCGCGTGTCGATAACGCGCACCAATCCTCTTTGTCGCTTTCGGGCGCGGCCTCTTTTTGCGCGGTAGCAATTGCCTCCTCCACTTGGGCAACTGCATCTTTGCGCCATTCGGCCAGCGTGTCCGCGTCGACAAGATTAAGATCGATAATTGTCTGCTCCGTCACTTTCAGGCAATCACGCGCAAACGGTTGGCGTTTGATATCCTCCGTTACGTAGCTTGCATCGTCGTGCTCGCCATGACCGGACAGGCGCAGCACGGACGCGACGACTAATTGCGGCGGACGACCTGCGCGCGCACGTTTCACCGCGCCGCCGATCACCTCCAGGCACGCGCCGAGGTCTGTTCCATTAATACTGTAGCCCTCAAAACCGTAACCGATCGCGCGATCAACTAAGTCATGGCACGCGAATTCGCGATCGTTCGGAGTGGAGTAGGCATACTGATTGTTTGTGGCGACGACCACGAGCGGCGCTTGTTCCACTGCGGCTATGTTCATTCCCTCATGGAATGCACCCGTTTGCATTCCGCCCTCGCCAATGCACGCGAGTCCGACGACGTTTTTCTCGCCTTTAAATCGTTTCGCCATCAATGCGCCTACGGTAACTGAAATCATCGCGCCGAGGTGGCTGATCATTGCGAGTTCGTTGTTGCGCGGATGACCTCGATGAATGTTGCCATCGCGGCCACGCATCGGACCGAGACGTGACCCAAGATACGTGCGCGTCACGTCAATCAGCGGTTCGCCGAATGCGGATCGCCCGGCCTGGTCACGAATCAATGGTGCGAAGATGTCGCCCTTTTCCAAGAACAGACCGCACGCGACGCTGACCGCCTCTTGGCCTTTGCCGATATAGACTCCGCCCGTGATCAGCCCGCCGCGATACAGACTAACGAGTTTTTCCTCGAGGGTACGCGTGAGTAGCATCCAGCGGAATGCCTCGAGGAAGCGATCGTGCGGCGGCGTGGCCTTTTTCGGTTTTGATTTTGCGGTCCGCCGCGCCGTCTGAAGCATCCGGTCATTTTACGCAAGATCGACAAGCACGCGCAAAAGAATTTTCGGCGTAGCACGGGCATCTTGGCCGTGGGGCAGGCAGGCGTCTCGCGTGCCGAACATTCCTTTTGAGATTCAGCACGCTGGAAGCCTGCTGGTCCCACAAGCAAGATGCCGGTGCTCCCCTACCGCATCGCCAGCGCGAGATGGCGTTGGCCAGGACTCTGTTCGCCACCGTTGGAAGTTACTTCAGCCGAAACGTGCCTCGGCGCGGTCAGCTTCATTCCAACGAGCTTGCTCACGCCGCGCTCTTCCATTGTGACGCCGTAAAGCACATCTGCTTTGGCAATGGTGCGTTTGTTGTGTGTGATGATGATGAACTGGCTCTGTTCTACGAAGCGCTCCAGCACGCGAATGAAGCGGTTGATGTTGCCTTCGTCCATCGCCGCATCCACTTCGTCGAGTATGCAGAACGGGCTCGGTCGCACCATGTAGATAGCGAACAATAATGCCACGGCGACCATCGAGCGTTCGCCTCCGCTCAGCAAAGAAACGCTTTGCAGCTGTTTGCCGGGAGGCCTGGCGGTGATCTCGATTCCGCAGTTGAGCGGGTCGTTCTCATCCAGCAACGACAGGTCCGCGCGCCCGCCGCCGAAAAGTTCTGCGAACATTTCGCGGAAGTTGACTCGCACCTGAGCAAACGTTTCGCTAAACAACTTCCTGGTGGTGGAGTTGATCTGCGCAATCACGTCGAGCAACTCGCGACGCGAGTTCGTGAGATCGGTGTTTTGCGCTTCGAGGAATTTGTATCGCTCTTCCAGCTCATCGTACTCATGAACGGCATCGAGGTTTACCGGTCCCATGTTATCAAGCTGCGTCCGAAGATCGGCGATGAGTTTTTCAAGCTCTGGAGGGGCGAGCTCCGGCGAGCCCAGCGTCGCAGGAGCTCCGTCCTCCAGTTTCTCACTCCGCTTTATTTGAGCGCTCAGAGTCTTTTCGAATGCCGGTTCATCTGGCGTAAACGCGCGAAGATCTATATGGTAGCTGCGCGAAATATGATCGGCCAGATTGTCGATCTTCATTTGCAATTGCGATTCGCGCACTTGCCGCTGTGCCCGAGAGTGCTGCAATTCGCCTAACGAATCACGCGACCGTCGCAATTCCGTTTCGCAATTGGAAATCGCAGCGACTCGTGTGGCGCGTTGCTCGGCGACTTTCACGGCGTTGGCTTCTGCCTCCTCACGCTGTGCAGTCTGATTTTTGATCAACGCTTCCGATTCACGCGACTCCTCAGCCTGTGCGGCCAATTTTGATTCGTACGTTGCTATATCGGCCTTTCGTACGGCGATCAGTTCAACCAGCTCGGCGTCGCGCGCTCTCATCGGTTCGCGTTGCGCGATCAAATTTTCATGGCGCTGACGCTCAGTCGCGACAGCCAGCCGCAGTTGATTAGTTTTTTCCGTCAACTCTTCTTCGCGCAGTGTGATCTGTTTTTGCGCCGCTTCGAATGCGGTCAGCTCCGTCTGCTCTTTTGCCAGCTCATGGCGAATCGTTTGAAGTTCGTGCTCCAACGCTGTGACTCGTTCGTCGGCCGCGGCTAATTGACGTTCCAGCGCAATTTTTTCTGATTGCAAATTCTCGATCTTGCGATCGGCCTCGGTCAATTCGCGCTGAAGCCGGGAAGCGATTTCGAGCGCGGCTCTGGCTTCCTCGCCTTTAGCGCAAAGTGAATCGCGCTGCTTTGCCAGTGCCTCCTCTTCTTTCGCGAGATCGGAGATTTGCGCCTTGCGCTCCAGCAAAGAGGCCGCGCGCACTTCGCCGCTGCCGCCAAAGACAATTCCCTCTGTGGAAATAAATTCTCCGTCGATCGTGGCCATCGCCAGATCGGGGTCGCGCTTTTTGCACTCGAGCGCATGTTGCAAATCGGAAAAGATCACGACGTTGCCGAGCAATTGCCTGATGAGTGGCTCGAGCGACGACGGCGCGATCAGTTTGTCCGTCGCCCAGGCGAGCGCCCCATCAGGCAGACTTTTTCGCACCGGTTGCCGCGCAGACGCCGTCAATTCCGGAATGAGCAGTGCAGCCTGGCCCAGCTTGCTTTTCTTGAGTCGCGCGATGATTTCGGAAGCAACATCCGCATCTTCTAAAATGATGGCGTGAAGATTTCGGCCCAGTGCGGCTTCGATCGCCGAAATAAATTTTGGATCGACATCGAGGTGCGCAACGAGTGAACCGGCAATCGCCTTCCCGAACCTTTTGGGATCGTCCATGCCTTTGAGTACGACTTGAGAACCTTGTGTGAGGCCTTCGCCTTCTTCATTAAGCTGGCGCAAAACGTCCAGGCGCGATCGTTTCTCCGCGAGAGTGCGCTCGAGGGTTGCACGCTTCTGTTCCGCTTCAACGACCAGTTCTTGTTTTTCGCGCAGACTAGCATCGACATCGACGGTCGCCCGCCGGCTCGTTTTGAGTGAGCCCGCGATTTGGCTGACTAGTTTCTCACGCGCTTTGCTCGATGTTTGAATCTCTTTGGTGAGTTGTTCGATCTGCCCGCGGCTCAATTCGCGGCGCGTTTTCGTTCCAGAGAGCTCCTCCTCGAATGTCGAGATTCGGCTTTCGGATTTGGTAAGCGCAAGTTGCAACTCCTGCGACCGCAAGGTGCGTTCGGCACGATTTTTCTGGATTCGTCCGGCGAGACCGGCAAGCTCCGTCAGCTCGGCTTCTTCTTCTTTCAACTTCCGCTCGATTTCTGCGATCGACTTGTTGGTTTGCTCAATTCCCGCCAAATGCTGTTTGCGTTTCTTCTCAGCCTCAGCGATGTCGCGTCGCGCGCGTTCAATTAGTTCGGCCAGCTCATTAGCGCGCTGGCGATTGAACTCAATGCGGCTGCGGTGCGCAGCGATTTCGCTTTCCAGTTGCTGCACCTCCGCGCGCGAGTCGGCGATCTCGATGTCGATCTTGTCCAGTGCCCGGCGTCCTTCTGCGAGCGTATTTTCGGTTTTGTCGATGTTCGCGCGTGAGGCATGTTCGGATTCGGTGAGACGCTCAATTTCTGCGCGGCAATCGGCGAGCTCGCGCTCGAGCGAATCGAGCTGTTTACGCGCCTGATGGGTTTCGAGGACTCGCAGGTCAGCATGTAGCGCCTGGTATCGGCGCGCTTTGCCTGCTTGTCGCTGCAACGAACCGATTTGACGCTTCACCTCTTTGATGACGTCACCAATACGCAGGAGATTTGCTTCGGTCGCTTCCAGCTTGCGCAGTGCTTCGCGTTTTTGCGCCTTGTATTTTGTGATTCCGGCCGCTTCCTCGAAAACTGCGCGCCGATCTTCCGGACGCGAGCTTAGAATCATATCGATTTTGCCCTGCTCCATCATGGAGTAAGCAGCACGTGCGATTCCGGTGTCGGCAAAGAGATTTTGAATATCGCGAAGGCGGCAGGACGTCTTGTTTAGGAGGTATTCGGAGTTGCCGTCCCGATACACGCGGCGGGTGACGCGCACTTCGTGCCACTCGATTCCGAGTTCTTCAGCGCAATCGCTGAAAGTCAGCGAGACCTCCGCGAATCCTACTGGCTTGCGTGTCTCGGCACCGTTGAAGATCACATCCGCCATTTCCTCGCCGCGGAGGGACTTGGCGGATTGCTCGCCCAAGGCCCACCGGACGGCGTCAAGGACATTGGATTTTCCACAACCGTTTGGCCCGACAATAGCCGTGGTGCCGTCGTGAAAGTTAAAAATCGTTTTGTCGGCAAACGACTTGAAGCCGAGTAGCTCGAGCGATTGTAAATGCATGATGGGCCAAACCTCGGGCCTCAGGGCGTCAATACAGCAAGGGCGTAAGGGTTACAAGTGAAAAACACACAAGCTGAAGGGCTTTTCGGCCTGACCCGCCACAGGATATTGGGGCCTTGGGCCCCAGTTTGATGCGCTGTCTCGTGCCTCTCCTCTTCCAGCAGGGGAGAGGATGAAGCTGAGGGGTGGAACGATGATTGCCAGTGAAGCCCCAGTCTCCCGTCTGCATCACGAAGGGAGAAGCGTCCCTGCGCACGTGCAACGCCATAATTCCCTGCCATTCGAAAAGCCGCCCCTTCGGTCCGCTGACCGTAACCTGCAGTCTTGCTCGAAGCAACTGAATCACACAGCATGCGGCAATGGCCAGTGAAACGACCACGGCAATTGAGCAGGCCGAGCGTGTCGATCATCAGCTAGTTCGCGGCATGGGAATTCCGGCTCTTACCGCGAATATCATCAGCTCGACGATCGGTGCGGGAATTTTCGTTATTCCAGCGACAGTTGCGAGAGGACTTGGACCCGCGGCGCCACTCGCATTCATCTGTTGTGCAATTGCGATGGTATTGTTTGTCACTTGTTTCGCCATCGCCGGCAGCCGCGTGTCGTTGACCGGCGGTCTTTACGCGTATGTCGAAGTCGCGTTCGGCCGTTACGTCGGATTCCTCGCTGGAATGCTTTATTTTCTAACTGCGCTCGGCGCGGTTGCTGGCGTCGTGAACGTGTTGGCGAACTCCGTCGCCCTCGCGGTTCCGTTCCTCGGTGGTTCCGTAATGCGCATCATTGTCATGCTCGCCGTTTACGGTTCGCTCGTGTTGATCAACATCCGCGGCGTGCGCCAGGGCGCGGGTGCGGTGACCGTGATCACGGTAGCAAAGCTTCTGCCCCTCTTACTGTTTGTTTGCGTCGGGATATTTTTTATTAACGCGCCGAATCTTGCTTGGAGCGGTTGGCCCGGCAGCAAGTCGTTAGGCGATGCCGTCATCCTTTTGATTTTCGCCTTCGTCGGAATCGAGGTGGCGTTGATTCCGAGCGGCGAAGTGAAGAATCCGGCGCGCACGGTTCCGCGTTCCGCGTATCTGGCGCTCACCGTCACCACGGTCATTTACATCCTTATCCAGCTCGTAGCGCAGGGTACGCTCGGCGCCGATCTCGCGAATCATCCTGGCGCGCCACTCGCTGAATCGGCGGCCAAATTTCTCGGCAACCTGGGTCGCACGATTCTTTTGGCTGGAGCCAGCATCTCCGCATTTGGATTTGTGACGAGCGACATTCTGAGTTCACCGCGTATGATCTTTGCTTTCGGGCGCGACGGCGCGTTGCCGCAGTTTTTCGCGCACGTTCATCCGCGCTATCGATCACCGGACGTCGCGATCATTACTTACGCGACTCTGGCGTTTGCATTGTCAATCAGCGGCACATTTGAAAAGCTAGCAGTGCTTTCGAACGTCGCCGTGTTGTTGATGTATCTGCTTTGCTGCGCCGCCTGTTGGTTTCTGGTGCAACGCGATGTGCGCTCCGATGGTGACCCCTTCAATTTTCCTGGAATGAAAATTGTGCCCGCCTTGGCGATCCTCGCGATCCTGTGGATTCTCTCCCACGCAACGGCTCGGGAATTTGTCGTAACTGGAATCGTGCTAGCGCTCGCGTCGATTGCCTATTTCATCCGCGTCCAGCTCCCGCGGAAGTCGTAGGCAAAGATGAAAATCTGATTAGCTTTTGGCCATGCGTGAAAATTATCTCGAAGAGTTTTATTCGTTCCTACGTTTTCCGAGTGTCTCGACCGACGACCAGTACAAAGAAAAATTGGAGCAATGTGCGGATTGGCTCGTAAAAAAGCTCAGCGGTATTGGCCTGCAGGTGCAGGTCGTCCCCACGCGTGGCCATCCGATTGTTTGGGCGCGCAATAAACATCAGCCCGGGCGCCGGACAGTTCTGCTCTACGGCCATTATGACGTGCAGCCGCCGGATCCTCTGGAGCTTTGGGATTCGCCCCCGTTCGAGCCTGTGTTGAAGGACGGCTACGTTTTTGCGCGCGGCGCTACCGACAACAAAGGGCAAATTCTTTCGCACATTCTCGGGATTCAGGAAACGATGGAGCAACATCACGGTTTGCCGGTGAACTTGCATCTCGTCATCGAAGGAGAAGAGGAAATCGGGAGTGTGAACCTCGGCAGTTTCTTAAACGAAAATCGCGAGGCACTGAAGTGTGATGTAGCAGTCGTTTCCGACACCGGAATGATCGCGCGTGGCGTGCCAACATTGAGTTATGGTTTGCGTGGAGTGACCGCCGCCGAGCTCAAGGTGACCGGTCCTAAAATGGATTTGCACTCTGGCGTCTTTGGCGGGGCCGTCGCGAATCCGATCACCGCACTCGCGCAATTGCTGGCCACGCTTCATGATCGCGAGGGTCGTGTGGCGATCGCAGGATTCTACGATCGTGTTAAGCCGTTGGAAGATTGGGAGCGCGAAGCTTGGCGCAAGCTGCCGGTCGATGGCGACGAGCTGATTCTAAAGGAGACGGGTGTGCCCGAACTTTTCGGTGAGGCCGGCTACAATTCGGTTGAGCGGATTTGGGCGCGACCGACTGCCGAGATCAATGGAATCGGTGGCGGCTATCAAGGAAAGGGGACCAAGACAGTGATCGCCAGTCATGCCATGGCGAAACTGACGTTTCGCCTCGTTCCGGAACAGGAGGGCGATGAGATTCAGAAACTCGCAAAGGAACATCTGCAAAAAAATCTGCCGAAAGGCGTCACGTTGGAAATCACCAGCGGCCACAGTGGCCCGTGGTATCTCACGGATCCGCACTCGGCACTCGGCGAGGCGGCCCAGCGCGCATTGCAAAAAGCATTCAACCGTGATCCCGCGCTTATTCGTGAGGGCGGCAGCATCCCGATCGTCTCGCAGTTTCGCGGAATTCTCGGTATCGAAACGCTGCTGATGGGGCTCGCACTGCCTGTTTGCCGCGCGCATTCGCCGAATGAGAATTTTCCTCTCGAAAATTTCGAGGGCGGCATTCGTCTCAACAAAGCAATCCTCCAGGAGCTCGCACGCTGATTCGTTCCCGACAGCGCAGTAGCACAGTCATCTTCGTTGTGGGGCCGGCGGGCATCTTGCCTGCCGGTTTTCGCAACGAAACGCAAGCGTGCACCCCTTCTTTTGAAAATAGCCCAGCGTTTTAACGCTGGGCTGAAATGATTTCTTGTTTTCCTGAGTCCCGAGGAGGGACGATAGAAG